>Ga0265295_1004533_pt1 | contig 18577 bp, 16 predicted proteins | sample Munlansysbiofilm_FD_192503 | JGI IMG/M metagenome (GOLD analysis project Ga0265295, IMG submission 192503) | Leachate microbial communities from a municipal landfill in Southern Ontario, Canada - Methane capture system biofilm | ecosystem: Engineered > Solid waste > Landfill > Unclassified ...
CTGGGCGGGCTTTTGCCCCTGATCGAGAAGCTCTGGGAGCAGTGCGGCCAGCGCGTGACCACGGGCGAACTCAACCGCCTGGTCAAGATGGTCACCGAACGGCATCAGCCGCCGGTCATGGGCGGTCGCCGGGGCAAGATCTACTACATGACCCAGGCCGACTCCCGGCCGCCGACCTTTGTCTTCTTCGTCAACGACGAGAAGCTCTTTCACGGCAGTTACGTGCGCTATCTGGAAAATCAGCTGCGCAAGGTCTTCCGCATGGACAAGACGCCCATCCGCATGGTCTTCCGTTCCAGCCACGACAACGAAAAAGACAAGTAGGACAAGGCTCCCTTGACCGGGCTCCCTTGACCGGGCTTTGGCCATGTCCTAGTGTCCGTCCACGCCCCGGACCACGTGTCCAGGGCTATAAAAAGACGCCCATATGAAGGAGGATGTATGGTTCAGAAAGCTGACAAGATTTGGTTCGATGGTAAGCTCGTGCCCTGGGACGAGGCGCAGGTCCACGTTCTGACCCACACCCTGCATTACGGCGTGGGCGTTTTCGAGGGCATCCGCTGCTACGTGTGTTCCGACGGAAGCTCGGCCGTATTCCGGCTGCAGGAGCATGTGGAGCGGCTCTTTCTGTCGGCCAAGATCAACGAGATGGTTATCCCCTTCACGCAGCAGCAGATTTTCGACGCCATCATCGACACCTTGAAAGCCAATCGCCAACCTGAAGGTTACGTCCGGCCCCTGTGCTTCATCGGCGCCGGAGCCATGGGCGTCTATCCCGCCGACAACCCCATCCAGACCATCATCGCCACTTGGCCGTGGGGCGCGTATCTTGGCGCCGAAGCCCTGGAGAAAGGCATCCGCATCAAGACCTCGACTTTCACCCGGCACCACGTCAACGTCATGATGACCAAGGCCAAGACCTGCGGTAACTACGTCAACTCCGTGCTGGCCAAGCGCGAGGCCCTGGCCGACGGCTATCACGAGGCTCTCATGCTCGACGCCGAAGGGTACGTGTCCGAGGCCACCGGGGAAAACATCTTCATGGTCCGAAACGGCGTGGTCAAGACTCCGCCCCTGGGTTCCATCCTGGCCGGCATCACCCGCGAGACGCTTATGATCCTGGCCGAGGATCTCGGCTACACCGTCGTCGAGGAACGTTTCACCCGTGACGAACTGTACTGCGCCGACGAGGCCTTTTTCACCGGCACCGCGGCGGAGGTCACGCCCATCCGCGAAATCGACCGCCGCACCATCGGCCAGGGCAGTCGCGGCCCGGTCACGGCGGCCTTGCAGGACGCCTACTTCAAGCTGCTGCGCGGCGACAATCCGAAGTACGGAAAGTGGCTGGCCCGTTACACGATCTAGGCCTTTCGATCCTTGGACGCATGCCGGGTTCCGCCTTGCGGGGCCCGGCGTTTCATGAACTTCCGCACCCCCTCCACGTACCATGAGCCAGGAAAGCCTTACCGCCCGTTACCGCCCTCAGAGTTTTGCAGAAGTGGCCGGCCAGGACGCTGTCAAGCGCATCCTTTCCCGGGCTGCGTCCACCGGACGGGTCGCGCCGGCCTATCTGTTCAGCGGGACGCGCGGGGTGGGCAAGACCACTCTGGCGCGGATCTTCGCCAAGGCCCTGAACTGTCAGAATGGCCCCGCCTCCGAGCCCTGCAACCAGTGTTCGATCTGCCGTCAGATCACACTCGGTTCGGCTGTGGACGTGGTCGAGATCGACGGCGCCTCCAACACCGGAGTGGACAATGTCCGCCGCCTGAAAGAGGACGTGGGCTACGCGCCCCTTGAATGCCGCTACAAGGTCATCATCATCGACGAAGCGCACATGCTCTCCAAGCAGGCCTTCAACGCGCTCCTGAAAACCCTCGAAGAACCGCCCGGCCACGTGACCTTCATCATGGCCACCACGGAGCCGGAAAAATTTCCTCAGACCATCATCAGTCGCTGCCAGCATTTCGTCTTCAAGCGTCTGCCGCAGGCCGAACTGGTGCGGCATCTCGATGGTGTGCTCAAACGTGAATCCTTTCCGGCCGAGCCTTCCGCCGTGACTCTTGTCGCCCGGCGCGGGGCCGGATCGGTGCGCGACGGCATGTCGCTTTTGGGTCAGGTCATGGCCCTGGGTTCCGATTCCCTGACCCTGGCCGACGTGCGCGAGGTGCTGGGCCTGGCCGGGGGAGAGGTCTTCGTGCGCCTGATCGAATGCGTGCAGTCCCGCGACCTGCAAGGCCTGCACGCCCTGCTGACCCAGATCCTGGACCAGGGCGTGGACCTGGGTTTCTTCCTGCGCGAGCTGGCCGGATGCTGGCGCAATCTTTTTCTGCTGCACCAAATGGGTGACGCCGCGCGAAGCATCATCGATCTGCCGGCCGAAGAGGTGGACATCTGGGCCGCTGTCGCGCCCGGCTTTTCCCTTGGGCATTTGCACGCGGCCTGGCAGATGACCATGGACAGCCAGCGCAAGGTGCTGACCAGCATGGAGCCGGCCCTGGCCCTGGAACTCCTGCTCCTCAATCTGGCTTGCCTGCCGGATCTTTTGGCCATGGGTGCCGGTGACGCCCGCCCCGGCGGCGATCCCGGCCGCGGAGCTGCTCCGGGGCGCCCCGCCCCGCCCCGCCTTCAGGCCCCGTCCGTTTCGCCCCGGTCCGTTTCCGCGCCGGCGCGCCCTGCCTCGCAGCCTCCGGCGTCGACGGTTACGCTGCGGGAAGGGCAGGCTGATTTCAAAAGCCGGGCCGATGGTCCCGGCGCTGTTCCGCCCAGCTCCGCCACGCAGGCCGCGCCCGTCGCCCAGTCCGCGCCTGTCGCCCAGTCCGCGCCCGTCGCCCAGCCCGCGTCTGTCGCCCAGGCCGCGTCTGTCGCCCAGCCCGCGTCTGTCGCCCAGGCCGCGTCTGTCGCCCAGCCCGCGTCTGTCGCCCAGGCCGCGCCTGTCGCACAGGCCGCGCCTGCCGGTCCCAGGAACTGGGCCGGATTTGTGGCTTTTTGCGCCAAGCGGGGGGAAGGGGCAAAGCCTCTGCCCGGTCTGGACAAGGCGCAGGGGGAGCTCCAGGGCACGGAGCTCGTGTTGACCAGCCAGCATATTTTTTTGTGCGACCGCTTAAAAGCCAGCATGCCTTTGCTGACGGAAGCGGCGCGTTCCTATTTCGGCCCGGGGGTGGTCGTGCGGGTTGATACCCCGGCGGAGTCGGTGCGCAAGACCCGCACCGAATTGCGCGAGCTGGCGCTGGCCGATCCCGTGGTGCGTGAGGCTCAGGAAAAATTTCAGGCCCGGATTGTCGAGGTCCGGCCCCCAGCAAACGGAAATTCCAAGGAGAGCGAGATATGAACGAACTTATCAGACAGGCGCAGATGATGCAGAAGAAGATGCTGCGCACCCAGGAAGAGATCGGCAAGAAGGAAGTGGAGACCAGTGTCGGCGGCGGCATGGTCACGGTCAAGGCGACCTGCTCCGGCGAGATTTTGTCGGTGGTTATCGATCCGGCCGTGCTCGAAGACGTGGAAATGCTCCAGGACATGGTCCTCGCCGCGGTCAACGAAGCGTTGAAGAAGGGCAAGGACCTGATGCAGGGCGAGATGGCCCAGATCACCGGCGGGATGAAGATTCCCGGTCTGTTCTAGGGCGTATCGGTGCAGCGCCTTCCCGCCCCTTTGCAAAAGATCGTTGATCAGTTTTCGGCCCTGCCCGGGGTGGGGCCGAAAAGCGCCTTGCGCATGGCCCTGACCCTGCTCAAATGGCCGGAGGAATCCGTGCGTTCCTTTGGCCGGGACATCGAGGGCCTGCGTAGCGCCCTGCATATCTGCTCGCGTTGCTGCGGCCTGGCCGACAGCGATCCCTGCCATCTCTGCGCAGACCCCAAGCGGACGCCGGAGCAGCTCTGCCTGGTCTCGGAATGGGACAGCCTCATGGTCATGGAGGAATCCGGCATCTTCAAGGGCCGTTATCTGATCCTGGGCGGCCTGCTTTCTCCCCTGGACGGGATCGATGCCAGGACGCTCGAGATGGACAAACTCGAATCCATCCTGCGCGAGGGGCAGGTGCGCGAAGTCATCCTGGCCCTGGGTTCGACCATGGAGGCCGAAGCCACGGGGTCCTATGTGCACAACCTGCTGACGCGCAGTTTTCCGGATGTTGCCGTGACCCGTCTGGCTCAGGGCATTCCGCTGGGCTCGGAGATCAAGTACGTGGACCGCGAAACCCTGAAACAGTCCCTCAAACACAGGCAGTCCCTGTAGCCCCCATGTGCAGCATACAGGGCGAAGTCATTACCGTCGTCTACCACAATCCCGAAAACGGGTACGTCATCGCGCGGCTGGATTCGCCGTCCGAGCCCGGCCAGGTCAACGTGGTCGGGCTGCTGGGCGATGTGGCTCCGGGTGAATCCCTGCGCCTGACCGGCGAGTGGGTCGAGCATCCCAAGTTCGGACGGCAGTTCAAGGCCGAGTCGTGCGAGCATCTCCTGCCCGCGTCCATCAACGGCATCCGCCGCTTCCTGGGCTCCGGCGCGGTCAAGGGCATCGGCGAGAAAACCGCCGACCGCCTGATCAGCCGCTTCGGCAGTCAGATTCTCGACATCATGGATTCGGACCCCGAGCAGCTCCTTGAAGTGGAGGGCATCGGTCCGGCCAAATTAAAGACCATTGTCTCGTCCTGGCAGGAGAAGCGGGAAGTGCGCGGGCTGATGCTCTTTTTGCAGACCCACGGCGTGGCCACGACCTTCGCCCACCGCATCTTCCGTCATTACGGGGTCAACGCCGTGCAGCGTCTGCGGGCCAACCCGTACGATCTGGCCTACGACATCCACGGCATCGGGTTCCGCACCGCCGACGAGGTGGCGCTGAAGCTCGGCTTTGCCGAGGACGCGCCCCAGCGCCTGGAGGCCGGGGTGGAATACTGCCTGCGCCAGACGGCGGATGGGGCGGGGCACATGTTCCTGCCGCGGCCCACGCTGGCGGAGGAGGCGGCCAAGCTGCTGGGCTGCCATGACCTGGAGCTGATCGAGGAGCAGATCGACGCCTTGGCCGAGCGCAAGCGCCTGGTGATCGAGCCCCTGCCGGAGAAGGGCGTGGCCGAGGCCGTTTTTCTGACCTATTTCTACCGCACCGAGCGCGAGATAGCGTCACGCTTGCAGGGCCTCCTGGATCATGTCAGCCGCCTTGACCCGCAAAAGATATCAAAAGCCGTGGAGCGGGAGGAGCAGCGCCAATCCCTGACCCTGTCGGAAGAGCAGCGCGCGGCGGTGGAGTCGGCCTGCGGGCACAAGGTGTCCATCATCACCGGCGGGCCGGGCACGGGCAAGACGACCATCACCCGCGTCGTGGTGCGGGCCTTGAAAGCCCTGGGGCTGAAGATTTCCCTGGCCGCGCCCACGGGCCGGGCCGCCAAAAGGCTGGCCGAGGCCACCGGGTTCACGGCCACGACCCTGCATCGCCTGCTGCGCTATCAGCCGGCCACGGGGTTCGAGTTCAACGAGGAGAAGAAACTCTCCGCCGACGTCATGGTCGTGGACGAGGTCTCCATGCTCGACTGCGGTCTGTGCCTGTCGCTTTTGCGCGCCCTGCCCCTGACCTGCCGCCTGGTTTTCGTCGGCGACGAGAATCAGCTGCCGTCGGTGGGCGCGGGCAACGTGCTCGGGGACATGATCGAGAGCGGCGTGATCCCGGCCGTGCGCCTGACGCACATCTACCGCCAGGCGCGGGAGAGCATGATCGTGGTCAATGCCCACCGCATCAACGAGGGCGAGTTTCCCCTCGGCAGCCCGGAGGCTCCGCCCAAGGCCGATTTCTTCTGGGTCGAGAAGGAGAATCTCCTTGAACTGCAGGCTCTGGTCCTGCGCATGGTCTGCGAGCGCATCCCCGAGGCGTACGGCCTTGATCCCATGACCGACGTGCAGGTGCTCACCCCCATGCACAAGGGCGAGGTCGGTACCGTGGCCCTGAACCGTCTGTTGCAGGAGCGTCTCAATCCGGATGGCCGGGAACTGGTGCGCGGCCAGCGCGCCTATCGGGTCGGGGACCGTATTCTGCAACTCAGGAACAACTACGACAAGGAAGTCTTCAACGGCGATCTTGGCCGCATTCTGGCCATGGACACCGAAGACGAGACCCTGCATGCGGAATTCGATGGTCGGGACGTGGAGTACGGGTTCGACGAACTCGACGAGATCGGCCTGGCCTACGCCATCAGCGTGCACAAGAGTCAGGGCAGCGAGTATCCGGCCGTGGTCATGCCGGTGGTCTCCCAGCACTACATGCTTTTGCAGAGAAATCTCATCTACACCGGATTGACCAGGGCCCGGAAGCTGGCCGTGCTCATGGGCTCGCGCCGCGCCATGCACATGGGCCTGGGCAACGAACGCGGGCGGCAACGCCATACGTCCCTGGCCGTGCGCCTGGCAAAAGAGGGTCAAATCTAGCCCAAGGGGCTGAAAGAACGGACAAATGGGGCCAAAATCATGGATTTGCGAGCGCGAGATGCGTTGACAGGCCCGTGAAAGCTTGTCTATGGAGTCTCTTTTGTGGATTGCGGGCGTGGCGGAACGGTAAACGCATCAGCCTTAGGAGCTGACGCCAAAAGCTTGTAGGTTCGAATCCTATCGCCCGCACCAAAATATATTGAGCAAACGTCCCGGCAAAGAGGCTCCAAGGCCCGAAATGTTCAGGACTGTTCGGACTTATTGAGGAAATGGCGGGAACGGGCAGGCCACGAAAAACAGTTTCGGTCCGTCTCCCGCATGAGATAGATTATCCGGGCCCCCGAGGGAGCGCCCATCACCGAAGGAGTGGAGTCATGGAATACAAAGTCGAAGAACTTTCCCCGGTCAAGCGCAAAGTGGCGGTGGAAGTAAGTGTCGAGGAAGTGCATGCCGCCCTGGCAGCCACCGTGGCCCTGTACCGCAAGGGTGCGGACATCAAGGGCTTTCGCAAGGGCAAGGTCCCGTCCACCGTGGTCGAGGCCAAGTACCGCAAGCAGATTTACGGCGAAGCCACGACCGACCTGATCAACTATCATATCAATGATATTCTGGGCGAAATGAAGCTCTCCCCCCTGTCCCGCATCGACGTGGATGCCAAGGAGATGGAGCGGGACGAGAATTTTTCCTATTCTTTTTCTTTTGAAATCGCGCCCTCTTTCGACCTGCCCGAGTACAAGGGCCTGGCCGTTGAAGAGGAAGACGTGGTCGTCGACCCGCAGCAGGTCGAGGACGTTATCGAGCGAATCCGTCAGAACATGGCCAAGACCGTGATCATAAAAGAGGAGCGTCCCGCCGCTACCGGCGACATCGCGGTCATCGACTTCCAGGCGTTCCAGGACGGGGCCGCCATGGAAGGGATCGCAGCCAACAAGTTTGAGCTCCCCTTGGGCGAAGGCAATTCCCTGCCCGAGTTCGAGGATATCGTCATCGGCATGACGCCCGGCGAAACCAAGGAAAGTGAGCTGACCTTCCCCGCGGATTTCATCAACGACAAGCTGGCCGGCCAGACCGTGTCCATGCAGGTCACGCTGCATGCCATCAAGGCCCGCAATCTTCCCGAGGTCGATGATGATTTCGCCGATCAGGCCGGCGGTTACTCCTCGGTGCAGGATCTGAAGGACGCCATCGAGAAGTCCTATGTTTCGACCCGCAAGCAGCTGGTCAAGGGCGATGCCCAGAAGAAGCTCCTGGACGGCATCAAGGCCGAGGTCAGCTTCGAGCTGCCGCAGAGCATCGTCGAAGAGCAGATCGACAAGCAGATCGTGGAGCTGCAGGGCAAGCTTGAGCGTCAGGGCAAGAGCCTCGACTCTCTGGGCCGTACTCCTGCGGAGCTGCGCGAAGAGAACCGCGCGCAGGCCGAGGACGTGGTCAAGTCCTCGCTGGTTCTGCTGGCTATCGCGAGCGCCGAAAATCTGACGGTCGATCCGCAGGAAGTGGATCTGGTCCTGCAGAAGATGGCCGCGTCCACCGGTCAGGACTTCCATTCCATCAAGGATTATTACGAGCAGCACAATCTGATGATCCCGCTGAAAGATCGGGTCCTGGCCGACAAAGCCATGGAGCTTATTTACGAAAACGCCACGGTGACCACGGTTCCCCCGGCAGCCGCCCCGAACGCATAGTTTCTTGGAAGGGCCGGGCTTGTCCCGGCCCCTTTTCTTTTCCGGGGAGTTCGCGCGCGATCTGGCAGGCAATGTGCAGGTGGAAGCGGACGAACCGCGACTCATCGCACGCAACCCTTGACACCCCGCTTCGGATCGTTATTTTTCAAATCTTTGGTGTCTGTCCCTAATTTTTGTTTTTCAGGAGCTTTCATGGTCAGTAATTCCGTATTCGTCATTGAAAACACCGGCCGCGGCGAGCGGATGTACGATATCTATTCCCGCCTGCTCAAAGACCGCATCGTGCTGCTGGGCACGCCCATCGACGACCACGTCGCCAATTCCATCTGCGCCCAGCTGCTTTTTCTGGAGTCGGAAAATCCGGAAAAGCAGATCTACATGTACATCAACTCTCCCGGCGGGGCAGTGACGGCCGGCATGGCCATCTACGACACCATGCAGTACATCTCCGCGCCCGTGGCCACCCTGTGCATCGGCCAGGCCGCAAGCATGGCGGCGGTGCTTCTGGCTGCCGGCGAGAAGGGCATGCGCTACACGCTGCCGCATTCGCGCATCATGATCCACCAGCCCATGGGCGGTTTCCAGGGCCAGGCCACGGACATCGCCATCCAGGCCAAGGAAATCATCCGCCTGCGCGGTGAGTTGAACGGCATCCTGGCCAGTCACACCGGCCAGACGCTGGAAAAGGTTGAACAGGACACGGAACGGGATTATTTCATGAGCGGGGAAGAAGCCTGCGCTTACGGTCTCATCGATCAGGTCCTGGCCTCCCGCAGGGAACTGGAATAGATTTCGGGAATTTTTTAGAATTTTTGAGGTAATCATGGCGGAAAGAAAAAAAAGAACTGGCAAGGATCTGACCTGCTCTTTTTGCGGAAAGGGACAGGACGAAGTGTTGCGACTCATTGCCGGTCCGGATGTATACATATGCAATGAATGCATTGGCCTGTGCGATGACATTTTGAAAAATGACAATCGCAAGGAAGATCTTGATTCATCGGACATCCCGTTGCCCCAGGAGATCAAGGCCGCCCTGGATGATTACGTGGTCGGTCAGGACGACGCCAAGAAGATCCTGTCCGTGGCCGTGTACAATCACTATAAGCGCATCAAGTACCATGCCCTGGTCAAGGATGACGTGGAACTCGACAAGAGCAACATTCTGCTGATCGGTCCCACGGGTTCGGGCAAGACCCTGCTGGCCCAGACCTTGGCCCGCATCCTGAAAGTGCCCTTTGCCATTGCCGACGCCACGACGCTGACCGAGGCCGGGTACGTGGGCGAGGACGTGGAGAACATCCTGGTCCAGCTGGTGCAGAACGCCGACTACAATCTGGAGACGGCGGCCAAGGGCATCATCTATGTGGATGAGATCGACAAGATTTCGCGCAAGTCCGACAGCCCTTCCATCACCCGCGACGTGTCCGGCGAAGGCGTGCAGCAGGCGCTTTTAAAGATCATCGAAGGGACCGTGGCCAACATCCCGCCCAAGGGCGGCCGCAAGCATCCGCAGCAGGAATTCATCCGCCTTGATACGTCGAACATTCTTTTTATTGTCGGCGGGGCCTTCATCGGACTGGACGATATGGTCAAGCAGCGCGTGCAGGGTTCGAGCATGGGATTCGGCGCCACGATGCGCCGCAAGCAGGATGACAACACCGACAGCCTGCTCAAACAGGTTCACCCCATGGACCTCATCCGTTTCGGACTTATTCCTGAATTTACAGGCCGCATCTCGGTCATCACCTCGCTCACCGAATTGAACGAGGACGATCTGATGCGCATCCTGCAGGAGCCCAAGAACGCTCTCATCAAACAGTATCAGAAGATGTTCGAGCTTGAGAACGTGGAACTCAAATTCACGCAAAATGCCTTGAAAGCTCTGGCCGCCAGGGCCATCAAGTTGGAAACCGGGGCTCGGGGCCTTCGGTCCGTGATGGAATCCATCATGCTCGACATCATGTACACGCTGCCGTCCACCAAGGACGTGACAGAATGCGTTATCAACAAGGCCGTGGTGGAAGAGGGCAAGGAACCTTTGCTCCTGTTCAAACCCGAGGCCAAGAGCGCCTGACCATCCATGGTCGGCCAAGACCTGCGAGACCAACCATGACCGATGCCATTGTTTTCGAAAAATCCACCTACGGGAGCATGATCCTTCCGGTCATGTCCCTGCGAGAAGTGGTCATGTTCCCCAAGTCCATCGTGCCTCTTTTCGTGGGCCGGGACTCTTCCATCAAGGCCATCGAGATGGCCTTGGACAAATACGAGAAGCGGATCTTTCTGGTCGCCCAGAAAGATCCCGGTCAGGAGCGTCCCGATGTGGACGGCCTCTACGCCGTGGGCACGGTCAGCAAGGTGTTGCAGATGCTGCGTCTGCCCGACGGGACCATCAAGGTACTCTTCGAGGGGCTGTACCGCGCGTCATGGGATCATGAGCGAGGGCTCATGACCGAGGACGATATCCAGATGGTGCGTACCATTGCGCTGCCTGACGTCGAGGGCAATCTCATGGAAGGGGAGGCTCTGGTCCGCGCCACCCACGAGGCGGTGGAGGAGTACTCCCAGGTCAACCGCAAGCTGGCCAAGGAGACAATCCTGGCCATTACCAGCGTGTCCCAGCCCGGCCGTCTGGCCGACAGCATCGCCCCTCATCTCAAAGCCACCTACGATCGCAAGCAGGGCGTGCTCGAACTGCGCAATCCCGTCCGTCGCCTGGAGCGGGTCTATGAACTCATCCAGGAAGAGGTCGAGGTCTTTTCTCTGGAAAAGAAGATCAAGGGCCGGGTCAAGAAGCAGATGGAGGAGAACCAGAAGGATTACTACCTCGGCGAGCAGCTGAAAGCCATCCACAAGGAAATGGGTCGCGACTTCGATCCCAAGGCCGATGTGGAAGATCTGGAGGCCCAGCTCAAAGACAAGGACATGCCCGAGGAGGCCCGCTCCAAGGCCATGGCCGAGATGAAGAAGCTGCGTCAGACTCCGCCGTCCTCGGCCGAGTATGCGGTGCTGCGCAACTACGTGGACTGGATCCTGGCTTTGCCCTGGAACGTGGTCCGTGATGTGGACATCGATATCAAGCAGGCGCAGAAAATTTTGGATGACGACCACTACGGGCTGGAAAAGCCCAAGGAGCGCATTCTCGAATACCTGGCCGTGCAGGCTCTGGTCAAAAAATTGCGCGGACCCATTCTTTGTCTGGTCGGCCCTCCCGGCGTGGGCAAGACATCCTTGGCCAAGTCCATCGCCCGGGCCACGGGGCGCGAATTCGTGCGCCTGTCGCTTGGCGGCGTGCGCGACGAAGCCGAGATTCGCGGCCATCGCCGTACCTATGTCGGAGCCCTGCCGGGCAAGATCATCCAGTCTTTGAAGCGCGTCTCGACCAACAATCCGGTCTTCTGTCTGGACGAGGTCGACAAGATGAGCATGGATTTTCGCGGCGACCCTTCGGCCGCGCTGCTTGAAGTGCTCGACCCGGAACAGAACAGCGCTTTCAACGACCATTACCTGGACATGGACTACGACCTGTCCCAGGTCTTTTTTATCACTACGGCCAATTCCTTGCAGACCATTCCGCTGCCTCTGCAGGACCGCATGGAGATCATCACCATCCCCGGCTATCTGGAGACGGAGAAGGCGCGTATCGCTTCCGATTTCTTGCTGCCCAAGCAGCTTGAGCAGCATGGTCTCAAACCCGAGAACCTGAGCATGTCCAAGGGCGCGATCCTTGAGATCATCCGCCGCTACACCCGCGAATCCGGGGTGCGCAACATGGAGCGCGAGCTGGCCTCGGTCTGCCGCAAGGTAGCCAGGGCTCTGGTGGAAGAGGGCGACATGGGCAAGACCGTGGCCGTGACCAAGTCCATGCTCGGTACCTACCTTGGAGTTCCCAAGGTTCGCCACGGCCAGCGCGAGGAAGAGGCCCAGGTCGGAGTAGCCACGGGCCTGGCCTGGACCCAGGTCGGCGGAGAGCTTCTCTTTGTGGAAGTGGCGCTCATGCCCGGCACCGGCAAGATCGAGATCACCGGCAAGCTTGGCGATGTCATGCAGGAATCGGCCAAGGCGGCCATCAGCTATATCCGTTCCAGGTCGGAATTTTTCGGGTTGCGCAAGGATTTCTACAAGGAGATCGACATCCACATCCATGTGCCCGAAGGGGCCACGCCCAAGGACGGGCCTTCGGCCGGGATCACGCTAGCCACCTGCCTGGCCTCGGCCTTGCTCGACATCCCCGTGCGGAACGACGTGGCCATGACCGGAGAAATCACCCTGCGCGGCCGGGTTCTGCCCATCGGCGGGGTGCGCGACAAGCTCCTGGCCGCCCACCGGGGGCTGATCACAAAAGTGCTGATGCCCAAGGAGAACGAACGGGATCTGAAGGAAGTGCCGAAAGTCATCCTGAAGGATCTTGAGATTGTCTTCGTCGAGAACATGGACCAGGTGCTCTGCGAGGCGCTGAAAGATGTCACCATGGAGACGCTTTTTTGTCCCACCGCCGATGTCATCCCGGTCTCCAAGGCCTTGCACAAGGGACATGAGTTTACAAGTACGCAGTAACGTTTCGTAAAACGATTCAAACGAAAAACCCCCATCGCAGAAGCGGAGGGGGTTTTCGTTTTTTTAGGCTGCGCCAAGGGCCAACTTCGACAGAACCATGGATTCCCGCCTTCGCGGGAATGACGAATCTGTCGTCACGTTACCTCGGAGTCATCACACACCTCGAAGTCATTCCCGCGAAGGCGGGAATCCATGCCTTCGGCGCAGTCATCGCGTTACCTCGGAGTCATCACGCACCTCGAAGTCATTCCCGCGCAGGCGGGAATCCACGTCTTCAGCCAGGCCTACGGTCTTATGTCCCCGGACCGGATGTGGATTCACCCCATGCGGTAGACCCAGACGGGCTTGTCCGCCCGGTTTTGGAGCACGACGACAGGTTTTAAAGTCGGGGCTTCGAATTCCAGGCTGACCAGCCAGCTCCCTTTGGAAAGCTCCTGCCTCGCCTTCTCGGCTGCCGGACCCATGCTTTCGGGCCGCTGAAACATGTAGACCATGGAGTAGCCTGACCAATCCTCTTTCCAGATATCTGCGTGGCGAACGTGGGCGAAAGGGCAGCGCCAAGCGCATAGGAGGCGCAGGGGCCAGCTTTTCTCCACGCCGTCAATCTGCGCCAAAGGATAGACCCGATACAACTCCGCAAGTCCCGCACCCAGCCCGCAACCTGCGTCCAGAATGCGATCCGTGCATTTGAGCGGCGCGATCGTGTCCAATCCGTCCAAAATGCCATAGGGAGTGGGGAAGAGCGGGGCGTCCCGCCAGGCGCTCATGGGATAGAGGAGCAGTAAAAGCCCAAGCGGGATGAGCCAGACCCAGGGCGAAAGTCCGTCTACGAGGTTTGAGGCGGCCAAAGACAGGGGAAAGCCGGCGCTGATGAAAAGTTTGCGCCAGGCAGAGGCGGCGCGCAGGCCGGCCGCGAGACCAAGACTTGTGGCCAGGATCAGACTCCACAAGACAGGAAGTTGCAGGGCACTCAGGCTCAGGAAAAGTGCCCAGCACGCGCTCCAGACGATAAGGGCGGGCAGCGGCCATGGCAGGACCGGGCGGCGTCCTGGGGTTTGGTCTGCATTGCCCGGCATGGGCTTTTGCGGAGTTTTGGGTGTGCTCATGCTGATTCCGGAAAAAGGGTGATCCTTGAAGGCCGGACTGTGCGGGAAACGCGGGCAAAAGAAAAGGGGCGCAGATTAAGTGGAGGCGCGTTTTTTTGTTGTGATCCCTGCGGTTTTATGCTGCTCTGCCAGCGCTATGAAACACGATTCCTCCACCTCCGCTCCAACCGATCTGGCCCAGGCCCGCGCCACGCGCAACCCTTTGCGCAAGCTTTATTACTGGGTCCTGCATTGGGCTGCCACGCCCTATGCCCTGCCTGCCCTGGTGGTTTTGTCCTTTGCCGAGAGCTCTTTTTTTCCGGTGCCGCCCGATGTGCTGCTCATCGCCTTGTGTTTTTCGACGCCCGCGCGCTGGTTCAAGCTGGCCGCGTGGTGCACTGCGGCCTCGGTCGTGGGCGGACTGCTCGGCTATTTCATTGGTTGGGGTCTGTGGGAGACGGTGGGGCAGCCCATCGTACGGATGTACCATGGCGAGGCCGTGGTGGAGATGGTTCGCGTCTGGTACGAAACGTATGGATTTTTCGGCGTGCTGGTCGCGGCGGTGACGCCCATTCCCTACAAAGTCTTCACCATCGCTTCCGGCATGATGAGTTTTGATTTGGGACAGTTCGTCCTGGCCTCGGTGCTGGGCAGAGGGATGCGCTTTTTCCTGGTGGCCGGTCTCATCCGCCTCTATGGGGCGCGCATCAAGCCCTTTATGGAACGGCATTTCGAGCTGGCCGCTTCGGCCCTGGTTGTTCTGGCCATTCTCGGGTTCCTGGCCATCAAATACCTTAAATAGCACTTCCCCTTCGCGGAGCAAAACCTTTCTCAGTTTTTGGGCCAGATCTTGGTCAAGGCGCGCATGCTCTTGCTTTCCACCCAGGGCGCGGTGGTTCGCGCGTACTCCGTGAAGTGGGGCGTTTCACGGTGGACGTCGTAGAACGTCGCCGCATCCGTGTATGACTCGTAAAGGGTGATGCGGGTCGGATCTTCAGGGTTTTCGAGAATGTCGAAGCCAAGACATCCCTCTTCCCTGCTCATGGAATTCTCCCCCTGCCTGAGCACCGCTTCCCTGAAATTCTCCACGAATTCCTTTTTGATAACGATATCGACGATGACGACGAACATGAATCCCTCCGGTTTTGTATCGGCCGATGAGGCGCTCCGCCCTGATCGGCTCGAAGCCGGACTGGGCGGGATTTTCTCCCGGCGACGTGCATGAGATACGCCGGGGCCCAAGCTCCGGCGGCATTTGCATTTTCCCATCGTGCCGCCTCGCCCGCCTTCGTGTCGCTCAAAAGCGGATGGCGGTCGTTTCGCAGCCGCTTGAGTGGCGTTCGGATCGTATTTTTTAGCACTTGGCGGGTGTCCTGCCAAGAAAGATTTGCCCGCCATCTTTGCTATAGTGATTGAATTCAGGTAGGTGGCTGGTTAGACGGAACCTGGCTCTGGACCGGGCAGGATAACAGACGCGAGTTAATGGCCTCTTATTTTTTTGCGGCGATGAGTATTGACACAATAGGGCCTGTCGGGATAGTTCGCACTCGTATGAATTAGACATGTCTAACAACAATTTATTGTGAGGCGAAACTGATGATGGGGTTGTTCGGCTGTTTGCGTGTGCTTTAGGGGGACGGTGTGCGGCGACAGGGTGTTGCGCATAAAATTTATTAGACTTGTCTAATAAAATTGCCCGCCGCCGCTGCCGATCTTTCGAGACATGATGCGGCGCAATGTTCAAGGCCGAGAAAGATGAATGGGAGTCTTGTGTCGCGTTCATGGGGACAATGAAGATCAATCGAAATCGTGGAGGATATATGTGTTTCAAGCTGGATAACGGATCGGAATTGTTTTCAATTCAGGAAATGCACCGGTTGCGCAAGAACTCGAGCGGCGTGATGGGGTCAAGGTCGTGGGTCAAGAAGACGGGCATCAAGGACGCGCAAAGCCTTGAAAATAGCGATGGGGCGGGTTCCCGCCAAGACGAGCGCAAGCGGCGCGATGCCGTGGAAAAGCACCGGAAAGTACAGGGGTAAGGAGGAGTTATGTATCTCCAGGGAAATGAATCGTTGCGCGTGGAATCATCTTTGTGATGTAAGGAATCATATGTTGAATAGTTCCGGATGCCTGTTTTGTCAGGCGGAGTCTTTTGCGGCCAAGGCCGACCCCTGCGCCCCGTTGGCGTTGACCCTGCATCAGTTGGCCGAATCCCTGGGGCGGGCCGTGGATGCCAAAGATGCTTGGACCTGCGCCCACTCCGAGGAGGTGGCGGTGGTCAGCCAGATACTGGCCCTGATTATGGGCTTCACGCCCGCCCAGGCCGAAATTGTCCATCTGGCCGGGCATCTGCACGACATAGGCAAGATCGGCATCCCCGACGCCATCTTGCAGAAGGCCGGGCCTCTGACGCAGGAGGAATTTGAAGTCATCAAACGGCATCCGGCCATCGGAGAGGCCATCGTGCAACCGGTCAAGGCCTTGAACGGCCAGAGCGGAGTGGCGCGCATGATCCGCCATCATCACGAACGTTACGATGGATCGGGCTATCCGGACGGGTTGAGCGGATACGATATTCCCATAGGAGCCCGGATTCTGGCCGTCGCCGACAGCCTTTCGGCCATGATGCAGGAGCGTCCGTACAAGAGCGCCATGACGTTTGAAGACGCCGAGGCCGAGATCATGTCCCAATCCGGGAAAATGTACGATCCGAGGGTGGTGCGGGCTTTTGTCAAGGGCCGCGACCACATCCTGTCCTGGGTTTCAGGCATGCGTGGCGATGTCAGGGCCGCTGGGTGACTGTTAACTGTTCGAGCTGGTTGGATTTGTCGGCAGGCAGTTCCCGTGCGGCCGCGAGCCGGGCTTGGCCGGACAAGGGTTGCCCAAAGGGCGGGGTGGTTGCCTCTTTATCTTTTTCTGCGTGACAGCGCATGTCGGCGGGGTCCGGGCAAGGGCTGCCGGAACTCCTTCGCGGGCCTCGTAATGCTTTCCGACCTTGAGGTTCGGGCATTCTGCCGCGTTTCGTACGGCAAACGGTCGGGAAGCAAACGATGCCCGGCTCAGTCAGACAACCGACAACCCTTGCCCGGACCCCGCCGACACGCTTGAGGCGATGTGGGAGGGGGTTGGAAATGGCAGGTAGTTCCCGTGCGACCGCAAGCCTGGCTCAGTCAGACAGTCGGCAACCCTTGTCTGGCTAAGTCCGGCCCGCTGGAGTGGTGTGGAAATGGGGGTGATGGTTTGATGCGCGTGATCGAAGGGTTCTTCAGTGTGGAAATTCGATTTGAAAGCGGTTGTATGAAACGATTCGAGCGTCAGTAGATCTTGCGCTTGGAAAAGCTCGATCCCAGCACCGTGAAGGTGTTCTCCACGATGAAGAGGGCCTGCGGGTCGTGGGTGAAGGTGATTTCTTCGAGTTTTTTGAGCTGGATGTTGTTGACCACGGTCATGAGCACGTTTTTTTCGCGCTTGCTGAACGCGCCCATGCCTTTGAGGAAGGTCGCGCTCTGCTTCATGGAGTCGAGGATGGTCTGGCTGATGGCTTCGGAATGATCGGAGATGATGAAGACGACCTTGCGTTGCGAAAAAAGCGCCAGGGTCTGTTCGACCATGGCCGAGGAGATGAAGACCAGAATGAGGGATACGATGACCAGATCGGCGGGCATGATTGTCAGGCACAGGAGGAAAAGGGCAAGGTTGAATCCGAAATAGACCTTGCCCACGCCGATATTGTACGTCTGGAAGAGATAGACCGCGATGATGTCCAGGCCTCCTCCCGATCCCAGAGAGCGCAGGATGAGCCCGCCGCCAAGCCCGTTCAGCACGCCGCAGGCCACGGCCGCGTAGAATTGGTTATGAATTACAACGTTTATGTCCATGACCTCGAAGGCCACGGTCATGACCACCATGCCGTAAAGGCTGTAGAGCACGAAGCGGGGGCTGAGCTTGTACCAGCCCAGAATAAAAGCGGGCAGGTTGATCAGGAAAAAGAGGATGCCCGGAGTCAGCAAGCCCGTTTTGTAATATATGAGCGCGCCCACGCCGAAAAAGCCGCCGGGGATGAACTGTTGGGGCACGGCGATGCTTTTCATGGCGAAGGCGCACAGGAGCGCTCCGCTGGTGATCAGAAAAAGATTCCAGCGGATGGAGTAGGCCAGATCAAAACGTTTTATTGCAGGCATTAAGGGGTTTATACCAGACATTCATGCTCTCAAGATCGCCTTTGATCTGGGTGTTGTTGGGCAGGGTGCCGGCAAAGGCGTATCCCTGCCTGGCGAAAACGATGTTCATGCCGGTGGCGTGGGCCCTGGCAATGGTATAGGCGGTGTCGATTCCTGCCTTGGCCATCGCTTTTTCCATATGGGCCAGGAGGATGCTGGCCAGACCCTTGCCGCGACAGTCCGCGAGCGTGGCGAAGTCCGTCATTTCCACGTTGCCGGCCGAACAATCCATTTCAGCCGAGGCCAGGGCTGTCAAGCGACCCGCGTCGTCGCGAATCCCGAAGTAGCGCACGTGCGAATCCATCGTCGAGCGCAAATACTCCGGGTCGTGGATGGGAAAGGGGTAGGTCTCGAAGACCTGGCGGTAGAGCTCCGCCATGGTTTGCGCATCCTCCGGCTTCATTGTGACGGTCTTCCACCCTTCGGGCAGGCTTCGCCCGCTGTGCACGCTTTGCTCCCTGGCCGTACTCAGCACTTTTTGCACCAGCTGGGGGCTGCTTATGACCGAGCGCTCCCGCTTCGGATATTTGGCCATGAAGCAGCCGTCCTGGTTGCCGTTGAACATGCCCGGAACCCTGGCCTCCACCTTGAAGCCCTGGGCCCTGAACCAGCCCTCG
>Ga0265295_1004534_pt1 | contig 18574 bp, 15 predicted proteins | sample Munlansysbiofilm_FD_192503 | JGI IMG/M metagenome (GOLD analysis project Ga0265295, IMG submission 192503) | Leachate microbial communities from a municipal landfill in Southern Ontario, Canada - Methane capture system biofilm | ecosystem: Engineered > Solid waste > Landfill > Unclassified ...
ATCTTCCAAGCAGCAAAGTGTAGGGCCAGAGGATACAGAAATGATGACACGTTCATCTGCATGATTTATCTGCTGGCCGCCCCGATACAAAATCTGGTCAAATCCACTTGAAACGACGAAGAGCCAATAAATCGACCCAGGCCAGGATATCGCAAGGATCTCTGAAATCATGGCAAACATGGAGGAATAAGGTATGACCGTCAAAACCCGCTCGTTCGACGTTGTCGAGGAAGGAACGGAAGAGGAATTCATCCACGCCCTCAACACGGCTGCCAGGACAAAGGGCATGACCAAAATTGCCAGACAGGCGGGAGTGACCAGGGCAAGCCTCTACAAATCGCTTGCCCCTGGAGGACGTCCGCGCTTCGACACCATCGTCAAGGTGATCAAAGCCCTGGGCTGTACATTGGCGGTGGTGGAGTTTTCTCAGCGGCGGAATCCGTGCCCCGCGCGGCAGAGTGGTGCAGGAGAGGACGATGCGCCGCATTCCTCCCCATCAGAGAAGCAGCCGGGGCCGGGAAGGCCGGTGGCGCATCCGCATAAACGATCAGCGGCGGGATATACTCTTGGCGAATTCGATCACTTCGCGACTCCAAGAAATAATGCCAAACAGCGGTCGATTTCCTGCATAAGCGCATAGTCGGCCCTGCCGATCACGTCGCCTATTTTTTCGCGCGGTATGGTTGTTGTCTTATCCACCATGATTTCGGACGGCTTGTGCAGGCCATTGCCCGCTGTTGGCGAGATTGGCACGCGGAACAGGGGCGTTTCGCGCAATTCGCTGGTGATCGGCAGGACCGAAACCGAAGGATGGGCGTCGAAAAGGTCGGACTGCACAATCAAAGCCGGGCGCGGTTTTCCATATGCGCCCGGCAAGACAACCGCGACGATATCGCCGCGCATCACTTCCAGTCCTCAAAATCCGTTACCGCCTCGACCCACGTCATGATTTCTGTTTCGTGCGGATCGTTCAGCAGGACCAGCGATTGCCGACGGCATTCCTCCGCAAACCCCGGTCGTCGCGTGTCAGGAATCCATATCTGGACAGGCCTCAATCCGGCTTGACGCAATTTTTCACGGTGCTTTCGCACCCGCTCTGTTGTTCCACTCATTTCGCACCTCCTGTTTCATGTAACGTAATCCTTTCTGTTTCATGAAACAAGGGCGTCCATCTGTTTTTCAAAATTTGAGCATCAGACTGCCCAAGCAGCGGAGGATCATTTTCCATCAACGGTCAATACGGGGGATATTGGCAGGAACCGAGGGTGTATTCCTTGATCGGGTTGCCGGAGCGGTCGAGCAGGGTCCGGCCGTACTGGTCGAGCACGTAGCGCTCCCACCGACACATGCCCGGCGGCACGGCCGGGGCATAGGTGGTGATCGGCGGTGGCGCGTAATAGGCCGGAAGAGGAGGCGCCGCATAGACCACCGCCGGCGGGCGATAGGCGATGGAGGTCAGCACCGAGCCCAGGAAAAATCCGGTCAATCCCCAGGCCAAGGCCGCGCCGCCGTGATGATGGCTCCATCCCGCCGTGGGCGCGAACGGCACCAGCAGCAGACAGCAGATAAGGACACGAAGCGTTTTCTTTCCCATTTCCGTACCTCACGAACGCAGGGATTAGCGTCTTTCCCCGCCCCCTGCCCGATCGCTTTATACCATAATTCGCCGTGTTGGGCGCATTATTTTTCGTTCGTGCCGGTCACGGCCCGTGGCCTGATGCCTCCAGCAGGGCGGCCAGGGGGGTGAAGGGCAGGTCGAAGGCCTCGGCAACGCCCTGGCAGGCGATGCGGCCGTCCACCATGTTGACGCCCCGGCCGATGCCGGGATCGTCCTGCGCGGCCCGCTGCCATCCCTTGTCGGCCAGGGCCAGGACATAGGGCAGGGTCGCGTTGGTCAGGGCCAGGGTCGAGGTCAGGGGCACGGCGCCGGGCATGTTGGCGACGCAGTAATGGAGGATGCCGTCCACCTCGAACACCGGCCGGCTGTGGGTGGTCGGGCGTGAGGTTTCGCAGCAGCCGCCCTGGTCGATGGCGACATCGACCACCACCGCCCTCTGTTTCATGGTGGCCAGCAACTCGCGGGTGATCAGCTTGGGCGCCTTGGCGCCGGGCAGCAGGACCGCGCCGATGACGGCATCGACCTGGCCCGCCAGTTCGCGGATGGCGGCCGGCGAGGACATCAGCAGGGTGCAGTTGCCGGGCAGCACCTCGGCCAGATGGCGCAGGCGGGGCAGGCTGGTGTCGAGCAGATGCACCGTCGCCCCGAGGCCGCAGGCGATCCGCGCCGCCTCCGTGCCGACCACGCCGCCCCCGAGGATCAGGACCCGGGCCGGGGCCACGCCCGGCACGCCGCCCATGAGGATGCCGCGCCCGCCCTGGCTGCGTTCCAGATACCTGGCCGCCTCCTGGGCCGCCATCCGGCCCGCGATCTCGCTCATCGGCGTGAGCAGCGGCAGCCCGCCGCTTTGGTCGGTGAGCGTCTCGTAGGCGATGCACACCGCCCGGCTGACCATCATCGCCCTGGTCAGCTCCTCCGAGGCGGCGAAATGGAAATAGGTGAACAGCACCTGCCCCGGCCGGATCATGCCGTATTCCGCCGGCTGGGGCTCCTTGACGTGGAGCACCATTTCGGCCTGCCGGTACACCTCGGCCGGCCCGGCCACCATCACCGCGCCGGCCTGTTCATACCGGGCGTCGTCGAACTCGCTGCCCGCGCCCGCACCCGGCTCCACCAGCACCCGGTGGCCGTTCTTCACCAGGATCTCGACCCCGGCCGGGGTCATGCTGACGCGATTTTCCTCTGTCTTGATCTCCTTGAGAATACCGACGATCATGGGCGTGCTCCTGTAGGCAATGGGGACAAGGCCGTCATCCGCTTTTCTTTTTTCTGTATTGTAAGCGGCGCGGAAAACAGCGGCAATGCCCGGCGGTTCTTTATCGGAAATATATGGGCCGCCGACCTGGGCCGTTGCCGGCAAACGGGAGGCACAGGGGACGAAGGCCGACCTACCGGAGCAGGGAGGCGATGGCCGCACGGATGTTTTCGGGAGAGTCGAGCTTGTCGACAATGCCGGCCGGACGCACGGAACGGGCCCGGTCGAGCATTTGCCGATCCTGGTAGCCGGTGAAGAAAAGAATGGGAATGTCCTGCCTGGCCTTGATCATCCGGGCGGTTTCGATCCCGTCCAGCATGCCGGCGAGGCTGATGTCCATCAGCACGGCATCCGGCGGATCGCGATGGACGGCCCGCATCGCCGCCTGGCCGGTGGTCACGACGGCGGTGACCTCGCATCCCAGGTCCCGGACCTCCTCGGCCAGCATCAGACCGATCAGCTGTTCGTCCTCGACAACCAGTATCCTTTTCGGCATGGACCGCTCGCAACGGGAAAGACACGCATGTCGACAGGGGGCTGCCGACGGAACCGATCCCGGCCAACTTGGCAGAGAAGCGCGGCGGCGTCAAGAGGTATGTGCACGTGGCGCATCGGTTTTTTTCTGCGACGCGGCGGCGTGACCGTTCAAAAACGGAGGCGGCGGCCGTTGCGGGCATCGCCCCCATGCATTTTCCTGCAAAATGCTTGTCAACTGGTGGCAGAAAGGGTAGGTGAGGTGAGGCGGTGCCCGGCCCGGCATGACCGGCGGGGCACCACGCGGCAGTACCAAGAATCAATCAAACCGACGGCAAGGACCAGGACCATCCATGGAACAATTCTTTGACCCGAAAAGCATCGCGGTGATCGGCGCCAACGACCGGCAGGGTTCCATCGGCGCGGCCCTGATCGACAACCTCATCCTGGGCGGGTACGGCGGCACCGTCGTGCCGGTCAACCCCAACCACGAAACCGTGCGGGGGCTGAAATCGTACCGCAGCATCACCGAGGTGGAGCCGGCGCCGGAAATGGCGCTCATCGCCACCCCCATCGCCACCGTGCCGGAGATCGTCCGCCAGTGCGTGCGGGCCGGCACCCAGGGGGTGATCATCATCTCCGCCGGTGGCAAGGAACTGGGCGAGGAGGGCGCCTTCATCGAGGAACAGATCCAAGGGGCGGCCGAGGGGTCCGGCATGCGCATCATCGGCCCCAACTGCATGGGGGTCATCCGGCCGGCCAAAAACCTCAACGCCACCTTTGCCGGCGGCATGCCGGCCAAGGGCAGCCTGGCGGTGATTTCCCAGAGCGGTGCCATCTGCGCGGCGATCCTCGACCGGGCTGCCGTGGAAAACATGGGATTTAGCCATTTCGTCTCCATCGGCTCCATGCTGGATGTCGATTTCGGCGACCTGATCGATTACCTGGGCAACGACGGCTCGGTCAAGGCCATCCTCCTCTACATGGAAAACCTGACCAACCCCCGCAAGTTCATGAGCGCGGCCCGGGCGGTATCGCGGATCAAGCCGATCATCGTGCTCAAGGCCGGCAAGAGCAGGGTCGGCGCCCGTGCCGCCTCCACCCATATCGGCGCCATGGCCGGCGAGGACGCGGTCTACGACGCGGCCTTCAAGCGGGCCGGCATCGTGCGGGTGCCCTCGCTGGCCCGGCTGTTCGACTGTGCCGAGCTGATGGCCAAGCAGCCCCGGCCGGCGGGCACGCGGCTGGCGATCATCACCAACGGCGGCGGGCCGGGGGTCATGGCCGCCGATACCCTGGCCGAGTACGGCCTGGAGCCGGCACCGCTGAGCGACGAAATCATGGCCAAGCTGGGCGAGATCCTGCCTCCCTACTGGAGCCGGGGCAATCCCATCGACATCCTCGGCAACGCCACGGTGGAGCGGTTCGTCTCGGTGCTCGAACTCTGCCTGGCCAGCAGGGAATTCGACGGCATCCTCATCATCATGGTGCCCCAGGACCTGACCGCGCCGGAGGACGTCGCCGCCGCGCTGGCCAAGCTGGTGCGGCGCAAGCGGGTGCCGGTCTTCGCCTCCTGGATGGGCGGCCAACGGATAGCCGAAGCCGTCGACATCCTCAACCAGGCGGACATTCCCACCTACGAGACCCCAGAACGGGCGGTGCGCGCCTTTCTCTACATGGTCGAGTACACCCGGAACCTGGAGCTGCTCTCCCAGGCGCCGCCCAAGCTGCCCACCGAACTCTATTTCAACCGGGACCAGGTCTTCCGCACCATCTACGAGTGTTTCGAGCAGGAGACGGAGATGCTGTCGGAGATCCAGAGCAAGGAGGTCCTGGCCGCCTACGGCATCCCGGTGAACCCGACCGTGCTGGCCGTGTCGGCCGACGAGGCGGTGGCCCTGGCCGGCGACATGGACATGCCGGTGGCCATGAAGCTGGTGTCGCCGGACATCAGCCACAAGTCGGACGCGGGCGGCGTGCAGCTCGACCTGCGCAACGAGGAGGATATCCGCCGGGCCTTCCACCGGATCGTGGCCGGCGCCAGGGCGCACAATCCCGAGGCGCGGATTGTCGGGGTCTCGCTCCAGCCCTTCATCGCCGGCGCCGATTTCGAGGTGCTGCTCGGCAGCAAGACCGACGACAATTTCGGCCCGGTCCTCTGTTTCGGCTCGGGCGGCGTCTTTGCCGAACTGCTCGACGACAAGGCCCTGGGCCTGCCGCCGCTCAACCGGCTGCTCGCCCGGCGGATGATGGAGGCCACCCGCATCCTGCCGCTGCTGGCGGGCAATCGCAACACGCCGCCGGCCGACCTGGACAAGCTGGAAGAACTCCTGGTGCGGCTCTCCCAACTGGTGATCGATTTCCCCGAGATCGTCGAGATGGACATCAACCCGGTGCTGATCAAGAACGGCGAGCCCTGCGCGGTCGACGCCCGCATCCGGATCCACCGCACCGAGGGCCACACCAACAACCTCAACAACCTCCACCTGGTGATCAGCCCCTATCCCCAGCACCTGGAGCGGCACGATCTCACCGACATGCAGATGCCGCTGTTCATCCGGCCGATCAAGCCCGAGGACGCGCCGCTCTTCGTCGAGTTGTTCAATTCGCTCACCCCCACCAGCATCTACTACCGGTTCTTCAGCGTGGTCAAGACGCTTTCGCCCGAGATCCTCGCCCGCTTCACCCAGGTGGACTACGACCGGGAAATCTCCTTCGTCGCCCTGGACGACGACGAGGAGGGCACGGAGCGCATGCTCGGCGTGGCCAACATCGTCGGCGAGCCCGACGGCAGGCGCGGCGAGTTCTCCGTGCTCATCGGCGATCCCTGGCAGGGCAAGGGCATCGGCGCCAAGCTCTTGCTGCAATGCCTTGAGATAGCGCAGGAACGCGGCATGGAGATCGTCTGGGGTACGGTGCTGGCCGAAAACCGCTACATGATCGCCCTGGGCAAGAAGCTGGGATTCACCATCAAACAGGGCGAAGATCCATCGGAATACAAGTTGACGATTGACCTGAAAACTGCAAAACTGTGACCCCTGAACCGCCCCGGCCGGCAAGGCTCCGCGTCTCCGGACCAGGCCGGCCCGCCCGGCGCATACCACCGAAGAACGAACCGCTGTCCGCTCCGATGCCGAGGGACGGCTTTTTTAACGCTGCATGAGGAAAAGCATGGCAAAACAAGTGACAATCGATCAGGAAGAATGTCTGGGCTGCGAGGCCTGCGTGGAAATCTGTCCGGAAATCTTCGGCTTCGACATCGACGTGGGCAAGGCCTACGTCATCATGGAGGAAGGCGGGGACGAGGAGTGCGTCGAGGAGGCGGTCGGTTCCTGTCCGGCGGGATGCATCTCCTACGAAGAGTGAGCCCGCCCCGGAAAGACTCGCCGGCCGGGCCGGAGCGCCCGGCCGTTTTTTTGCAACGTATCGATTGCCGACCGCCGAGCGGATCGGATCCCGAGGTGCAACGATGGTGACAGCGATCATTCTGATCAACGCCGAACGCAACCGAATCAACGAACTCGCCGAACACATGCAGGAAATCGGCGGGGTCTCCGAGGTCTATTCGGTGAGCGGCAAGTACGACCTGGTGGCCATCATCCGGGTCAAGACCAACGACGACCTGGCCGACCTGGTGACCAGGAAACTGCTCGCCATGGAAGGCATCGTCAAGACCGAGACCATGCTCGCCTTCCAGGCCTACTCCCGCCACGACCTGGAAGCCATGTTCGCCGTGGGGATGTAATTCCCTTCCGGATCAGCCAAGGCCGTCCTCGCCCGGCGCAACGCGGCGAGGACGGCCTGTCATATCGACGCGCGAAGCGACGGGACATCCCCTCGCCACACCGCTGCCGCCCGGCCCGGCGGCAATGAACACCCCTCCCTTTCCGCCAACCTGAACTCCCTACGGAAACGCCGCTGCCGCGCCGCAGGCGCCGGAGACAGCGGTGCGCGCTGGCCGGCGCTCCCGTCGGGCGCCCGCCTGGATGGTGCCTTTCTTTCGGGAAGGCAAGAAAGCGAACAAGGCGGCCCTTCACCAAAGGACCGCCTTGTCTGTTGTCAACCCGCTGCCGTGTGGTCCCGCCGCTACGCCGAAAAGCGGGCACGAGCGGGGGTCAGGAAGTGGTCGTCCTCCGCGCCCATACCAGCGAACGGATCCATTTTTCCAGGGAAATGATCGGGAAAATGAGAAAGCTGGCGGCGGCGGTCAGGCCGAGGTCGGCAAGCGACAGCGGCGCCGTCCGGAACACCTGCTGGAAAAACGGCAGGTAGACGAACAGGGCCTGGAGGGCGAGGATGACACCGATGCCCCAGAAGATCGTCGGGTTGCTGAACAGGCCGATGGCGAGGATGTTGTCCCGCAGCGAGCGGCAGTGGATCATGTAGAAGATCTGGAAAAAGATGACGAAGGTCACGGCAATGGTCTGGGCCCTGGCCAGTGCCCGTTCGGGGGAGACCCCGGCGGCCAGCGCCTGGCCGTGCTCCATGACGAACAGGGCGATAGTGCCGCCGGTCATCAGCACGGAAACGGCCACCACCCGGAAGACCACGAAGCCGTTGAACAGCGGGGCGTCGGGGTCGCGCGGCGGCCGGCGCATGACATCGGGCTCCTGGACCTCGAAGGCCAGCGGCAGCGCCAGGGCCACGGCCGCCACCAGGTTGATCCACAGCAACTGGGTCGGCAGCATGGGCAGGAGCAGGACCTTGCTCACCGGATCGAAGGGAAAGAACATGATGCCGTAGATGAGGATCAGGGCCAGCCCGAGGTTGGTGGGCAGCAGGAAGGCCAGCGACTTGACCAGGTTGTCGTAGACCCGGCGGCCCTCCTCCACCGCGGCGCTGATGCTGGCGAAGTTGTCGTCGGCGAGCACGATGTCCGCCGACTCCTTGGAAACCGCCGTGCCGGTGATGCCCATGGCCACACCGATGTTGGCCTGCTTGAGCGAGGGCGCGTCGTTGACTCCGTCGCCGGTCATGGCCACGATGTGGTTTTCCGCCTGCAGGGCCCTGACCAGCCGCAGCTTGTGTTCCGGGGCCACCCTGGCAAAGATATGGGTGTCGCGGGATGTCTGCCGGAGGGTTTCTTCGTCCATGGTCGCCAGCTCGACGCCGGTCACCACCCGGCCATCGGCCGCCAGGTTGAGGCCGGTGCCGATGGCCTGGGCCGTGGTCCGGTGATCGCCGGTAATCATCTTCACATCGATCCCCGCCCGGTGGCAGGCGGCGATCGCCTGGACCGCCTCGGTCCGCGGCGGGTCGATCATGCCGATCAGGCCGAGAAAATCGAAGTCCCCGTCGACCGCGTCCTCGGTCAGTTGATCCGTCGCCCCCGGCCACGGTTTCGCCGCCAGGGCCAGCACCCGCATGCCGTCCGCGCCCATGCGGCCCATCTCGGCCGTCATCCGCCGGTGCAGGTCTTCATCCCCGGCCTGGCGGCAACGGTGGAAGACCGCCTCCGGGGCGCCCTTGATGGCGACCATCGGCGCCGCTCCGCCGTGGAGGGTGGCCATGTACTGGTTTTCCGAGGCAAAGGGGATGGCGTCGAGCCGGGGGAGACGGGCCGTGGCCTCCCCGGCCGTTATGCCGGCCTTGGCCGCGGCCACCAGCAGCGCCGCCTCGGTGGGATCGCCGGTGATGGCCCACGCGCCGTTCTCCTGCCCCAGGGTGGCATCGTTGCACAGCACCGCCACGGTCAGCAGGTTGCCGAGTTCCGCGGGCAACTGTGTCACGGCCTGGCCGTCGATGGCAAAACCGCCCTCGGGATCGTAGCCGGTACCGCTGACCCGGCACACATGGCCGGGCGTCACCAATTCGGTGACGGTCATCTCGTTGCAGGTCAGGGTGCCGGTCTTGTCGGAGCAGATCACCGTGGTGGACCCCAGGGTTTCCACCGCCGGCAGACGGCGGATGATGGCGTTGCGCCGGGCCATGCGCTGCACGCCGATGGCCAGGGCGATGGTCACCACCGCCGGCAGGCCCTCGGGAATGGCGCCCACCGCCAGGGCGATGGCGAACACCAGCGTCTCCTTGAGGGCCGCGCCGAGCGGGATGCCCATGTCCAGGGCCCGCTTGACCCCGATGGCCAGGATGACCGCGGAAATGAGGACGATGCCGATGGTGATCCAGGTGCTCACCTCGGCCAGCTTTTTGGTCAGTGGGGTTTCGAGGTCCACCGTGCTCGCCAGCATGTCGGAGATCCGGCCCAGTTCGGTGGCCATGCCGGTGCCGGTCACCACTGCCGTGGCCGTGCCCGAGGTGACCAGGGTACCGCTGTAGGCCATGCAGGTCCGGTCGCCCAGCACGGCGTCGGCCGCAACCGGGGCCACCGATTTTTCCACCGGCACCGACTCGCCGGTGAGGGCGGCCTCCTCCACCTGGAGATTTTTCAGGCCGACGATGCGCATGTCGGCGGGCACGCTGTCGCCGGCCGCCAGCAGGACCAGATCGCCGGGCACCAGCTCGATTGCCGGCACCGTCTGGTTCCTGCCGTCGCGGATGACCGTCGCGTTCCGGGGGACCATGCCCGACAGGGCCTCGATCGCCCGGCCGGCCTTGAATTCCTGGATGAAGCCGATCACGGCGTTGATCACCACCACCGACAGCACCACCAGGCCGTCGGTGAGCTTGCCCAGCAGCATCGCCAGGCCGGCCGAGGCCAGCAGTACCCAGATCAGGGGATTGTTGATCTGCCGCCAGAGGAGCTGCGCCACGCTGTCCTTCGGCTTTCTCTTGATCTGATTGGGGCCATGCAGGCGGAGCCGTTCGTCGGCCGCCGCCGCGCTCAACCCCGCCTCGCCGCTGGCGAGCGCCTGCAACACGGCCGCCGTGTCCATGGTGTGCCAGGCATCGGCCTGTGCATGACTGCTTCGTTCGGGATGCATCGGTTTCCTTGTGCCGGGGAATGCTTGCGAAAGAGAAAAGAGTTTTTCCCTTTATAACCATCGTCGCCGGCCGCGCAACCGGTTCCCGGCCGCGCAACGGGGCTGTCCGATGAAAACGCTCCGCAAGACAGGCTGATATGGGCTGCGGAAAAATGTGCGGCCAAGGCCGCCGCGCATGTTCCGCACCCGCCGAACCGGCCTTACATCCGCCAGTCGATGACCGGCGGGTTGCGGGTGGGCAGACGGTGGTAAGCGAACTGCGGATAGCCGATCATCATCGCACCAAAGCACTGATGTCCCGCAGGCAGTCCCAGGGCCGTCTGCAGCGGCGGGAAGGCGGCGGCAGCGGCGTTGAAATACCCGGCCCAGCAGCCGCCCAGCCCCAGGGAGGTGGCCGCCAGTTCCAGGGTGGCGAGGGCGATGGTGCAGGTGGAGGGAGACATGCGGTTGCCCTTGGCCGCGTGGGCGACGATCAGCACCGGCGCTCCCCGGAGGATGACATCCTCCCCCGCCTGCCACCGGCCGATGGTCCGCTCGACATGCATCGCCTCGGCAACGTCGGGCATCCCGGTCTGCAGCCAGCGCATCCAGTCGATGACCAGGCCTGCAAGCCGGCGCAATTCCGCGCGGTCGCCGATGACCAGCCAGCGCGCCCCCTGGGAGTTGATGCCCGACGGGGCGTAGCGGGCCATGTCGATCAAGCGGGCCAGCGTCTCCCGTTCCACCGGCCGTTCCCGGTACACCCGGATGGATCGCCGGCTGCGGATGAAATGCGCGCACTGCTCGGGATCGGACCGGAGTTCCGGCCGCACCGGCGGGCACTCCGCCACCGGCATGTCCCGATGGTGCAGGCTGCCCGTGGGGCAGACCGCCACGCAATGGCCGCAACGGATGCACAACTGTTCCGCATCGGCGGCGGGTGCGGGGTATGCGCCCTGGCTCCAGGCGATGATCCCATACGGACAGACGGCGGCGCAGATGCCGTCGCGGTTGCAGGTTTCCCGATTGACGGTGAAAAGTTCCATGGATGTTCTCCGTGCAGAAGGATTGACAGGGAATGGGCAAAGATGGTTTCTTGCGGCATCGCGGCAGGGCGGGCGGGTGTCTTGTCTCCCCCCTGCCCCACGGTACCCCCGCACTCCGCCGGCACCGTGTTCGCATGCGCGCACAAACGAAGGTCGGTGGAGAGCCGATCCGGAATGAGGAGAGAAGCGGTTTGCCCACCAGTGCAACGAAAAAAACGTCGCCCCCGGCCGCCGCGCCGGACGGGACGGAAGCCCCCCCGAAAAAACAAAAGAAGCCGGCCACCAGCCGGCCCAGGTCCACGTCCGGCAAGACCGGCCGCAAGCGGCGGCGCAAGAAGCCGCCCGTTTCCACCAAAGAGCTGATCGTCTGGACGGGCCTGGAGGTTTTCGGTCTGGTCGTGACCGCGGCCACCGGCGTCGTCGTCCTGCTCGGATGCGCGGCGGCCCGATTTTCCGGCACCCGGTTTTTCTCGCACCTGCTACCGTTTACCCTGGGCGTGCTGGGCTTGATCCTGACCGGCGCCCTGCTGCTGCTCGGCTGGCTGTGGCTGCGGCGCTGGTTGCGGCAGAAAAAGCTGTTTCTGCCCGCTGCCATCGCCCTGACCCTGGCCCTGATCACCGGCATCATGACCATCAAGGGGGATTTCTTCTTCGCTTTCAGCCAGTTCCGCATCCTGGTCGGCGGCAGGGAGGAGGCAGGCCGGACCACCATCGCCCACCAGGTCTTCGCCGCCTACCGTCGTCTCGATACCGCCCAGTTGCGACAGCTCATCGACCGGGCCAAGCCTTTCAGCCCGGCAATCGACGCCGCGGCCAAGGCCTTCCACCTGGACCCCGATCTGCTCCACGGCATCGCCGCCACCGAGTCGTCCTTCCTGCCCCGCGACAGCAAGGATGGCGGCCAGGGCCTGTTCCAGATCACCCAGATTCCGGAAATGGCCCTGCAGGAGGCGGCGAGCCGGCTGGAGGTGGCCCGGCCGCTGGTCGGCGACCACCGGCACAACAGCTATCTGGCCGCCGCGACCCTGGCGCACTATCTCGCCCAGATGCGGAGCGACCTGTTTCTCGGCCTGCTAGCTTACAACATCGGCCCCAAAAACGGCGGCCTACGCTTCATCATGCAGCAGTACGGGGCCACCGATTTCGTCACCATCCAGCCCTACCTCCAACAACTACCGCGCGATTACCCCATCCGGGTCCTGGGCAATGCCCTCGCCTTCCGCCTCTTCCGCACCCTCGGCACCCTGCCGGCTTACGAGGAAGGGCTCAACGCGGTCCGCATCCAGCAGATCGGCATTCCAGGGATGTAACCCCCTTGCCACCGCGCAAAATCTGTTCGTTTTCTATAGTTATTTCAAATAGTTCAACGCAGAGGAATCTCCCGCCACGACGAGGTTTCTCCTCGCTGTGCCGCTCGCTACCCCGCTTCTTTTAGTTCCACCGCCCGGATAGCGGCGATACGCTTTTCTTCCTTTCCGCCAACCTGAAACCCATACGGGAGCGCCGATGCCGCGCGAGTCGAAATGACTTTAATCAGGTGAAATTATAAAAATTTGTGCAACAAGAAACCCGTTGTCGCCGAGAACGGACCAGGACCAGCACGAACAGCACCGTGCCGATCGCCGCCAGGGCCAGGTACTGCGGCCAGACCACCTCCAAACCCGCGCCCCGGAACAACAGCGTCTGCGCCAGGGCGACGTAATGGGTGATCGGGGCCGCCTGCATCACCACCTGGACGAAGGCGGACATGCTTTCCCGGGGCGTCACTCCACCCTTCAGTATTCCCCCCCTGCTCTGCCCGCTATTTCAGACAGCCGGAAAATCCTTTGACGAAGCAGCCCGCAATTGGTGGCAGAAAAACATCTTGCATGTACCTGCTCCGGCCGATGCGTGAATTTCACCTGTCCCTTTTACGCCCTTCCTTTGTTTGCATTCAGTCATAATTACATCAAATACGTGTAACGTGTCTGTTTCATTTCCATTTGTCACCGTCAAGCGACAAAGGATAATATACTAAAATGACGATGCATTTTATTAGATTACGGTAGATTTACCTAATTATTGTTCAGTATTTTTACCTATTGATTAATTTATAACGAAGCGGTCTATTAAGAAAGAATCAATTAATGCAACATTACATTTGACAATTATTATTGATAAATTTTTGTCTATTGCATACATGAATGAAAATTAATCCGTAGTTTAGATATTAATTCATTGATACAATTAGTCATTTCAGACAGTATTTTTTAGATTATTCATTGAAACGCCAGGAAACAATAAAGAACAAATTCAATACATATAATTATTCATATTTTATTATTTTGAATAACAAATCAATGGGATCACTCGGCATTCAACAATCATCAATATACAAAACTAAGCACAATCAACAGGATGTATCAATGCTCAACATGACCCAGCCATCTCTCTTGCCATGAAGGTGTCTCCATCAAGAACGAACCGGCAGAGCTTAACGATCTTCGCCGTTTTGTTTCTCCTGCTCTTCTCCGGTCAGCAGTTTGTCTATCAACAGCTCAGGGGAACCGCCGTTGAAGCCGGCATCGTCTCCGCCTTGGCCGTTGTTCCAAGCGTGACCTGTATCAATATGATTCATCCCGGCGAGAAGGTGTCGGCGCAGGGCAACCGGCTGGTGTCTTCCACTGCCCGCCTTTCCGTTTTGGACGGCTGCGAGGGGACGGAGGCGATCTTCCTGTTGCTTGCCGCCCTGTTGGCATTCCGCTCGACCTGGAAACATACGCTGATCGGGATGGGGCTGGGCATCGCCCTGGTTTTCCTCTTGAACGTCAGCCGCATAACAAGCCTGTACTTTTCCCTGCGTTTTGCAAAAAACTGGTTCGATCCGCTCCATGCCATGGTCTGGCCGATCCTGATCATCACGAGCATCGGACTTTTCTTTGTCTGGTGGACTAACCTGCCGCTGAAAGGCCCTCATGCAGAACCCGGATGTTAGGAACGCCGCCCTTGTCGCCCTGGCGAGCGCGGGCGCTCTCGCCGCCCTGTTTCTTGTGGCCGGAGAGGCATGCGGCACCCTGTTCCTGCCTCTGTACCGTTTCGAGATCGAGGCGATCTTCCCATTCGTGGACATTCAGCATCTCCTGATCGACACAAGCGGAAGCGAACGGCTCATCACCCTGCAAGTGATCTTCAATTCACCTTATTACGTAGGCATGAACCGGCTGGCGGCGGGAACGGCCGTCTCGAGTTCGACCCTGCTTGGCCATGCCTTTCAGCCGCTGGTGATCCTGTTGCCCCTGGTCGGTGCGGCCAGGGCCATTGTGCCGACCAGCAAGAAGCGGCTTGTCCCTGGCGCGGCGTTTTCACTCGTTCTCCTCACGGCCCTGGATGTTCCGTTCGTCCTGGTGGGCGCCATCGAGGATATCCTGTTCAACCAGTTCGCTCCAGGCAACCCGCCCAGCCTGACAATGCGTTGGCTCTACTTCCTCAATGGCGGCGGCAGATGGGGTCTGTCCGTGGCCGCGGCAATCGTGACGGTTGCGGTTGCTTCCTCGGCATCGGTGAATCTGAATCATAAACGTCTTTCCCTCAAACCAGAGGGGCTGAAGAACGAATAAATGGAGGGGGGAAAGAGATGAAACGGAAAAAATGGTCTTTTACAGGCGTGGTGATCACAACGCTCCTGGTCGTCTGTTGCCGTCCGGCCCTGGCGGTCGAGGTTTCATATAGCTATGACGATCTCGGTCGCCTGACCTCCATGGCAAACAACGACGGCACCACGCTTGCAACCATTGGCAACACCTTTGATGCGGTCGGCAACATCACCCGGAGAGACACCACCAACAGCATAGTGGATACGGACGGCGACGGGATGCCGGATGGATGGGAGACCGCGCATGACCTCGACCCGGACGATCCTGCCGACGCCCAAACGGATGCGGACGGCGACGGTCTCTCCAATCTGGCCGAGTACCAGGCGGGGACCGCCCCTCACAATCCCGACAGCGACGGCGACGGGGTGAACGATGGCGCAGAGGTGGCAGCCGGCACCAATCCGCTTGACCCGACATCCCACCCTCCTTCCTCGGATGGCGACGTCCCGCTGATGAGCGATCTTGCCACGGGATTTCTCCTGCTGTTGCTCATGGGTCTGGGCATGCGGAAACTGCCCCGAAAAACCAACCGTACACTTTTGACGATCCTGCTGCTCCTCCTTGCCCTGCCTGCGCTGCCGCGCGCGGTCTGTGCGGAAGAGTCCACCCCGGCGACAACGGGCATATCCGGGCCGGGCTGGTTCATGTCCACCGCCGACCCGGTCAGCCCGGACGAGGCCAAGGCCTATTACAAGGCCGTCGAACAGGTTAGGGGCATGAAGCTGGAGCCGATGGCCGCAACCACCGCCTCGCCCGAGATAACCGAGCTGGCGCGGGCGTTGCGCAACGATCCCAAGCTCATCTACGATTACGTTCACAACAACATCGAGTATGTTCCCTATTTCGGTTCGCTCAAGGGAGCCACCCTCACCTACCTCGATGGCAGCGGCAACGACTTCGACCAGGCTTCCCTGATGATCGCCCTGTTGCGGGCCAGCGGCTTCACCGCCCAATACGTTTACGGCAAGATGACCATTCCGGGTGCCAATGTCGCCAACTGGCTGGGGGTGGATGTCACCTGGCAGGCCGTCAGCAAGGTCATTGCCAGCGGCGGCATTCCACTTTCAATCTACTCCAATGCGACAGCCCTCATGGATCGGGTATGGGTCAAGGCCACCATTGACGGTGTCGACTACCTCTTCGATCCGGCCTTCAAGACTTACACCCCGGCCCAGAAAATCGATCTGGCCGCTGCCCTGGGCTACAGCCAGGCAGATTTCCTGGCCGGAGCCACAACGGGCGCCACGGTGGGAGCGGATTACGTTCAGAACATGAACGAAGGGAGCATCAAAGGCAAGCTTGCGACCTATGCCACCAATCTTGCGGCAACCATCCGGAGCCAGCATCCCAACAAGTCTGTCGAGGAAATCGTCGGCGGGCGCAGCATAGCCCAGACCACTATAACGCAGTATGTCACCACTCTGCCGTTTTCCCCGACAGTCACCGCCACCTGGAGCGATATCCCGGCCACGCATGCCGCCACGATTCGTCTTCAATACGCCGGCATCGATTACACCGCCAACATCCAGGATCTTTCCGGCAACCGGTTCACTCTCACCTATGCCGGGTCCGACAATCACCCGGAACTGCGATTGGATGGAGTCCTGCTTGCCTCCGGCACCGCCACCACGCTCGGCAGCCATGCCAACTGCACCCTCACCATCAATCACCCCTATGCCGCCAACAGCGGAACCTATCAGGATCAGTCCGTTACCTACACGCCGGAGAGCGGCAGGCGTTACGCCATCGTCTACAACTTCGGCGGCGTATCCGACACGCTCCTGGCCAAGCGGCAGCAGCAGCTGGACAGGTACAGGGCGCAAGGGCTTGCCGATACCACCGAAGCGGTCATGGGAGAGACGCTGCATCTCATGGGGATGACCTGGCTCAAAGAGGTCGCGCAATCATCGAAGCTCCTTGCAGACATTGCCGAGACCGTGTCCATCAGGCATCACAACGTGGGGATGATGGCCCAGGAGGCCGGTTATTACATCGATGTCAAGGCCGGGTCGGGCAGCACCCTCTCCCGGCACAACATCGATGCGGATGTGGTCGCCCACAGCAAAATCTTTCCTCTCGTGGCCAGCGCCTTCGAACACGGTGTTCTCGAGCAATTGACCGGTTCCGGCAACCCCGGCGTTTCCACCATGAAGCTCTTCCAGATCGCCAACGCCACGGGCCGCAAGGTGTTTCTCGCCAGCAGCGCCAACTATGCCACGGTCAGGCCGCAGCTGGTCAACTATACCACCGCCGAACTGAACGACTTCCAGAGCCAGGTCAACGCCAGCCGGGTCCTGGTGCTGCCCGACAACGGCCAGCTCACCCTGAACCAGTGGCGGGGCAAAGGATATATCAGCAAGTATTTCACCAGCAGTTCCATGTCCATGGGGATGATTATCGGTGGCGGCTACTTCGGTGGGTATGCGGCGAACCAGGGGGCGGTCAGCACCCCGACTGTCAGCCAGAACACCGCTGCCGCCCAGGTAACGGCCCCCACTCCCACCACGGTGCACATGAACGTCACGACGGTGCCGCCTTCCACCGGCAGAGACCCGGTGGACATGGCCGGCGGCTCGTTCCTGTTTGACCATACCGACCTCGCCCTTGGCGGCGCGTCGCCCATGGGGCTCGCCTTCAGCCGTTCCTATACCAGCGCCGACGCCATGGCCAGGCGCACCATGGGCAACGGCTGGAGCCATAACTACGACATCCATCTCACCGCGACAAGCCACGGCGAACCGGGGCTCGGGCTGCGGCAGCCGATTGACGCGGCCTCCCTGATCGCCTCCCTCTATGTCGGTTACGACATCCTCAAGGTAAAAGACGACATCACCGGCTGGCTCGCCTCCTCCCTCGTCAGCAAATGGGCCGTCGACCAGGTGATCGACAACGCCATGGTCGTCCATCTGGGCAAGAAGTCGATGGAGTTTGTCAAACTGGCCGATGGCATCTACGCCGCACCTCCCGGCATCACCACCAAGCTGATCAAAAACGGCGACGGCACCTTCAGTCTCGTCGAGCGCTTCGGCACCCGTATCGATTTCAATGCCAACAAGCGGGCCAGCGGACTGGCCGACATCGACGGCAACACCCTGACCTTCACCTACAACGCCGCGGGCAACCTGGTCACGGTGCGGGATGCCTTCAATCGCACCCTCACCCTGACCTATGACGCCAACGCGCGGGTGAACCGGGTCACCGATTCCACCGGCAGGTCGGTCAGCTACGGCTACAACGCCACGGGCGACCTCGTCACCTATACCGACCCGGAAGCCAAGAGCTGGTCCTACGGCTACGACAACGGCCACCGCCTGACCACCATCACCAATCCGCTGGCCATCACCACCGCCACGAACGCCTACGACTCCCTGGGCCGCGTCATGACCCAGACCGTGCCCCGGCAAGGCACACCATCCACCGCCACCTACAGTTTCTATTTCTCGGGTTTCCGCAACCAGGAAGTCGACCCGGTGGGCAACGCCACCACCTACCATTACGACCGGCGAGGCCGGGAGTACGCCATCGAGGATGCCCTCGGCCATACGGTCAAGAGGGAGTTCGACGGCCAGGATCACGTTATCCGGACCGTCGATCCACGCGCGAACGTCACCTCCTCCCTCTATGACGGCAACCATAACCTGACCCGGGCCACCGACGCCCTCGGCAAGACCTCGCACTTCACCTACGAC
>Ga0265295_1004536_pt1 | contig 18573 bp, 17 predicted proteins | sample Munlansysbiofilm_FD_192503 | JGI IMG/M metagenome (GOLD analysis project Ga0265295, IMG submission 192503) | Leachate microbial communities from a municipal landfill in Southern Ontario, Canada - Methane capture system biofilm | ecosystem: Engineered > Solid waste > Landfill > Unclassified ...
TATTGACTTACAAACATAGACATTGTAAATAAATATACTTTTATCGTTGCAAGAGAATTGCAAATGGATATGAATAAATAAATTTGCGTAAATTTGTTGATTAACTAGTTTTAAAGCCTAATCCTAATAATATGAGACGTTTTTATCTCCCCCTGTTGCTCTTAGTGTGCTTATCTACAGTTGCTTTCGCTCAATCAAAAGTAAAGGTTGATGTAAAAAAGCTCGATAAGTACTTTTCAAAAATGACTAACGATTGGGATATCCCCAGTGTATCAATTGGAATAGTAAAGGATGGTAAACTTGTGTTTACTGGAAGTTATGGTGTTATTGAGGAGGGAAAGGAAGGAAAACCCGATGGGAACACCTTATATGGCATAGCATCTAACTCAAAGGCGTTTACCTCAGCAATTATTGCAATGCTTGTACAGCAAGGAAAATTGAAGTGGGACGATAGGGTACAAGACTATCTCCCGTATTTTCAGGTTTATGATCCCTGGGTTAGCGCGCATGTTACCATCAGAGATCTTTTATCACACAGGGTTGGACTAGGTACTTTTAGTGGAGATGTTATTTGGTATAAGTCGGATTTTAGCGCCGAAGACATCGTGCGGAGAACAAAATATATTCCACAGGCTTTTGAGTTTAGAAATGGGTATGGCTATTCAAACGTAATGTACATAGCCGCGGGCGAAGTTATTAGGGCTGTTACCGGAAAAAGCTGGAGCCAGAATGTAAAGGAGCTAATATTTGAACCATTGGGAATGGAGAGGAGTGCTACATCGCCTAAACAGCTCAAATCTCTCGGAAACTTTGTAACACCTCACGCTCGCGAAGAGGAGGTAAATATCCCCATTGATTGGGTAGATTGGGAGGAAGTTGGCGCATTGGGCGGTGTAATTTCTAGCGTAAACGACCTATCCAAGTGGATGATATTTAACCTAAATCATGGGATTAATGGGAGCGATACGTTGATAAGTAAGGCTAATAGAAATTTGATGTGGACACCACACGCTAACTTTGTGGTTGACCATACCTCGGAGAACGATTTTGATAGACACTTTAATGCATATGGATTGGGTTGGGGACTAAGCGATTACCATGGGCTACTGAGGGTTAGCCATACAGGAGCTATTGATGGGATGATTACTGCACTAACGCTTATTCCCGACAAGAACCTTGGAGTTGTGGTGCTTACCAATGGCATGAAAGCCCCCATAACTGCTGCCACAAACTACGCCCTCGATCAGTTTTTAGGAAAAGGTGCACGCGATTGGTCGGCCGAACTTCTTAAAAGAACAGATGCCAATCAGCAGGCCGATACAAGAGTTTCGAGCAGAAAAGAGCAACGGGTTCTTGGAACTAGCCCCTCGTTGCCTCTTGAGAGTTATACCGGAACGTATTTTTCTGACATACATGGTAATATTTTCATTAAGTTAGTGGATAATGAGCTTAAAATGGAGTTTGAGCATGCCAACTACCTTTCGGCTACACTAAGGCATTGGCATTATGATGTTTGGGAGATAGTTTGGGATAAAAAGCATGCGTGGTTTAATTTTGGGACTATAAAGTTCGATACCGATAACAACCTAAATATTACGGGAATAGATTTTGATGTACCAAATGATGATATTTCTTTTGAAGAGCTAAAGCCCAAGAAGATCAATGATTAATTTTATAGTTTTTAAAGTTCATGTATAGAGTCTGGCTTTTTATATTAGGATTTCATTTTTTCTAAATTTTTTTTACATATAGATTTAAGGGGAGCGTTATTTGCTCCCCTTTTTATTAAGTTGACACCCCTGGATTTCTCCACAATTTCTCTTGATACAGTCAGTTCATATTGTCAACTACCCTGAGCGGAGTCGGACGATGTAGAGAGTCATGACATAGCTAGGAATGCGCTGTCGTGAATTTATAAATTATGCCTAATTTTTCAGCGAATCTAAATATGTACAGGGTTGTTTTTCCGATGAATCCTATTAATTAAACTAAATTGATTGATATTTATTCAAAATATTTTAAACTCTATAATTTTTTATCTTTACTTGGTTGTAATAATAAAACCTATGCAAGCAGAATGCCAAATTCTACACTGATAAATCATTTACTATCAGCCACATGAACAAAAAAGCTCTCCTATTACTGCTCCTTATTTGCCAAGTATCTTCAGTTGTATTGTCGCAATCGCGTAAGAAAACCAACTGGATAGAGGATAAGAAATCGCACATAACCCGGTGGCGATTAGGCTTTGGTGTTGCAGCAGCAGAACCTACAGGTGCTCATCTGCAGTTTTATAAGCTTAGTGGTATTTGTACTCAAACCATAAGGGTTCGTAAAATGATCTCAGTAAACCTTTCGGCTTCGTATGAGGGATTAATGCTAAGCGAACAAATTAGTAAGCAGAATGAGCATTGGACAAGTGGAGGCCTCAGAGCAGGCATCGATTTTTTGTATTACATACCATTAGCATTCAGACCATACATTGGCATTGGCGGCGATATAGGCAACCGAACATTCCTTGGCAAATCCGTTTCAAGCCCCGATGCAATTGGGCGCCTTGGTTTCGAGCTGAAGATTCTAGGAATCCGTACTTCAACTAAAACGTTGCTCCATACAAGCATATTTGCCGAGGCAAAGTATAGCTATGGCCTAAAGCACAATTTTTCATATCTGCTTCCGATGGCTGGTTTACGTTTTCATTTTCTTTAGTGGATAACTGGGAACCATTTTGGGTTTTGGCTTTTAAATAATCTATATTTGGACAAATTTCCACATGCCTTTTTACTATCTTTAAGCTGAATTTATTTAAACTATAGCATATGAGAACATCATGGTTTATTGCTACTTTGGCACTTTCTCTTTACGTAAGCGTTTCAGTAGGTCAAACTTCTAAGCCATCAATCAGCGAGATGCGCTGGGGTCGTGATTTTAAACTTCACGTTAAACTTTCGAACGACACAAACTATGTAATGGACGTTAGAGCTCTGCACCATGCAGAGGAGTTTAATGCAGAGGATGCCAAAGAGGCAACAACATACTATCCAGTAAATCTTGATGAGGAGTTTATCGAGTATATTAAAACGCGTAAGCTCAAAATCGATGAGAATACCAAGACGGATACAGTACCCAAAGGAAACCCCAAAACACTTTGGTCGGCTTTACACCGAACCCTTGGCGGAGGATACGTTCACTTTGTCAATAGCCTTATCTACTCACTCGAGTCGCAGCAGCTAAATTTGTACGATCCAATAATGAAACGGCCCGTTACCACATGGAAACCTAAGCCAAAAACCAAAACATGGAAACGTACCCGAAATTGGGTTCATTACATTCCATCGGATCAGAAGTTGGCTCAAGTCGAGTATAAGCGAAGAAAAAAGGAGAAAGACTTGCAGGATTTACAGGGCGTTCCCACGGAATTTATCGAGCAGTTTCTTCTCATCACACAAAAGGAGTACGATGAGATGTTGGCCCAAGGCCAGAGAATGCAACTATCGAAAATTGATTTGGTAAGGCTATTGCTTGGTGCAAAGTATTTGGGTGAGCACCAAATCGAGTTTATCCAGAGTAGGGTTTCATCCTCTGTCCTGAGATACAATATAAGCAATTTGCCGTCGGTCATTATTTTCGACGATTATAATGCTGCGGTAGCTATGACGCTTGACAATACTGGATATAAAATTGACTATGTGGTTTTTAGCGATCAAGACACGATCTCATCCGAAGAGCAAATGCATAGAATCGACAAAATAGAGGCGCTTATTATAACCATTAACGAGGCTAACGATAGGGTGTTTCAAAGAAGATTGTCGACCTATTATGGCTCCTAGTGCCCTAAAGTAGTCGGGCATATCAAAAATCGTACCCCAATAGGCATTTATTCCCTTCAGCGAACCTCCATTTTCTTTAAAAATGGTTACTTTTGTGAATTGCAGTAGGCTTGGTTAGCCATGTAGTAGTATAATCATTAAATCGTTATCGAATGACACTTAAATCTCGAACAAAAATTGTAGAACTTTTACAAAAAGGGGAAGTTGGCAAAGAGGTAGTTGCCAAGGGCTGGGTAAGAACCCGAAGGGGTAATAAGAATGTTGCTTTTATTGCACTTAACGATGGCTCTACTATTAATAGCATTCAGGTTGTTGCCGATGTTGCTACTTTTGGTGATGATTTTCTTAAGGAACTTGGAACGGGTGCTTGTATAAGCGTAAAAGGTACACTTGTTGAATCGCCAGGAGCAGAGCAGCCTGTTGAGATTCAAGCAAAAACGATTGAACTCTACGGAAAGGCTGATCCAGCATCATATCCATTGCAAAAAAAGGGGCATAGCCTCGAGTTTTTAAGAGAAATTGCACACTTAAGGCCTCGTACAAATACTTTTAGTGCTGTACTCCGCATTAGGCACGCAATGGCTTTCGCCATACATAAGTACTATAACGACAAAGGTTTTTTCTATATCCATACACCAATAATCACTGCCTCCGATGCCGAGGGTGCAGGAGCGTTATTTAAGGTTACCACGCTTGATATGAATAACCCTCCCCGGAAAGATAACGGGAAAGTTGACTTTGCCGAAGATTTTTTTGGTAAAGAGACTAAGCTCACTGTATCGGGACAGCTGGAGGGCGAACTTGCGGCGCTTGCACTATCAGATGTATATACCTTTGGCCCAACATTTAGGGCAGAAAACTCAAATACACCAAGGCACCTAGCCGAATTCTGGATGATTGAGCCCGAGATGGCCTTTTACGATATTGAGGATAATATGGATTTGGCTGAGGACTTCCTCAAGTATCTTATTCGCTATGCCCTTGAGCATTGTAAAGATGATCTTGAGTTCCTGAACAAGATGTGGGACAATGAATTACTGGAAAGATTAAGTTCTGTAGCCAGCAATAGTTTTGAGCGTTTAACCTATACAAAAGCCGTTGAGATACTTGAAAAAGTAGATGTTAAATGGGAGTATCCTGTTTTTTGGGGAGCCGATTTGCAAAGCGAGCACGAAAGGTATCTGGTTGAAAAGCACTTTAAAAAACCAGTAATCCTAATCGATTACCCAAAGGAGATCAAGGCGTTTTATATGAAGCAGAACGATGACGGTAAAACCGTTAGGGCAATGGATGTGCTTTTCCCAAAAATTGGAGAAATTATTGGTGGCTCACAGCGCGAAGAGAACTACGATATTCTTACAAATCGCATTAATGAGCTACAAATTCCACAAGAGGAACTTTGGTGGTATATCGAAACCCGGAAGTTTGGAACAGCACCCCATAGTGGGTTTGGACTAGGATTTGAAAGATTACTCCTATTTGTTACAGGCATGGGCAACATTAGAGACGTTATTCCATTCCCTCGTACACCCAATAACTGCGAATTTTAGTAAGTAAATATTTTAAAGCATGCTTAAGCAGAGGTTACAACAGAAACTACTTCAGAGACTTTCGCCCCAGCAGATTCAGGTAATCAAACTGCTGGAAATACCCACTATGCAGCTTGAGCAGCGTATTAAAAAAGAGTTGGAGGATAACCCTACGCTTGAAGAGGGCGTTAACTACGATGATGATGAGCAGGAAAGGGAAGAGCCTACCCAGGATGAAAGCCCAACTCAAGATGAGGACGAGTTTACCATTGACGATTACCTGAATGATGAGGAAATCCCCTCGTATCGTCTTGCGGCCAGCAACTATTCAAAGGATGATAAGCACGAAGATATTCCTTTCTCAACAGGCGTATCGTTTCATGAGCACCTTGCAAATCAACTAGGGCTTAGGGTTCTCAGCGAAAAGCAGAAAAACCTTGGACTATACCTTATTGGCAATATTGATGATGATGGATACCTGCGCCGAAAGCTATCGGCCATTGCCGACGATTTAGCCTTTAGCGCTGGAGTAGAAACCGACGAGGACGAGCTGGAGAAAATTCTATACATAATTCACGATTTTGATCCTGTTGGAATTGGAGCACGTGATTTACAGGAATGCTTGCTTCTACAAATCCAGAGTAGAGACCAAAGTGTACCCGAAATAGCGCTAGCCCAAAAGATTCTTAAGCATAATTTCGACGAGTTTACGCGAAAGCATTACGATAAGATACAATCGAAGTTTAACCTATCCGATGAAGATCTGAAGTTGGCCATTGCTGAGATTCTTAAGCTTAATCCAAAACCTGGAGGAGTAGTTCACGATCCCCATAGCCGAGTTGCGCAGCATATCATACCCGACTTTGTTCTTGAGGATGATGAGGGTGAGCTAATCCTTAGCCTCAATTCAAAGAATGTTCCCGATCTTAAGATAAGCCGTCAGTACTCCAACATGCTTGAGTCGTATGCTGCTAATAAGCAGAACGCTTCAAAACAAGAAAAAGAAGCAGTTGTGTTTGTTAAGCAAAAGATAGACTCAGCCAAATGGTTTATTGATGCAATAAAGCAGCGGCAAAACACACTGCTTTACACCATGCAGGCCATTATTGAGTATCAGGAGGAGTTTTTTAGGTCGGGGGACGAAACACACCTTAAGCCAATGATACTGAAGGATATTGCCGAGGTAACAGGCCTTGATATTTCAACAATTTCAAGGGTTGCCAACAGCAAATATATTCAAACCAACCACGGAATTTTTCCACTAAAATTTTTCTTTAGCGAGGGAATGCAAACCGATTCGGGTGAAGAAGTATCTACTAAGGAAATCAAAAAAATTCTATCGGAATGCGTTGATAGTGAGGATAAGATGAAACCCCTAACTGACGAAAAATTAATGGAAATTCTCAGGGAAAAAGGCTATCCAATTGCCCGAAGAACTGTTGCAAAATACCGAGAGCAGCTTGATATTCCGGTAGCAAGACTTAGAAAGGAACTTTAACAGTATGCAGAGAGTAATTGCTCACATAGTATCTGGGTTGCTTCATCCGCTTATAATGCCCTCTCTAGGTGTGCTCTTTATTTTCTTTACAAGTTCGCATATTATCTTACTTCCGTATGAGGCACAAAGGATAATCCTAATCATTGTTGCCATAAATACCTTGGTATTGCCAATGCTTATGATTCCGCTGTTTTATAGGTTTGGAATCATCAAAAGCATTCAGATGAAGAATCATCGCGAGCGGATTATCCCTTTAGCTTTTACCTTAATCCCCTACATTTTTTCGTACTACTTTCTTAACCGGTTACCTATTGTAAGTGAGATATCGCTCTTTATGCTCGGTGCAGCCCTTACGGTATTTTTTACACTAATAATATCCATTTGGTGGAAGATCAGCGTGCACATGGTAGGAGTTGGGGGATTGTTTGGGTTGCTATATGCTCTTACCTTTCTCTTTCAGGCCAATAATATTTGGGTTATACTTGTTGTCATTGCTGCAACAGGCATTGTTGCATGGGCTCGATTAACTTTAAATGCCCACAAGCCTTCACAGGTTTATGCTGGGTTTATACTTGGTGCAGTTGTTGTTTCAGCAATGGTTGTTTTGGTATAATTCAATGCATTTAGTATGAAAAAATTCTGCAACTTGCTTACTATTATCTTTGTTGTATTAAGCGGATCTGCCGCTGGGCAAAAAGGGATAGGAATGAAAACGGTTCAAAACTTCAGTATCGAGCAGTTCATGGGAACATGGTATGAGATTGCCCGTTTTCCCCATTCGTTTGAGCGAAATTTGGTGGGCGTTACAGCAACCTATAGGCTTAAAGAGAATGGTAATGTTGAGGTTATAAACCAAGGGCATAAGAACGATCTTGATGGAAAAGTAAAAAGGGCAAAAGCCTTTGCCAAAATCCCTGATACAAATGAGCCTAGGAGGCTCAAGGTTTTCTTCTTTTGGCCATTTGGGGCCGATTATCTAATCCTCGATCTTGATCCTAATTATCAATGGGTCTTAGTTGGGAGCAGTTCACCAAAATTTCTTTGGATTCTTAGCCGAACCCCACAAATGGTTCCCGAGCAGTATAGCGCTATAGTTAATAAAGCAAGGGGGTTGGGTTACAATATAGATAAGCTAGAAGTGATTCCCCAGAAAGAAACCCTATAGCATCATGCGCCGATTCTCTGCAAACTATATCTTCACAAATACAGGCAAACCTATCCGAAACGGGGTAGTTGAAGTAGATGACAACGGAGTAGTTGTTGATATTATCGACCATATTGATGGCGTTAAGGAGTATGCACATACCGAGTTTCGGAATGGCATTATAGTTCCGGGTTTTGTAAATTCACATTGTCATACAGAACTATCGCACCTTAAAGGGAAGGTAGAGCCTAAAACAGGATTAGCAAGCTTTGTAAATCAGATTCGAAACCATAGGTTAGATGGCCTAAGGGGTGAAGAGTTGAGTATTTCCAGAGCCATTGAGCAGATAACCCAGCAAGGGACTGTTGCCGTAGCCGATATATGCAATACCTCTGATAGCTTTAGCGCAAAGCAGAAGAGTGGGGTAAAGTTTATCAATCTAGTAGAGGTTCTTGGGATCGAATCAGAAAAAGCGGACAGCATTCTCGAACGAGCAAAGGTAATTTCTGAAGTCTCAGCAAATCAGCTGGGTATGCCCGCCTACATTACACCCCATTCAGTATATTCACTTTCTGCTAAACTTTGGGAGAGGTTGGGCGGAGCGCTAAAGAACAGCCCAATAGTTTCTATTCATTTTGCCGAAAGCCTCGATGAGGCTAGGTTTACATATGAACGTGCAGGGGGGATTTACGATAACTATGTGCAGTGGGGATTACCATTTAGCGATGCCCCCAGTGCAAGCCCCGTTAATATCCTAAAAAGTTATCTACCTAAAGATTGCAGATTATTGCTGGTTCATAATACATTTATGGATGAGCTGCAGCTATGTGAGGTAAAGGATTATTTTACCAATACATACCTTGTACTTTGTCCATCTTCCAATTTGTATATAGAGCAAACCATGCCTAATGTTCCAATGCTAAGTGCATCGGGCGTTAAAATAGCATTGGGCACCGATAGTTTTGCCTCATCGCCAACGTTATCCATTTTCGATCAAATTCAACTTATACTAACCCACTTTCCGCTTATTGAGTTTACTCAAGTTTTACAATGGGCAACTATTTATGGAGCTCAGGCATTAGGGTTAGAGCATAGTCTTGGAACCATCGAAAACGGGAAGAAACCAGGGCTAAACCTGATATCCCCCTTTAATTTTTCTGAGATGAAACCCTACCCCCATAGCAAGGTGAAGCCTTTGCTGTAGTATTACTAACCTGCTTTTAAGCAACCCCGTAATTCAACAACTTTTATCTACCTTTGTTATACTTTTATTTAATTAGGTATGGCAACTTTTCTTTTTGACGAGATAATTTTTGGTCCAGTACGCAGCCGGAGGCTTGGTGCATCCCTTGGTGTGAACTTACTTCCCACAAAGTCAAAGGTTTGTAGTTTCGATTGTATATATTGTGAGTGTGGCTGGACTAATAGTGCAGATAGCAAAAAACTACCAACGCGTGACGAGGTTAGGGAGCATATGCAGGCAAGGCTTGTAAAAATGAAATTTGATGCCGATAACCTTGATGTTATAACCTTTGCAGGTAACGGCGAACCCACTTTACATCCTAGTTTTGCTGGCATAATTGACGATACCATTGAACTAAGGGATGAGTACTTCCCCGATGCTCGCATTGCAGTGCTATCAAACTCCACAATGTTGCATAAGTCAAAGGTGGTTAATGCTCTTCTCAAGGTCGATCAGAATATTCTTAAACTCGATTCGGGCATAGATTCTACTATTCAACTGCTAAATCAGCCTCACGCCTCAATCACTGTAGATAAAATTGTTGAACATTTACATCAATTTAAGGGCAACTTTATTCTGCAAACAATGTTTCTGCGCGGAACATATAAGGGTAAAACAATGGATAACACAACAGATATCGAAGTAAAAAAGTGGCTATCGATTGTTAAAAAGTTAATGCCGAAAGAGATTATGGTGTACACCATTGCCCGCGATACACCAGTTGAAACCTTGATTAAGGTTCCTTTAGCCGATCTTGAGGCTATTGCAGATCAAGCCCGAAGTTTGGGCATCCTTGTTCAGGTATCGGGGTGATGATTAACTTTGATTCAAACGATAAGGTTTTAATTAGTCCCTTGGGCTGGGGTTTAGGTCATGCTTCTCGCCTAATCCCAGTTATAGATGCTCTTCTGGTTAAAGGTTGCACTGTGATAATTGGGGCTGACCCTCATATTATTGATCTCCTACAACCTCGATTCCCAAAAGTTGAGTGTTTTGTTTTTAAATCAGTAAGCATCAAGTTTTCTAAAGGAAAGTATCAGTTTCTTGCCCTAATTAAGATTGCAGTAAAAATACTTTTACTCGCTAAAAGGGAGCAAAAAGCGCTGAAGCAGATTATTAAAAGGGAGTCGATAACCGCTATAATATCTGATAATCGATATGGATTATACTCCAAAGAGGTTAAGAGCGTTCTTGTAACTCATCAGCTAAGCCCAATTTTCCCTAAACCATTTGGGTGGATGAAACCTTTTGGTGAAATTTACATAAAGCGACACGCACAAAGATTTACGGAGTGCTGGATACCCGATTCTGAGAATGGGTTTAGGCTATCGGGTATTTTAAGCGAGAGAGGATCAACTATCCCGAATGCTAAATTTGTTGGACTGATGTCAAGGTTTAACCTTTTTAAATCCGAAAAAACTATAAGCGGCTTCGATATGATAGGGATAGTCTCAGGACCTCCGCCACACAGGTTGGCATTTGAGCAAGAACTAACAAGCATAGCACAAAGGCTTAGCTTACGAACCCTAATTTTGCAGGGTTTGCCACAGAGCAAAAGTGCTGTAAGAACAAAAGGGAATGTTACCCTTGTTCCACACTTGCCCGACACTCAACTTGCTAAAGAGTTGGTATCAGCAAAGTATGTAATTTGCCGATCGGGTTATAGCACAATAATGGATTTAATTGCGCTGCAATGTTCGGCTATTACAGTGCCAACTCCTGGTCAAACCGAGCAGGAGTATCTTGCAGATAGACTTAATACTGAAAAATTATTTAGCTATTGTCCTCAGGATGAGCTAAAGTACACAACCATTGAAATGCTTGAGAATATTAACAAAAAAATAAAAACAAAGCCAGTATTTCAGTTTTTTAAGTTGTAAACAGTAAATATCGTTTTTTTACCCTAATAAAAGCTTTATATTAGTATTACTAAAACAACTCCTTAATGGCACTTCGCATTTGGCTTATAGTATTTGATTTGCTGATTCTATTAGCATCGTTTTTTATTAGCCTACTCTTTAAGCCAACGGCTCATTTCATTGATTACGTTAGCGAAAACGTTGTTCCTTGCACTATATTTGTTGCTATCTGGTTGGTCTCATCGTTTCTATTTGGGAAGTATCATCCAAAAGGAAAAGATTTTGCACCCTTTGCAAGCCGAATTCTTTTAAGTAATCTCTCCTCATTGGCTGTTTTAGCAGTTCTTATGTTTTCATTTTATTACTTTTCCTTCTCACGGATTGTTGTTTTTGGGACAGTAGGGATTGCTACTTTTTTTGAGTTTATCTTTTTTGGTGTTTGGTTTCTTTTTAAGCAAAGCCATGAGGTTTTCGACGAGCCCATCAGTCTAAAAGGGAAACCGAAAAAAGATTATAAGCTGGTTACAGCAATTGATATACCAATTGATGCAGCTCGCAAAAAAACGATTAAGAATTCAATAGTAGAAGAACTGGGCGAGAATGTTTATCAATACTTTAACGGTATTTTAAACCTCGGTGTCGAATCTACCCTTATTTTATCTACCACTACCCGGTTTAATATTGATAACCAACCATCACATGCTTTTAATACCATAATCAACCTCAAAAGGGTAAACGACCTTAGAAGGATCAATAAATTCTTTGAGTCTGCAAACACTAAACTTCCCAAGGGTGGGCTTTTTATCTGTAGAGCCGAAACAAAAAACTTACGAAAGGAGCGTATTCTCAAAAAATTTCCCCCGGTTATCAATCTAATTTACTATTCGTTCGATTTTATCGTAAAACGGATTCTTCCAAAATTTTCATTGACCAAGGGGCTTTACTTTTTCCTTACGCGGGGCGAGAATCGTGTAATTACCCGTGCTGAACTTTTAGGGAGATTGTACTCTTGCGGTTTTGAGGTAGTCGACGAGGAGTTTGTTGATAAACACTTGTACGTTGTTAGCCGCAAAGTAAAACTCCCTGCCTACGATTTGGAGGCAACCTATGGACCGCTCATAAAGCTTAGGCGCATTGGTAAGGATGGCAAGGAGATAAGGGTTTACAAAATGCGAACCATGCACCCCTATGCCGAGTATCTGCAGGAGTATGTTTTTGAGAAGAATGAGCTTGAGGAGGGTGGAAAGTTTAAGGACGACTTTAGGGTTTCAACCTTAGGTCGCCTTATGCGAAGGCTTTGGATTGATGAACTCCCCATGATTTATAACCTACTAAAAGGCGATTTAAAAATTGTTGGCGTAAGGCCACTGAGTAGGCACTATTTTAACCTTTATACAAAGGAGTTACAAGAGAAACGAACTCGATACAAACCAGGGCTAGTGCCTCCATTTTATGCTGATAATCCCAAAACCCTAGAAGAGATAATGGCATCGGAGCACAAGTACCTTGATGCATATGCTAAGCACCCATTTTGGACTGATTTTAGGTATTTCTTTGTTGCTGTTTACAACATCATATTTAAAAGATATCGAAGTAGTTAAGAAAATGGTAAAAGGCTATCCGGTATAAAAAGTTTTTTCTGATAAAAATTTTTACACGCTATTCATTTTTCTTAATATATAAAAACAGAGATCAAGGCTGGTATCGAGTTAATACGAAAAGGCTATAAAAAACAGGGTACAATGGTTGAGCATAAACTACAGATAACCGTTCGCGACTATGAGTGCGATTTGCAGGGTATTGTTAACAACGCCGTATATTTAAATTACCTAGAGCACGCGCGGCATACTTTTCTCTTAGAAAAGGGGATTGACTTTGCTAAGCTTCACAACAAGGGGGTTGATTTGGTGATTAGCCGTATAGAAATTGATTATAAGCAATGGCTTACCAGCGGTGATGAGTTTATAATTACATCGAGCATGCAAAGAGAGGGTCATCTAAGAATGATCTTTAATCAAAAGATACACCGAGTATTAGATAATAAACTTGTTGTAAACGCTAAGGTAGTAGGGGTGGGCGTTAAAAACGGTAGGCCGCTAAGGGTTACCGATATTGAAGGGTTTAAGAGTATGGAGTAGCGTGCAAGTTATACTTCGTCGCCTTTTTCTTTATGCGTTACCAAGAGGTAAAGATTTTTGTCCTCAAGAAATAGATAACCCAGCTCATAGCAAAAACGATAGATATCACCCCGTTTGGTTGTATATGTGTGGGTATGATAGGTAAAACTGAACCCTCTGCTCAAAAGGGTGTCTTTGGATACCATGGTTTTTTCCGATTGGCCACTTAGCTCTTCAAGAATCCGTCTGTTTTTTCGAAGAGCATTGTTAATGTTCCGAACGGTGTTGTTTACGTCACTGTTCAACTTATTATTGTAGGTGTTTCGGCATTGATCAGAGCAAAATATTTTATCAATTCGCCCAACAATCTTCTCGCCACATTCGGGACAAAGCCGAGTTTTTGTGCTTGAGTTACTTATCATTTCGTAGAGGTGAGGTTAGTTTATTAATTGTATAATGACCATACAATTAACAAACATAAGCAAATATCACAAAAAACGATATGATTTCACATTATTTGTTGCACTTGACTATTTTATAAACTTTCTATATTTGTTTTTTTAACTTTTTTTATGCAGAGATGCAATAAATTGATCGAACGTTTAACTACATTTGCGCCTTCTAAACCAATGTAATTACAATGAGCGATTTAAAAATAGGAGGTTTAACAATCCCCGTACCCATCATCCAAGGGGGAATGGGAGTAGGTGTTTCTCTGTCAGGGTTAGCAGTAGCTGTGGCAAACGAAGGTGGTGTAGGTGTTATTTCGGCTGCCGGGTTAGGTTTGGTGCATCGTAATTCAGCTCTCGATTTTATTCAGGCAAATATCGAAGGGCTTAAGATGGAATTACGATTAGCCAAAGAAAAAACCAAGGGGATAGTTGGGGTTAACATAATGGTAGCGATGTCAAATTTTGCCGAATTAGTAAAAACGGCAATTGCAGAGAAAGCCGATATTATTTTCTCAGGCGCAGGGTTACCCTTAGATTTACCCAAATTTTTGGAGCCTGGGAGCATAACTAAGCTTGTTCCTATTGTTTCATCAAGTAGGGCTGCAAAAATTATTTGCGAGAAATGGAAGTCTCTTTATAACTATCTGCCAGATGCAATTGTTGTTGAGGGGCCAAAGGCTGGCGGGCACATAGGCTTTAAAAACAATCAAATTGATGATGCTGAGTATTCGCTTGAAGAACTTGTTCCAGCTGTTGTTAGAGAAGTGAAGTTTTTTGAGGATAAGTATCATCAGGAGATATCTGTCATCGCAGCGGGTGGAATCTATAGCGGGCAAGACATGTATAACATTATGCAGAAGGGTGCACGAGGGGTTCAGATGGGTTCGAGATTTGTGCCTACTGAAGAATGTGATGCTGCCCAAGCGTTTAAGCAAGCATATATCGATGCAAAACAGAGCGACATAGAGATTATTCAAAGCCCAGTGGGTATGCCTGGTAGGGCATTGCATAATGAGTTTATTCAAAAGGTAACGCTGGGGTTAAAGAAACCAGTAAAATGTCCATTCCATTGCATTAAAACATGCGATGTATCTAAAAGCCCATACTGCATTATTTCAGCATTGTACAATGCATATAAGGGTAATATGAAAAGTGGATATGCTTTTGCGGGGAGCAATGCTTATCTATCTGAAAAGATATCAACTGTAAAAGAGGTTTTTGCCGATATCATGACGGGTTTTAAGAATGCTGTTTCACAAGCAAAGGCTAAATAGTTAGCCTTTGCAGATTTTAAATACACGAAACTTTTGAGCCAAGTTCATTTTAAACTTAGTTCAAAAGTTTTACTTTTATTGCGTTTAGACCCTTTTGTCCCATTTCGGTTTCAAAGGTTACCTTATCGCGCTCTTGTACCTCATCAAGCAATCCATTAATATGGAAAAATATGCTCTCTTGAGATTCTAAATCTTTTATAAAACCGTACCCTTTTGATTGGTTATAATAAGTCACAACTCCATTACGGATTAAATCTGCGGGGTCTATAGGTTCTTGTTTGGGTACGCCAAGTTGTATGTCTTCAGCGTTAATTTTTTCTTTGTTTTTTGGGTCGGGAGGGGTGTCGGTGATGTTACCAAACTCATCAACATAGGCTATCATATCCTCAAAATCCTTCGTTTCGGTAGATTTACGCTCCTCTTTCTTCTGAAGCTTGTCTTTCTTTTTCTTTTGTCTCTTCTTTTCGTTTTCTCTTTTGTTAAATGAGTCTTGTGATCTGGCCATTAGCGGAGTTTGAGTTAGGTGGTAAGCCAAGCAATTATGTTTTGTTGACTTATAAAAAATATACTATGCTGCAAAGATACGCATTTACGTTGTAGTAATCAAAATATTTTGATAAATGACAAATTAAATAGAGAGAAAAGATTTTTGTAAGGCATAGTTTGCCAAGCAGTAAGACGACAACAAACGAAAACAAACGAACAATAAACGACTCTAACTGCTTATTTACCGACTCATGTTTTGAAGCGATCGTTACTTTGCATCAACAAATTAATCGTTAAACCAATTAAAAAAATTCATTATGGAAACAACAATTAACAAAGTAGAACTTCAGGGTTTTTTAGGACGTGATGCAGAAGTACGTACATTCGATAGCGGACGTACGCTAATAAGTTTTAGCTTGGCAACAAACGAGAGCTATAAGAATAGTAAGGGCGAGTGGGTTGATAACACCACGTGGCATAACGTAACGCTTTGGGTTAATAAAAAGGAAGAGGATTACGATTTCCTGAAAAAGGGAGCCCTGATTACCGTAAATGGTAAGTTGAATACCCGCAAGTACACCGATAAAAGCGGGCAGGATCGATACATCACCGAAGTGGTGGCACATAAGTTAGAACTAGCCAAAGTAGAAGCATAGTAGCAAGTTAAGTGTTTCAACGTTTAGGGTCAAGCTATAAGGAGCTCCTTGTGGCTTGACCCTTTTTAATTATCTACTCTTCATCTAGCACAACTTGGCATGGCATTTGTATTTTTGATGGCAAAGAACACTCTACTACTAAAACATACTACTATGAAAAAGCTAAAAAGCATACTTGTTGTTGTCCTGCTAATAGCAGCCAACTCGTTGTTTGCTCAGAAGAAGCCCAATGAATACCTAGGCTTACCCGGCGACAACCTAAACCTATATGCGGTAATGGACATATTTCAGAATTCTGAAACCATTGAAGCATTTGAGAGAAGTTTAAACGATCCGGATAAAACCATTAACAACCTCGATTTGAACGGCAACAAACTGGTTGATTACATCATGGTATACGACTATGTTGAAGGCAACGTTCATACCATAGTTTTAAGGGTTGCCCTTAATCAAACAGAACAGCAAGATGTTGCCGTTTTTACAGTTCAGCAATTTAACGATGGTACGGTTCAAATTCAGCTTATTGGCGATGAGGCTTTGTACGGTCCAAATTATATTATTGAGCCCATCTATGCAGAAACAGCCAACCCTGGTTATTCTGGAAATGCATATCAGGCGCAGGCAAGTACAGTAGTTACAACAACCTATTATGAGGTGGCCAGCTGGCCAGTTATTGTTTATTTGTATGAACCGGCATACACTCCATGGAGTTCTGCGTGGTACTGGGATTTTTATCCATCTTACTGGCACCCATGGGCACCCCATTACTGGCATTTTTACTACGGTTATCACTCTCACTGGCATTCACACTATTATGCGTATTATAGGCCATGGAGATATTATCGATGCAATAGGTATCGCGATGTTTATTTAGTAAATACAAGGAACTACTCGCGAACAGTAACTAATAACGTTAACAGTGGCCAATACAAAGAAACATACAGCAAGCCCGAACGAGTAAGGGATGGTGAAAATTTATTTGCTCAAAAATATCCTAATGGTGTTCCAAAACCCAATAGAGAAAGAATAGATAATAATAGGGTTGAGCAGGATAGGCCAAATTTGAATCAGGGAGTAAACAACAATGAGAGTAGGCCAATTAGGGAACAGGAAAGAGATGCAAATAAAAACCCAACACGACAAAATATGGGTTCAGCAAAACCCAAGGAAGTTCAAAGCGGTGTTCGTGAAGATATGGGAAGCAGTGCGGGAAAAGAGAGGCCCAAGGAGATACTGAATCGCCCTCCGCAAAGGGAAAATATAGCGAAACAACCACAAAGGCCATCGCAAAATGAATCGGCAAGGCCTGCAAAGCAACCGCAAAGGCCATCGCAAAATACGGTAAAGCCTCCAAGACAACAGCAGAAGCCTGTAAGAAGTGAATCACCAAGGCCCAAAGTAGAAAAGCAGTCAAAGCCTGCTCAAAAGACTCAGCAATCTGAATCGAAGAAGGAGAAAACAGGAAATAGTGAGAAGACGGTAAAAGGAAGAAGGTCTTTTTAATCAACAAATGGGCAAAATCCCAGCCTAGTTCTATTAGGTTTTTGTGTAGGCCTCATTTTAGAAAAGTTAACAGCGCCATTATCCTTGAGTTAGGATAGTGGCGCTGTTTCATATAATGTTAGCCTTCTTTAGAGTTTCATCAGTGCCGAGATTCTATTGTCAATCTCATCAGCATAGTAAAGTGGACCGCAAATGTGGCATTCGTCAATCTCAAGGTAGTCCTTGGGTTCATTAGCATTATTGAAGAGCTCTTTGCCCATGCTTACTGGGATTACTTCATCGTTGATACTATGGATTATAAGTATTGGTTTGTGTAAACCCTTAACGGCAATTTTTGCTGGATAGGCTTCCCTAACCATCAATTTGCCAATGAAGCCAGCGCTGTGTGCTGCAATATCTTTGTGCGACGAGAAAGCACCCTCAAGTATTACACCATCAATGGATTCGCTGTTCATATTAGCCACCGTTGGGGCTAAATGCCCACCCAAAGATTGCCCGTATAGCAACAGCATGGTGCCCTGTACATCGCTTCGCTGGCTTATAAGTTCTACTGCTGCATTGGCATCACATAATACAGTGCCACGGTTGGGTTTGCCGCTAGAGAATCCGTAACCGCTATAATCAAAAATAAATGCCTGATAGCCCATCTTCACAAAAGGGAAGACCAGCGATAGGTAGCTAAGAATATTTCCGCCATTGCCATGCAGAAACAGAATAGTTGCTTTGGGAGGCACAGTATCTTTAGGAGAGATAAACCAGCCGTGTAGCGTATCCTCTTGCTTATTACTAAAAAGAACATTTTCAATGTGGTAATCGAAGTCTATAGTATCGCCTTTTGGGGTAATGAACAAAGGTGGTTGCTTGTGCGATACTATGCGCATGGCATATAGCGTATCGCCGCTATAATCGTGGGTTATGCTAATTTCAATGGGTGTTTTAAGCGCTTTTGGATGATAGAATTGTTTATTGAAATTGCAGGATG
>Ga0265295_1004537_pt1 | contig 18569 bp, 33 predicted proteins | sample Munlansysbiofilm_FD_192503 | JGI IMG/M metagenome (GOLD analysis project Ga0265295, IMG submission 192503) | Leachate microbial communities from a municipal landfill in Southern Ontario, Canada - Methane capture system biofilm | ecosystem: Engineered > Solid waste > Landfill > Unclassified ...
ATATGTTTTACAAACTCTTGATATAAATTCATTATCTTTTTTATAATAAATATCAGTTGTAGTATTACCATTACCATAATTGATATATAAATCATATAATGTTTCAGATATACCTGTCAATGAATAGTCTGTTGATATACTTGTTATCCCATTATAAATAGGTCTTTCTATTGTGATTGATTCATCATCTTTATCTAAAATAAATACTCTATTACTAGTATCACCATCAATATAAACTGATGTATATTTATAAAAATAATCTAAATCTGATGGATTATTAGGTATTATTTTCAATGGACTATCCTGATCTGATATAAGTTGTGGATAATTAATATTATCAATTAAATAAGTTGGTGATTCGGTAAAATTTAGACTTGACATTGTAAAACCTGAACCTAATGTAAATGTGTTAAATATTGGTGAAATATTAGTTAAATGATCATATAATTTATAATTAATATATTGATTATTAGATGTAAATAAAGGAACATATGGTCCAGAATTTACTGATATTTCAAAACCATCATAGTCAATATATTTGAAATAAGGATTTTCAATTGGGTAAATTGTTGTACCTGAAAATAACATAAAATCACCTAAAAAATGTTTATTCAAATTATTAATATTAATAGAACTTGAATATTTATTTAAATTATCTATACTTATATTAGTCATTCCTGATAATATATGGTCGGGTATATATTCTATTAATTGTAAATTTGTAGAATTATAATCATATGTTTGTGTTTTAAAACTAGCATATGTATCACCAGACAAATTTATTTCTAAGTAATCACCAGGACTACAAGTCATTGTTATATTTTTTAATGTTGTTCCTGTTAGATTTTGTATCGTGTCCCCTGTGAAATCAAATGAATTAGTGTGATTATATAAACCAGTTGAAAATGTTATTTCAGGATAATTTCTATATTTAATTTTAAATGTTGTAGGATATGATAATGAGTTTTCACTATATAATTCATGGTTTTTGTCATTTAATTTTCTAGCGAAGTTATAATCAGTAAACCACAATTTTGGAATATCTGATGAATCAAGAATGTTATCTATTTTATAATTGAAATAATTTTTAATTATATAATTTTTACCAAAAATGAATTCTTTTTCTTCATTAGTTGTTGGGAAATCATCATTGATATTTTTTAAAAAATATTTAATATTTTGATTATTATCTAATTTTACATGTGTAAAATATCTAAATGATTTATCAGAATTTTCTAAATCTTTAGTTTTTGTTAAATAACCATTATTATCAAACGAGTATATACCATTTTCTTTTTTATCATTTTGATTTATTAAAATAATTCTATGATTGGATTTTAAATATCTTCCATCTATTTTAGTTAGTTTTTTATTTAAATCCCAATTTTCACTAATAAAATAATCAACATTTTTAAAATTAATTAAATGTTGTTGTAATATATCTTGTTCGTTATAGTATAATCTTGTGTAATTTTCATCACCATTAATTATATCTCTTTTATAAATATCATAAAGATAAAACATTATTATTCATTTTTTTATATTTTTGTAATTTTAGGTTTTTTTGAAACAACATATTGATAAGTTATTCCTGATAAACATTTTTGATATTTCCAATAAATATCTTCAAGATTTTCAATAGATGGATCGTTTTCAATACTATCTACGAAAAAATCATTATCATCGATATTTAAAAAATCAATTGGTAAAGAAGAATTAGGTTCATATTGTTTATTTCTTCTTTTTTTTATCCATGTATTACCTGATAAAACCCAATCGTAATCATAATCCCATATATTTTGGAAAAAACTCATATAGAATTTTTATTTTATATATTAAAATTTCATTCTTTAAAATTAATATATAAAATAAAAATTATATTTTATATCAAAATGAAGATTTTTCAAAAAAAAGATAATTACAATTTTTTATTTTTTGATGAAATATTAGAAAATAATATTAGTTCTGAATTGAGTCAAGAATTAATTGATTTGAAAGTTGTTAAAAAAGAACTTGATATAATTAGTAAAAGATTTTATAAAATTTTTGATGAATTACATTTTGCTGTAGTTATTTTGAAAAAAGATAAAGAAGGATATTGGATTTTAGTTGATTTCAATAAAAAGGCAAAAGAAATTGACAAATTAGATGATAGTTATAAGTTAAAAAAATTAAAGGATATTTACTATAATTTAGATAAATATGGGATATCAAATATATTTAATAATGTTTATGATGATGGTATTCCAAGAAATCATGAAGGGTATTATGTTGATAATAAAATATATGGTTATAGAAAAAGTTATATTTATTCAATAAATATAACAGATAAGGAAAAAAATTTGGTTTCTATATATGAAGATATTACATTTAATAAATATTTAGAAAAATATAATAAAGTATTAAAAGGGATTTTAAAATATAAAAATTATATTGGATTATTTATATTATTTTTATTTTTTTCAATTTTTTTATTTGATAAAAATGAAACTAAATATGATATTAATGATGATATTTATGTTGATGTTTTTAGAACAAATAATATGAAAAATTCAGATAGTTGTATATTTTATTTTAATAATAAACAATATCAAAGATATATTAAATGTATAGAAGATGAAAATATTTTAAAATTTTATAATTTAGGAATATCATATATGATGATAAAGGAATATGAAAAGGCTATTGAATATTTTGATATGATAGAAAATGATAATTCAAATTTATTCATAGATCAATCAGAATGGTTTAAAGTATTATCATATATAGAATTGAAAAATAATGAAAAAATAATAGAAAGTTTAGAAAAAATAATAAAACAAGGTGAATATCATTATAAGTATAATGAAGCTTTAGTTTTATATAATAAATATAAATAATATGAAGAATTTAAATGATATTAAAAAGGTTTGTGTATTTGATTTTGATCAGACATTAATGAGAACTCCTTTAAAACAAGATGGGGTTGAAATGTGGGAAGAATATTATGGTGAAAAATATCCATCAAAAAGTTGGTGGAGTGAGTCATATTCATTAGATTTAGATGTTTATAAAGATTATATTAAACCAAATAAATCTATTTATTTTGATTATTTAACAAATATTAAAAAAACAGATACATGGGTGATTATGTTAACACATAGATTACCCAAATTAAAAGAAGAAGTAAATAAAGTTTTAAATAAATTTAATATAAAATTTGATGATCAACTTTTTAGAAGATCTTATTTTTTAACAAAAGCTGATGATTTGGATGAATATATTGTGAAATTTAAAAATTTAAAAGAAATTGAGATTTGGGAAGATAGAGAAAAAGAAATTAATATTTTTAAAGATTGGGCATATAAAGTAGAACCTTGGTTAAATATTGATATTACGATAAATGAAATAAAATTATAATATAAAACAATTTAAAAAATTAATAATATAATTTAAAAAATATTTTATATGATGTATGATTTAAGAAATAAACATAATAAAAAATATAATAAATATTTTAATTTTTTAAATTATTTTAAAAAAATATATTTATTATATTTTTTATTATTATTAATATTATTATTTCCTCAACAATCAGGTGAAATAATTGGTAATTGGATATATGATTTTTTTATAACTATAATAAATATTTTAAAAAATGGTAAATAAAGATTTTTATATAAATGAGTTGAATATTTTAGATTGGATGAATAATGATAATATTCAAGTAATTAGATTTAAAGATAGAATAGAATATCGTGAAAATAATGAATTAAATAGATTAGATGGTCCATCTATTGAATATTTTTCACCAGATAAAGATGATTTATATTATATAAATGGTAAAAAAATTACATTTGATGAATTTAAAATTTTAAGTAAAAAGGAAAAGATGAAACAATTATGATAGATTATAAAAATTATATAGATAGATTAATAAACATTTTTCCATATATGAATTTTAAAAGTGATTGTGATAAAAATGAGATTAGAAAAATATTAGAAAAAGTTTTTATTGAATATGGTAATAAAAAAAATTATGAGTTTCCAAGAGTTGGTGTTGGTATAATAATTGAAAAAGACAATAAAGTTCTTCTTATAAAAAGAAAAAACATTATAGGAAATGGTTTATGGAGTTTTCCTGGTGGTAAGATGGAAAAATATGAAAGCATTGAAGAAACTGCTATTAGAGAAACAAAAGAAGAAGTAGATTTGGATATATTTAATATTAAATTACAACATAAAATAACTAATGATATTTGGATAAATGAAGAACAACATTATATAACATTATATGTTAAATGTGATTTTAATGGTGAACCAAAAATTATGGAAAATGATAAATGTTCAGATATAGGTTGGTTTGATTGGAAAGAATTACCAGATAAATTATTTTTACCGTTTCAAAATTATTTGAAAATTGAAAAATTATGAGTATCTTTGTGAAAAATAAAAATATGTTAGTATATATTGCATTAGTTAGAGATTTGGAATTAACTTGTGATGAAGTTATAAATGTTCAAACAGATAAGAATGAATTATTTAAATATGTTAAAGAATATTATGGAATATCAGATATTAATTATTATGATAATCCATCTGAATATTTAGGTTATACTAAAATAGAATATAGTGAATACGAAGATGATTTAGAAGGATATATGACTTTTAAAGATAAAGATGAAATTGAAAAGGTTTATATATTTTGTAAAGAATTAAATCAAAAAATTTAATGTTATGGAAAAATTTAATGTTATGGAAATGGAAAGTCATACGTGGTGGGAAGATATAAATTTAATAAGTGATTTATCTTTAATTAAAAAGTTAAAAAAAAACGATAAAGTTACTTGCAAAAAAAATTATAAAGATAAATTTATACAAGGTGAAGAATATGAATTTTTGAATTTAGATTTAAATAATCAAAAAATAACAATAAAATATATAAAATATAAAGATAATAATGAATCGGTTATTAAAGTAAATGTGAAATTTATAATGAATTTAAAATCATTCATTAAATATTTTGATATATATGATACAATTAAACCATATAGTAATGATAATGGTGAATTTGAATGGGATTGGGAAGATTAATTGATTTTTTTATAAATCATACAATAAGGATCATTATTACTTAATTGAATAATTTTTCTGAATGCTCCACGAATATCACCTTCCAATACTAATGGATTATCTAATGATATAAATTTTTTCATCATTTTATAATTTATATCATATGGATCTCCTTTGAATAATATTTTATCAGTTTTTGATTCAAATATCATATTTAAAATAGATTCATTTAAATCTTTTTGAGATTTAAAACTTTTATATGTAACTTTTTCTTTTAAGTCTAATTCCACTTCCATTAATTTATTTTATTTTTTTATAATAATTTTTTTTAAAAGTTTAAAAAAATGGATTTTTTATTTTAATATATATAAAAAAATAAAAATAATAAAATGGAAAAATTAAAAAGTTTTAAACAATTTTTAAATGAAAAAATGATGGATAATATTGAAAATGTTCAAGATATTCAAATTGATGATGATATTATGAAAGATGATTTAATTCAAAATGATAATTATGAAGATTTAGAAGAAGAAGAATCTACAGATATTTTAGAATTGATATATGATAAAGAATTAAATGAATGGTCAGAACAAGGTGAACTAGATCTACCTAATTCATTTGAAGATTTTTATGATTGGTTTGTAAGTATCGATGAAGAAAATACTTTAGCATCTATGAAAGAAGATGATGATGAAGTTATATTTTATATACCAGAAGATTTATATACAGAATATCTAGATAATCAAAAAGAACCAGATGAAGAATCATTAGAAGATGAAACTGATGATATGGATGATGATATGGATGATGATGAATGGTCTGATGATGATTATAATGAAGATGATGATGATATTTAATCTATAAATTAAATAAAATTAATATAAATAAAAATACACATTAGTTTTCTAATGTGTATTTTTATTTTAAATGATCAATTATTCTATTCAATCTGGGTTTTAATTTTTCATAACATTGATATTTATCTAAAAATCCAGCCCAATCAGCTTCTTCTTTTTGTAATTTTTTTCTATCTAAAATAATATTACCATTAAATAATTTTAAAAAATCAAATTCTCTTAATTTTATAACAAAATAATAATCAATTTTAATTATACCATTGAATTCTTTATCTTGATTTACCATTCTATATAAATTTTTATCATTTAAATAATATGATGGGATTCTAATACCTATTTCTTCATAAGTTTCTCTAATCGCTGCATTTTTAATACTTTCGTTTTTATCAATGTGACCTTTTGGATATGAAAATGTTTTATCCCATTTTTCATTAGATGGGTGTAATAATAATATTTTATTGTTATAAATAAAAACTATACCAGATGTAATTCTAGTTTCTAGTTTTTTGAATTTTTTAAATTTAATTATATCTTTTTTCATAATAATTCAGCATTATCATCAGAGCTATTTCCTATCCCAAATTCTTTTTTTCTTTCTTCAATTATATCTCTTATTAAACTAGCTCCTTCAAATTTTTCAGATTTTATTTGAATGTTTATCATTTTTTTAAGTTCTTCTAAACTGAAATTTTCTAATTCTCGTTTATCAAATGTCACCATAATTTTTTATTATTTTATTATAAATTTTTCTTCATCATCTAAATCCATTATTTCTTCTGAATCTAATTCTTCTCCTGTTATTTTGTAATAAAGTTCTTCATAATCATCATCATCTAATTCTTTTCCAATAGTTTGCTCAACATAATTTATAATATCTAATGTGTTTACTGGCTCTTTATTTGTTTTAAAATGTTTATAAGCCTTATCAATTAAATCATTGATCTTAATATCACCTACTTCTTCAATAACTTTACCTTCATTGATGTTTTTAATGAATTTTGAATATTTTAATAACATAAATATATCATTTTTTTTTATATATATTAAAAAAAAATGTTTATTTTTTATAAACAATTCTTAAATATATAAATACTATAATAATAGAAAATAATTTATAAAATGAATCCTTTTAACTACTTTGAAAAAATATTTTGTATTAATTTAAATAAAAGAAGTGATAGATGGATTAAATCACAAGAGGAATTTAAAAAAATTGGAATAATAGATAAAGTTGAACGATTTCCAGCGATTGAAATGACTGATGGTAGAATTGGTTGTATAAAATCTCATTTAGAAATAATTAAATATGCAAAAGAAAATGATTTACAAAATGTATTAGTATTTGAAGATGATGTATTAATTATTAATGATGATATTAATAATATTATGTTGAATGTAATAAGTCAGTTACCAGAAAAATGGGATATGTTATATTTAGGAGCCAATTTACATAGAGAACTTGAAAATTATAGTGAAAATTTAGTTATTTTAAAAAATGGTTATTCTACTCATGCTGTTTGTTATAATAAAAATATATATGATAAAATGATAGATAAATTTAATACTTTAAATAACATATCGACATTTAATGATATTTTAGATGTTTGGATATCAGAAAATATACAAGAAAATGGGTTAGTTTATTTGATTAAACCATTAATATCAACTCAAAGAAATGAATATTCTGATATTGAAAAAAATAATGTTGATTATTCTTTTATAAAAGAACGATATAAAAAATTTGTAAAATAAAGTGTATAGTATATTAATGCCGATTTATAATGGAATAGAATTTATAGAAGATAGTTTAAATTCAGTTATTAATCAATCTTATAGTAAATGGGAATTAATAATTTCTATTAATGGACATGATAAAAATAGTGAAATTTATAATATAGCTAAAAGATATGAATCAGATAAAATTAAAATATTTGATATGTATTATATTAAAGGTAAATCAAATACACTTAATAATTCAATACAATATTGTAAATATGATAATATATGTATTTTGGATGTTGATGATATATGGGTTTTTAATAAATTAGAAAAACAAATAGATTTTATAAATAAATATGATGTAGTTGGAGCAAATTGTCAATATTTTGGAAATATAAATAATTATCCCAATATACCATTGGGTGAAATTAATAAATTATTTTTTAAAAAATTAAATCCTATAATTAATAGTTCATCTTGTTTCAATAAAAAGTATGCTTATTGGAATTGTGAGTATGATGGTGTTGAAGATTATGATATGTGGTTAAGATTATTATTTATGAATAAAACATTTTATAATATACCTGATATATTAGTGTATCATAGAATACATAATAATTCATTTTTTAATAAATCAAATAATCAAAATATATTAAGAAATGAATTATTAAAAAAATATTTTAAAAATTAATATGAAAATAGGATTTTTAATTATAGCAACAAACAAATATATTCAATTTGTTACACCTTTGGTAGACTCAATAAATAAATATTTTTTACCAGACTATGATAAAACTATATTTTGTTTTACTGACAAAATGAATTTTGATTTACAAAGTAACGTAATAAAGATTCAACAAGAACATATGAAATGGCCTTTACCTACATTGAAAAGATATGAAATTTTCTATAAAAATAAAGAACATTATAAAGATATAGATATATTATATTATTTAGATGCTGATATGTTAATAAATAGTACAATCGGTGAAGAAATAATACCAAATGATAACGAATTGTTAGCTGTTATTCACCCAGGATATTTTAGAGATAAAATACAAACATATGAAAGAAATCCACAATCTACAGCATATGTAGATTATAATCATTATGTTTACCATTGTGGTGGTGTACAGGGGGGGTATAAAAATAAATATTTAGAAGTTTGTAAAATATTAATGGATAATATAAATGAAGATTTTAATAAAGGAATTATTGCTATATGGCATGATGAATCACATTGGAATCATTATTTAATTAACAATCCAAATTCTTATAAAGAATTAGATTCAAGTTATTGTTATCCAGAAAGTTGGAATCTTTCATTGGATAAAAGAATAATAGCTTTAGATAAAGATCATGATAAAATAAGAAATTAAAAAATAATTATATTATAATGTTAAGAACAAATATATTTTTGAAATACAAAAATAACTATTTTATTGAAACGGGTTCATATTTAGGAAACGGAATTAAAAACGCAATTAACGCTGGCTTTAAATATATTTATTCTATAGAATTATCTGATAAATATTATGATATATGTAAAAATAAATTCGAAGGTAATTCGAATGTAAATATAATAAAAGGAGATTCAAGTGAAGTACTATTTGATATAATAAAAGATATAAATGAACCTATTACATTTTGGTTAGATGGTCATTATTCTTGTGATGATACAGCATTAGGTAAATATTGGTCTCCTCTTATACAAGAATTAGAACAAATAAAAAATCATAAAATAAAAAATCATACAATTATTATTGATGATATGAGTTGTTGGTTAGAACCGAACCCCGTTCATGGTTTTTATACACCCGATATTATTAATAAGTTAAAAGAAATTAATCAAAATTACGAATTTATATATGAAAATGGTCATAATGATAATGACATTATGGTAACAAAAATTAAATAAATAATATGAAAAAAAATAGTAAAATTTATATTTCAGGTCATAATGGTTTAGTAGGTAATTCAATATATGAAAAACTTAAAAGTATGGGGTATAACAATATTATAGTAAAAACACACAATGAATTAGACTTGATAAATCAGAAGGACACATCTGATTTTTTTCAAAAAGAAAAACCAGAATATGTATTCATGTGTGCTGCTTTAGTGGGTGGAATACAAGATAATAATAACAGAAGAGCTGAATTTATTTATAATAATTTAACAATTCAAAATAATATTATTCATTATTCATATGTAAATGGTGTCAAAAAGTTATTATTTCTTGGTAGTAGTTGTATTTATCCAAAATTGTGTCCACAACCAATTAAAGAAGAATTCTTATTAACAGGTGAATTGGAACAAACCAATGAACCATATGCAATTGCTAAAATTGCTGGATTGAAAATGGTGGAAAATTATGCCAGACAATATGGTTGTAATTTTATATCAGTTATGCCAACTAATTTATATGGATCACTAAAAGATAATTATGATTTAGAAAAATCTCATGTGTTTGCTGCTATGATTAGGAAATTTTCAGATGCAAAAAAGAATAATACTGATATAACACTATGGGGTGATGGAACACCATATAGAGAATTTTTACATATTGATGATTTAAGTGACGCATTAATTTTCTTAATGTTGAATTATAATGATTATAAACCGATAAATATAGGTACTGGTCAAGATTTAACTATAAAAGAATTAGCTACTAAAATATCTAAAGAAAATGGTTTTAAAGGTAATATAATATGGGATAATAGTAAACCTAATGGTACTCCTAAAAAATTATTAGATGTAAGTAAAATAAATAATTTGGGATGGAAATCCAAAATTAGTATCGATGAAGGAATAAAAAGAACAATAACTATATATGAACATAATAGTATTTAGTAAAGATAGAGCAATGCAATTGGAACTTTTTATTAGAAGTTTTAATAAATATGTTAAAAATTTTGATAAGTATGTAATTAATATAATTTATACATATTCAAATGATAATTTTAAATTGGGGTATGATAAATTAAAAAATATGAATTATTTAAATGTTAATTATCTTAAAGAAACAAATTTTAAACAAGATATAATACAATTATTTAATTCAGAAAATAAATATTCTGTGTTTTTTGTAGATGATGATATATTTAAATATCCATTTGATTTTTATGATAATCAAATGGATATTTTTGAAAAAAATAGTGATATACTGTGTAGAAGTTTAAGATTACATCCAAATCTAACATATTGTTACACGATGAAAATGGGTATGGTTAGACCGAATTTTTTACATAATAATATATTTGTTTGGAAAGGACAATCAGCAGATTTTGGATATCCAATGTCAGTTGATGGTCATATATTTAAAACCAAAGATATATTACCACTTATTTTAAATCTAAATTATACTAATCCTAATTCATTTGAAAGTATTATGGTGAATAATACTTTAAATTTACCTAAAATGATATGTTATGATAAATCTATTGTGGTGAATAATCCATGTAATAAAGTTCAAAATTATAATAATAATCATCACGGTACAGTTAAATCAGATTATTTAAATAATAAATTTTTAGAAGGATATATTATAAGTATGAATAATATTGATGGGTTAGAAAATATTTCTTGTCATCAAGAAATTGAAATTATATTAGAAAAAAATGAAAATATATGTTAATATCTTTAGATAAAATGATATATCAATATAATCTTAATATAAAAGGTGTTTTGCATATCGGTGCTCATTATGGACAAGAATATAAGGATTATATTAATAATAATATTAAAAATATTTAATGAATAATTATAATATATTACTTAATAATATTAATTTATCTGAAAATATAAAAGCATATAATATGGCATTAGGTAATATAACAGGTGAAATTGAAATGTATGTAGAAACATTTAATCAAGGAATCCTAATATTGTATTTAATAAAAAGGAAATAGTTAAAATAGATAAACTTGATAATATTATATTTGATAAAGATAATTTTAATATGATTAATATTGATGTACAGGGATATGAACTTGAAGTTTTTAAAGGTTCGATAAAATCTTTAGATTATATTAATATTATATATACAGAAGTTAACAGAGATGAAGTTTATAAAAATTGTTCTAAAGTTGAAGAATTAGATATTTTTTTAAAAGATTTTAATTTTGAAAGAGTTTTAATATCATGGGATGGTAATACTTGGGGGGATGCCTTGTATATAAAAAATAAATAATATGAATGAAAAATAAAGCATTAATAACAGGAATAACAGGACAAGATGGTAGTTATTTATCGGAATTACTTTTAAAAAAAGGATATGAAGTACATGGTATAATTAGAAGAAGTTCTAGTTTTAATACACAAAGAATAGAACATATTTTTGATCAATTATATTTACATTATGGTGATATAACAGATCCTTTATCAATTGATAATATAATACAAAAAATAAAACCTGATGAAATATATCATTTAGCTGCCCAATCTCATGTTAAAGTATCATTTGAATTACCATTATATACGGCTCAAACTGATGCTATAGGAACATTAAATATATTGGAATCTATTAGAAAACATTGTCCATTTTCTAAATTTTATAATGCTTCAACATCAGAATTATTTGGTAAAGTACAAGAAATACCACAAAAAGAAACAACACCATTTTATCCAAGATCTCCTTATGGTGTGTCTAAATTATATTCTTTTTGGATTGTTAAAAATTATAGAGAATCTTATAACTTATTTACAGTTAATGGAATTCTTTTCAATCATGAATCTGAAAGAAGAGGTAGCACATTTGTGACTAAAAAAATTACAGAGGGTTTAATTAATTATTTAAAAAATGGAAAACCATTTTATTTAGGAAATTTAAATGCTAAAAGAGATTGGGGGTATGCTCCCGATTTTGTAGAAGGTATGTGGTTAATGTTACAACAAAAAAATCCTGAAGATTTTATATTATCAACAGGAGAAAATCATACTATTAAAGATTTCATTGATCATAGTATAAACTTTATATATCAAATTAAAAATATTAAAAATAAAAAATTCAAATGGATAAAAGATGAATATAATAGAGATATTTTATGGGATAATGATAACTCAAAATTAGTTATAGGTATTGATGAAAAATATTATAGACCATCTGAAGTAGAAGAATTATTAGGAGATTTTACTAAAGCGAAAAACAAATTAGGATGGAATCCTAAAGTAGATTTTAAAAAATTGGTTGAAATAATGATAAAATATGAATTAATGGGTAAATAATTCAGTTAAATGGTTTAAAACCATTTAACTGAATAAAGGTCGGATAATTTATTACCACCCCCATAACTAATACTTGATTGTAAACATTCTGTTAGATAATCTAAATATTCAACTGCATTTACATTTTTTAATTTGTTTAATTTAACAGTTCCTTCAATTCTACTTGTTTTTTTACCTTGTCTAGCTGATGCTGAACCATAAAATTCTTTATATTTAGTTCCATCGATTTCAACAATTCTACCAGGCGAATCTAAAAATGATGATAACATACCACCAACCATAACCATAGATGCACCCAATACTATAGATTTAGTAATATCAGCTGGAAATTTTATTCCACCATCAGCAATTACAAACTTTTTAGTCACCATAGAACATTCATGAACAACAGATGCTTGAGTATTTCTACTACCAAACCCCGTGGTCGGGTAAGTTGTACATGCGCTATTGTGGACTATTTTATTATTAGCTGTGAAAGAATTATCATTTTTTATTGATAAGTCATAAACCATTCTATTATTATTTTTAACGATTTCCTTTTTTTCTATTTTAATTAATTTTAATTTTTTCATAAATATTATTTATTTTTTTATAATTCATAATAATAAGCTCTTTTACCATTTGTAAATGAACTAATATCTTCTATTTCTTTTATATTATCAAATGAATCTTTTATTAAATTTCTATACCAATTTGTTTTTCTAATGTCTTCTGATTCTCCAATTAAATAAATACAATTATTACCATAATTTTTATTAAAATGTTTAAATATAAATATAATTCTTTTTATTAATTCGTGATTTTCTTTTAAAAATGTTAATTTTTCATATTCTTCTGAATTATCCATGTTTCTATTATTTTCTAATGTAAATGATATATTATAAGTGTTTCTATTTTTGTAATATCCAATACTATCTTTAATATAAATAAAATCTACATCATAACAATTACCAGAATAAGTTTGAAATTTATAATTGTAATTAAATTCATTATTAAAATGTTTAGATTTTTCAAAATCGACTATAAAATCTGTATCGAGTTCTTCATATTTTATTTCATTGGTAAAATTTTTAAATGTGGGTATAATTCCACTTTTACCTGATAAATAATATTTTTTATTTGGGTGATAAAAAAGTTTATTATTACCAAAATATTCTCTTATAAAAATTACAGAACTACCTTTTTTTATAAGTTCTCTTAATTTGTCATTATCAATTTTTGTCCAATATTTATTAAATTCCATAATATTAATTTAATTCTAATAAAAAATGTTTATTAACATCTAAATCAATAGCAGGTATCCATTTAGCATATTTTTCATAATTATCAATAGTTACATTTTTTTCATCTTTAATATCTAGTACATAATATTCGTGTTTTTTTGTTGATATAATATCATTTATATTTATTAAATCATCTTCTTCAATATAAGATGTAGTCGATATAACTTCTTCGTATTTATTTTTATGTGTTAAAACATATTCACCAACTTTAATATCTGATATATTTTTATATCCATTTTTTGTTAACACTTTAGTGTCACTAATAAAACAACCAGGTCCAATTCCTACTTTTATTGCATCTGCTCCCCAATTATCTAGATCCACAGTTGCATCTACACTTGAAACATTACCAGCTATTATAAAACTATCAATTTTACTTTCTTTTAAAAATTTTAACATTTTTTTCATTTTTTTACAATGTCCATGTGCAATATCAATTGTGATATAATCAGGAATTAAATTTTCACTAATTAATTCATTTATTAAATCATAAGAATCTTGATTTACACCTATTGAAATAGATGTGATTAAATTATCAGATTTCATATTTTTTATAAAATTTTTAATATCGATATCAAAACGATGCATAATATAAAAATACCCATTTTTAGCTAATTCTTTAGCTAATTTTTCATCAATTACTGATTCCATATTAGCTGGTATTACGGGATTTTTAAAGTTGTATTTACCTAATTGAATACTTGTATCACATTCACTTCTACTATTAACTACACTATATCTAGGTATTAAGTTAATATCTTCAAAATCGAATTTTTTTATCATATGATTATTTATTTTTTTTTAAAATCTAATTTATTATATTAATATATAAATAAAAAATATATTTGTTTTAAATGAAATATTTAAGATTATTTGAATCATATAGAATAAAAAATTTATTAAATGAACTTGATAATATAATTGATGAATTAGGACTAAGTAAAGATGATTATGCAATATTTGGTTCAGGTCCATTATCTATAAGAAATATAATAGAATCAAATGATTTAGATATTATAATTAAAAAAAATAAATATCCTTTTAAAGAAAATCCAAAAAAACTTGGCAATATAGAATTTTCATATAATTGGCCAGATATAGAAGATATAAATATATTAATAGATAATTCTGAAATAATTGAAAATCACCCATTTGTGAAAATGGAATATGTTAAAATGTATAAAAATAAAATGAATAGATTTAAAGATAAAATTCATTTAAAAAAAATAAAAGAATATGAAGATAAAAAATTATAATTTATTTATATTTGAAAATTATTTAGAAGAAATTGAAAATATACCATTAGTAGCGGATGCTGAAATATTAGAAAGTATAGTAGTTGATTCTGATGATTTAATGAGTAATGTAAATGCAGAGAAAGTTGATTTTAATGGTGAACCATTTAATTTTAACATAAAACAATTTGGTGAAGATTACACATTAGAACAATTGAGAGAAAATCCAGATTTTAATGATAATTTATCTAAACACGAACTATTTATTAGTGAATTAAATAATACTAAAGATTATGATACATTTATAATTGATGATATTAAATATATTTTAGTTCATAAAAGATTAGATAGATCTATGAATAAATTAGAAAAATTAGGAGAACCAATTTATATAATTTTTCAAACAAGAAATTTACAAGGTGATTGGTCAAGAGATAATATAAAGGTTTATAAAATAAATGGAAATTTTAACAATTTTTATAAAAAATTAAGTTCAAAAACAATTGAACTTAATAAAAATAATAAAAAATATATTTATATAAGTAATGGAAATAATTGGATACTTAAAAATATAGAAAATAAAGATATAATATTTAAAGATGTTATGTCAAGTGATGATATAAAAGTTGTTTTAAAAAATGGTGATGTAAAAATAACAATAGTTTCTTAACTATAAATATTTTTTAATTTATTATAAATATCTAAAAAATTATCATCATCAGTAGTTGCCAAAATTGATTCTAAAACATAATGACTTAATGTTTTAATTTTTGAACTATATTCTATTTCTTTGATATTAATTTTATTATTATTAATATTGTTTTGCATATAAATGAATATTTTATTTAAATAAATTTTATCATAAATATGAAGTTCTACAACTAAATATTTATCACCTATTATATTTTCGAAATTAATAAATATATTTTTAAGTAACCCATCTTTATTAGTAGTTCCAATATATATCCATGATATTTCTTCAGATATAGTATCATTTATTAATTTATTTAATATATTTTTTGTTCTTAATTTATAATTTCCCATGAATTATATATATTATTATTCTAAATTGAATTCTTTAAAAATATCATCAATGTTTGGTAAAATTGATAATAAATAAATAATAAAATCATCAATTAATTCCCAATTATTAATATCATCAACTCCAATTATTTCATTTAAATTATCGTTACAAAATATTTTATATTGTCCTTTTTTATTAAACCATAAAATAAATTCATGATATTCATCATTTAATATCCAAGACATTAAAATTGCTATACCATTTTCTATTTTCCCAATATAATCAATAATTGATACATCCATAATTTATGATATCTATTTTTTAATATATATAAAGAAAATGAGGTTAATATGATAAGTGATCATAAAGATTTATATATTAGAAATAGTTCACATCCAAGTTATGAAGAAAATAGAATAATAGAAGATGATTTAACAAAGGTTATACTTCAAAAACTTGAAATGATAATATTTAGTAATAAAGGAGATTTATATGGTGATCAATTTTTTGGATCTGATTTAGAATATTATTTATGGTCAACTCGAGTTCCTTCTGATGAAATTAAAAAGAAAATGTTAGATCAGGTAAGAAGATATATACCTGAATTAGAAAGAATTGGTTATGAATTAAATGTTGAAATTTATGAAGGTACATTACAAGATATAATGTATTTGAAATGGAAAATAAATGGTTATAATATAAATTTTATAATTGATTAAAAAAAATAAATATAAAGAAATGATAGAATATATAAAAAATCTTTTAGGATTTAATAAAAAAAAGGTAATGATTTTAGATGATATTGAATATAATGTTGAATTAATATCAAATTATTTAGAAGATATTAATTGCATTAAAACATATAAAATGAATAATCCTTTAAATGCTGAAAAATTATTAAAAAAAATAAAATTTGATTTATTAATTTTTGATATTCAAATGCCAGAAATAGATGGTTATGAATTAGTTATGAGAATTAAAAATGATGAATATAATATAAATAAAAATACACCAATTATTTTTATAACGGGTATTTATGATAGTGATTTAGATAAAATGAAAGGATTTAATATAGGATCAATTGATTATATAATCAAACCAATTGAATATAAAAGTTTTATGTATAAAGTTAAAAAATATTTAAATATTGGGAATGATGATAATTTATTTTTTGATATTAAAAGATATAATATAAAAAACACAATAGATTTATAAATGAAATTAGAAGAAAGTAATGTAATGACTACCAAAAAGGTAGCTGAAATAATGGAGAAGGAAAAATATGCATTAAAATTAAAAAGAACAGAAATTTTATGGCAATCAGGTAATCATGGTGTTAGAAAAGCTGGTGTATCTTTTGCTATGACTAAAGAAGAAAGGGAAGAATATATTAAATGTAAATTAAGTGTTTTCTATTTTGCTCAAAAGTATTGTAAAATCAAAAGAGAAGATGGTACTGTTGGTGAAATTAAGTTGAGAGATTATCAAAAAAATATTATAAAATTATTTAATGATAATAGATATAGTATATTAATGGCTAGTAGACAAACTGGTAAATGTATTGATTTTAATACATTAGTAAATATTAAAGATAATAATGGAAATATATATGAAATACCAATTGGTTTGTTATATTTTAATGAATTAAGTAAAGAAAGAAGTTTAACAAATTTAGAAAAAATAAAAGTTTTTCTTTATAAAATGATAAGTAAATTATGATAAAAGATAGAAAAGTAGAAATAAAAATAACTCCAAATATTTTAAATAAATTTAAACCAAAATATAATTGTACAATTGGTGATAAAATAATAATCGATATTAATGACTTATCTGAAAATTCGCATGCTGTTATATCGTCTATTTGTGATGTATGTGGTTCAGAAAATAAAATATCTTTTCAAAAATATAATAAAAATTTCAAAAAATATAATATTTATACATGTCATAAATGTTCTATTATAAAGAATAAAAAAACAAATTTAGAAAAATATGGGGTAGAATACCCATTACAAAGTGGAGAAATTAGAAATAAATTAAAAAAAACAAATTTAAAAAAATATGGAGTAGAAAATGTATTTAGTTTGGATATGATTAAAATAAAAATTAAAGAAACAAATTTAGAAAAGTTTGGAGTTGAATATCCATTACAAAATATAGAAATATTAAATAAATC
>Ga0265295_1004540_pt1 | contig 18561 bp, 15 predicted proteins | sample Munlansysbiofilm_FD_192503 | JGI IMG/M metagenome (GOLD analysis project Ga0265295, IMG submission 192503) | Leachate microbial communities from a municipal landfill in Southern Ontario, Canada - Methane capture system biofilm | ecosystem: Engineered > Solid waste > Landfill > Unclassified ...
AAGATCACCGGAATTGAACCCGGTGCAGGGATTATGCAAAAAACCGAAGATGCAATTAAGGATTATGACCTTGATTATACTTTGGTAGCAAGTAGCAGTGCAGGGATGGCCTCTGAACTGACGAAGGCGGTAAAAGCGGAGAAATGGATAGTTGTTACCGGATGGACCCCGCACTGGAAATTTGCCCGATTTGATCTGAAATATCTTGATGATCCGAAGGGTGTCTATGGCGGAGAGGAATACATCGCCGCTCTTGCAAGAAAAGGATTTGATACTGACAATCCAGGTGCATACGAAGTTCTGTCCCGGTTCTCCTGGGACCTTGAAGAGATGGGATCAGTTATGCTTGCAATTGAAGATGGAAAAACTCCGGAGCAGGCAGCAGAAGATTACATTGCCGCTCACCAGGAGCAGGTCACATCATGGATTGGCACTGTAAAGGGTGATGGAACATCTGTGAAAATCGGATATGTCCTCTGGGATTCAGAGATAGCAAGTACCAACGTGCTCAAAAAAGTCTTCGAACAGGCTGGATATACGGTAAAACTGGTTGCAGTTGATGCAGGGCCGCTGTATCAGGCAGTTTCTACCGGTGATGTAGATTGCACCATCTCTGCATGGCTCCCGGCGACCCACTCAATGTACATGGAAAAATACAAGGACGACCTGGTAGAGGTAGGAACAGTGCTTAAAGGGGCAAAAATCGGACTTGTGGTTCCAACATACGTGACCATTAGTTCTATTGATGAACTCAATAGTGTGAAGGATAAATTTAAGTAAATTTACAACACGTTTCTCTATTATTTTTGGGTTAAAACCCTCTTTTTTTTAATTGGGGTGTTTTTAAAGGCAATTTTTAAAGAGACAGTTTTTCCCTTTTGAAAGCGTTGATAACTTTTTCAGGATCAGGCAGGCATTTGAAATGTTTCGGAACGATTTTTCAGCAAGTGTAACCAATCAATTTTTATTAATGTTTGACTCCAAAGCTTTAGGTGTCTTCATTTATTTCTTCGGAAAATTCGATGATTGAACATTCTTCTCTTTGGTAATTCAATGTAGACCTGCCTCTAAAGAAAAGGTAGCGGGACTCGCGGGTCATTCACGGTCGTTTGCAAATTTATTCCGCAAGCTAAATCATTGGTCAATTGAGAATCGAGATTCTTATATGGGTTAGATGAAGGGGTCTGGTTCTCATTTGCGGAAATTGCAACCATTTGAAACACGAAGTAACAGGTGTTTAAAGGAATGTCTCCCCGCTTTACACATTTTTCTTTCCGCGAATAGGTACAAAAATAGTTATTATTATTGCTATTCTATTATTCATCATCATTCCTGCCGTCATTTTTTCGCGGAAGGGTTTCGCAATCGTTCCGCAATTGGTTGCAATTTCCGCGAATATCACCTTGGTATTATGGGTATTCGTGTAGTTGCCCGGGTAACCAGGGTTTAACAGAGCGATAATGTATGAAGTGTCAAGAAATACTCGGTGATTTCTCATGGGTTCCTCTCTTTGGTGTTCCATGAATGTAATGATCATGTTCCTCTGACCAGTCAGACGGCCCATGAATAGTCCCAATATTTTTGCGTAATATTTCTAATGCATGCTCTGGTTTTTTTGATGTATCCTTTTCCACTGTTAGGATATATTCAGTATTTGGTTCTAATTCCAATGGTTCAGTTACTTTGAACGATGATCCATCATAAGTGGCCTTTATGGTAATTGATCCCATTTTCCTGCTACCTCTTATATGTTTGACCTTATTGGTGCATCTGTTTTTACCTTTCAATTCATGAATGTTCTCCCGCCATTTTTTTGCTGAGGCACTCCTGATTCTGCAAATTTTTGCTTTTTCCCCGTTGGTTTCTAATTTACCTGATGACACATCTTTTGGGACCATACCCTTTTAGGTGTTCATGTTGATGGCAGGGTTTAGACATCTTTAACTTCTGATTGAGCATACCATCCGTCAGGATCAAGTTCAATTGTTGAATGAGTATCGAAATTATTTTGTGTTTCTTGGTTAGGTTCATCAACAGGGTGGAATATGTTTGTAATTTCAGTTTGTGCGATCAAATTGTTCGATGAAAATGGAAAAATCCGAAGATAAATGACGGTTGATGATACAAATAAGATAAAGAAAATTATTTCTAAACAAATATATCTGGAGAATCTCCAAAAAAATTTGAAAGAGGGGAACTTGGTTTAAAGAGTATCGGAATGGTCAGCATAATCCTTCTTAATTCCATGAAAGGCGAATCCAGAGGGCTTCGACTCGGAAGCATGAAAGAACGTAACGTCATTATACTAATAAAATTTTTTGCAAAAAATAAAAAAAAAGTAATAGCGCCCCGGCTGGGACTTGAACCCAGGTCTAAAGCTCCGGAGGCTCCAAGGATATCCTCTACCCTACCGGGGCAACCTTATGATATACTCGCTGATGGCATATAAAGAGGATAGTATTTGTTCATCCAAATATGGCAGTGCTGCCTGTCATAACACATCCAACTGAATAAAATAAGTTCTGCGCATACACAAGCCATGAATGCGTAATTTAGGATCTTAACATTTTAAGGGTCTGGCATCTCAAAAACAACACAATATAATAGAGGGGTGGTACCGCCCCGATTGTTGCCCCACTTTTCGTATCTCTTTCAGTTCTGACCCGGTGAGTAACATGCCATATCAATATACTCCTTCATCCGGACTGGCCAAGGTCAAGTCTTTCCTGGAAGTGCCCGGGCCTGATTAAACTGGAGTGCCCCCTGGTTCCGGTCGGTTCAAAACGTGTGCAGACTGGTCGCGAATAGGATCCCGGGGAATATTCAGCGCCGAGAGGAAAATAAAAACTTATTTTTGCGCTAGTTTCTGTCACCTGTTTCATGCCCCTGGAGCGTCCCGCGTTCCCGCGACAGTAAATGAGGTTCATGTCATCGGGCGATTTCCAACGACCAGTCAATAGTAAATATTTTCCCGCTTGCCAATTCCGATGACAAGAATAATCAGTTTATCATCATCGAAGGTCAAACCTGTAATCCCCTATACGAAGCCGGTATACAGGGTCTCCTGGAATGCCTTCCACCTTTCGGAGATACTTTCTCGGATTGGTAACCTTTTCAAGCAGTTTGACATTATCCCTTATTCGAGTGGCAATTTCGCGGGGGTATTTCTTCAATTTGTTTTCCGCTTGATCGGAAAACTTAACCCGGTAAGGCAATCAGATCCCCAGATCTTTAGAAATATCATCTATAGAACGATACCTGCCAGCTTTCACATCTTCAAGACCCTGAAGAATCCCCTGCATTGTCTCTTCATCAATAGGTTCATCAGGTTCATTCGCTTGCTCAATGAGTTCTGTGATAATTTCCGCTTCTGTTGGATCAATCGCGTCACTCAAATATTTGTGAATAACCTCACTGTCAGATGTGGCATCGTCACGAGCTTTCAGTACTTGAACGAGTTTATAATCAGATTCGCTCAGCGAGACGGTGACGGTCATACAGATGTATTGTTCTTAAGTGGGACATATGAGTCCCGTGAGGTGTTAACACGACCTTTGTTCCGGACCAGTGCATGAAGATTAGAGCAACTGGTCAAAACTGGAGTTTAGGGACAGATGGAAAAAACCAATACCCTACAAATTATAAATTTGAAAACTTATGCATCTTGCCAAGAACTGCCCTGACCTTGGTAAGCAGGAATGGCCACCTGATTCAGGTCGGTTCAGGCAGATGTGCGTTCCGGAAGGGAACAGGATCCCGGGAAACATTGTGTGTCAGAAGAAAAGATAAAATAATTAATCAATTTTTGTTTTTGAATATTGCTCTAATTGCCCAGCATCATGAGCATTTTCAAGAGTTTTTAAGAGAGATTCAGCTAACGCTTTTGCTGCTGCATGAGACATATATATCCTATTGACGGGGATAGTACTTTTTCCATCTTCTTCCTTCATCCCAGGCATTTTTAGAAAATCTATCATCACATCCCGGTATGATACAAGGATATATGCCATATTTGAATAATCAATTGATTCAACCTTAACTTTGATGTCCGTAGATTCTGGATTGTATGCTGATTGAATATCAAATGTGTTCCCTATACTGTTATTTTGTTTCGTTGCATCTTCTGGACTCATGCTGTCACCCCGAGTGCTGCAGAATACGTATGCACTTTGGTTATGCTCTCAGAATGTCTCTTAAAATCATTTTTATTAGAAGTCAGGGCAGTGAGCCCAAATTGATTATAACTTTTAACTCCCATTAATCCGGCATAATATCGTTCAATTTCACGATCCATAAGAGATGAGTTATTATGGTCATCATTAATTGCATATGCGAGGATGGTTAAAGCCTTAAATTTTTTTGATTTAAGATTTACTTTATATAATGGCCTTTGGGGATCCTGATCTTCTTTCATTATCAGCCCTAGATTTACCAATGTTTTTAATGAATTCGTGATTGAAACAGGGGAGAGATCCAATAGATCCTGTAAATCCTTTACTCGATATTCAATAAAGGGATCAGATATCATCTCCTCTACAATCTGCACTATCGCTGCATTCCCAAATAGCCCCCCGTAAGGTAAATTCAAATAATTTTCTTCTGTTTTATTTAATATAGGAATTTCATAGCTTCCATTCTGTTCCATCTTCACCCCTATATAAAAAATTAGTAGTAACCCATAAAAAATTATAGGTCGGTGAGGTGACTGTGGTGACCCCTATATAATTCATAATATTCTAACCCTGATTGAGCCCAGGATAGATCCTTTAATACGATGAATTTTTCGGTTTTTCCGCGAGAAGAAACCATCTGAATAATTATTTTGTCTTCTCCGACTGTTTTTATTAATTCATCAAAATCGAGGTTTTTAAATTTTAGATTGATTTATCTATCCGACAATGATATTTTTGTCCGGTGTTTAAGCAACCACGAAATGAATTGTGCATATTCTTCAGTTGGATCCGGGGGTTTAGGAGCAATCATCGTCACTCTCAAGTGGTTTGAAATTCGTTCGGGGTGGAACCTGGTTATAAACTCACATGAATCAGCGGACTTTATAATGATGCCAGATCTTACACGCACCTTCGTGACTGACCATACAGGGACCAACCGGAGTTCGCGGCGTACATGTCTTATCAAAGAGTTTACAGTCAACAGGGTCTGCAATCCCTCTCAGAATTTTATCACAGATACATCCTGCCTGCTTTTTCGTCGGTTTAATCTCAATTCCAAATTTCTTCTGGGCATCCCATGCAGAGAACTCCTCACGAAGTTTGAGCCCTGACTGAGGAATAACCGGAAAACCACGCCACTCTACATCACACGGTTCAAAGACCATATTCATAACCGCCATGGCTTTCGGATTTCCGTCTTCAAATACCACCCGGGGATAAGCATTATCTACCCTGGTTACTCCTTCACGGATCTGCTGAACAAGCATCAGAACTCCAAGGAGGATATCATCAGGTTCAAACCCTGCAACCACCTGGGGAACTGCGAATTGTCGGTAATCAGCAAGGCCGGTGATAGTAAGCACATGGCCGGGGAGGACAAATCCATGCAGTGCTGCCTCTCCCTGAGATAGCAACCATTGCATTGCAGGGGGGACTAACCGGTGGCAGCTGAGAATAGAGAAGTTCTTTGGAGGGTTCGTCAGAAGCATTGCTGCAACCGTCGGCGCAGTCGTTTCAAACCCGACTGAAATAAAAACAACTTCTTTATCAGTAGTTTTGGCTATCTCGACGGCTTTATGGACTCCCTGAACCACTCTGACATCAGCACCTGAACTCTCAAGAGAGCCATTTGAACCTGGAACGCGGAGCAGATCACCATAGGTTGCAATAATGCACCCTTTTTCGGCGAATTCAAGGGCTGCATCAATCTCTCCCTGGGGAGTGATACAGACCGGACATCCGGGTCCCATAACAATCTTCAGGTTTTTCGGGAGGAGACTTCGAATACCATGCCTGGCAATAGCAGCCTCATGCGTCCCGCATACATGCATAAACGTGAGATCACGGTCGGTGAGCTCATGTATTTTTTCTGCAATCGGATTTTTCCCGGCCATAAATCTCTCAAACGTTAACCTGAAACGTGAAAAAGGTGCCTCATCTGATTCAGCCATAGACTTTTGCAAACCGGTTATATCAGACTAAAAATACCTGAACAGTGACATAGGAGGAGACCTAAATCTGATACTATGTTTTCCCGTTCCATCTTCAGACAGGACTTTAAAATGGCGCTTGAAGAAGCCCTTGACCGCCGCCGGATGAGCCTGAAAGAGCTTGCAGAACTTGCGGGAATACCCCCGGCAACCCTCTATAAGATACATGCCGGAGAACGTGACCCGCGGCTCTCTACAGTCAGGGCAATTGTCCGGGCCTTAGAACCTTATGACCAGGACATGATTGCAATCATCGCAGCAAAATTTTTGCTTGATGAGGTCGGTTGCAGAACCATAGAGAAAAACGGGAAAAGAATTCGGGTAAAAGGATACACTGCCAATACCATGGAGGATTGCATCGTTGCAGCTGTACGTGCAGAAAAAGAAGGAGCTGGCGGTATCATTTGTGCCCCCATCCTTGCAACCCTGTTAGAGCGTATCGTTGATATCCCGGTTGTAATACTTCGTCCTGACAGCAGGGCATTTCAGGAAGCAATAGATGTTTTGTGCAGTCGAATAGAATAAAAAATCAGGGTGAAACCTGATTTTTTTCATAATAGGCAATCAGATCTTCCTGCACCTTTGTTACTGATTTCATCTGTTCTGGATACATTGCATTCATGGATGCAACGCAGGATCCACATCCCGGAACAAGTGTTCCATATTCTTTCAGATCTTCCTTGAGTGCTTCTCCGGCACCAACCCATGAGCCACGAAGGGCTGCCGTTTCAGGGCCGAGGCTATATGCAGATATTTTTTCTGTAAACGCAATCAGGGCCTCTGTTTTCTTTATTGCAATATCAGAAATTGCTGAGTCTCTGCCATAAAGTACACCAATGTTCATCGCTTCAGGTGTCTGATAGAGCATGGGAATTCCCGTGTTTATAATATCAGAGAGAAATGCCTCATCATCTGCTGAAAGGGATGTATCTGCTGCTACCACTGGCACGACAAAGGAGGTGAAAGATAAGAATACACAAAGCACCACAAGGGTTCGAATGTTCATATCTGAATGTTTCTCTCGTTCCGATATAAGGGTACTCTCTTTGAGGTTGAACTGGTCAAGCCTTTAAAAAATTATTTTATTGTTACCGGTATTACCGCAAACCCTACATTATTGTTTTCATCCGATTCAGGAACGGTATTCTCACTGTCAACCAGAATACCAAAATAATACTGGCCCGGAGTAATATTTGCCGGAATCGGTGAAGGAGCATTCCCATCTGACTGAGTACCTGCCGGAAGCTCCGGAACTTCTCCCATGCCAATGAGAATATCCTCATCAGACAGGACGGTATCAGATGAGAGATATAATTCAACGATGAACTGACCGGCATCAGATTTTCCGACATTCCGGATTGAAGTTGTTACATTCATAATGCCGCCCGCCGTTCCTTCGGTATCAGAGGTAAGCTCCGGAACCGTCAAATCAGCGAGTTCAACGGCTTTTGGCTGAGCCGGCACTGCAGGTGCAGATACCGCAACCATGTTACTTGCAAAAAGAATGTTATTTGCTTCGTTCTCTTCAGATACCGTTTTATCTGAATCTACCATAACCCCAAGATAATAGGTTCCGGGTATCAGATCAGAAGGAACGGTGGCAATAGCAGTGCCCTCCCGAAGCATACCAACATCAAGGCCTGAAACCTCCCCATATCCAATCTCACGGTCCTTTTCTGTAATTAATGCGTCAGGAGAGAGATAAAGAGAGATTTTAAATGGCCCTGCAGATGCAGACCCCTGATTTTTTACTGTCGTATTAACGCTCAGTGACCCACCGGAAGCGGCACTTTGCTGACCTGATACTTTGCTAATAACAAGATCAGGCCTGGTTACTTTAAACCGGGAATCATTTTCTGTCTCTTCAGACACAAAGGGAACAGATCCTGTAGTGACCTGGAACGCTGAGCTCTTCACATCAGGAATAGTGACCTTCGAGGCTGAAGACTTCACATTATTATCTTCTGAAACTTCCATGATCTCATTTGCCGGATCTGCTATGGCCCCCAGATAAAAACTACCCGGCTGCATCCGATCCATGGGGAAGTATCCGGTGATTTTTTTTTCCACTCCCTGTTTCAGATTCGTAATGAGATAATACCCGATAGGAGTATCATCCCTGGTTATTTTTGAATCATCAGATGCGTAGAAGGTAATGAAAAAATCTGTTGACGGCCGGTACCCCTGGTTAATCACCGTAGCTTTTACTTCAAGCTGGGAGTTTCCTTCCCGCACAGTCGGGACAAAGGAAGTAAGCACCATATCTGGTCCGGTTGGATCAGGCTGTTTTGAAAGATCAATATTGGTCTCAACCTTCTGAGGGCTGTCCTCTTCCCTGACCGTCCGCGGCGTTGGAACGGGTTTTATGACCAGCTCTGAAAGAGGCCCAACCCTTCGGTGATAAGGATCATCAATCATGGGATTCATTGCTTTTGCCTTCGCAATCGATTCTGCAGAACCTGCACTATCGCCCAGTGCACTCAGCACAACCCCGCGCCAGTACCAGGCATCAGCAAGATCCGGATCCTGGGCTACTGCAGTATCCAGGAGGGAAAGCGCCCGATCATAATGCTTGAGCAGGAACTCAGAAACTCCCTGCTGATACCAGTATTCAGGATACACAATCCGGTCGGTCATGTCTTCGCCAGCAACCACACCGGCTGAAAATATAAAAACAAATATAAGGAAAAATACCAAGAGCCCAACTTTCACGGTTGATCACCAGATTAACTAGTAGGGTATTGTTCCATTCCCTGATAGTTTTGGTGGAAAGGTCTCCGAACACTACTTCGGTATGAACCCGGAATCATAGATTTTTAAAAAAAAACGCACGGTACAACTGTTCCATTCCGCTTTCTCAAAAACTGAAAAATATGAAGGGAATCCCGAAAATTACTCGGTTTCTTTAGCTTCCCTGACCATGACCCTGACTCGCTCAATGACTTCCATCTTCTTTCTGTAGTCTCCTTCTATTCCTCCTTTTATTTCATCAAGAATGTCATCAATGGATCGTTGAAGGCTGTATATTTTAACCGGGCGTCCTTTCTTTTCAGTAATATGACTGGTTACAAAAACCCAGGCCCGCTTAATCAACTGGTTGATCGCAATACTTACTTCTGGCTGCCGAAGATCAGATATTCTCTCAAGCTCACGGGACGTCAGGTCATACCCCTTGAACAGAACTACCAGAACCCTGGCTTCCCCGCTCTTGAGACCAACGTCCGAAAGTATATCAATTATCTGTATATCGGTATCCGAAAGATGAACTACTGTACTCGGACACATCCCCATCCCTAATTCATTTCATTGTTTTTATTATATTATTATTATATCGATCATCAGATTATTTCCTCCATCCAGGCTGATATTCTCATATCGATGGCTTATAAGTCATAATTTCGCAAATGAGGTTCGAATCAGGGTGCGGTTCCCTTCTAAACCCACGCCACAAATGCTTGGGTATTATATCTAAAAAAGACCAATCTGAATTATTTCACAGAGTCATGGAACAATACCTGTTCTTTTCAGTCAGACATATCAGATGCGGAATACCCCTTGAAGATACCGTGTCAATGATCCGGATGGTCCAGATAACCCCAGAGCCCGAAGCAAAAAAAGGAGAAACGGGGACAATATCCCTGTACGGTGAAATTGTACCGGTATATTCAATGCGGGAGTTGATCGGGTTTGAAGGGCGCCCCCCCCTTCCATCAGATAACCTGATAATTGTAAAAAAAGGGCTTGAAATCGTCGCATTATGGGTTGATGATACGTACATTGTGCAGCCAGGTGACCTGGCATCAGATGAGCGGCACACTTCAGAGCACCTTCAGGCGATGATCCCCGGAACCAGGATAATCAGGTCTGACCTGCTCATTTTCTCCGACATTGCTGAATTTCTTGAACATGGGGCATGTACCGGGACACGTTTTGTTGATATTTTTCATAAAGAATCAGAAGAAGAGATCTTCCCCGAAGATGAAGTGCGCGATTATCCGTGGAATGAACATATCCTCAAAGAACGTGCGAATCAGCTTGCATCCCCAAAAAAACTGACAGAAAAACCCCCGGTCATCGAAGTCATCAGGTTTAATCTGATGTACCAGGAATATGCGCTGGAGATGGAACATATCAGGGAGGTTATTCAAACCGCAGAGATTACCCCGGTTCCGGGAACTCCGGATTTCATTGCAGGTATCTGTATCGTCAGAGGGGAGGTTATCTCCCTGGTAGATATCAGGGCATTATTGTCCCTTCCTGAAAAGGGATTGCCAGATATGAACCGGGTTATTGTTCTGACAGATGGAAACCTTACCTTTGGTATTCTTGCTGACCAGATTAGCGGTATTGGTTTTATCAGGACCGATGAAATTGTTAATACAAAGCAGCCGGAAAACCCGGACTGGCAGCACATTATTAGTGGAACAATTGACTCAATGTATGTCCTGAATTCTCACTCACTGCTCACCGACCCGAGGATGGTAATAGATGACACAGAATACTAACAGATATCCATTCACTGCTGATTTATACCTTTCAATTGCCTGCTTTATCACTGAACGCCTGCCCGTTCAACTGGAATTTTGGAGGTTTATATGATCCAGTTTTTTTCTGACCTCAAAGTAGGAACAAAAATTCTTGTAATATCACTATTTCTTGCTATCATTCCCACGTTGCTTCTGGGCCTGGTTGCGTATTCCAGCTCTACCAATGTGATTAATGAGCAGACTGAGACACTCCTTGAGACACAGGTCCAGGATATGAAAGGATGGACCAATGATGTCTATAAACTCACCCGAAACAAGGTGAACAGTGATCTGAATGTGCTCAGACAGAACTTCTATTCAAAAGGCACGCCGGAGATCATCAACAATGATATGACTCTCATCGATGAAAAAGGCAATCATTTCGTCGTCAATGACAATTTTGAGATTGTCGACGGGGTCCGTGACCTGGTGGGAGGAGCCGCCACCGTATTTCAGGTATACAATAATTCATATGCAGTCAGAATTTCCACAAACGTCAAGGCAGAGGATGGTGAACGTGCGGTTGGGACACACCTGACTGACAATGTGTATGCTGCTGCAGTAGGGGAGGGCGTTACGTATTATGGCTGGCGGGATCTGTTTGGGGTGAATTATGTTACTGCATATGAGCCGATTAAAGACAGTAGCGGAGCAGTGATAGGGGTTTTATTTGTTGGCACTGAAGAAGAGCAGACCCTGGACGTCGTAAAAAAGAGTATCCGGGATACGGTGGTAGGCAAGAACGGGTACATGTATGTTCTGGACAGCAACGGCGTCGTTCTTGTCCACCCAACGCAGGATGGTGTAAACTGGTCTGAAAGGGCATATGTTCGTGAAATGCTTGAGAAAAAGGAGGGTGTCATCATTCACCAGGTGAACGAAACGCCGGTGCTTGATGCATTCACCTACTATGAGCCACTTGACTGGTACATCGTATCACGGGCCGAGATGTCTGATTTTAACGGTCCGATTGACACCATCAGAAACACTATTTTTGCCATTGTTGCCGCCTCAATGCTCATTGGTGCAGTAATTGCAATCCTGTTTGGCCGGTCAATTGCAGGACCACTCCAGCAGGTCGTGGTTATGATCAAAGAGCTTCGCAACGGTCATCTGTCAGCCCGGCTGAACATCAGGCGTGCAGATGAGATAGGTATCATGGCCGGAACGATGGATGAATTTGCAGATGACCTGCAGACAAACGTGGTAGGCAATATCGTGATGATTGCAAATGGTGATTACATCCAGGAGATTACCGGCCCGGTTGACGACCAGGATCAGATTAGACCTGCACTTCAGCTGCTGGTTGAATCATTTGATCATCTTCATAAAGAGACGATAAAACTGACCGATGCAGCACGGGCAGGGGATCTCTCCATCCGTGGTGACGAAACCGTATTTCGTGGCGGCTATCGGATGATCATTGCCGGGTTTAATAAGACCCTTGAGACTATCACCGAACCGGTGAATGAAGCCATGCGTCTTGCCGGTTGTTATGCATCTGGTGATTTCACTGCACGGTTTGATGAGAATATACCCGTCGCAGGCGAATTTGTTGCATATCGTGACGCCCTGAACACCACCGGTATTGAACTCTCGCGGCTCATGAAACTTATTACCGAAGAACTGTTTGAAGGGGTGTCAGTCCTGTCAGTAGCTTCAAGTGAAATCCTGACTGTTACGGCGCAGCTTTCATCTGCCAGCAGCCAGACTGCAAATACGGTAAATGAAACATCAGACACTGCTGAAACGGTACGGAAGAAGACTGACATTGTAAACATAAAGACAAAGTCAATGTCAGAAAAAGCCATGAAGGCAAACGATATTTCTGAGACCGGCCAGCAGTCAGTCCAGGAACTTCTGGATGGAATGAACCATATCCAGAGACAGATGGATATGATCAGTATGAATGTTGTAAAGCTTTCTGAACAGAGTCAGGCCATCGGGGAGATCATTGCAACGGTTACCGATATATCAGAACAGTCAAACCTTCTTGCAGTAAATGCTTCCATAGAAGCTGCAAAAGCCGGGGACTTTGGAAAAGGGTTTGCCGTGGTAGCTCACGAAATCCATAACCTTGCCCAGCAGTCTAAGCAGGCAACCGGGACAATCAGAACAATCCTGACAGATATTCAACGGGGTGTCTCTTCGACTGTGGTTTCTGCAGAACGTGGATCAAATACGGTGGCAGATGCAGTCAGACTGACATCCGATGCACGAAAAGCAATCGAAGTTTTAACCCGGTCTATAGCAGATTCATCCCATGAAGCCATTGAAATTACTGCATCTATCCAGGATCAGGTGGCCGGGATGGACCAGATATCAGCGGCTATTGAAAATATCAGGAGTGCTGCCCAGAAAAACCTTGAAATAACCCATCAGGCAGAAAAGACTGCAGAAGATCTGCATGAACTCGGTATCAGGCTAAAAAAGATCACCCTTCAGTACCAGGTATAATATTCCCGATGACGCAATTGGATGATGAGTTTTTTGCCCTCCTCCTGGCTACGTTCCGCGAGGACGCAGAGGAACTGCTGACCGGAATAACTGACGGTCTCATCAAACTCGAACAATCAGTTCCTCCTGATCCATCAGGTATCGAAGAAGTTTTCAGGAAAACTCATAGTCTGAAAGGAGCAGCACGGGCAGTAGACCTGCGTGAGATAGAGTCGGTCTGCTTAAATCTTGAAAATATCTTTTCCCTCATGAAACGGGAAGAATTTTTTGCTTCTGCTGCAGATTTTGACCTTTTTCATGAAGCAGTAAAAAGTATCCAAAATTTCCTCTCTGAAGGCGAAAGAAAAAGTCCGGGGCCGGCTCTGGTTGTTCAATTGCTCAGGGCAACTCTTGCCGAGCGAAACCTGGGCGGTTGTGAAGAAAATATGATTCTACCCTCTGATAGAGAATCATCGTTTGGTATGCATACAAATGTCCGAATCCCGGGTGATGAAGATAAAAGAGGAGGATTTCCCTTAAATCCTGACCCTGCTGCACTTGCTGCACCAAGTACTTTCCTTGAGGTAAAACCCGTTTCCCATTCGTATGGGCATGGATATGGCAGTGATCCATATCATGAACATTCACCTCTTGACGCCGGAACGGTCAGGATAGCCGCAAAAAAATTAGATCGGCTCATCATCGGATCTGATGAACTTCTCTCAACCCGGCTCTTTCTGACTCACCGGATGCAGGAGCTTGAAGAGATGATGAGCAGGTTTTCTCTCTGGAAATGGAATCACAGTCTGGTTTTTAATGATATGCACCTGGTCAAAGAGACAATATCGGGTCTTAACCGGGCATCACTTCCCCCTGAACTTCTCCTTTTTTTGGAACGGATTGTTGATTTTTTATCTTATGATCGTGAGTTTGTCACAAACTTTCAGCATGATCTGGCTGCCCATATTCACGCGACTGATCTGGACCGGTCTGCTCTGGAGGCCAGCACAACAGAGATTGCAGACCTGATTCATGATGCCGTATTAGTGCCAGTTTCAAGTATTCTTATTCCAATCACCAGTCAGGTCAGAGAGAACTCGAGAAAGCTTGGAAAGGAAGTGATTCTCACATCAGAAGGTGGGGATATTGAGATGGACAGGCGAATTCTCGACATGCTCAAAGTGCCTCTGATGCACCTGATCAATAACAGTGTTGATCATGGGATAGAGTATCCGGATGAGCGCGAATCCCTGAAAAAAATAAAAAGGGGACAGATTCACATAAAAATCACGGCACACTCCGGTAGCAAAGTTGAGATTACCCTCTCTGATGACGGAAGGGGAATTGACCGGGAAAAAATCCTAAAAATGGCGAATGAAAAGGGTCTTCTGTCAGGTGATGAGAACCTGAACATGAGTGATGGTGAGTCAATATGGCTTATCTTCAGATCCGGACTTACTACAAGTCCGATGATCACCGATCTTTCAGGACGGGGCCTCGGACTTGCCATTGTTGAAGATACCATAACCCGTATGGGAGGTGATGTCCTGGTTTCATCAGAACCTGGAAAAGGGACAACGTTCTCACTCATCCTTCCCATTCGTCTTGCAACCCTCCGTGGCCTGGTAATACGGAGTGGGACCGGCTTTTATGTCGTGCCAGTTCAGCAGATCCTCCAGGTCATCCGTGTACCATACCAATCTGCCCAGGAAAAAAATACCCGGCAGACGATCCCGTTTAAGGGAGAGATGATACCACTGGTCAGACTTGCAGAAGCACTGGGCTCTTTTGATTTTGGCCCTGAAGACTCTGATGAGATGCCAGTCATGATAGTGGCATATGGCGCAGGAAAAATCGCCTATGCAGTCGATGAAGTAGTTCTGGTTCAGGAAATTGTGGTCCGCCCCCTGGGGACACAGCTTCGCAGGGTAAAAAAAATAACTGGTGCTGCAGTGCTGGGAGATGGCAAACTGGCAATGGTTCTGGATCCCCCAGAGCTTATCCAGGAAGGACTTCGTCTTGCAGGTTTGGCCCGGGCTCCGCTTACTGTAAAGAAAACAGCCGGCAGGGTATTAATTGTTGAGGATTCAGTAACTTCCCGTGCCCTGCTTCGAAATACCCTTGAAAAAGCCGGATACCAGGTCATCACCGCTACTGATGGCATGGAAGCATTTAGTATCCTGCTTGAAGAAGACGTACATATTGTTGTTTCTGATGTGGATATGCCACGAATGAATGGGTTTTCCCTGACCGAGAAGATACGAAATGATGAACGTCTTCGAAACCTCCCGGTGGTGCTGGTAACAGCCCTTGATTCGCCCGAAGATAGAAAACATGGCCTCCTTTCAGGTGCAAATGCCTATATTATGAAAGGGAGTTTTGAACGGAATGAACTGGTCAGGACAGTGAAAGGATTATTAGTATAAATCCTAAAGATAATACCGGATTATCCCAGCTATTATACTACAAAAAATGGAGTGAGATATATGGCAAACAACTCATCAGTGTCTATTCTGGTTGTCGAAGATAATCGGACACAGGGTGAGTATCTGCGGTATATCCTGGAAAAGGAGGGATATTCGGTCACTATCGCATTAAACGGAAAGGAGGCTCTGGAAGCGGTATTTAATAATCGTCCGCATCTTATTCTGACCGATATAATGATGCCGGAGATGGACGGGTTTGAACTCTGTTTTGCCATTAAAAATAATCCTGATACGTCAGATATCCCGGTCATTCTTGTCACACATCTTTATAACCCGGTGGATGTCATTCGGGGACTTGAGGCAGGTGCCGATAACTTCATAATCAAACCTTATACTCCTGAAGTAATCCATGCCAGAATTAATAGTATTATTCTGGCAAAGAACAAATCCGGGCCGAATGGCGATCAGACCCCTCTCAGTGTTATTTTTTCTGACCGGTCATATACCATTGCCGCCACCCGGTTGCAGATCATTAATATTCTGCTCTCAACCTATGATGTTGCAATAAAAAATAACGCTGAACTGCAGGTGACCCAGGAAAAACTTCGGTACCTGAATGACCAGAGGCAAAAAGATCTGGATGAATTAGAAAAAATAAACAATGAACTCTCAATTGAGAACCATGAGAGAAGATTGGCTGAGACGGCTCTTGAAAGTGCCAACAAAAAACTCCTGCTGATGGCAAATATCACCCGCCATGACATCCTGAACCAGTTAAGTTCACTGCAGGGATACCTCGAGCTTGCAGATATGGACCGAAATGAGAATCCGGACCTTGCCTGGTCATATGTTGATAAGGCGGCTGGAGTTCTCGGCCAGACGGTAAGCACGGTTAAGTTTACGAAGGAATACCAGGATATCGGGATCAAATCACCAGTCTGGCAGAATTGTAAAAAAACAGTTACAAAATCACTTCAGCATACGTCTCTGCACAATGTGGTACTGGAAAATGAAATGCCTGATAACCTTGAGGTATATGCAGATCCCCTGATTGAAAAAGTGTTTTCTAATCTGATTGAGAATGCAATCAGATATGGGGAAAAGATCTCAAAAATCTGCATCAGATTTGAAAATCTGAATGGTGCCAGCACAATCATCTGTGAAGATGATGGGGTAGGTATTCACCCGGATGAAAAGGAGATGATATTTCATTATCAGTACGGAAAAAACACCGGACAAGGGCTTTTTCTTTCCCGCGAGATCTTATCTATCACCGGAATTACTATCCAGGAGACCGGTGTGCTTACAAAAGGGGCAAAATTTGAGATGGTATGCCCTGAAGGAACTGTCAGGTATAGTAACGAACAAAATCTGACCCCTTGACTCATTTTTTCGTAAAAACAGGGATTTGTCTGCGGTTGAATATTGCAGATAAGGGAGATTGAAATGTCAGAAGTGGAATGAATAGATAATCCTCAATCAGGAGACCATAAGATCCCTACGGATATTCAGATAAAAGTCCGAAAACAAATCCAGGAATATGCAGGGCAAAAATATCATCATATCAAAGGGTTTATCAAAAAAAATGTCTGGATTAGACCTTTCTTCGTCCCAGATATAGACCAGCGCCAACTCCGAATACAACAATGAGGAAAGGCACACCGGTTTTCGTTTTGGTTTCAGTTTTTTCAGGGGTTGTCATGGGTGTTTGAACCGAAGTAACAAAGAGGGAAGGAGACCGGGAAGGTAAAACTGTTGTATCCTGTTTTTTTGGTCCAGGTTTAGGAGAAACATTCTCCCGATTCATCAAAGCAATGTTTAAATTTGGTTCCAGAGCGAGTGCCTTATCAAATGCCTGATAAGCCTCGTCATATCTCCCCAGGGCGGTGAGGGCCTCACCTTTAAAGTTCCAGGCTGGTGCATAGTCTGATTTGAGAGAGATCGCTTTTTCATAGAGTGAAAGGGCGTCATTATGTTTTTCTAATCCGGAAAGGGCTTTTGCTTTCCCGTAATACGCAAGATACGCATATTGAGGGTAAATTTTTATTGCCTCATCATATGATGAAATCGCATCCTCATACCGTTTCAGTCCGTAGAGAGCATTACCTCTCTCGTACATTGCCTTCCCAAATTTCGGACTGATTACAATCGCTTCATTTAATGCACCGAGGGCATTTTCATAATCTTTCAGGGCATTTAAGGCATAACCCTTTCCTGCCCATGCCCGTGCCTGTTTCGGATCCTGTGCGATTGATTCCTCGTAGGTGGCTATAGCTTCCTGGAACTTTCCTTCGTCAAATTGCTCATCTCCCTTCAGGATTAAAGATGGAACCGATTCTGCAGTAGTAATACACGGAATCAGGCAGGCCAGCACAATGCATGCGACAAAAATATATTCATATTTTCCGATCATCTGGATCACACTCCTCAAAGATGCCCTTGTGGGCATTTTCCTAAACACATTACACAAAAAGTCCAATATGGTCGCCGTTTAACCGCATATGTTGCATATCTCTCTGTCTACCAGCTAATCCCGGTGAAAAGGCTGACACATATTCTTCATGATCTTCACGGATGTTCAATAAGTCCCGGGACTGTTATTAATATGATTGAGCGGGTTGGGGCAAATCTTGAAGGTTTTACCGAAAAAATTGGAGAATTGCTAATTGCCTCCCCTGTAATAAATACTGATGAAACGGGCATGAAAGTTGGTAAGAAGAAATACTGGCTACATTTAGTATCAACCAGCCTTCTTACATTATATGGGATATTTGAGAGCCGTGGTCATGCAGGAATTGAAGCTCTTGGAGTTTTACCCCGATATTTGGGAATTGCAGTGCATGATTTCTGGGATTCATATTCCAAGTATCCCTGTAGTCACGCATATTGTAATGCTCATATTCTTAGAGAACTTAAACGAGTGGAGGAAGAAACAAAGCAAAATTGGGCTGTAGGAATGAGAACACTTCTGATAAAAGCAAAGAAAATTTCGGAGATTTTTCATAAAAAA
>Ga0265295_1004541_pt1 | contig 18560 bp, 12 predicted proteins | sample Munlansysbiofilm_FD_192503 | JGI IMG/M metagenome (GOLD analysis project Ga0265295, IMG submission 192503) | Leachate microbial communities from a municipal landfill in Southern Ontario, Canada - Methane capture system biofilm | ecosystem: Engineered > Solid waste > Landfill > Unclassified ...
AGGCCCGAGGAGGTGGGAATCCCCGCTTCCCCGCTATAGACGGAGTTGGCAAAGCTGACGTAGGAAGCAAAGGAAAGTATCTGGATGACATCATCGCTTGCCTGCAGCACCGCCTTCTCATAGTTGTAGACCTTTGCAAGGTTCTCACTGTCCAAAAAGAAATTCTTCTCCTCGTCGGGCGCGGTTATGGTCAGTACGAAGGGGGCGTCACCGCCCATCTTCTGGGCAAAATGACGGGAGTTCTTTCCAAAATCATCCTTTTCCGGCAGATAGGACATGTAGTTGGTATTGATGTGCACCAGGTCCTTGGTAAAAAAGTAGCCGGCGATGACCAGTATCCAGATCAGGACAAATATGGGCCATCGCCTGAGGACGACCTTACTCACATAGTCAACAGCCTGTGCCAGGTACCCACCGCTGTAGGTTTCCAGCTGCAGGGGCTTTGGGGGGGTGACCAGAGTCAGCAAAGCGGGCAGGAAGGTTGTCGACAGCACTGCACAGTAGGTGACTCCGACCCCTACCGCTATGCCAAACTCCCTGAGGGCGGGGGTCTGTGAAAAGAGCAGGCTGAGAAAGCCAATGACGGTGGTCAGACATGCGAATCCTATGGTGCGAAGGATTTTCCTTGTCGATTCGACAGAGTTCGCCCCGCTTGTGTAGTTGGCGTAGTACTCTCCGATGACGTGTATGGCATAGGAGGATCCAAGGTTCAGAACCATGCAGGGGGTGACTATGTTTACCACCGTAAGGCTGTAGCCAAGCAGCTTCATGGTGCCGAAGGTCCATATGATGCCGATGACCGACATCGAGAAGGGCAGCAGCATGCTTCGCTTTGCCTTGAAGCTCAAGTAGTAGACCAGCAGTATGGCAAGGGCGCACAGGCCCAGCAGGGCCTTGAGGTCACGTCCGAGGTAATGCATCAGGCGGTTGCTGATCACTGCCCCTCCGTTGATGTACACCTTCATGCCCGCCTCTCGCAGGTTGTCGAGCATCGCTGCGAGCTCAAGCTCCCTCTCTTCGCTGAAGGCGGAGGTCTCAAAGGAGAACAGCATGCTGGTCATGTCCTCACTCACCAGATAGTTCTTGATGATGGGGTCCTTCTCTACCCGGCTTCGCAACAGGGCGGCCTCCTCATCGGTCCACAGAGCTCGCCCCTGGTTGGGGGCGAAGGGGACGCTCGTCAGGCGCGTACCCCGCTTTTCCAAGGTCACGAAGTTGAGCAGGGAGGAGCTTTCGCTCAACTCCTTGGTAGCGCTCAACTCTGCCATGGTCCTTTCAATGAGGGTGAGGTTCTCTGCACTATAGAGCTCACCGCTTTCAACCATGACCAAGTAGGAGGAGGTGTAGGGGTAATCGCCCTCATCCGCATCATAGGCAGGTGAGGGGTTTGCACTTGCCCTTAGGTTTGCATTGGCATTGAGCACCTGCGTATCAAGGACGAGACTTTCCAGGTTTGTCGCCTGTTTGGAAGGGGAGGGCTGCCCTGTTCCACCATCAAAGACAGAGGTGTCCTCGATCTGGTACAAAAGGTCGGTGTAGTCCCCGCTCAGCTCAAGCGATGTTGCATGGTAGAGAAAAAATATGGTGACGATGGCAACACAGGCTAGGGTGGTTTTGCTGTGCTTCCCAACGAAATGCAAGATATCGAATTTCATGGTGCTCCTGAACGACATGGCGATTTGTCCAACCAACCAGAGCCTAGGGCAAGGTCTTTGTGGAAATGTCCCGACTATCATAGCATAGCTATGGCATACATAGGAACCCATCATACGCTATCGGGTTAGGTGGGTAGGGAACAATAAAAAGCCCCAGACCGGGGTTGGTCGGGGGCTTTGTGCAGGACTCAGTCCTTATAGCGCTTCTTCGAGGAGAAGCTTCTGCTCTTGGCAGGATAGGGTCGTGGGCTGTAGCGGTCCTGGTCGCCGGAATAGGCAGGTCGGTCGCCATCGCCAGGTCGGGAGTCCCGTCCATACGGCTGATAGTCATCACCCTCCCTTCGCCTTGACGGCCTTGCGCGGTCATAGCCACCGCCACCACCACTTCTGGAGGGGCGTGACTCGCGGTAGGGGCGGTCCTCATACCTGTCGCCTCTTGTCCTGCCTGAGAGGTTCTTGCCATTGGGGTTGTCAGGCTTTGCCCGGGTTACCAGGGGTCTGCCTTCTGAGCCGCGGTCTGAAAACACCTGTATGATTCTCTCTGCAACTTCCGCTGGGGCCGAGACAAAGGAGAAGTTGTCCCGTACCGAGACATCCTGCAGATCCCTATCCTGGGCGCCTGCCTGTTCGATGAGGTAATCAATGAGTTGTCTCTTGTCCAAACCATCCTTGCGTCCCCTTGCGATGAAGAGCCTTGTGAACCCATCATGTTCGGAGAAGCCACGCCCACCACGGTCGTCGCGGTCATCACGTGACTGTGGCCCGCCGCCGATGGACCTGTACTTGGATACGTCGAGCTGGTCACTGTAGAAGTGATCGAGCAGGGCGACAACAAGTTCTTCCGGATCACTGCCTTCCAGCAGCTGTTGGGCCAGGGGGAGGAACAGGTCGAAGTTCACATCCTTGTTGGCAAGCTCCGTAAGGGTGGTGAGTATCCTTGCACGCTTGGTGCTGATGATATCCTCGGCATCTGGGACAGACTCGCGACGGATGTCAAACTTTGATGCCCTCCTGATGAAGGTGAAGCGCTTGAACTCACGGGGAGCCACAAACGTGATGGCCGTACCCTTTTTGCCTGCTCGGCCGGTACGCCCTACACGGTGGATATACGCCTCGGGATCCTCGGGAAGGGAGAAGTTGATGACGTGGGTCAGTTCCTGGATGTCGATGCCTCTGGCTGCCACATCGGTGGCCACCACTATGTTGATGCTCTTTTCACGCATCTTGGCAAGGATGAGCTCACGCTGTTTCTGTGAGAGGTCCCCGTGCAATGGTTCGGCACCATAGCCACGTTCGGAGAGCCTGCGCCCGATCTCATCACACTGGATCTTGGTGCGGCAGAAGATCAAGCCATAAAAGCTCTCCTCCATGTCGATGATCCGTGTCAGTGCCTCAAACTTGTCACCCTCTCTCAGCTCAATGAAGACCTGGTCGGTAAGGCTTTCGGTTACAGCATCCTGTTCTATCTTTACAAGTTGGGGGGATTGCATGAACCTTTCGGCAAGCCTGCGAATAGGGGCGGGCATCGTGGCTGAGAAGCAGAGCATGCGCTTGTTGACGGGGGTCTGCTTGAGAACTTCCTCGATGTCATCCACAAAGCCCATGTCGAGCATCTCGTCAGCTTCATCAAGCACAACGAATTTGAGGTTTTCAAGGTTGAGGGAGCCTCTTCGGAGGTGGTCCAGAATACGTCCCGGGGTACCGACCACTACGTGGACGCCCCTGCGAAGCTTGCGAAGCTGCAGCTCCATTGATGCTCCGCCGTACACGGCGGCGATCTCGAGGTGACGGTCGCCCTTGAGGGAGTTGATCTCCTCGGATACCTGTACGGCAAGCTCCCTCGTCGGTGCGAGGATGAGCGCCTGTACCTGGTAGGCGGAGGGGTCTACGATTTCTAGAATGGGAAGGCCGAAGGCTGCCGTTTTTCCGGTGCCTGTCTGGGCTTGGCCGATTACATCTACCTGATCCTTGAGAAGGAGCGGAATGCACGCTGACTGAATCTTGGTTGGCTCTTCAAAGCCTTTGGCCTTGAGCGCAAAAATAGTTTGTGCGGACAGTCCGAGCTCCGCAAAGTTTGTTAAATCTGACATGAATCTCCTGATATTTAAATGGCTGCATGAGTATTGGACAGCCGCGAAATACACATATGTCTGAATATTCTACACAAATGCACAAGTTGTTTCAAGACAAAGGCATTCCGAATCCTCCATTAGACTACCAACGGTTGTATACATCCTCAGCAAAACCGGGAAAATCAGTCAGGGTGAGCTCACTGTTGTCATCAAGGATGACCGTGCCGGAAAAAAATCCGAAAACCTGGTGCTGTCGTGATTGTATCAGGAGAAAATTGGTTGTTGAGCTGCGGTCGACCGCCGGAACAAAGTCCAGAGTGAGGCGATTGTCGCTCGAAGTGACCTTCCAAGGCAGCAGATAATCCTCTTCAGGGATGTGGAAGGTGACCTCATCAAGCTTATGGATCACCCCGTCATAGAAGAGGGCATTTTCACTTGCAGGGGAGCGGTCGGAAAACCCATAGCCCAGGTTGAAGCCGAAGGGTATGTTTTCAAGCAGGCCTGAAGCTGAACTCCAGTACCACCTGTTCTGGTACGTCCATCTTCCCCGTCCCCAATCAAGGACACCCCAGGTCTCCCCTACTCGGAGTATCTCCTTGTCCAGGCCCCGCCTGATGCACCCCTCAACAGGCATGCAGTTGACCTTTTCATTGAGGTAGAAAGCGCTGCGTTTCTCCTTCCAACTGGTTGCTATGTTGATGCTCTCCATCCCAGGCCTCTGGGTGAGGGTCACATCCACATCAAGGCCGATCCTCCCGTCAGGGAGCTCCAAGTCAGGGCAGGCGAACATCAGGTGACGCTTTTCCCCCCGTTTTACAAACGCGAACCGCAGCTCGTTGTTCGACCATGCAACCTGGCTATCCTCTGTCGAGGTCGGGCTCAGGCCCAGCTTTCCCAGGGGAAAAAATCTGATGGCGTCCTTTTGTGCACACGCCTTGCGGGTAAGGTCGCAGTATGAGATGGCAAACACGGCGGCATAGCCGAGGTCGCTGAAGGTGGCGGTGACGGCGTACCCCTCTTTCTGGTTGACCAGGGCGTAGTAGTCCCACTCCTTTACGGCAAGCCGGGATGCCTTGACATCCTTTCGCCTGTACTGCCAAAAGGGTCTTCTAGCCCAGCCCTCTTCGGTTATATGGCCTTTCTTGTCCAGCAGGGGGATGGGTTTTGTAATCTCGTTCTGCATGCAAACCTCCTCAGGATGGGGTTTTCAGAGACCCCAGTCATCTACAGTATACGTGGTAACTGCGAACTGTGTTGGATTATCTTTTTCAAACCTGATGGTTTTGACACCCTTTGCATGGCGCCTTGAACCATAGGAGCCATAGCTTGCACTTCGTCCTGTATGGAGCTCTATCCCCTCCCAGAATCCATAAAAGTCGTTGAGGTGGTCATGTCCGCAGAAGGTTGCTACGGTTGTGCCCCCTTCGAGCATCGCCTCAAAGAGTCCGCTATTCTCCCAAGGGGTGTTTACCTTCTTGTCCCCCATCACCCCGTGGGCCCCTCCGCTCTCCCACAACAGCGCGTATTCAGGCAAGGGGATATGGAAGAATGCATAGAGGGGGACGTCCCCCAGGCCTTGGGCTACCCAGCGGTACCAGGCTATCTGGGAGGGGTAGATGTAGTCAGGACCCTTGCCCCCCTCATAGACGCGGTGGTCATGGCTGTCCAGCATCACCAGGGCCTGGACCACCTCGCCTTGGTCGGTAAGGGCGATGGTATAGTCGCTCTCCCCCAACACCCAACTCTCTCCGCGTGAGAAAAGGGCATGGGGGTACTCACTGAGCAGATTGCCCAGGGCTACACGGTCATGGCGATACTGCCCGTCATGGTTGCCGAAGGCATACGCCCAATAACGCTCTCTCTCCTCCATGAAAAGGGCAAACTCCCTGAGCATCTGTTTTCCATCAAAGCTGAACAGGAGGTCCCCTGTGATGATGGTGAGGTCGGGCTCTGTCTCTGCAAAGGCCTTCTCCAGCAGGGCATACACTTTTTCCCTGCCGCCGAAGGGGTTGCGACGCAGATGGAAGTCCGTTCCCCACAACAGGGTGAAGGTTCCGTCTAGGGGATACTCGATGGTGAAGGCCTTCTGTCCTTCTACGGCATCCCTGATCGAATAGGGGTGTGTGGGGAGCTCGAACACTTCGGTATGGAGGCAGGCATCCTCATATATCTTGGTCTGGGTCAGACGCAGGAAAACCACCAAGAAGAGCAGGGTGGCTATCAGCAGGAGGGAGGCCAGCACTAGTGCAAGAGGACGGATACAGGTTTTTCTCATAGTCTATGGCCAAGCATATCACGCCAAGGGGAGGGGTGGCCATGGACAAAAAAGAGCGGGTGTAGAGATGAAAAAAGCTGGCCGAAGCCAGCTCTTTCCCATAACCAGGCTTTTTTTATCAGCCTTGGCCCAATATGGTGGAGAAGAAGGTTCCAAGGAAGTTATCCTGGAACTTATCGGAGGTGTACAGGGCCTGGGAGAAATCCTGCTGGTTCTGTGAACCGCTGAGATAGTTGTAGAACATCTGGATATAGCTACCCATACCTTCATCGGAGAGCTCTGCCTCTGGCTGTACCACCAAATAGGACGTGTTGCTCTTGATGGGGTCAAGGACGGTCCCTAGCGGGGCGGTATAGAGCTTCTGCCCCATCTCCTTTGTGGTCACGACAGCGGCGAGCTTGCCCTGTGGGTCTGTATAGCTGAAGCTGTTCATGTAGGTTGACTGTGCAATGTTGTAGGGCGTGGTGCCGACACTGACCATATCCAGCTCCGCCTTCTCTGCAGCTGCGGCAAAATCATCCTTGGCGCCCTGGGCAAACTCCTTGGCCAGAGCAATCAGATAGTCATCGACTACAGGGTCATCACTGGAGGCCAGGTAGGCTTTGACCGATGAGAGCAGGGCAGGGGATGCATAGTCTGCTTCAAGGGGAGTGGAGTCAAGTCTGTAGATCGACCAGGCACCGGCTCCTTCGAGAGGTCCGACCACATCGCCGCTTTTTGCAGTCAGCAGCTTGGTGGCATCTTCGGCATTCTTGAAGTTGGAGAGCAGTCCGAAGTAGTAGACCTTGCCGACCTTCCCTTCGTTAGCTGCGTAGTTGTCCTTGCTGGAGGAGAGAGCCGCTTGTTCAAAGGTTTTCTCGCCGCTTGCAATGGCGGAGGAGAGGGCCTTAGCCTCGTCCTCAGTCTCAACGCTGATGATGCTCAAATCCATGCTGTAGAACAACTGCTTGTTCTGCAAGGCGTAGACACTCGCTTTTTCATCTGGGTAGAGCGATGCGTTGATGTCGACATAGTTGAAGGTGCGCCCTTCAGAGGCCATCGCTGCAACGTAGGCTGCCTCAGCGGATGAGGAGAGTGCGCTTCCGATGTCATCGATTACGATCTGGTAGGGTACGGACCTGCGGATGGACTTCTCAATGGAGGCCTTGTTTTCAGCGGTTGCCTTCTGGTAGAGCTCGACATCGAACTTTCCGTCCTTGTTGTATGCCCCACTGTTGATGATGGCTCGGTTGACCACTTCGTCTGCAGCGATGAGCCCCGCCTTGGAGGCAAGCTGGTTGACTGCGGTGAAGAGGACCGTGCTGTCATAGGCGCTTTTCCAGATCTGGTAGAGCGTCTGTGTGGCGTTATCACCGGTGTTCTTGTACTGGCCGCCAAAGGTCTGCACCTGGTCGTAGAAATAGTTGCCGTATGCATACCTTATGTCTTCCTTGCCGTATTTGCCAAAGACGATGCCATCGGCATTCTTCGGTCCTACAAAAGCTTGGATGGCTGGTGCCAAAACAAAGGAAATAGCGATGAGTAACAGGACGAGCATACCAAAAACCCAGCCCGGGGTTATCTTTCTTCTAGTCTTAGCAGCAACTACTTTCTGCTCTTTCTCAGGGGTGCTATTCTTCTTGCCTTTCTTGAAGTCGAGTGCTTTTGACTCTTCCCCGCTTTTCTTTTCATCTGTTTTGTCGTTTGAAGACATCATAAACCTCTTTGTTGCCAAACATTTTCCGCTTTTGCGGACATTAGTATGAAAAATACCATTAAGGCTAGACACTGTCAATGAAATGATGCGGAAAAGCGAAAAGCGAATACTTACCGTACACCATGCCTTTATGGATGCACCTCCCTCTGATGTGAGCAGACAAGCACTGGTTTTACCAATTTTCTGAGTTCCAAAGGGGAAAGTCCTTTGAAGTGATTTTAGCTCTTATTGACAATAAGGGAGGCAACAGCTATATTTTACTTCGGCTCAAAAAGCTGGCGGGTAGTAGCGCAGGGGCTAGCGCACCTGGTTCGGGACCAGGGGGTCGGAGGTTCGAATCCTCTCTGCCCGACAATGCATCATCTGAATGAAAAAACTCTCCCTATCCGACAAGCAGAGATGGAGAGTTTTTTTATTGTCCTTTCTGTTTCTTGTTTCTGTATCTTGCTCTTGTTTTTGTTTGGTCTCTTCTACTTCACCCTGCTCTGGCTCTCTTCCTTTTGGCATTGGCTTGCCTCTTGGCTCTTGTCCTTCACCCCAAACGAGAAGTACAGGATGTGCCCTATCCAGACAATGGCAAGGATTATCTGCCCAATTCGGATCTGGCGCATCATGACAAAGCCAAATGTCATCACAGCCGTGACGGTAACCATCACCCTGGTCTTTGCTCCCCGGCTCATGCCCTGCTTGTTGATGTAGCTTTCAAGATTGTTCTTGTAGAGCCTGGTGCCCCTGAACCAACGGTCAAGCTTCTCTGAACTTTTTCCAAAGCTGATGAATGCGAGCAGGAGGAAGGGGAATGAAGGCAGCAGCGGCACCACTGCCGCCACAGCCCCCAGGGCAAGTCCTATAAGTCCTAGCAAAAGATACACCTGTTTCATCCGTTCCCCTCTTATAGTGTTAGAAATGACTAACAAAGGTAATCCTACTGGTTTACTCTGAAACCTGTCAAGGACAGGCATATCTGTTCCGGCTCCTGGCGATCTTTTTCTCTTGCCTTTGGTCCTGAGGTGTCCGATAGTATTGGGTAGGGCCAGGCCCGAGCCACCAAACAACACGCCAACAAAGAGGTTTCCCATGTCGTTTACCCTTCCACACTACCATGCACCCGACTTCACCCTTGAACAGTTCCATCAGAGCCCTGATGTATCCACGCTCCAGGCCCTACGCGATGGGGTGGCCCCCAAGGGTTTTCACAGCACCTCGATGTTCCCCGAATACTACAAGGTTGGGGGACAGTGGCTTCTTGCAGAGGAGAGCCGGATGGACTGCCTTGTCATCCTTGATGAAGAGGGCAGGCTGCAGGTTGTTGAAGGTCGACGGGTCAGCAAAGGTGACCAGGTTGTTATGGGCAGGACTGAACATGGCGAAGAGGGCATTTATGTCCATGATTCAGGCTTTATCTCTCCAGAGGATGCTAATGGCGACAAGTTTGTCTTTCGTACAGGCAGGTCTCGAGAGACTGCCTTCTCGCGTGACTATGACAGGCTGTACGAACTGCTGCAGTATGAGAGGGAGCACGGCACCATTGTCTTTGTCCTGGGGCCGGCTGTCGCCTTTGACAATGACTCCCGAAGGGCTATGCAGCTGCTTATTGAGAATGGATACGTGGACGGCATCCTTGCCGGCAACGCACTTGCGACACACGACCTTGAGGCAGGGTATTTCAAGACCGCCCTGGGGCAGAACATCTATACCCAGGAGAGTATGCCCAACGGCCACTACAACCACCTGGATATCCTGAACATGGTCCGCGAATGTGGTTCCATCGAAGCTTTCATCGAACAGGAGAACATCAAGGACGGAATAGTCTATGCAATGGTGAAGCAGAAGAAGACCCTTGTCCTGGGGGGCTCCATCCGTGATGACGGGCCGATGCCTGAGGTGTATGCCAATGTCTATGAGGCCCAGGACGCCATGAGGGCTGTCGTGCGCAAGGCGACTACGGTCATCAGCCTCGCTACGCAGCTGCACTCCATAGCAACGGGGAACATGACACCCTCCTTCAGGGTCGTCGACGGCGAGGTCCGCCCCGTATTCATCTATAGTGTCGATATTTCTGAGTTTGCAGTAAACAAGCTCAAGGACAGGGGCAGCCTCACAGCAACAGGCATAGTGACCAATGTGCAGGACTTCATCGTCAACGTGGCAAAGGGCCTGCAGGTGGGGAAGCTCTAAGCACTGGAGCTTTGCCTACTTGCATTTGCATAGGCGAGTGCCTCTTCAAAAGATGTTACCTTGAGGATGTGGATGATCGTATGGAAAAGAAGGGATGCAAAAACGGTGATCATTGGAAAAGGGTGCGCTACAGTGCAAATCTACCGCTTCTCAACTTCGGGACTCTGCCATCGGGCTTCTTTCCCACTCCTACTTGCATAGGTGTACTTGCCGCCAGCTAACGGTTCTGTCCTTGGCCGTACCGCACACATAGTGGACTTTCCCCACTTAGCTCTTACCCATGCTGGGCAAATAAAATGAAGGCCACCATTGTGGGTGGCCTTCACAGTCAATTGTGTAGAACTTTAGTGGGAAGAAGGTTGGATTTTCACCATCGCTCTGGGGACCATCGCTCTAGGCACCTCCGCCATTGGCGTCGCAAATATATCATAGATCGGTAAGTAGAAGGTGTAGAAAATCATGTTAGGATAAATCTGACGTGGATTTTGCGAATTAGTCCAATGGTACTCCAGGGGTTGACCGGTGGCAATAACCCTGCCTTGTCCGAATTTGTACTCGACCAAGGTTGCTCCTCCAGCTTCATCTTCAGTAAGTATTGTTGCGTTTGCTGGTAGGTTTTCAAAAAAGTTGTGAGATGCATAGCTCCCACTTAGCTCAATAGGTACGTACTCCATCATCGGGTGGGTAGGGTTCACATTGGTGTTGTTAGAATATAAGTTTAAGCTGTTTATAACTCCTCCAGGCAAAGTCGCCCCGGCGCCTACTATGGATCCTTCGTTCCACCCTTCGTCACATGCTTCAAAAAGTAAGGTGCCTCCAAGTTGTACAAAATTGTTGAACCGTGTCTGAGATGCAGCATATGCATCATAGAATGATTGTGGCTGATCGTTAATAATCCAAACAGTCTGATTAACTGGTAAAAGCAAAGTCGCCATTTCTGTTGAGGTATGGATAGAATAGTTGACATCAAGGATTTCAAGCATTTCACTTAACGCATTGCTATCCCATGGGCTGGTGTCGTCTGCAAAAATGATGACAGATGCCGCTCTTGAACGCAACCAAAGATCATCCGTTGTTACAGTGGAACCGGAAGTGACAATCCCAGTAATGCTATCGGTGGCGTAGCCGAGTGACCCATCAATGGCAAAGGCTGTAAAGACATAGGTTGCCAAACCAGTTTGGTTGTCCACAGGAACATTCCCAAACTGGAAGAATCCATCAGAATCGGTAAGGGCTATGAGGTCGGGCAGCTCTTGCCCTTCCAATGTCCTTATATTGACCGCTATTCCTGAATGATTGTTTTTATCAATATAATAAGCATGCCCTTCAACACTGCCATATTGATCGATTGGATAGAGGATCATCAGATCTGAAACTCGAGTTTCCTCCCCATCAACTGCTGAAATATAAACGCTTGTTCCATAGTAGTCCGTATAGGAAGCCTCTATGATGAGCTCAACTGTCGGGAGGTTCTCAAATAGGAAAGAACCGTCCTCTTCGGTTGTCGTTTCAAGCAGGATATTGTTTCCAATCGCTTTCACCGATATTCCTGTATGGTCTTCAGCATTGAAAAATTGTGCAACTCCCACAATTGTGCCATCATTAGTTGTTTCTCTGACCTTGAATGTGGTTGAGCCGGAACTGAGTACATGTTCGGCCTCATTCCAAACACGAACGTCAACCTGATATTTCCCAACTCCCAAATCAGCTCCAATGATAATTTCACTCCCCTCTAGATCCAAGAGAAGTTGCCCATTCAAATACCATTGATATTGGTATTGGTGATTTTCAGGGACAACAGTCGCCTGGATCCTTATTTCTCCCCCCAAGTCAATCACCTCTGCGTCTGGGCTTTTTGTCAAAGTGATTTTATACGGCTGCTTTATCATATTTTCAATGGTGAGATCCAAATCAGAAATGAATTCCAAGTCCTCTGTAGCAATAGTAAAATCCCCTTCGGTTGTAGATCCGGCTACTATCCAGACGGCGTTGTATCGTCCCAGCATGAATGTTTCACCTTCGAACAGGCTCAAAGTAAGGTCATAGTAGCCTTTCGGGATTTCTTCGAGTAGGCAGTGGGATGTTCCGGTATCTCCAGGGACAAAGAGCAAATCATACGTTGATAATGTATCCTCACTCACTAGACGGCCGATGACTTCGGGATTGATAAGGGCAGATTCTGGCCAAGAGGCAAAAATCTCCAACGAGCCATTGCCATCGGTTTGGTATACGACTATCACCATCTGAGCCGCACTGTTGGGTTGAATGGTAACTGTATTTGTTCCTTCTCCAATTACCATACCTTCAGAATTTTCTGCTAGGACCTCTACCTCCCAAATCCCAATTGCCAAACCAGGCACTGTCAGTGAAGTAAGATTTGTCTCGGTCGGCCCAAAGGAGGTACGGCCAGGACCCGTTCCAGAAATCACATAGGTAGCTACATCCATATCGATGTCAGGAACCAATGTTGATCTGCTGATATTCTTCGAAATGCTCAGATGTAAATCTCCTGTCGTACTTCCTCCGATATCGCAGGCGATGAACCCAAGAAATGCAACGGCCACAATCGTGAACAAGAGCGAAGCAATGATTTTCTTCATTTTCTTTTTCTCCGTGATGAAAGATTTTGCTCAAATAAGCACAACGATGATCCCTTTTAGGTTTACGTTTTTAGAAAACAAAAAGACATTTCGAGAGGTGATTTCCAATAAATCAGCACATAAGAAAACGCATGCAAAGAATTGTAATTAGGAGAGTTTTACGCTTACACTTCTGTCACATCTATAGTTTCTATCCACTATTTTTACCAGTCAATATTTGCTTGCCCATATTTAAACAAAATCATCTTTCTTTTCAAAAAAGATGATCTATTAGCTCTTTACTTCATGAATTATAATTGCCGATTTATTCTATTAACTCAATTTAGGAGCTTAAATGCTGTTTTTTGGATTAATATACAAATTATTTTGTCCACTTTGAAGCATGTAGCCCAGGTGCATATTTTTGATTTTCGTGGTACAATTTCTCCAACAGGAGAACGCGCTATGTATGTCACCACTTCAGGCATAGAGAAGTACCGTGTAGTCCAGTTTCGTGAGGATATCAGAATCCCTGGCACCAATAAGAAAAAGACCAACATCATCAGGACTGTCGGCAAGTATGCCGACCTGCTTGCCCAGGATCCCGACTTCATGCAAAAGCTGAAGGAAGAGGCCAAGAGGCTGACCAAGGAGCGGAAGGAATCGGAAAGGCCCCTGCTCATCGAGGCCGACATGAGGGAGATTGCAACCCCAGGTGATGTCACCCCCTCCTTCTTGTTCGGGCATGCCATCATCGCCAGGCTCTGGCAGATCATGGGGTTGGATTCCTTCTTGGAGAAGAACTGCTCCAAGAGGAATGCCAAGGATGTGAGGGATGCAATTTGCTATCTGATGGTCCAGCGTTGTAGCAATCCTGACAGTATAAGGATGGCTGCCTCGGACCAGAGCCGATATGCCGGCATTGCCCCCATAGGTTTGGAAGTGTTCTATTCGGTGCTGGATGTGCTTTCACAGCTGAAGGAGGCGTTGGAGGAGCATCTGTGCTCCTTCTTCAGGAAAAGGACAACAAGGAAGGTGGACATCACCTGCTACAATATCTCCACCTATGCCCTTGAGGGCACTAAGTGGGGGGTGATGGGGCTCTTCGGCTTCTCCAAGGATCATAAGGACAACGCGGTGCAGGTGGTGATGGGCGTGCTAATGGATGCAAACGGCATCCCCATCACCTATGAGCTGTTCCCAGGCAACACTATGGGCAAGAATACGCTCAAAGACTCCATCACCAAGCTCAAGGCCATGTATGGCCTGGACGAAATCACCATAGTCGCCGACAGTGGCATGAATGCCAAAGACAAGCTGCTGTTTCTGCATGGAGAAGACTACCATTTCATCGTAAGTTACACCCTTAAGCGGTCCAGGCAGGAGTTCAAGGATGCCGTGTTCAACGACGAGACCCCATGGGAAGTTGAGCACTTCGATGGCAAGACCGGAAAGCTTACTTATGCCTCAAAGATTCTGAAGCTGCCGCTGAATGTGAAAGTTGAGCGTACTGCCGAGGAAGTGATGGCTCTCGGGGAGCAGCGGGAACTGGAGAAGAAGCGGAGGCTGAGCCCAAAATATAAGGAAGAGAATATTGAGGCCAACGTCCATGTAACCTATTCGATGAAACGTGCGGAAAAGGATGTCGGGGAAAGGAACAGAATGCTGGAAAGGCTGGTTGCAAAGGCGGAGGTCCCCGAAAAGCTGAGGGGTGGCAACCAATATTTGCAGATGGTCCTGGACACTGGAGGGGCCCCCCTTGATGAGGCTAGGATCCTCAACGCGGCCAAGTTCGACGGCTATTATGCGGTCGTTACCGACCACATGGACCTCAAAACAGAAGAGGTTATGTCCATCTATCGTGACCAGAGGAAGATGGGGGAGAGTTTCAGGGTACAGAAGACCGACCTGCAGGCAAGGCCTGTCTTCATCTGGACCGACAACCATATCAAGGGACACTTCGCCATGTGCTACATCAGCCTGTGCATCATCAAGTATCTGCAGTACTACATGCAGGAGAAAGGAATGTATGTCCTATCGGCTGAGGTGATAATGAGGGCGATTTCCCAACCGAGGGCTCTGGTCCAGGGCCAGTTCCCAAAAAACATCGTCACCCCCATAGAAGTGTCACAATCCTATCTGGATATCGCCTCATTGCTGAAGCTACCCCCGTTACTGACAAACATGGGCCTGACAAAATTCAAGGTGGCGACCAAACTGGACCTCAAGGAGAACAAGTTCTAAGGGGATAAAATAATTCATTCAAAATCACTAAGAAACTGCATTTGGGATTCTTATATAAAGTTTTCCATGCTTAGTGTGACAAACTAGTCATAAACTCAGGATCGTCCATCAATGCTTGGGTATAGCGAGTATGCTTATTCATTTCCTCTCCATGATACGTCAGGTATCACCTGCCTTCCAGATCTTATTTAGGCTATCTAGTGTGCTTGGAATCTCTCTAAAACTACCCCTTCTGCTCTCTATTCGTTTGGTGTACAGTAGAGGTATTATACTTTTGAGGAGCCTTCATGCAGTACTCCCTTCTTGCCCTCGATCTCGACGGCACACTTACCAACAGTCAGAAAGAGGTTACCCCAAGATCGAGGGCGGCCATAGACGCCGCCTTGGATTTGGGTGTCTGTGTCACCCTTGCCAGCGGACGCCCGGTCCTGGGCATGGAAGCTCTTGCCCGCTCTCTTGGGCTTTTCGGGCGCAATGCCTATATCCTTGCCTACAATGGGGCCCAGCTCATCTCGTGTGAGAGCGGCAAGGTCGTCTGGGAGCGCACAGTAGGCCTTGATGCCATAGCGACCGTCTTCCGCTATGCCAAGGAAAAGGGCCTTGCCTCACTCTCTTATGACAAGGTGGGCGTCATCACGGAGATGCCCACCGACCCCTATGTATATAAGGAGGCGTTCAACAACGACATCCCCATCAGGGGAGTGGATACCCTTCTCCTTGAGGTTGCCACACCCCAGCCCAAGGTGATGATAGTCGGAGAGCCTTCCTTGCTTATCCCTGCCCGAAAGGAGTTGCAGCTCTTGCTCGGTGATCGGGCAGACGCTTCCTTCAGCGAGCCCTACTTCATGGAGATAACTGCCAAGGGTGTACAGAAGGCCGCCTCCTTGGATGTCCTGCTCTCCATTCTTGGAAAGGATCGCTCGACTCTCATGGTTGTCGGTGATGGCCTCAATGACGTACCGATGCTTTCCATAGCAGGCCTCGCTGTGGCGATGGAAAACTCTTCGCCCGAGGTAAAGGCTCACGCCCATGTGGTGACAGCCTCCAACGATGAGGAGGGTGTTGCCCTTGCGATAGAAGAACATATTCTGGGCAGGGGGTAGGGTTGTACGTCCTGCCCCTGTGTTGGGCAGTGCTGACTGTCAACAAAATGCCAATTCCTGCAACAAGCTTGATGGTGCAGTGAGATTATTCCTGAAGATGGAACTTTCAAATTCACATTCCTGTGGTACAATGCCTACTATAATATCATGTTACCTAGTTTAAGGAGGATTACATGAAGAAAGTATTAGTTTTCTTGATGGTGTTGCTTGTAGCAACGACTATGTTTGCCCAGGGAGCCAAGGATGCCCCAGCCGCCGCAAGCGGAAAACCGACCATTCGTCTGCTTACCGATGCCACCGGTATCGACGACAAGTCTTTCAACGCTGCTGCCTGGAAAGGAATCGTTGCATTCTACGGCGATACTGTGGAAAATGCCAAAAACAGGGGAAAGCTCTATGATGTGGTGACAGCCCAGACCCAGGATATGTATATCCCCAACCTGCGCCAGGCTGCAGATGAGGGGTATGACATCATCATGGTCACCGGCTTTACCTGGGCCGACGCCCTTGGTGAGGTTGCCCCCCAGTATCCTAAGCAGCAGTTCGTCATAGTTGACGTCAACTGGGTGGGACACCCGAACGTGCAGGAGTTCATCTACAGTGAAGAGGAAGGCTCCTACCTCGTCGGGCTGGTTGCAGCCTTGCAGGCCAAGGAGGATGGCATCAGCAATCCTAGGTTCGGCTTCATCGGCGGAGTTCCCGGAAGCACCATCACCAAGTTCGAGATGGGCTATGTGCAGGGCATCCTCTCCGTATTCCCCAATGCGTCAATTGTTGACTACTATGCAAATGACTGGGGCAAGCCCGAGCTGGCCAAGGCCCAGGCGAAAAACTGGTTTGACAGCGGTGTATACTGCATCTTCAGTGCTGCCGGCGGAACAGGCAATGGAACCATCGCCCAGGCCAAGGAGTACAGGATGCAGGGTAAGAACGTTTGGGCCATCGGCGTGGACAGTGACCAGTTCTCAGACGGCCTGTATACCGATACCAAGAGTGCTGTGCTGACCTCCATGCTCAAGCGTGTCGAGAACTCCTCTTTGAAGGTTCTCAAGGAAGCCCAGGACAAGACCTTTAGCGGCGGAGTCGTGGAGATGCGCATGGTAGACGAGGGTGTCGGCTACTCACAGGCAAACCTCGAGCTCTCCAAGGCTGTCATAGCGAAAGTCGAGGCGGCCAAGGCTGATGTCATATCTGGAAAGATCAAGCTGTACAAGACCTACAAGGACGCACTTGCCAATGGTGCAGCTCCTAGGGGCCTCTCTGCTCTTGATGACTAATTTCCGCTTTGATGCCGGCAGGAGACTGCCGGCTCTCTTCCTGGTCATTGGAGACAGTGACCAGAGAGAGAGCTTGTAAGGAGCTGAGGGTGAGTGAATATGCAATTGAGATGGTGGGCATCACCAAGACCTTCCCAGGTGTCGTTGCCAACGACAAGGTGACGCTGCAGGTTCGGGAAAATGAGATCCATGCCCTCCTTGGTGAGAATGGGGCGGGCAAGTCCACCCTGATGTCCATCCTGTTCGGCGCCTACAGCGCTGATAGCGGAACCATCTCCATCCATGGAAAAAGGACGGAGATCAAGAATCCCAATATTGCCACGGATCTGGGCATAGGGATGGTGCACCAGCATTTCAGGCTGGTGCAAAACTATTCAGTAACAGAAAACATTGTCCTAGGAAAAGAGCCCACCCGGATGGGAGGCCTGCTTGACTTGGGCAGTGCAAGTAAACGTGTCTCAGAAATAAGTGCCAAGTACGGTCTTGCAGTAGATCCGGATTCTATTATTGAGGATATTACCGTGGGACAGCAGCAGCGCGTAGAGATTCTCAAGACTCTCTACCGCAATGCGAACATCATCATCTTCGACGAGCCGACGGCGGTGCTGACCCCTCAGGAGGTTGATGAGCTGATGGATATCCTGCGCCTGTTGCGCAAGGAGGGCAAGACCATCATCCTCATCACCCACAAGCTCAAGGAGATCAAGGATGTCGCCGACCGGTGCACGGTGCTGAGAAGGGGCAAGTACATAGGCACTGTGGATGTCGCCTCTGTCAGCGAACAGGACCTTGCCGAGATGATGGTTGGCCGTGCTGTCAAGTTTGAGATTGACAAGCCTGAGATGCAGGCAGGGGAGGTCGTCCTTTCGATGCAGGGCCTGAGCGTCAACAACGCATCGGGCCTTGAGAAGGTCAAGGCCCTGAGCCTGGATGTCCGCTCCGGGGAGGTCGTCGGCATTGCCGGCGTCGACGGCAACGGACAGACGGAGCTGCTTGAGGCGATCATAGGCCTCAGCCCTGTCAGCAAGGGCTCGATCTTCCTTGACGGCGAGGATATCACCGGCCTTTCCATCCGAGCCCGCATCGAGCGTGGTTTGGGATACATCCCCGAGGACAGGCACAAGTACGGCCTTGTCGGACAGTTCTCCATCTATGAGAACTGTGCATTGAAGAACTACTACCTTGATCTGTACAGAAACAGGTACGGCCTGCTGGACTTCTCCAAGATGCATGACGATGCTGAGGTCCTGATAGACGAGTTTGACATCCGGGCCGGCGAAGGGGCCCTCACCCCTGCCTCCTCGCTGTCCGGAGGCAATCAGCAGAAGGTCATCGTGGCAAGGGAGATCTCCCTGTCGCCGAAGGTGCTGGTTGTGGCACAGCCCACCCGGGGCCTGGACGTGGGGGCCATCGAGTACATTCGCAAGCGCATCATAGAGGAGAGGGGAAAGGGCAGGGCAATCCTGCTGGTCTCCTTCGAA
>Ga0265295_1004543_pt1 | contig 18558 bp, 11 predicted proteins | sample Munlansysbiofilm_FD_192503 | JGI IMG/M metagenome (GOLD analysis project Ga0265295, IMG submission 192503) | Leachate microbial communities from a municipal landfill in Southern Ontario, Canada - Methane capture system biofilm | ecosystem: Engineered > Solid waste > Landfill > Unclassified ...
ATGGTTGCTTAAGCCACCCTTAATACCGTGTTCGGTACATGGTGAGTAAGCAATAATTATTGATGGACCTGGATAGGATTCAGCTTCATGGAAGGCTTTTAGCGTTGCGACAGGGTTAGCACCAAGCGCGACTTGAGCAACGTAAACGTCGCCATAAGCCATCGCCATCATTGCTAAGTTCTTTTTCGCACCAGTTTTTCCACTGGCCGCGAATTTAGCAATTTGTCCAGCTTGGCTCGCCTTCGACATTTGTCCACCGGTGTTTGAGTAAACTTCGGTATCAAGGACAAGGACGTTGACATTAGCGCCACTAGCTAAGACGTGGTCAAGACCACCAAAGCCAATGTCGTATGCCCAACCGTCACCACCAATAATCCAAACAGATTTATCAAGGAAGTCATCTTTATATTTTAGTGTTTCTTTAACTGCTTCATTTTTGGACTTTTCAACTAGTTCTAATAGTTCTGGAAGGAACTCACGAACTTTTTTACGGTCCTTAATGTTTTCTAGATAAAGATCGATTAATTCTTGTAAACGTGGTTCGACTTTAGCTTTTTCTTGGGTGAGGATACTTGAGATTAACGATAATTTGTAGTCGTTAGCAAGTCTCATGCCAAAGCCATATTCAGCGTTGTCTTCAAATAAGGAGTTAGCCCATGCCACACCATCACCATTGCTATCAGTTGTAAATGGTGTACCTGGCGTTGAACCACAGTAAATGCTTGAACAGCCAGTCGCGTTAGCAACGAGCATATCTTGTCCAAATAATTGCGTGACAATACGGTAGTAAGGTGTTTCCCCACAACCAGCACATGCACCACTAATTTCCATATAAGGCATTAAGAAACCAACGCCTTTAGGAGCAGTAAGTGGGAATTTGTCAGCTTTATACGTTACTTGTTTGTATAGGTAGTCAGCTGCAGGTTCATATTTCCATTCATTACGAGCTTCAACCATTTCGAGTGCTTTTTTGCCGCCCTTACCTGGACATTCGGCCACACATAAGCCACAGCCAACACAGTTTTCTGGACTTACTTGAATTCTAAATCTTAAACCAGCAACACGTGGACCGCCAACAGCTTGTAAGTGTTCATCTTTAACGAGTTCAGGAAGTCCGGCTACTTCTTTTTCGTCTAATAAGAATGGACGAATGGTCGCGTGAGGACATACGAGTGAACAAGTATTACATTGGATACAGTTTTCCATATTCCAATGAGGAACCATATCAGCAATACGACGTTTTTGTCTAAATGTTACATCATTTTTCATTGAACCATCAATGAGGCCATAGTCTTCATCAACGAAGACACTTGTTGGTAAATCATAACCGTCAAGATTATCAATTGGCATCACAAACTTATCAAAATATTTATCGCCAGTTAAGGTCATTTCACGTAATGGTTTGAGTTCAACCCATTCAGGTAAAACTTCAATTTTACGTAAACCTTTGGCTCCGGCATCGATCGCATCAAAATTTTGTTGAACGATTTCTTCACCTTTACGGAAATATGTTTTCTCTGCAAATTTTTTCATCCACTCAAGTGCTTGTTCATAAGGCATAATACGTGGATTTAGTGAGAAGAAAGAGGCTTGAAGAATTGTATTTGTGTGACGGCCTAAGCCTAATTCACGGGCAATTGAATTAGCGTCAATAACATAAAATTTTACATCTTTTTTCGCTAATTGATATTTGATTCTATTAGGAAGTGATTTAGCCACTTCTTCGTCAGTCATTGAAGTATTAAGTAAGAATGTTCCACCCTTTTTAAGGTTCTTGAGCATATCAAACTTATAAATATATGCGTCTTGTGAGCAAGAAATAAAGTCTGCTCTTTCAACATAATAAATTGAATGAATTGGTTTTTTTCCAAAACGAAGATAACTACGTGTTGGTCCACCAGCTTTTCTTGAGTCATAAGCAAAATAAGCTTGGGCGAATTGACCAGTTGAATCACCAATAATCTTAATACTAGATTTGTTGGCGCTAACAGTTCCATCACTACCTAAACCATAAAATAAGCAGGCGGTGTAATCATGTTCAATGTGATAGTCTTCATCCCAAGGAACACTAAGATTTGTTACATCGTCAACAATACCAACAGTAAATGAATTCCATGGTTTATTGTCTAAGAAGTCATATACACCTTTAATGTGTTTTGGTTGCGTGTCACGGCTGCTTAGTCCATAACGGCCACCGACGATAACATCAACTTTGCGATTTTGTTGTTCTAAAGAGGTGATAACGTCAACATATAAAGGCTCGCCAACGCCACCCATTTCTTTCGTGCGGTCTAAGACAGCAATTTTCCTAACACTAGCAGGAATAACGCTTGCTAAATGTTTGGCGCTAAAAGGACGATAAAGGTGGACTTTGATGAGTCCGAGTTTTTCACCCTTTTTATTTAAATCTTCAATAACTTCGCCAATTGTTTCAGTAACTGAACCCATTGCGATAATTACTTTTTCGGCTTGGGGGTGACCAACATAAACAAAAGGTGCATATGTGCGTCCTGTCATTTCACTAACTTGGGCAAGAATTTTTTCTGTAACACCTAAAACACGACCATAATGGGAGTTTTGGGCTTCTTTACCTTGGAAGTAAATGTCGTCATTTTCAGCCCCGCCACGAGTAACAGCATTACCGTGGGGATTTAAAGCCTTGTTTCTAAAATTAGCAATTTTTTCTTGTGGTAAAAGTTTTTTCCAAACTGCATCATCAATGAATTCAACGTTTTGAATTTCGTGTGAAGTTCTAAAACCATCAAAGAAATGGAGCATAGGTGCACTAGCTTCAAGCGCGATTAAGTGCGCAGCATTAGCTAAATCGGCAACTTCTTGCACGGAGTGCGAACAAAGCATTGTAATGCCTGTTTGCCGGACAGCGTAAATATCTTGGTGATCACCAAAAATTGAAAGTGCACGACTAGCAAGCGAACGAGCTGGTACGTGTAAAACTGCAGGCAATAATTCGCCAACCCATTTATAAATGTTTGGTAACATTAATAAAAGCCCTTGTGAGGCTGTGTAGGTTGAGGCAAGTGTTCCGGCTTGTAAGGCACCGTGAACAGCGCCAGCCGCTCCACCTTCTGATTGAAGTTCGACGACTTTAACTTTACTACCAAAGAAGTTTAGTTTTCCTTCGGATGAGTATTTGTCGATGAGTTCAGCAATAGGCGAAGATGGGGTAATCGGGTAAATAGCTGCAACGTCAGTGTAGTTATATGCGGCAAGCGCAGCAGCGGTATTACCATCTACGGATAGAAAAGATTTCTTAAATTCCATAATGTCCTCCTAAATCTTTTTAACAAAGTTATTATACATTATTTACCGGTAATATGCTCCACTATTTAACATTTTGTCAATCAAAAAAAGGTATATCACTTGACACACCTTATTTTTTAAATGGTAGACCGTACAGGATTTGAACCTGCGACCCGCTGATTAAGAGTCAGCTGCTCTACCAACTGAGCTAACGGTCCGTATTGCTTAATTAGGATATACCAATTATTAGTGTTTTTCAATTATTATTAACATTATTTTAAAAAGAAAAGGGCACCTAAAGGTGCCCCTAATTGTTATCTATAATAATAGACTAAGCAACGACAGTAATGTCAGCGGCCGTAATTGGGTTTAAGATTGGTTCATTGTACCAACTTAAGATGCCATCATAAGTAATTTTGCCACCAATTCCAGCAGCAGTTAATTTGTCTTTAATTGCTTGTTGGACAACTGGTCCAATGTGGTAGTTGAGTGAAAGTTTAATTTCAATATCAACTGTTCCAACTTTAGCACCAAGAATAATATCAGCGTGCTTACCAGTGGTTGGTAATGCACTAAGGGCGATTTCTGCACCATTAGCGTCCACTGCACGAAGAATTGTTAATGGATCAGCAACTTTAACTCTTGCGCTATCTAATTCATATAAGCTAGTTAAGAATTGTTCAGTTGGTGTTGTTGCATCAAAGTATTCTTTGAAGTCAGCTGGGGTAATGTTATGAACGACTGGTAATTGAGCGCCGTGTTCAGCAGGATCAGTTTTATTTAAGCGTTTAATCCAACTAAGTTGGGAAACACCATTATAACCACCAAAGCTTCCGGCTGCTTCAATGAAATCGCCAACTTTTAAGCCTAAACTTGCAAATTCTTGAACTTTAAAGAAGTTAAGTGCGTATTCACCGTCTTGGACGGTTAAGGCGTTATTGTCGGCATAAATAGATGTAATATAACCACGCGCACCAACGATAGACCCCATTTCAGAATCACGAATTGTGTCTAATGGTTTCCAATCGATTTTCATTTGTGGTTGAAGATACATATCAAAATAAACACGTAATGTTTCGCCATCTAGAGATAAGTTAGCATATAAACGTGCAACTGCAGCGACAGGGACAACACTAATGTCATTACCGCCAGCATCAATTTTTAGTTCATATTCAGGATAACCTGGACGTGCACTGGAAGTTTCGCCATCAAGATCTTTAAAGGCGAATTCGCCTAATGGACGACCGGCGCCATCAAGGCCTTCTTTGTATGACCACTCGATTGTAACTAAGTTACCGTTGCGGTTGGCTTTTGTTCTAACTGTTAAGTCACGGCCATCAACTAAATCAGAAACTTCGTCGCGGTATAAAACAGTACCAGTACCATTTTCTGTAATGAGCGGGACGTAGTCAGCAACATCTAGTAAAACGGCTTTTTTCTCTTCGGTTGTAAGTTGTGAAGTAACGCTTGGTTCTTCACTAAGGGAAACGTTCTCAGATTGAGATGAACTAGTAGTACCGCAGCCTGCAAGACTTGCAAGCATTGTACTAAAGAGTGCAAATTTTATAAATTTATTTTTCATTTTTTTCTCCTATTTTTGGACAAATTTACTTAGGCGTGAATAGGCTTGATCGATTGCTTCTTGGGCGGTAATTGGTTTGCTCTCATCACCATAGAATATCTTACCAATGATGAAACCAACTTCATCACGAATTTGACTAGAGCCAACAAATCCTGGATCGACAAATTTAATCCATGATTCACTCGCGTCTAAATATATGTCGTTGTTTAGAATGGCAGTATCAAGAACTGATTTAGCACCGGTTGTATAGTTTGTGCTATCACCTTCGAGAAACTCGGTATACAAAGGACTACTTTGTGTGCTGACAGAAACTGGGAAGTAACCAGTATCGCGGCTGAATTCAGCGTTACGTTCGCCAGTTAAGTATCTAAGTAATAACCAGGCTGCATCTTGTTCAGCTTTACTTCCACGTTTTAGTAAGGCAAGGTTTGTTCCTTGGGATATAACAAACTTTTTATCTGCATCTTTGTATGGAATTGGGTGAACACTTACTTCAAAGGGATAGTCAGTGGAGTTATCAGGAAGGTTTTCCTTTACACCAGCTGAACTAGAAATTGTTAGAACAATTTTACCTAGTTTAAATGGGTTACTACCAAATTGAGTTTCACCATGTTTTTGAGGAATGCCAACGATACCTTGATCAGCAAGATCTTTTAAGAAATTAAGGCCGTTGATAACGTTTTGTGTATTAAAACGTAAATAACCTTGACGTATATTTCCACCTTTTTCAGTGTAAACTCCGCCCCATTGTCTAACCATTGTAATAAAGAAGTTTGAAGTTGAGTCCCAGTTAAAAGGAATAAAGGTCTCTTTTCTTACTCCTGTGAAGTCAAACATTGTTTTTGCGGCAAAGGCTTGTTTTTGTTCGGCTGTTGGATCAACTGGACGCGCAACAGCTTCAAAGCCGCCGGCTTCCTTACGTACAACAACTTTTCCAAAATAGTCTTGTGCTTCAGTAATTTGTTTGATTTTTAAACCAATTATCGCTAGTTCGTCCCATGTTTCTGGAACTTTTACGGTTTCATCATGATAGGCCATGACTTCAAAGAAACTTTTGTTAGCAACCATGATTTCAGTTGATTTATTGAATGGAAGACCAACTGTCACACCTTCGACTAGTTCTTGGTTTTCTTTCATGTAGTCAGCATAGAAATCATTCACGTCAACTCCTGTTTCAGCATTAGCCATGTAAGCATCAAGCGGTAGCATGATGTTTGAGTTTAGATAACTAGCAAAGTGATCAGGATAACCATTTGCGATATGAGGATAAGCAGTGTTACCAACCGATAAATCGATTGCTTGTTTCAAGTTTGGATAGCCACCCTTTGATTCGTAGACGACATCAATATGTGGGTGAGCAGTTTCAAAGTCAGCAATCATTGGTTCAAGAACCGAGTTAACAGGGCCACCAAAGCCAGTCCAAAAATCAATTTTGACAGGTTTAGGTCCGGCACTTCCATCAGTGTTTGACGTACTTGTTCCGCCACAACCTGCTAGGACACCAACCATTAAGGCCGTTGCCATAAATAATAGAGGTTTTTTATTTTGCATATATTATGCTCCTTTCGTGTATTATATAATGTTTCGCACTAGGCGAAATATTAACCTTTAATACCACTACGTGAGACACCACGCATGATATATTTTCTGAAAAAGACGAAGACGACGAGGAGTGGAGCACTAATGACCATTGAGCCAGCAATTTTCACGGTATCAAAACTGCGGTAATCACTTTGGAAGAGACTCATCAAGCCGTTACTAACTAGGCGCATTGTCCATTCAATCCCATAATCCATTAAGAATTTATGGTTTCCGTTAGCAACAAGTGTCGGCCACACGTAGGCGTTCCAGCTTCCCATGATGTTAAGAATAATAATCGTCACGATCGTTGGCATTCCTAGTGGAATCATTACACGCCAGAGGTAGCGGAATTCACCATAACCATCAACTTTAGAAGCAAGGAATAATTCATTAGGAATTTGTTGGAATGTTTGTCTTAACTGGAAAATGTAGAAGACACTAATACCGTGAACGAAAATAAGCGGGAAGAAAGTATTCAACATACCTCCCGTGAGCCCAAACATTCCGTTAACAGTTTGATAGTTTGTAATAATCATCATTTCGCCAGGCACCATCATCGTCGCAAGCAAAAGGGCAAATAAAGCGTCTTTTCCTTTAAAATCAAGACGCGCGAACGCGAATGAAGTAAAAACGGTCGTAATAACTGTAAAGGCAGTTGAAACAATCGCAACAATAAATGTATTAATAAAGTATGGCATAAAGTTGACGGTCGAGCTTGCCATCGTATTAATTAAATCGGCTGGTAGATTAGTATAGCCTGGTTCACCTGGTTTAATTCCTCCTAAGATTAGACGGAAGTTAACAAGTGACGGGTTAGTAGTAATAAGACTCACTGACCCAGAAGTAACGGCTTTGTTGTAACTAATTGGATCGGTTAGTGAGGTTGAAATCATAAAGAAGAAAGGGGCAAGAATGATAAACGCAAAGAAGGTAAGGAATGCATACGTAATGATTTTGGAAATCAAAGCGGCAGTCTTGTATTGTTTCAGTTTTTCATAACTAGGAATAAAGCGATCATCATCTTGAGGAGAAGCATTTTCAATAGCGGCGAGTACTTCTTTTTCTTCAGCAGATAAATTTTCTTCGACTTTTAAATTTTTATTTTCATTATTTTTCATGTTTGTTCCTCCTTCCTAATAGTGAACGCGTTTCTTCGAAACTTGCGTTTGTACCATGGTAATTAGCAAGACGAGTACTAGGAGCACAAGCGCTCCTGCAGCTGCACGTGGAAGATCGTCAGAACGGTAACGATAAATGTAACCGACAACGGTAATCCATAAAGTACCATCTACACCACCAAAGTCGGTTGGACCTTTACCAACGACTGAGATGATAGAAGAGTACATCTTAAAGGCCCCAATAAATGAGGTGATTGTAATATAAAATATTTGTGGACTTAAAAGTGGAACCGTAATTTTTTGAAATATACGAATACGTTTTGAGCCATCAATTTTAGCAGCGTCATAATATTGTTTGTCAATTGTCGCTAAACCACTCATGAAAACAAGTATTTTAAACGCCATCCCTGACCAAACTGACTGGGAAATAAGAACTACACCCATTGAAAACTTGGTCATTGCTTCAACACCTTGAGGTGCACCTAATTCAACCCATGCTCTAGGGTTCCCACCAAATACTTGAATGACTTGGTTCATAATTCCACTAGGTTCTGGGGAGAATAAAACGTTGAAAACCATCCCAACCGCAATCGCGTTTGTAACGTAAGGAAGGAAGAACACCGTTTGGAAGAATCCTTTAAAGGCCTTAATCGAATTAATTCCGACCGCTAAAAGAAGGGAAACAACAATTGTAAGAGGGACACTAATAATTGTGAGTGTAGCCGTATTAGTTAATGCACGAATAAAAATTCTGTCATTTAAAACTAATGCAAAGTTTCCAAACGAGAAGCGAGGAACTTCAGGGGGAATAAATATCCCGCCATCAAATCCAGGCGGCGGTGCCGCAGAAGTGAAGCCCGAAAGATACATTTGTCTAAAAAAGTTAGAGAAAGAGAATGATCCCGCACCTTGTTGCCACCCAAAGTCTTCAATAAAAGCAATAATTGTTGTATTGATCATCGGGTAGAACGTAAAGAATGTAAGGAAAATCATCGCTGGAATAAGTGAAATGACAACTTTAGCCCATAAGGGAAGACTGCGTCCTTGCTTAATTTTCATTGGACGTTCAGCATTTGTTCCCCCAAGAGTTAATTTGTTTTCACTACCACTTTGTAAGTCGGCGGGTTTGTCAGCGTTTTCTCTGAAATATTTATTTTTGTTCATATTTCATCCTTGAAGTAATTACTTCACCCTTTCGCCGCTTAATTCGAATATATAGTAGCGTTTCGGGTAAACCGTAACAACTTCTTCCTTAACTTTATGACGTTCTTCGGATGGGATAATAACTCTAATCGAACTCTTTTGACCAACAACACTACCAACGATAGAAATATCGCGGCCAATGTGTTCAATAAATTTAACTTGAATTTCAATCGCAGGATTGTCATTTTTTTCAAGTGTGAATGATTCTGGTCTTACCGCAATTTTTACAGGGCGGTTTGTGCCGGCTTCAACAAGAAGATGGCCAACAGCTTCTTCAAATTCACTTAAGTCAGGACGGTATCCACGGTAAACAATGGCTTCGTGAATGTAGCGTATATCAAGTTTTGCTGGTTTTTCTTTTAAAATAACTTCATGATCAGCAATACGTTTTTCTTTTTTGGCAAATTTTTCTTTAACATTACCGACCATATCTTTGAAGTTAAACTTTTTTGCTTCTTCGACAGGAGCGACGGCTTCTTCTTCTACGTGATACTCTTCACCGAGGTCAGCAAAGTAAACTTTTTTGCTTTCTTTGTAACCGCCGGCAACAGCAATATCATAAAGTCTTTCATCAAGATAATTAAATTCACCCTTAGCTTTGCGAAGGCCTTTATCAAATTTCTTTGTATTGATGGAAATAACGTCTCCAACTAATTGACCTTCAAAAATGTTGATGGCTGGTGAGCCTAAGAACTTAGCAACAAAGAGGTTGGCTGGCTCTTCATAAACAGTTTGTGGTTCATCGATTTGATGAACAACACCCTTTTTCATGACAACGATAAAGTCAGAAATACTCATTGCTTCTTCTTGGTCATGGGTAACGAAGATAGTTGTAACACGAGTGTTACGTTGAATACGTTTAATCTCTTCGCGAGTTTGTAAACGTAGACGAGCATCTAAGTTTGATAGAGGTTCATCAAGTAGTAAAACTTGAGGGCGTTTTGAAAGCGCACGCGCAATCGCAACCCGTTGTTGTTGACCACCTGATAGTTCCTTTGGCTTACGGTCTAATAGTTCACCGATACCGACAATGTCAGCCATCTCTTGAACAATAGATTCCATTTCCACATCATTTAATTTTGGACGAACATTTTCTAATGGGAACTTAATATTTTGTCTCACAGTAAAATGTGGGTATAAAGCGTAGTTTTGGAAAACTAAGCCAATGCCCCGGTTTTCTGGGGGGACTTCGGTGACATCAATATCACCAAACCAAATTTTTCCTTCGGTTGGGATGTGTAACCCCGCAATCATGTAAAGCGTGGTTGACTTTCCACAGCCTGATGGCCCTAACAGACCAACTAATTTTCCGTCAGGAATGATAAAATTCATCTGATCGACAGCCTTAACAACCGGGCGATTACCCGATTTGAAGTGCTTCGATAGATTATCCAATCTAACTTCCATATTTCCTCCTGCAGTATTCTGCTTTTATTATCTATAATAACACATCATATGTAATATGAACAATTACCAGTTGTGCTAATAGTCAAAGTAAATGATAAGATATGTGAGTTTCTAATCCATATCTAATTAGTATATACAATTAAGCGACAAACGATAAGAATTAATTTTCAATTTCACCATCTTCACTTTGGTGTCGCATGCGTACAATGTTTTTTGCTCGTTTAATGTTGTAAAAACGCGCTTCTTCGGCATTAGCGTAGACAACACTGGCATTTTTATCAAGCACTACCGTTAAGGAAATTCGGTCAACAATGCTCGCTTGCGTTTTTGTTGCCGCCATTAAGATGAGTGAGACAAAACTGATTGGCAAAATAAATAACACATAGTATAAGATTAAGGTGCTTAAACCGCGATAAAATGCCTGCGCTTTAGTGAGGCGAAAGCCATATTTATTTGCTAGCGTTGTTTTCGTAAAGCGTTGTCCAGCGGTGACGCCATCTTTGGTGGCTAAAGGTAATAAGACGAGTAAGAGAACTCCTGCGATTACAAACGATGATGCTAAGGCGAGAAAAAGCATTTGGTAAAATTTATAGGTCGCTTTTACGAGACTTTCATTTAAGTACAGATGATCAAGAGCGCTAGCAAAATTAGTCTTATAAAGGTTTTCTGCCTCTTCACTCTTTCCTTCTTTAATAGCGATAAGCCAAGGTTTTTCTTCATCCAATGGCATCGTAAAATCAAAAGGTGAATCGGGACTATTTCTTAGTAAAATATAATCGTAATAATCGTCAACACTATTATGACTTTTACTTTCATCTAGAAGCGGACTCATTCCTCTGACTAATTCGTTTGTATCTTGATTAACCCGGTCAACATAGTAATAGTAAAGCGCTTTTGGATATTTATCTTTACTATCAATAACTACGACAGAGTCATTTTCATTTACTTCGTAAAGTCCGCTTAAATAAAGCGTTGCCGTCACCGTTAAGGACGCGTCTCGCATCCCACCATTATTTGCAAGTGGTAGACCAGCAGTAAAGGCGATAATGGCCGCTAAACTTAAGACAAAGGAGGCGTCTAAAATACCAGCCAATAGACGCATAGGTGGTGTTTTTCTTGCAAAACGCTTCTCTGCATCTTCAAGAATATTTTGATTTAGTTTTTTTTCATTTACAGCATTTTTGTTCATGGCTATTTATTGCTCTACAACTTCACCAACTGGAGGATGGGCGTCAATAAAGGCGCGCACATCATCATATATAATTGATTTTTTAAGATCAACAACTCGCGTCATACATATAAAATCATGGAGAGCAAGCCCCTTGCGAGAAAAGATCGTAATTGTTAAGGAAATAAAAGCAATCATCATCCACACTAAAAGTTGAATTTGTGTAGTTAAAAGATAGAGCAGAAAGAAAACAGCAAACCGTAAAACAATCTTAGGCCAACCAGCCTTATAGCCGTGTTTGTTTGATAAACCTAGTTTAAGAATAAGTTTACCTATTGTTTGGCCATTTCTAAATAGCAAGGGAATTGTTAAATATATGATTGAAGCAGAAACTAGCATGCACAAAATACTTTCAAAGTATAAAATATCACGGTACTGTTTAACAAAGTCAAAAGCATTGAAAACACCAATGGCTCCGCTATAAATCGCACGATTATAAGCAGTAATATCAAGCGCAGTCGTGCTTGATTTTAAGGTGACTCCTGCCGGTAAAAAAGTGTCATAGAGCACGGCTTCTTCGCTTGTTACTTCACTCGTGCTCACGTTACTAGAAGAACGGATATAACTATCCAGGTCACCAGTAATAACGCGTTCATAATAGGAGTTTGCCTCATCGATTTTTAAAATATGCACCAAGTACCATTCATGATCATAGGCGTTTTCGCTATTTTGATTGTTTTCCTGCATATAAACAGTATAAAAGTCATAAGTAGCTTCTGCGTATTTCAGTTCTCCAACAGAATTAACCGTGACTTTAACTTCATCGATATTACTATAATCAGCGGCTAGTTCTTGATCAAGCGTGACAAGATTACTCTTTTTAAGCGCGTGCTCATATGTCGTTGTAAGTGTGGCTAAATCATTCGTCGCATTTAAAATGGGCCGTACGACAAGACCAATTAAAAAGAAAAGTAAGAAAAAGAGTGCAAAATCGATAATTGTTGCCCCAACTCTTTTTAGGGCTGGTGCGTTTTCGATATCGGTGTTTTCAATGATGGCAACTTTGTTTGTGTTTTTCATGATAAATCCTTAAGTAATGTTATTACATAATACTATTTATAAGGCAAAAAAACAATAAAAAAAGCCCCCCGAAGGAGGCTTATAATTAATATAATTAATTATTTTAAGATTTCAGTAACGGAACCAGCACCAACGGTACGGCCACCTTCACGAATTGAGAACTTTGTACCGTTTTCAATTGCGACTGGGTGAATAAGTTCGACTGTTAATTCAACAGTGTCACCAGGCATAACCATGTCAACACCAGCTGGTAATTCAATAACACCAGTAATGTCAGTTGTGCGGAAGTAGAATTGTGGACGGTAGTTGCTTAAGAAAGCTGTATGGCGGCCACCTTCTTCTTTGGTTAAGACGTAAACTTGAGCGGTGAATTTGGTATGAGGTTTAACTGAACCAGGTTTAGCTAAAACTTGTCCCCGTTCAATTTGATCACGGGAAATTCCACGTAGAAGCGCGCCAATGTTATCACCAGCAACAGCTTGATCAAGTAATTTTCTAAACATTTCAAGACCGGTAACAACTGTTTGTTGTGTTGGTTTAATACCAACAATTTCTGCAGGGTCATTAATCTTGATTGTTCCACGTTCGACACGACCAGTGACGACGGTACCACGACCAGAAATGGTCATAACGTCTTCAATTGGAAGTAAGAATGGAAGGTCAACTAAACGTTCTGGATCAGGGATGTAAGCATCAACTGCGTCCATAAGTTCAAGTACGGCCTTTTGTGCTTCGACATCACCTTCAAGGGCTTGACGGGCACTACCACGAATAACTGGAGTATCATCACCTGGGAATCCGTAGCTATTTAATAAGTCACGAACTTCCATTTCAACGATATCAACAAGTTCTGGGTCATCAACGAGGTCAACTTTGTTTAAGAAAACGACGACATAAGGAACACCAACTTGACGAGCAAGTAAAATGTGTTCGCGCGTTTGTGGCATAACACCATCAGTCGCGGCGACAACGAGAATTGCACCGTCCATTTGTGCAGCACCTGTAATCATGTTTTTAACATAGTCAGCGTGCCCTGGGCAGTCAACGTGAGCGTAGTGACGCTTTACTGTTTGGTATTCAATGTGTGATGTATTAATTGTAATACCGCGAGCTTTTTCTTCTGGAGCTGAGTCAATTTGCGCATACTCCATAATTTTAGCACCACCTGCAACGGCTAAGGTTTTAGTGATGGCCGCAGTTAATGTGGTCTTTCCGTGGTCGACGTGACCGATAGTACCAATATTAACGTGGACTTTACTTCTATCGAATTTTGCTTTTGCCATAATATTTCCTCCTTAGTTATATTTCGTTAGCATTTAACGATTTTATCTTATAGCAAGTCTATAAATAAATCAATATTAACAACGTTAATGCTGATTATTGAACGAGTAATTAGCGATTACTCATTGCGTTCTTTTTAATAATTTCATCGGCGACATAACGTGGGCACTCTCCATAGTGGGAGAATTGCATCGAATAGTTACCACGACCTTGCGTGAATCCACGTAAATCGGTAACATAACCAAACATTTCTGATAATGGTACTTCAGCATCAATAACTTTCGCGTTACCTCTTTGGGTTTCGCCTGTCATTTGACCACGCCGTCTTGCAATATCACCTAAGACATCACCATAGTATTGTTCAGGTACTGTTATTTCAACCTTCATAATTGGTTCAAGTAGGATAGGTGAAGCTTTTCTAGCGGCCTCTTTTAAGGCCATTGAAGCAGCAATTTTATAGGCTGATTCACTACTATCGACATCGTGATAGCTTCCATCAAATAAGGTTGCTTTGACGTCAATAACAGGATAGCCAGCCACAAGACCGCGTGCGAGCGAATCTTTAATACCTTCGTTGGTTGGTTTGATGAATTCACGGGGGACAGAGCCACCGACAATTGCATCAACGAATTCATAGCCCTTACCTGGGTTAGGTTCGAACTTGATCCAAACGTGTCCATATTGTCCACGGCCACCTGATTGCTTAATGTATTTACCTTCGCAATCGGCTGTGCCTGATAATGTTTCGCGGTAACCAACTTGGGGCGCACCAACGTTAACACTAATGTTGAATTCACGACGGAGACGATCAACTAAGACGTCTAAGTGTAATTCACCAACTCCGGCAATAATTGTTTGTCCTGTTTCAGGACTCGTGTGGACTTTAAATGTTGGATCTTCTTCGGCTAACTTAAGTAAGCCAGCAGTCATTTTTTCTTGGTCGCCTCTAGTTTTAGGTTCGACAGCTTGTTCAATAACTGGTTCTGGGAACACCATTCTTTCAAGAATGATTTTGTTTTTATCACCGCAGATGGTATCGCCTGTTGTTGTGTTTTTGAATCCGACAACAGCACCAATATCACCAGCTTTGAGTTCGTCGACTTCTTCACGGTGATTAGAGTGCATGAGCACTAAACGAGCAATACGTTCTTTAATTCCTTTAGTGGAGTTATAAACGTAAGAGCCAGCCTTAATCGAACCTGAATATACTCTAACGTAAGCAAGTCGACCAATAAATGGGTCAGTTGCAATTTTGAAGGCAAGCGCAGCAAGAGGTTCATTAACATCACTGTGGCAAGAGATTTTGGTACCATCCATGAGTTCACCTTTAGCAGGTGGGACATCAAGAGGACTTGGTAAGTAATCGACAACACCATCAAGTAATAATTGGACACCCTTATTCTTATACGCACTTCCAGCAAATACAGGGAAGAATGTTCCGGTTAAGACGGCTTTACGAATGACGCTTTTAATTTCGGCAACGCTAAGTTCTTCACCTTCAAGATATTTCATCATGAATTCATCATCATATTGTGAGAGTGCATCAAGTAATCTAATGCGGTAGTCTTCAACTTTAACTTTTAGTTCTTCGGGTATTTCTGTCTCTGTTGGTCCATGATCACTATCTGAGTCATAAACCCAGGCCTTTTTCTCAATAAGATCAACAACACCAATGAATTGTGATTCGACACCAATTGGGAGTTGAACCGCAGCAGCGTTAGCAGCTAGACGGCTGTGTAATGTTTCAACACTCATTTCAAAATCGGCACCAATCGCATCCATTTTGTTGACAAAAACAATACGTGGAACGTTATATTTTGTCCCTTGACGCCACACTGTTTCAGTTTGTGGTTCAACACCACTCTTGGCATCTAGAACTGTTACAGCACCATCAAGGACCCGGAGTGAACGTTCAACTTCAACGGTGAAGTCAACGTGCCCTGGAGTGTCAATAATATTAACACGAATACCCTTCCAGAATGCTGTCGTGGCCGCACTAGTAATGGTGATGCCGCGTTCTTGTTCTTGCGCCATCCAGTCCATTGTAGCCGCCCCTTCATGGGTTTCACCAAGCTTGTGGATTTTACCAGTGTAGTAAAGAATCCGCTCAGTAGTTGTTGTTTTACCAGCGTCAATATGGGCCATGACTCCTATATTGCGCGTATGAGCTAGGTCATAATTTTTGACTTCGGTTTTTGTATCAGCCATTATTACCTCCCTCTAGTAACGATAGTGCGCGTAAGCTTTGTTAGCTTCGGCCATCTTATGTGTATCTTCGCGTTTTTTAACTGATGCACCTGTTCCGTTTGCGGCATCAATAATTTCAGCAGCTAGTCTTTCTTCCATCGTCTTTTCATTACGTAGACGTGAATAGTTAACTAACCACCTAAGTCCTAATGTTGTCTTACGTTCAGTCGTAACTTCGGTTGGGACTTGATAGTTTTGGCCGCCAACACGACGAACCTTTAATTCAACTTCCGGCATAATATTGCTAATCGCGGTAGCAAAGACGTCCATGGCTGGTTGGCCTGTTTTCGTTTCGATACGTTTGAATGCATTGTATAAAATAGTTTGGGAAACTCCGCGTTTACCGTCAAACATAATTTTATTAATTAGACGTGTGACAAGTTTTGAATTATAAATTGGATCTGGTAACACATCGCGTTTGGCTACATTTCCTTTACGTGGCATATAAATTCCTCCTTCCTGAATTATCGAATAATATACCTTTTAAGATTAATTTTCTGCTTTTGCTGGGCGCTTGGTTCCGTATTGGCTACGGCCTTGGCGACGTTTTTCGACACCGGCGGTATCTAATCTACCGCGAACGATGTGATAACGAACACCTGGTAAATCAGGAACACGACCACCGCGAATTAACACGGTACTATGTTCTTGTAAGTTATGACCTTCACCGCCAATATAGGCTGTGACTTCATAGCCATTTGAGAGACGAACCCGAGCATATTTACGAAGCGCTGAGTTTGGCTTTTTTGGAGTCATTGTTCCGACCCGAGTACAAACCCCACGTTTTTGCGCGGCGTTTTGTTCTGTTTCGATACGTTTCAATGAATTCCAACGGCGATTTAGCGCTGGTGATTTACTCTTGTAGGTTACTTTAACCCGTCCTTGTCTGACCAATTGATTAATTGTAGGCATAAGTTTTCTCCTTTCGTAACACTTAGTTGCTAGACACGATACCCGGTGTATCAAGTTTTTGACTTAAAAAATGACCGGTAATAGGTCTCTAGGCACGGATATGATTATAAATAGTCGTAACGACTTTGTCAACCATGTTGGTGTAAAAAGTTCATTTATTGTAAAGAAAAGTTTATCGTAATGTAATCGCGGTTTAAATCACTTACTTCAAACACGTAATTAAGGTGGTCGCCGCGGTTAAAAGTGAAGTCAGCAAAAGTATTAACGCCAAAACTATCACCTTTATAAAAGAGGCTCTCTTCCGAGGCTTTTCCGCCATCTTTAAATGTATTGAGTCCGTTTTTTTCTAGAAGCGTATATATCTTAAAATCAGTCTTTTTCCCTTGATTGCTGCGGCCTGTCGAATTTGTATGAGCAAGCATTTCAAAAAGACCGTTAGTGGGGCCACTATACTCGTCGCTATATACGTAATCACGTAAATAGCCGTCTTTTAACTCATAAACGGTACGAGCATCAACGTGATACACCTTAAGGCCTGCTCTATTAGGTAACTTAAAGCGCTCATTGAGGCGGCTATCAAATTCATTAAGCGCAGTCGGAGTGAAATATTCGAGCAGTAAATACTCATCAAGCGGGTTACCGCTCCAGGCATTATTTAGCACTAAGAGGTCACCAGTTTCACTAAAGGGACGAAGTTTTACTTTACCAGGGCCATCTAGAACAAGTGGCTTTGTCCATTCAAGCAATAGTTTTGTAAGACCTGTATGATCGCCTATTGTATAGTCCATCATATCAAGCCCGCCAAGCGGGTTATTTTCATCTTCAAGATTAACGTTATAATAGTCAGGAATACCAAACATATGCGTTACTTCATGAATATAAGTATGACTATCTGGTTTGCTATTAAATAACGTTTGATGGCTTTTAATGAAATGATAAGAACTCCACGCGTAATTATGAGCAAATGGTCCGGTACCACTATGTCCACTTTTATCATCAAAAGTTGCATAAGCCCAGAAAATATTTTTAGCACCTAGATCACGATTACTATTGTTATATGGATAAGCATATATTAAATAGGTTGCATCAATATAGCCATCATTATCTTGATCATAATCGGCAATTTTATCAGGATTTTCCGCTTTAAAATTAGCAACTGCTTCACGAAGGAGCGCGGAGGTCACTGTTTGTTTGTCTAATCCGTTTCTCATCGCAGCGTTAATTGAAGCTACGTTATATGCTTGACTCTTATACCAGGGAGCAACTTCGCCGGTAATTTGTAGTTTGCCATAGCTAGATTTATAGTAAAAGCTTGCGACCGACTCCCACATTGTGTTTTCTGTTTTGCCAAAAAAAGCATTTTGTAAATTTGTATACGCATCTACTCCATTTTTACCATCGACTTTATTCAAATCGTAGTCATCAAAATAAATGGGAAGGACGAGTAACTTTTGCTCACCGACACTGTTGAGTGTAAGCGTGCGAAAGCCGGCCGTGGGATTAGAATGCGTCACGTCAAAGAAATGTTTATTATATTCAGTGACATTTGTTGTAACCGTATTTAAAACATTAGACTCACTAAATGTATCCGCGTATTCATAAGGCGTAAAAGCCAAAGAAAAAAGGTTACAACTTGTGAGTAGTAACGTTGAGATTAGAAGGCTAAGGCCTGTTAGTTTCAAGTTCTTCTTCATTGTAACCTTAAGTATAAAGTATTT
>Ga0265295_1004544_pt1 | contig 18558 bp, 14 predicted proteins | sample Munlansysbiofilm_FD_192503 | JGI IMG/M metagenome (GOLD analysis project Ga0265295, IMG submission 192503) | Leachate microbial communities from a municipal landfill in Southern Ontario, Canada - Methane capture system biofilm | ecosystem: Engineered > Solid waste > Landfill > Unclassified ...
TTCAAGCTTCTTGCTGGCGTCGATCTTCTTCTGCAGCTCGTCGCTCTTGGCCGCCAGAACCTTCTTGTCCACCGTGCCCTTGTCGTACTGGGCGCGCAGGGTCTTGGACTGCTTTTCCAGCGTGGCCACGTCCTTGGAAAGCTGCGCGTTGTAGGCGATGGCCGTCTTGTTGTACTCTTGCGTGTTGGCTATCTCGGCATCAAGAAACTCCTCCGTGCTGGCGTAGGCCTGCTTGCGCTTGGCTATCTCGTTGCCGACCAGAAAGCCCAGGCCCGCGCCGGCCGCGGCTCCGATGGCCGCTCCGCGTCCGCCGCCCACGGCGTAGCCGAGCAGACCGCCCAGCACCGCGCCTACGCCGGTGCCTTCGGCCTTGGTGCGGTTCTGGTCGGACATGGTCGCGCATCCGGGCAGCAGGGCAACGACCAGAAACACCACGACAAGCACTTGCGCCATCTTTTTCATCACGTCATCCTCCTGAAAATGTTCATTTTATGAATCTGAAAATTCGGCGAAGCCCTTGCGGAACTCCTCCAGCCAAAGATCGGTGTCCGCCCGGCGCTGCTCCGCGAAATTCCGGGCGTGCCCTTTGAGCAGCTTCATGACCAGACGTTCGCGTTTGGTCATTTCCCGGGCCTCAAGCTCCGTGAAGGCGAAGTCGATGTAGGCCTTCTCGTACTCGCCCAGGGTCCCGATCTTGTCCTTGTAGCCCTGCATCTGCTCGCCCAGCGCCTTCTCAAGCTCGGCCATGGACTTCTCCACCGCCGCGACCTGCTCCTGGTAGCGCGTCGAGGTCTCGGCAAGTTCCTTGGCCAGGGTCAGCGTTTCCGTCAGCCGCTCCAGGCGGGACAGATAGACCGACAGGTTGACCCCGTTGCGGGCCGCGTCCTGGGCCAGGCTGCGCGCGCTCTCGCGCTGGGCCAGTTCAAGGCGCTCCCTGGCCTTGTCCAGGGTGGACTGAACCGCCCCCAGGGGCTCCTTGAGGCCCGGATTGTCCTTGATCAGGCGCTCGATGATGGGGTCGGCCGCGCCGATCTGGACCGAGGCCTGACTGACCAGATTATCGAGGGTGCGGCCAACGGGCATGGTCTTTCGCAGGTCGGCCTTGTAGGCCTCGTACTCCTTCTCGAGTTCGCCGCGCTGGGCCGTGCCGACCACGACGTTGGCACCGATGGCCAGCCGCGCGCCGGTGTTGAAGGATTTGCGCTCCTCGACCTTCTTCTCGTCGGCGTTCCAGGCGTACACATCGAGTTCCGCGCGCAGGGAGCTGCGCAGGTCCGCCGCCGGAGTGGACACGCTGCCGCCGCGCACGGGCACCCCGCCGGGCTTGCCCTGCCATATCTCGGGACGGAACAGGCCGGAGGTCATTTCCTGGGCGTTGCCGAAAAGATCGTGCAGGCCGTGCGCGTCGGGCTGGCGCAGGCCCACGGGACGGAGCTGGTGCTTGGCGTTGCCCAGATGCCAGGCGAACTCGTCGGTCTTGGGGGCCGCGAAGGGCAGCCGGTCGTCAAAAGTCCCGGCCTGGATGGCCGAAAGCCCGCCCCGCGCGCAGTATTCCCACTCGTCCTCCGTGGGCAGCCGCAGAAAACCGGGCACGCCGCCCAGCCTGGGCATGGCGGCCAGGCGTTCGGGGTGGGCCGGATCGAAAAGCCACAGGTTGTAGCGGCGGATGAACTCCGCGACGTCGCCATGACCGACGTAGGTCAGAGGCTTCATCAGGGCGTCACGCAAGGCCCGGCCCTGGAGGGTCGGCAGCTTTTGATCCTCGGGGTCGCCGCTGGCGGCCAGAAGGGCTTCCATGCCCATGACCGCCGCGAATTGCCCTTTCGTCAATTCGTACTTGCCCAGGACGATTTCCCAGGTTCCATCCTCTCCCGCCGGAAAGGAGCCGCTGATCTGGGTCCGTTGCAGGCCCTCGAAGATGCCGCCCGAGGCGTCGCCGATCTGGATGATGCGGCGCTGATCGCCCCAGAAGCCCTTGCCCGGAACCCGCGCCCGGCGGAACACCATCTCCGCCTCGCCGGGCATGGGCAGGACCAGGTCCCCCGCGGCCGGCTTGGGGTTGTACGGGGTCGGCGCGGGAGCCTCGGCCAAAGCAGGGATTGCCGTCGCGAGGCAAAGCGCCAGAAAGAGAACCGTCGCGGACAGACGCCGCTTCCACAAACCGTCACTGCTCACGAATGACCTCCGCAGGATCGATGCACGTTGCCCGCCAGGCGGCAGCCAGGGACGCCAGGGACGCCAGGGCGAGGGTTGAAAGGCAGAAGAAGGGGACATAGCCTCCCGGCAGGATGCAGAACGCCTCCCCCGGAGCGAGGTCCATGGCGAAGGCGCGGTCGATGGCCCCGGCCAGGACTGCGTATCCGACGAATCCGGCCGCAAGCCCCAGCGTCGCGATGATAAGGCCTTGGGCCATGGGAAAAAAGAAGACGTGCCGCCTGGCGAAGCCCAGAAGCCGCAGCACCCCCAGGTCCCTGCGCCGCCGCTCCACGGCGGCGTACAGGCTGGCCACGAGCACGCCGGTCCCGCCAAAGAGCCCCAGGGTCGCGATGAGCCAGAAAAGTCTGGAAAGACCCTGGTCCAGAACGCGGATACGCTCGATGGCCTCCACCTCGGCCACAACCTCCACGCCCTGCTCCTTGAGCCTGCGATACAGTTCCGGCACGTCGTCGATGCTCGCGGCGTAGAGCCGAAAGCCCCGAAACCCGCCCCTGGCCATGCGGAAGGATTCGGAATCGGGGTCAAAGGCCACGGCGCGCTGGGAGGCCGTGCGCAACACGCCCAGAAGCTCCGCCGGGACCACCGGACGGTCAAGGATGGTTTCCCCGGCCACGCGCAGAAAAAAATCGACCTCCGCCAAGCCCGGAGCGCGCACGGCCACGGCCTCGCCCTGGCCCAAGGCATCGGCATTCGGCCACAGGCTGTTAAGGATCGCCCCGCCCTCCGGCAAACGACCGCTGAATCCTGGCCAGGGCGTCGGTTCAAGCCCCAACAGGGCCGCCTGGGTCTCGTCCAGGGACAGGCCCACGGGGCGCAGCTCGCGATCGCCCGCGCGCAGCAGCGCGTCGCGGACGTACGGCAAAAGGACGCGGGAATGGCCCCGCAGCTTCTGTTCCACGGCGCGGATGCTGGAAGCGGTCACAGGCTGGCCGGGAGCGAGCAATTCATAGCAGGCGAACCCATCCGGCGGCACGATGCCAAGCAGCTCCCGCACGCGCTCGGCAGTGATCTCCGTGACGCGGCCAAAGCCGGTGTTGATGGCCAGGCCCGAACGCACGATGGGCTGCAAGGGCGCGGGCAGCAGGAGCACCGCCCCGTCGTAGCTCGGATAGGGCTGCGGGGTTTCTCCCGCCCAACCCCGCGCCGGGGCCGCGTAGCCCTCCTTGTAGGCCTCCACGTCCAGCACGAAGGACAATGGCGCATAGACCCTCGGCAGGGAACCTGCCCGCTGGTCCAGCACGGCGGCGACCCGCAGCCGTGCCTCCACCGCCTCGCCGCGCCCGCCCCGGGAACGGGTCACCCGGGCCGCGATCTCGTCACCGACCACGACTCCGGCAAGCCGGGCGGCTTCGGCCGTCAGCGCGACCTCGCCTTCGCCGGGCACGGTCCCGCCGTTCTCCAGAAGCAGTGGGTCGCCGGGAGCCGTAGGGATGAGGTCGAAGAGCGTGGTGCCGGAAGTATCCGGAAGGACGACGGAAAGGACGGAGGACAGGGGCAGGATGGTCGGTGTCAGAAAGCCCACGCCGGGCCAGGCGGCCAGGTCTTCGAACCACGCAGGAGCGAACTCCCGGGTCTGGGTGGGCCGGATCTCCCGGAAGACCGGATCTTCCACCAGGCGCTCGCGCAGGGTCTGGATGGTGCCGTGCTTGAGACCAAGCAGAACCAAGAGCGGCGAAATGACGGCGGCCAGGGCGATGACCAGACACAGGGTCAGGACCCACTCGTGACGCAGATGGGCCGCGGCCAGGAACGGAATGCGCCGCAAGGGCCCGGCGCTCATGGCATCCCCCCCGTCACGGGTCGGCACACGGAGCGGGTCACGCTGTCGGACTCGTGTTCGAGATCAAAGGTGTAGGTCAGGTCGGCGCGGTCCATGACCAGGTCCACGTCATGGGTGACCACCACCACGGCCACGGATTCGTCCCGGGCCAGGCGGTGCATGTCGTCCATGATGGACCGGGCCCGGCCCTTGTCCACGGCGGCCGTGGGCTCGTCGGCCAGAACCAGGCGCGGACCATGGGCCAGGGCGCGCAGGATGGCCACGCGCTGGCGCTGGCCGATGGACAGGGAGGCGGGCATGCGGTCCAGGCATCCGGCCACGCCCATGCCCACGGCCAAAGCCTCGATCCGCTCCGACGGGACACGCCCGCCGTTCAAGCTGCCGGGCAACAGGATGTTCTGACGCACGTCGAGGAAAGGAAGCAGGCCGCCGGTCTGCAGGACGTAGCCGAAGTTGTCCCGCCGCAGGGCGGCCAGGGCGGCCTCGTCGCCATTGGCCCACAAGGCCGCCGCGTCGACGGGAGGAATCGAAGGGCCGGTGACGACCTCGAAACGCGTCACCATGGTCGGCTCCATGACCAGGGCCAGGATGTCGAGCAGGGTGCTTTTCCCGCACCCGCTCTCGCCGATGACCGCCACCATGCGTCCCGGCCCGACCTCGAAGGACGGCACACGCAGCTCGAAGACGCTTTCGCTCTGGCTGCGCGTCTTGACCAGTCCCTCCAGGCGGACCATGGGCGGCATGCCGGACACGGGCCCTCCTAAGGCAGATAGTCCAGGTGCAGCGGATAGACCATGTCCTGGTCGGGGTCCGTGTCGTTGACGCGGAACCAGGCATCGACCTGCTCGTTGATGGTCCGGTACTGGTCGAGCTTGGCCAGGATGCTCCACTCCAGCTGCGAGCGCTGCTCGGCCGTCATGCTGGCGAACATGTCGTCGGTCAGGGCCAGGATGTCGCTCTTGTACGGCAGGCTCTGGATGAAGGCCGGGAGCAGCCCTGTTTCGGCCAGGCGCACCGCCCCGCCCAGATCCTCGGGACGCTTCATGGCCTGCCCGGCCACGCCTTGCAGGGCCTCGAAGAACTGCCCCTGGGTGACCTGGGCGCGCATGACGGCCTGCACCACCTGATCCAGGGTCTGGGCCAGGGACGAGAGCTGCTCGCGCGTGACCAGAACGCGCACGTCCAGGGCCTTGTCGGCAGGATTGATCAGATCCCGGTCCATGGCCCAGGCCACGATGTCCTTGGGCGGGTTGGCGTCCTTGCCCACGTACTCGATGAGGGCCGCCTCCCAGAGCTTGTCGAACTCGGCCAGGGGGGCCGCCGCGTCGGTGGGCTGCCCACCCATGGTCTGGCTGAGCAACGTGTTGATGCGCCCGGTCAGGTGCTCGGCCAGGGCCCGGTATTCACCCTCTTCGAAGGCGTTGACCTCCTTGATGGCCGAGCTGGACTCGTCGCCGCGCACCCGCGCCAGATGACTGAACTGGGCCAGGGCGCGCGGGTGGTCCTCCTTGGCGCGGGGGTCCTGCAGGTGGATGGCGAACAGATGGACCTGTGCGTCGTCGTACTCGCGGCGCAGGTCGGTCTCGTCCTTGCCGGTCGTGTTCTGCTTGTGCCCCTTGGGATGCGAGCTGGCATCACCCAAAAGAATGACGAAACGAAGCGCGCCCTCGCGCCATTTCGAATGCAGGGCCACATCCACCCCGGCGAAGGCCTCCTCGGCGTAGTCCACGCTGCCCACGGCCGTGGCCCCGCCATCCTTCTCCAGCAGGCCGACAAGCTGGTCGGCGCTGACAAGCTCGGGCGTGAGGTTGCGGGTCACGTATTCCAGCTGCGGGGCGGCTTCCAGCGAATCGCGGTAGACCACCAGGCCGAAACGGAACCGATCCGCCGTCTCGGCGCTGAACTGCCTGCTCATCTGCGCCACGGCCTCGCGGGTCATGTCGATGAAGGGCTGCATGCTGCGACTGGTGTCGATGACGAAGACGATGTCGGTCTTGACGTCGCGCATGACCGCGCCGCCCTCGCCGCGGCCCACCTGGGCCTGTTCGAGGTAGTCGGCGTTGCCCACCGTGTCGGCCCCGCGTGCGCCCGGCACTGCCGCCGCCACCTGCAGAAGGCGGACGTCGTCGCCGTTTATCTGGGTCTGGGACCACTGCAATATGGGCAGGACGTAGAACTGCTTGGTGATGTCGACGAAGCGCTTGGGCTCCATGCTGACCACGGCGTCGGGAATGTTGCCGGCCGCGACGCCCTCGTAGAGGGTCTTGGCCTTGCCCGCCATGTCCATGTCGTCGACGATGGCCTCCAGGGCGGAACGATCGCGGAACATGAGCACGGGGCTGCGCCCTTCAAGCTCGTTGCCCGGATGGGTGTAGGAAACCAGCAGGGCCTGCCGCCATTCGAGAACGTCCTTGGCCTGCATCCAGCCTTCCGCCGCCGCGCGCGTACGACCCACCTGATACCAGCCCCGGGGCTCCTCGGGCCGGGTCAGATCCAGATCCTTTCGATCAAAGACGTAAAGCGGCTTGAAGGCCGCAACGTTGGCCGTGACCACCGCTTCCTGGTCGGCGGCCGCGTCCCGGTAGATGCTTGAGAAAGGGCGCGGCAGGACCCGCAGGGGCTGCTGCGTGGCCGTCTCCAGGCAAGGCGCTCCAGGCTGGCACGCAATGCCGTCGTCGACGGGAGGCGTCCCGGCATCCGCATGTCCCGCCGTGCCCTCGAGGGCGGAGAGGCCGTCGGAGGGCGCGTGACCCTGGGTTCCTTCCAGATCGGACAGCTCGGCCTGGCTGGGACCGCACAGGACCGTTAGGGCCAGAACCACGCTCATGCAAAGTATCCTGCGCACAAAAGCTGGGAAACGGACCATGTCTCCTCCTGACTGACGTTAGGGACATACGTATGAAAATAGGGTTATCTTCCTTTTTCAATACAGATCATTACTGCCAAAGGCAAACATGAAGCGCCGAAGAAAGGACATATGCCGCGATCAGGGCCTCATTCGTTGCGCAAAAACGGAGAAGCCTTCTTGCCCAGCACCCGCCAGGTGCCAAGCAGGCCCATGACCAGGGAGATGCCGACCCCGGCCAGCACGGTCAAAAGGCCGGTGGACAGATCCGGAGCGAAACGCATCTTGAGCAGGCCCTGGACCACGCCCCATGCCGTGAGCGTGCCAAGGATCAGGCTGCCCAGGCCGGTGAAGAGACCGGCCAGGGAGAACTCGGCCACGAGGATGGACAGGATGTCGCGGCGGGTGGCCCCGCAGACCTTGTAGATGACGCTGTCGTAGATTCGGCGGTGCTGGTCCGCCGAGAAGGCTCCGGCCAGGACCAGAAACCCCACCAGCAGGGCCACTCCGGCCATGACCTGGAAGATGCGGGCCGTGCGTTGCATGAGCATGGCCGCGCTGTCCAGGACCTCGCGGATGGTGATCACGGCCACCTCGGGATAGGCGGCGGTGACGCGGGCGAAGAGTCCGTCCTCGCCGCCCTGCCCATAGGCCGCGCCGAGCCAGGTCTGCGGGGCCCTGTCCAGGGTGCCGGGAGAGAAGATGACGGCGAACTGCATGGCCAGGGTGCGCCAATCGACCTCGCGGATGCTCGATATGGTGCCGGTGATGTTGCGGCCCAGGACGTTGACGGTCAGGGTGTCGCCCAGATCCACGCCAAAGCCTTCGGCCAGATCCGAGGTCAGGGAGATGAGCGGCGGGCCGTCGTAGTCCCCGTTCCACCACTGCCCGCGCAGCAGAGTGCTGCCGGACGGGAAGTCCCGGCTGTAGGAGAGCCCCCGGTCGCCGCGCACGGCCCAGGAAACCTCCTCGGACACTGCGGCGTTCTCCACGGGGACCCCGGCGATACGCACGATGCGGCCACGGATCATGGGTCGCAGATCCAGCCTGTTCACCCCCGGCTCGCCTGCGACCAGGGCCCGGAAGTCACCGACCTGATCGGGGCGGATGTCCATGAAGAAGAAGGCGGGAGCCTCCTGGGCCAGCTCGGCAGTCAGGGCCCGGGTCAGGCTGACGTTGACCATGACCACGGCCACCAGGGCCGTGAGGCCGAAGCCCAGGGCGAAGACCAGGCTCACTCCGGGCGAGCCGGGGCGGTGGATGTTGGCCACGCCGATGCGCCAGCTCGCCCAGGGCAGGCGCGGAGCCTTGCCCGCCAGCCAGCGGATGGCCCGGGCCAGTCCCTTGAACAGTAGCCAGGCCCCGACCGTGCCGCCCACGAACCAGCCTGCGAGCTTCGTATCCCCGGCGAACTGGAAGACCATGGCCGCCAGCACGGCGAAAGCCGCCGCCGTGGGCAGGATCGCCGCTCGGGGCATACGACCCGTGTCGGCGGCGATGTACCCGCGAAAGATCCCCGAAGGGCTGACCATCACGGCGCGAAAAAGCGGCGGCATGGAGAAGGCCAGGGTCGTGATCAGGCCGAAGAGCGCGGCCTGAATCAGCGGGGCCGGGTACAGGCCGCCTTGGGCCTGGATGGGCAGGATGTCCGCGAAGAAACGCCCGGCCAGCCACGGCACCAGGCTTCCTCCGGCCATGCCCGCCAGGGCCCCCACGCCGCCCAGAAACAGGACCTGCATGAGGTAGGAGGCGAACAGGACGCGGGAGGGTCCGCCCATGCACTTCATGGCCGCCATGTGCGCGAGCCTCCCGCCCAGATACCCGCGCACCCCTCCGGCGATGCCCAGGCCCCCGACCAGCAGCGCGCCCAGGCCGACCAGGGTCAGATCCGTGCGCAGCCGATCCAGAATGGTGCTGATGCGCGGCGCGGCGCGGTTGAAGTCGCGCACCCGCCAGCCGGAGTCGGGGTAGGCGGAGCGGATGGATTCGACCGTGCGCGAGACGTCCCGTCCCGTGAGCCGCAGCAGGTACTCGACGCGGAACAGGCTCCCAGCCTGGGACAGGCCCGTGGCCAGGAACCCTTCCGCGCCGACCATGAGACGGGGCCCCAGGGAAAAAAACTCCATGACCCGGTCCGGCTCGCGCACGATCACGCCGCGCACCTGGAACCTGGCCTCGCCGGCATCGATCTCGTCCCCCACCCTCACACCGAGCCTGGTCAGCAGATCCCGATCGACCACGGCTCCGAAAAGGCCGTCGCGCTCGGCCAAAAGCCGCTGCACGTCCCCGTCGCCTTCAAGCTCCATGGTCCCGTAGAGGGGATACAGGGCGTCCACGCCCTTGAGCTCCACCAGCACCGACGCGCCGTTGGCGCGGGCCATGGTGCGCGTGGACAGGGTCCGGGCCAGGTCCCCGAAACCGCGCAGATAATCCGCCTCATCCGGGCTCAGGTCGCGCGATGTCAGGCTGACGCTCACGTCTCCACCGAGGATGGCCTTGGCGTCGGCCCCCAGGCCCGCCTCCAGGGCGCGGCCCAGTGAGCCCACGGCGCTGATGGCCAGAACGCCCAGGAACAGGCAGCCCAGAAACACGCCGAAGCCGCGCAGGCCTCCGCGCAGCTCCCGCCTGCACAGGGTCAGGGCGACGACCCAGTCCCGGCCGCTCATCGCTCCTCCATGCGGCCCGAGTGCATGACCGCCGTGCGACCGCAGCGCTTGGCCAGGTTCCGGTCATGGGTGACCATCACCAGCGTGGCCGTTTCCTCGGCCTGCATCTTGAATAGCAGCTCCATGACCCGCGCGCCCGTGTCCTCGTCCAGGTTACCCGTGGGCTCGTCGGCCAGGATGATGCGCGGTCGGGGCGCGAAGGCCCGGGCCAGGGCCACGCGCTGCTGCTCGCCGCCGGAAAGCTGTGAGGGGTAATGTCCGGCGCGGCGTCCCAGCCCGACCTGCTCCAGGGCCTCCAGGGCCAGGCTTCTGGCCTCCGGGTGGTGGGCGAACTCCAGGGGCAGGGCCGCGTTTTCCAGGGCCGTCATGGTCGGGATGAGATGAAAGGCCTGAAAGACGATGCCCAGGTTTTCGCGCCTGAATCGCGCCAGCTCATCCTCACCCATGGCCGTCAGATCCGCGCCCGCCATGCGCACCGTTCCGGAAGACGGTTTTTCCAGCCCGGCCATGAGCATGAGCATGGTCGTCTTGCCGGAGCCCGATGGCCCGACCACGGCCAGGGTCTCCCCCTGCTCCACCGTCAGGCTGACCCCGTTCAGGATGTTGACCGGTCCCGAACCGGCGGTTAGCGTCAAATGAACATCGGAAAGCGCAACAGAAGGGGTACTATTCATGTCATCCATCCTTTTATGGGGTATCAGCCTGGTCATGGCCGCCATTGTGTTCTGCCCGTCCCGTGGAGCCTGCGCCGAACCCGAGATACACATCCTGGCCTTCGGCGACAGCCTGACCGCCGGCTACAACCTGCCACCCTCGAAGTCGTTCGCCGCCCAATTGGAACAGCGCCTGCTTGAGCAGGGGGCCAGGGTGCGCATCACCAACGCCGGGCTGTCCGGAGACACATCGAGCGGCGGGCGGGACCGGCTGGCCTGGTCGCTGGAGGACAAGCCCGATCTGGTCATCCTGGAACTCGGGGCCAATGACGGCCTGCGCGGACTGGATCCGGGACGCATGCGCGAGAATCTCGACGCCATGATCCGGGAGATCCGCGAATCCGGAGCCCGGGTCATTCTGGCCGGAATGAAGGCTCCGGTCAATTGGGGAACGGCATATCGCATGGAATTCGAAAACGTGTTTCCCGAACTTGCCGAAAAACACGGCCTTGCCCTGTACCCTTTTTTCCTGGATGGGGTTATCACCGACCCGGCCCTGCTGCTGGAGGACGGACTGCACCCCAACGCCGACGGCGTGGCGCGCATCGTGGACGGCATCCTGCCCGTGGTGCTGAAAGAATTGGACAGCCTGGCGCAAAGGCGTTCCTGACAAAAACGACATGACATTCGTCACGGAGAACTCATGACCGGTCTGCCTTTTGTGCTGCTCGGCATCCTGATCGGAGCCTGGCTTCTATCCACCAAGATCATGCGCATCACCGTGGGGGCCCTGGCCTCGCCACGGGACCGCATGGTTCCGCGCACCCACGCGCCCTCGGACCAGAATCTGCGCCAGCCCATGCGCCAGGCCGAAGACTGGGCCCGCGAACACGGGTTCGAGGACGACATCATGTTCGACTTCCAGATCGTGTCCAAGGAGCAATCCCTTTTCTGCCGGACCTGGAAGAACGCGGCGGAAAAAACCTACCTGGTTTTTTACTACGGGATGGGCAAGCACTTCATCGAACTGGTCACCATTTACGACGACAAGACCGGCGTGACGACCACCAACGCGCCCGACGCGCACACCCTGCCCGCCGTGCCCGGAGCCTTCATCCAGAGCTTTCCGGGAGTCGGGCTGACCGACCTGCTCGGACTGCACCTGCAAGGCCGGAGCACCCTGGAGCGACGCACCGGGCTTGCGCCCCAGGAACGCGGGGAAAACACCCTCGACCTCATCGCCACGTCGCTGCAAAGACAAGGCAACTACGTCATGTCCATCCCCGGCTGGCAGTGGAAAGGCATCTGGTGGATCACCGTGCGCAAGAAAAGGATGATCGGCAAGGATGTCGGCTGGCAGTTGGATCAGTTCGGCGTTCACGAGCCCAAGGCGCAGGCTCCGGAGATCCTGCAATGAAGCCCCGGCGCGATTGCTCCCGCTCCGGGATTCGCCGACGCGGAAAACGGGCATCCGAAGCGGTCGGCAATGTCTCTTGAACCGCTGCGCTACGACCCTCCGCTTGAACCCCGTCTGATCGTCATCCACGAAGACCGGGACATGGTCGTGGTCAACAAGCCAAGCGGCCTTTTGTCCGTGCCCGGCCGCACGCCGGAGCTGTTCGACTCGGTGCTCTCCAGGGTGCGCGAAACGCACCCCACCGCCCAGGCCGTGCACCGTCTGGACCTGGGCACCTCCGGGGTCCTGGTCGTGGCCACCCGGCGCAAGGCCGAGGCGGTCCTGCGCCAGCAGTTCCAGGACCGCCTGACCCGCAAGCTCTACCTGGCGCGGGTCCGGGGCGTGATGCGCGAGGACTCCGGCCAGGTGGACCTGCCGCTGATCTGCGACTGGCCCAACCGCCCCCGGCAGATGGTCTGCCGGACCACGGGCAAACCGGCCCTGACGGACTATCTGGTGCTCGAACGCATCGCAGAGAGCACCCTCGTCCTGCTGCGCCCGCATACGGGCCGCTCCCACCAGCTGCGCGTGCACATGGCCAGCCTGGGGCACCCCATCCTGGGCGACAACCTCTACGGCGAAGCCGATCCCGCAGAGCGCCTGCTGCTCCACGCCAGCCAGCTCGGGCTGTACCATCCCTACAGCGGAGAATGGATCACCTTCCACGCCCCCTGCGACTTCGCGCTGCACATCGCCCCCATGGAGCTGTGGCCGTCGGAGCCGTGAACGACGTGATGAAGACGCAATACCTCTTACCAGACAATCGGACCGAAACCACGACGCATCAGGCTTTTTCGTAAACAGCAAAAAAAGCCCCCGGACCCTTGAAGGAGGGGGCTTTGCCACGCTGGGTGCCGAAAACGGCACTACAAAACAACATGCCTGCGCTTTGATTATCCGACCACGTCGTAGCGGCTGAAGACCAGGGAATAGAACGCCTTGCCCTTGGTCCGCGACCTGAGCTCCGTGGAAAAACCGAAAAGCTGGCGCATGGGGGCGGTGGCCGTGATTCCGGACTCGAAATCCGAGGTGCGCACGTCCAGGATGCGCGCGTTCTTGGCCCCAAGCAGGTTGACGCAGTCGCCGACGTATTCCTGGGGCATACGCAGCTCCACGTTCATGATCGGTTCGAGCAGGACCGGCGAAGCCTTGGACAGGGCGTCCTTCATGGCGTCAAGAGCGGCCATGCGCACCCCGAGGTCCGACAAGCCCTCCTCGAAAGAGGCGATCTCGAGCACGCTCGCCTCCACATCCGCCACCAGGCAGCCCTGGAGCATTCCGGCCTGCAACGAGTCTTCCATGGCTCTGACGGCTATGTCCGACTGGCTGCCGGGCGCAACCTGCGAGACGCAGCGGTTGCCCTGCCCGCGCGGAAGCGGACGCACCGCGACCCGGACCAGGGCCCGGTGCAGCTGGTCGCCGATCAGCCTGCGGCACGTGCCTTCCCCCTCGGCCTCGGCGGCGATGGTCTCGCGGAAAATGACCTGCGGATTGCCATAGCGGAATGTCACCCCGCTCTCCCGCCGCAGCCGCTCCAGCACCACCTCCAGATGCAATTCGCCCAGGCCGGCCACGATGAGCTGGTCCGTGTCCTCGTCCGTGAAGGATTGCAGGGTCGGGTCTTCGATGCAGTATCTTTGAAGCAATGCCTGAAGCTTGTCCGTGTCGCTGGCGCTGCCCGGAACCAGGGCCACGTTCAGCACCGGCTGGATGATGTCGATGTTCTCCAGGCGCAGCGAGGCTTTTCCGGAAAAAAGGGTGTCGCCGGTGATGCATTCCTTGAGGCCCGTGGCCAGGACAATCTCTCCGGCCCTGGCTTCGGGGATGGGTTCGTGCCGGTTGGCGTGCACGGTGTAGAGCTTGTGGATCTTCTCGAACCGTTCCAGCCGTGAGTTGTAGACCGCGCTGTTCTCGCCGATGCGCCCGTTGTAGACGCGCATGAAGATCTTCTTGTGCGCCCCCTCGAAAAGAACCTTGAAGACAAAACCCACGAACTGCTCCGGCCCCACCTTCTCGGCCTCCATCCGGCGCAGCACATGACTGTGGGAATGCGACTGCTCCGGCGAGGGAAGAAAGTGCGCGATCCCGTTCATGAGCGGCTGCACCCCGATGTTCTTCAGCGCGCTGCCGCAATACACCGGCACCGCCTGCCCGGTCAGGGTGGCCTTGCGCAGGGCCGCGCGCAGCTCGGAGTCGGTTATGTCCTGATCGGCCAGATAGCGTTCCATGACCAGATCGTCGAAATCCGCCGCGCCTTCGATCAATTCTCTGCGCCGCGTCTCCAAAAGCCCGCGGTCCCCGGCTTCCGGCTCCAGTTCCTGCACCGTCGTCCCCTGATCCGAGGCGTCGAAGACAAGCACCTTGCCGCGCAACAGGTGCAGCACTCCGCCCTCGACGCACGCGGACGGCACCGTGACCGGCAGCGGCCTGATGTCCAGACGGGCCGCGATGTCCGAAACCACCCGCCAGTAATCGGCTCCAGGACGGTCGGTCTTGTTGATGAAGACAAGCCTGGGCAGGCCGTACTTCCGGGCCTGCCTCCACACGGTCTCGCTCTGGGACTCGATGCCGTTGACCCCGCAAAAGACCACCACCGCGCCGTCGCAGACCCGCAGGGCGCGTTCCACCTCGACGTTGAAATCCACATGGCCGGGCGTGTCGATGATGTTGATCTGGCTGCCTTCCCAGAAGATCGACGTGCAGGCGGAGGTGATGGTGATGCCCCGCTTCTGCTCTTCCTCAAGATAGTCCATGGTCGCGTTGCCGTCATGGACCTCCCCGAGCTTGTGGATCTTGTGCGCGTAAAAAAGCAGGCGCTCGGTCAGAGTGGTCTTGCCGGCGTCGATGTGGGCGATGATGCCGATATTGCGCGTGGAGGAATCGATGTCGTGTTTTTTCATGAGTTCAGCTGAATCGGGTTAGGAGTAGATGGAAGTATGGCGGCGGAACGTGTCCGGGTCGATCACGTCCCAGACCCAGCAGCCAAGCAGACGCCCGGCCATGACCACGGGCGCAGTTTCGGGCTCGCCGCCATAGCTGATGTAGGGGCGGCCCGTGGTCATGGCCTCGGCGGTGACGGCCTTGTAGGCCTGCGCATATGGGCTGTCGGGCAGACGCAGTTCCACCCCGTACCCTGCCGGGTCCGGACGAAGCGTGCGGGGATATTCAAGGTCCAGCCCGGCCAGATCGATGCACGCCCCTGGTCCGGCGTCGGCCAGGAGCTTCAGGATGGGACGGTGATCCGAAGTGAAGACCTGATGCGCGGACAGGAAATCGCATCCGAACAGCAGCGGATCGGTAACGGGCCCGCTGACATGCACGACCAGATCCTGCACCTTGGCCGCCAGGGCCTGGACCATGGCCGAAAAAAGAGCCGGCAAGGGAAAGCGGCGCACGTCCACCGCGAAAAAGGCCCACTGCAGCGGCTCGCACCGCAGGGTATGCTCCACGTGACCAAACCGCCGGGTCTGCATTACCGGCTCGGCCCCATTCTGAGCCAGGGCATAGGCAAAGCTCACCGCGTTCTTGATCACCGACTTCTGCACCGGCGGACAGCGTTCGTACGCCTCGCCAAAAGCATCGTCGTCAATATCGGCAACAAATCCGTTCTCCGCCAACAGCTCTTCGATCACCGTCAAACTCCTTGCAAAAAAATGGGCAGGCCATGCATGACCTGCCCGACATTTCCATATTTCAAGGCGTTGCACAACAGGGCGCGGCCCCGGCAGTTCAGATCGCGTCCTGGACCAGCGCGCCCATTTCCGAGCAGCCGACCTTCTTGCCCTCTCCCACGTATATGTCGCCGGTGCGGAAGCCCCGCGCCAGCACGCCCTTCACCGCCGCGTCGATGGCCGCGGCCTCGGCTTCCAGGCCAAAGGCGAACCTGAGCATCATGGACACGGACAATATGGTCGCCAAGGGGTTGGCGATGTCCCGGCCCGCGATGTCCGGGGCCGAGCCGTGGATGGGCTCGAACAGGGCCGGCCCGCCGGAACCCATGGAGGCCGAGGGCAGCATGCCGATGGAGCCGGTGATGATGGAGGCCTCGTCGGACAGGATGTCGCCGAACAGGTTCTCGGTCACGATGACGTCGAACTGCGACGGGTCGCGGATGAGCTGCATGGCCGCGTTGTCCACGTACATGTGCGACAGCTCAACGTCCGGATACTCGGCCGCCGTGCGGATGGCCACCTCCCGCCACAGCCGCGACACGTCGAGCACGTTGGCCTTGTCCACGGAGCACAGCTTCCCTCCGCGCTTGCGCGCGATCTCGCAGGCCACGCGCACGATGCGCTCGATCTCGGACTCCGAATAGACCATGGTGTTGAAGGCCGATCGCTCGCCATTGATCACGCTCTCGCCGCGCGGCTCGCCGAAATACGCCCCGCCCGTCAGTTCGCGCACGACCATGATGTCAAGGCCTTGGCCGATGATGTCCGGGCGCAGATACGACGCCGCCGCCAGCTCCGGAAAGAGCACGGCCGGACGCAGGTTGGAAAAAAGGCCCAGGGCCTTGCGGATGCCGAGCAGCCCCTTTTCGGGACGGATGGCCGGGTCGATGGTGTCCCATTTGGGGCCGCCCACCGCGCCCAGCAGCACCGCGTCCGCCGCCTTGCACGCCGCCACGGTGGCCGTGGGCAACGGGTTGCCCACGGCGTCGATGGCCGCGCCGCCGATGAGCGCGGTTTCGGTTTCAACGGTGTGGCCGAACTTCGCCGCCACCTTCTCCAGCACCTTCACGGCCTGGGTCACTATCTCAGGGCCTATGCCGTCGCCGGGCATGAGGCAGATTTTCATGTTCATGAGAGAACTCCTGTATATTTAAGCATGCCTCCGGCGGGCAGGGGGCACGCCCCCTGCACCCCATTCATGGGGGGTGGGGGCGAAGCCCGGAGCTCGCGGGTAGGGCGTGCCGAATGGGTCTATCTTACTGTTGAAAAATCCAAAATTCGCAGGCCGTTCAAAAATGGTGAGATGCAAGGAAGCGGAAAAAGCCAGGACGCGCAGTCATGCGCAGATAGTCTGGCTTTTTTCGCTGACGCAGCAGATCGCCGTTTTTGGGCGGCCTGCTATTGCGCCACTTTGCGCTTGACGTATTCCACCAGCCCGCCGCCGGAAAGCATTTCCATCATGAACGGGGCCACGGGGACAAAACCGATGGTCTCGCCGGTGGTCAGGTTCGTGATCGTGCCTGCGGCCACGTCGATCTCCAGCTCGTTGCCTTCCTTGATGCGCTCGATGTCGTCGCCAAGCTCAAGGAGCAAGAGGCCCATGTTGAAGGCGTTGCGGTAGAAGATGCGGGCGTAGCTCTTGGCCAGCACCACGGGCATGCCCGCGCCGATGATGGCCAGCGGCGCGTGCTCGCGCGACGAGCCGCAGCCGAAGTTCTCCCCGGCCACCAGGATGTCGCCGGGGGTGACGCGCTTGACCCAGCCTTCCTCCAGGCCCTCGAAGCAGTTCTTGCCCAGTTCCGCCGTGTCGGCCGTGACCAGGAAACGGGCCGGGATGATGGCGTCGGTGTCTATATGATCGCCCACCACGTGGGTCTTGCCTTTGAATTTCATGTTTCCTCCTTTAGCCGAGCGCGCCCGGATGCGTGATGGAACCGGTCACGGCCGTGGCCGCGGCCACGGCCGGACCCGCCAGGTAGACCTCGGATTTCAGGCTGCCCATGCGGCCCTTGAAATTGCGGTTGGTGGTGGCCAGACAGCGCTCGCCCCCGGCCAGGATGCCCATGTGCCCGCCCAGGCACGGCCCGCAAGTGGGCGGGCTGATGATCGCCCCGGCGTCGAGAAAGATGCGCAGCAAGCCCTCGTCCAAGGCCATGGAATAGGCGCCGGGCGAGGCCGGGATGACGATGAATCGCACGCCCTTGGCCACCTTGCGGCCCTTGATGATCTTGGCGGCCTCGCGCAGGTCGCTGATGCGGCCGTTGGTGCAGGACCCGAGCACGACCTGATCCACGCGCACATTCGAGACATCTTCCACCGGCTTCACATTGTCCGGCAGGTGCGGACAGGCGATCTGGGGCGAGAACGAGGACACGTCGAAGGTCATCTCCTTCCAGTAATGCGCGCCCTCGTCGGCGGCGATGGGGCTGTCGCCCATGCGGCCATGCGCCTGGCAATAGGCCAGGGTCTTCTCGTCGGCCGCGAACAGCCCGACCTTGCCCCCGGCCTCGATGGCCATGTTGGCCATGGTCATGCGCGCCTCCACGGACAGATTGTCGATGACCTCGCCACCGAACTCCAGGGCCTTGTACAGGGCCCCGGCCACGCCGGTCTGGCCGATGGTGAAAAGGACCAGGTCCTTGCCGCCGACATGTTCGGGCAGCTTGCCCGTGAAGTTGACGCGGATGGTCTCCGGCACCTTGAACCAGGTTTCGCCCAGGGCCATGGCCGCCGCGATGTCCGTGCTGCCGAGGCCTGTGGCAAACGCGCCGAGCCCGCCGTAGGTGCAGGTGTGGCTGTCCGCGCCGACCACGATGTCGCCGGGTCCGACCAGCCCGTATTCGGGCAGGATGGCGTGCTCGACGCCCACATTTCCGCCTTCGTAATAATGGGTGATGTCCATCTCGCGGGCAAAGTCGCGCACGACCTTGACCTGCTCCGCCGAATCAATGTCCTTGTTGGGTGTGAAATGATCGCAGACAAGGGCCACCTTGTCTTTGTCGAAGACCTGCTTCACGCCCATGCCCCGGATGGACTTGATGGCCAGCGGCGCGGTTATGTCGTTGGCCAGCACCATGGACACGCGGCACTGGACGATCTGTCCGTCCGCGGTGATGGGCTGGTCGGTATGTCTCTGCAATATCTTCTGTGCTAAAGTCTGGCGCATATGCTGTCCTCCTGTCTTTTGGCCAAGCGGTTCAGGGCGTTCAGATACGCCTTGGCGCTGGCCACGATGATGTCCGCGTCGGATGCGCGGCCCACCGAGGTTTT
>Ga0265295_1004546_pt1 | contig 18556 bp, 19 predicted proteins | sample Munlansysbiofilm_FD_192503 | JGI IMG/M metagenome (GOLD analysis project Ga0265295, IMG submission 192503) | Leachate microbial communities from a municipal landfill in Southern Ontario, Canada - Methane capture system biofilm | ecosystem: Engineered > Solid waste > Landfill > Unclassified ...
GCATCGATTTGCACAGGATTATCTAATACAACAGTATTCCATCCATCAACAATTGGATTAGTTACAGCTTGAGTTGTAACTAAAATAGCTGCATTCGCGCCTGTCCAAACTTTCACTTCAAAAGTTGAAGTTCCAGCACCAGATGCTGCAAAGAATTTAACTGTGGTAAGGTATTTCCCATCACTTGCGGTTAAAAAAGCTGGAGTCCAACGGCTAGCTACGAAAAATGTACCCCCACCATTTAGACCGATACCATCGAAATTTTCACCGTTATCCCAATGTAACCAATTTGGATCCATTGGTTCAGACCATTTAAGATTTACTTTGTTTGCGTAGAGAACAGAATGCTCAAGTCCTACTGGTGGGAAAAGGCTTTTCACCTGCTCTGATGTAGCTCCTTTAATATGACTATCAGAAGTCACGATTTTGTTAAATTGAGAAACGTTTGCTTCCTGAGCAAAGCCAATACTGCTAAGTAGGAATACTAAAACAAGAATTAAATTGAATTTCTTCATTAGTGGAAAATTTTTAAATGATTTAATGTGTTAATAATAAACAAGCATAAGATTATTACCCGTTCAAAAAAGTGATCGGCATAAAAAGCTAGAAAATGAATTCCGCAACTTTTTAGAACAAGGAAATGGCTTAAATAAAGTAATAAAGGTGATGCTTAACAACCTTTTTGTTTTGTGGGGACACACTCTCATTTGTTTGCGCAAATTGCACCATTGACAATAAATCCAACAACATGAAAGCTGTTCTTTTCATAGTTTCTGTCTTTAAATAGTTAATAATAGCGGATAATTGAATTCGACAAATGTATAAAATCTTTTGCAACCAAAAAACAAATAAAGGATAAAACAGAAAAAATCAATTCAATTCATTTTATTGCAGGAATCATTTGGGTAAGCGGAAAAATAGTCGTAAATCTCTGTTTATATGCATTTAACAAGTTTCCCGAAAGCAATTTTGCCATCGTTTAGAAAGGTTATGAAATCCATTAGTGGATAGAAATCTGGAGAGCTCTTTGCTTATTGTTTTATCATGCTTTGGATTTACAATATTTAAAATACCGTTCTGTTGCATTAATTTTATCTTGGTCAAGATAGGTGGGCAACGTAAAGTTGCAACTAAATGAACTTGAACAATACTCACTACGACTGTAATTCGTGTAATTCTCCTCATTATCGACGCTCTATTTTACAAAAATGGGCAATACATCGCTATTGACATTGATATTTATATCTTCTTTTTCAAGCCGGGAGTTTTTTTTTGCAAAAAAGCAAACGAAGTGTAATTTTGGATGCTTTAATAGTCACCAACAAATTGAACTCAATGAGATGCCTTATTTTTCTGTATTCTAGCGTTCATCACTATCCGGATAACCAAAGCTCAAGAATGAACCGACAAACGCAACAATGTTGTCCAATCAGGAACTGCAACATCATACCACACTTTATATCTAATTCCCGATAAATTCTACCTAGGATTAGGATTTGGACTTGATCATGGTGGAATTGGGGGAAATATTCTCCTATACCCACACAAAAGCATTGGAGTATTTGTAGGTGGAGGATATTATTTGATTGGGTTTGGTTATAATGCTGGTTTAAAACTTCGCATTATTAGTAAAGAAGTTACAAAACACACCAACATCTTTTTTATGGGCATGTATGGATATAATGCAGTTATTAAAGTGAAGGATGCTGAAGAATTCAATAAAATGTATTATGGACCAACATTTGGTGTTGGAATCGATGTTAAACCGAATCTGCGAAAAAGCAACTATTATTCCTTTGTTATTTCAGTCCCGATTAGAGATCCAGAAGTAAAATCACAAATGCATACTTTAGAGCACTATCATGGAATTTCTTTTAACAATGGCTTATGGCCTATAGCTGTCTCAATTACACATAGAATAGGGTTTACCGATCATGATTAATGAAAAAGCGATGACATTGAATATCAATGTCATCGCTTTTTTAATATTAAAACAGTCCAGTAATATTTCCTTCGCTGTCAACATCCATAGTATTGGCGGCTGGCGTTGCGGGAAGTCCTGGCATACGCATAATTTCACCCGTAATAGGAACAATGAATCCTGCACCGGCCGCAATTTCAATTTGCCGTACAGTAACCACAAAGTCCTTAGGACGTCCAAGAAGTTCCGGGTTATCGGAGAGCGACTTCTGCGTTTTTGCAATACAAATAGGCAATTTGTCGAGTCCCAATTTGATGATATTTTCTAAATCGGCTTTAGCTTGAGCTGTAAAATCAATGGCTTCAGCACCATAAATCTGTTTCGCTAATGTTTTAATCTTTTCAGGAACAGAGCTGTTCCAATCGTACATTGGAGTATATCTTGTTTTGCAATTTTCGGAAATTTCAGCAACTGCCTTAGCAAGCTCCGTAGATCCTGCTCCCCCACTTGCCCATGCGTTAACTTCAATGGCTTTCATTCCCAATTCAGCTACATGATCAATAATGAGTTGAACCTCTTCGTCGGTATCGGTTGTGAAACGGTTTATGGCAATGACAGAACAAACATTAAATTTCCGAATGTTTTCGACATGCTTATCTAAGTTCGCCATTCCCTTTTTAAGTGCTTTAAGATCCGTCTTATTCACATCAGCCAAGGGAGCACCTCCGTGATATTTCAGCGCTCGTGCCGTAGCAACAAGTACCACAGCCTTTGGTGATAAACCGCTGTATCCACATTTAATGTCAAAGAATTTCTCGGCACCTAAATCGAATCCAAAACCAGCTTCTGTAACCACGTAATCGGACAAAGTAAGTCCCATTCGAGTGGCAATAACTGAGTTGGTTCCTTGTGCAATGTTGGCAAATGGACCACCATGAATAATAGCCGGAGTTCCTTCAACAGTTTGAACTAAATTTGGTTTTATAGCATCTTTCAAAAGAGCAGCCATAGCTCCTTCGGCCTTTAGGTCACGAGCATAAATTGGTTTTTTATCGAAGGTAAATCCGATGAAAATATTTCCCAACTTGCGTTTTAAATCCTGTAAATCGTCGGCCAAGCAAAGCGCTGCCATAACTTCCGATGCTGCTGTGATATCGAATCCCGATTCGCGCGGAACGCCCATTGTCCGACCGCCCAAGCCAACAATTACATGTCGTAGGGCTCTATCGTTCATATCCATTACGCGTTTCCAAGTTACGGTGCGTGGATCGATTCCCAAATTGGCTTTTTTACTTTGTAAGTTATTGTCTATGAGTGCTGATAAAAGATTGTGCGCTTTTTCAATCGCTGCAAAGTCGCCAGTGAAGTGTAAATTAATATCCTCCATGGGCAAAACCTGACTGTAACCGCCGCCGGTGGCTCCACCTTTTATTCCAAACACAGGACCTAAAGATGGTTCGCGCAGAACAACCGTTGTTTTTTTTCCAATCCGGTTTAATCCCTGAGCCAATCCTATACTTACAGTTGTTTTACCCTCACCAGCTGGTGTTGGGGAAATGGCAGAAACAAGAATTAATGTATTTTTCTTTACCTTTTCGATATCAATTAACGAGAGAGGGAGTTTTGCTTTGTATCGTCCGTATTGCTCAAGGTCATCTTCACTTAAACCCACTTGTTTAGCAATATCAACGATTGGTAACATTACTGTTTTTTTCGCAATTTCTTGATCACTACTCATAATTTTCTATTTTTAATTATATTAAATAAATCCATTAGCAAAATCGTCTCCGTAATTAACCATTGGAGGGTGATATTGTTCAAACCACCATCTCAACTTACATTAAAAAGCTTAACTGCTTGACTAAAGCATACAAAGAGTCAAAATAATCATTAATTGCAAATAAAACAAAAACATCCTTTTACTTTGGGAGCTTTTGTCCTATTGTAGAGGGTTTTATTTCGATTTTGGCAAGTGCAAACCACACTCTTTATGTTCCGGATTTTCCCACCACCAGCGTCCCGAACGAACATCTTCGCCTTCGCGGACAGCACGAGTACATGGCTGACAACCAATACTACGGAAACCTTCGTCGTGAAGTTTGTTGTATGGCACATTATTTAACGTGATGTATTCCCAAACTTGATCTTCGTTCCAGGTAATTAATGGATTAATTTTTACCATCTTATTTGCCTCGTCCCACTCAACAACTTTATTGGCAGTTCGGGTAACCGATTGATCGCGACGTAACCCGCAAATCCAAGCCTCAGCCCCTTTAAAAGCACGTTCAAGAGGTTCTATTTTGCGAATATGGCAACATTTCTTACGCTTCTCCACTGAATCGTAAAAGAGATTTATTCCATCGGTCAGCACCATAGGTTCAACTTGCTTATAATCAGGGAAATAAACCTCAATACTTTTTTTATAAAAACGCTGCGTCTTCTCAATCAGTTGATATGTTTCAGGAAACAAACGTCCTGTATCTAGCGTAATAATTCGCGCCTCAGAATTTGCTTTCACAACCATATCCGTAAGAGCCTGATCTTCAGCCCCCATGCTGGATGCCAATACTAATTTAGTTCCAAAAGTTTGGCTTGCCCATTCTATAATTTGTATTGCTGTTTGCTTCTCCAGAAGTTTACAATAATCATTAATTTTTTCTTTATGATTCATATTGTATCAATTTTACGAATGAATAGAATTTACAAAAATAAGAAATTGAACCGGAAATCTACTAAAAATTGCTAATTTTGCAAACTTAAACTACAATTATACACCGACAAAAATCATTATAAATGAACAACTATACTGTTAAGCATTTACAAGAGCTCGAGGCTGAGTCGATTTATGTACTACGAGAGGTAGCTTCGCAATTCGAAAATCCGGTGATGCTCTTTAGCGGCGGCAAAGATTCTATTGTAATGTTTCATTTGGCCCGCAAAGCATTTTATCCCGCAAAAATGCCTTTCACACTGATGCACATCGACACAGGTCATAACTTTCAAGAGACCATTGAATTTCGCGATCAGCTGATTGCAGAAAACGGCGTTACATTAATTGCTGCCATGGTACAAGAGTCGATTGACAAAGGCCGTGTTGTTGAAGAACAAGGACCCGATGCAAGTCGAAACATGTTGCAAACGACAACCCTTTTGGATGCAATTACTGAACATAAATTCGATTGTGCCATGGGTGGAGGTCGTCGCGACGAAGAGAAAGCGCGTGCTAAAGAACGTTTCTTCTCACACCGTGACGTTTTTGGTCAATGGGATCCAAAAAACCAACGTCCGGAACTGTGGAACATTTTCAATGGCAAGAAAAACATGGGCGAACATTTCCGTGTATTCCCAATTAGTAACTGGACTGAAATGGATGTTTGGCAATATATCCTGCAAGAGGAGATTGAAATGCCTTCAATCTATTACACACACCGGAGAAAAGTATTCAACAGAAACGGTCAGTGGCTCGCATGGGCTCCATTTATGCAATTAAAAGAGAATGAGAAAGTGGAGGAACTTGATGTGCGTTGCCGTACCATTGGTGATATAACTTGCACTGGATTAACGCTTAGCAAAGCAACCTCGCTGGAAGATATTATTCAGGAAGTTGCCGCTACACGAATTACAGAACGCGGCGGAAGAGCGGACGATCAACGAAGCGAGTCGGCCATGGAAGATCGCAAACGTGAGGGATATTTTTAAAAATTTTTATTGAAAACAGAATTATGACTAGCAGACAAGATAATGGATCACAGCACGGAGGTTACCTCGATATGGAGCTTCTCCGTTTTACCACTGCGGGAAGTGTCGATGACGGAAAAAGCACCCTAATTGGACGACTTCTATACGACTCAAAAGCAATTTTCGACGACCAGATGAAGAGTATCGAAAAAGCAAGTACGCGTTTGGGTGGCGAAGAGGTTAATCTAGCATTGGTTACCGACGGATTACGCTCGGAACGCGAACAAGGAATTACCATCGATGTTGCCTACCGGTATTTTGCAACGCCAAAACGAAAATTCATTATTGCCGACACCCCAGGACACGTTGAATATACTCGAAATATGGTAACTGGCGCATCATCGGCCAATGTTGCCCTTATTTTGGTGGATGGCAGAAACGGAGTTTTGGAACAAACACGCCGACACAGCTTTATTGCCAGTCTATTACACATTAAACACATTGTTCTTTGTGTTAACAAAATGGACTTGGTTGATTTTAAACAAGAAGAGTATGAGCAAATTAAGAAAGATTACATTGACAATGTAGCCTCGAAACTTAATGTTAAAGATATTCGCTTTGTTCCAGTAAGTGCCAAATTGGGTGACAATATTGTGGATAAAAGCCAAAACATGTCGTGGTACACTGGACCAACGCTTCTTGAATTATTGGAAACCATTGAAATTGTAAACGACAAAAATATTGACGAAGCTCGACTTCCGGTACAATATGTAGTTCGTCCACAAAACGACAAATTCCACGATTACCGCGGATACGCCGGACGTGTGGCTGGAGGAGTTTTCCAAAAAGGAGACAGCGTAACCGCACTTCCATCTGGAAAAACGTCGAAAATTAAATCAATTGAGATTGCCGAACAAGCCCTCGACATTGCATATCCACCACTTTCAATTACCATGACATTGGAAGACGATATTGACGTAAGTCGCGGTAATATGATTGTAAGTTCGGAAAGTTTACCTCAACAATCGCAAGATATTACAGCCATGGTGTGCTGGTTGAGTGCAAAACCAATGGCAATGGGACAACGTTATTTGGTAAAACACACCACACACGACCTTAAATGCCTGATTACCAATATTGTTTATAAATTAAATATCAATACACTCGATTTGAATTACGAAGAGAAGAGTGTTGGACTAAACGATATTGCGAAAATTCAACTAAAAACAACGGAACCCCTTCTTTTTGATACTTATGCAAACAACCGAATTACTGGAAGTTTTATTATTATCGAAGAGGGAACAAATAACACCGTAGGTGCCTGTATGATAGAGTAATATTTGCTAAAATCATTGTTAATTACTGAATCGAAGCTCGATTCAACACATTAAATAAAACTGAGACCGTCTGAAAAACCAACGTATCCTATGCAAAGGATTAAATTTTCAGTCGGTCTCTTTTTCTAGCAGCAAAATGCAATGATTACAAAATAGGGTTATTAAAAGAACTACACTATGCTCATAGTAATTGCAATAATGACATTGGGAATGATCCTGGGTTATTTTTTTCGTAAATCGACAAAAATAAAGGGCAACACCGAAAAGTTTACGAAATATGTAATATTTTTGCTTTTGTTTGTGATGGGAATCTCCATTGGTAGCGACAAAGGAATTATGAAATCGTTGCCCACACTGGGATTACAATCGCTCATAATTACCATAGGAGCACTTGCAGGAAGTGTTTTATTAGCCTGGTTGGCATATATTGTTTTCTTTAAAAACGATAAAAAATAAAGACATGAAGTATCTTGGCATCGATTTTTCAAAATTCCCGCACATTGAAGAACAGCATCGCAAACAACTAACAGTAGTATTGCTCCATAGCGACATGTCGGCAAAAGAGTGCAAAAAATTGATACAGAACAGTACTCTTTGGGAGAAAATAAACATGTTTCACTCCTTTGATATGCTTGATATTGAAAATTTTGGGAACATAAAACCAACTCCGAAAGTGGGGAGGGAAAAAACAGACTTGGAGTCTTTCATGGAATATTTGCTGGAAAACATGGAAGATGAGGAATATAAGGATTTCCAAGAAGATCTTCAATATAGTGAATTTGTGAATAAATTTTTTGGATGGATTGCTGTTTTCGACGCTCCCACACTTTCTGAATTGGAAAATTTATCGGCGGAGACTAATTTTGACTACGTTCCAGTAATCCTGCAAATTGGAGACACCCTTTTGGAACGTAAAAAAACGAACAAAAAACTAATCCGTAAATTTCTGAAAAACTACACAACTCTATTCGACAATAAAGCAATAGACGCATTTTTGGATGTTTATTCGGCGACATCGTCAAAAAAATTACAATCCGCATCCAATGAAAAGGATAAACCGAAAGAAAAATCCCATAAATAAAATCCTTAACGTGTATAATTAAACCCCAAATTAGTGAGAGGCAGTTTATTCATATTAGCATTTTTCGTTGCAGGAATTCTTCTGGGAATCAGCAATTTAATCCCGTTTGAAATCAGCAATTACCATCTGAGCGAATATACGCTCTACTTGCTTATGTTTCTGGTTGGGTTTGGTATTGGCGCAGACGAAAACACCTTTTCCATTCTAAAGAGTTTGAGTTTCAAAGTGTTGAGCATTCCTCTGATCACTATTATAGGTACTTTTATCGGAGTAACAGTCTCCTATTTTTTCCTTTCGGACATCTCCATTTCTGATGTTTGGGCCATTGGCGCAGGATATGGATATTATAGCCTGTCGAGCATCTATTTGGCTGAATTACGCACCGAAACCATTGGAGCAATTGCTTTGCTGTCGAATATTTTGCGTGAAATTATCACCCTAGTGTCAACGCCCCTATTGGTTAAATATTTCGGGGAAATTGCCCCCATTTGCGCTGCTGGCGCAACAAGTATGGATACAACGTTACCCATAATTACTGCCTATTCCGGAAAAGAGTATGCTCTTATTTCCGTTTTTCACGGCACCATACTCACCATACTTGTGCCTATAATTGTTACGTTTTTTGCACGCTAAGATAGTCAACAAAACCCTATTTTGTAAAATAAACAGTGTTGAAGCAACATTTCTCAATATACAGTAGGCAATATCCGCTTTTAAATCATTCCCTTTCCCTCAATTGCCAATGAATCAATGCGTCGGATACAACAAAAGCACTTCCTCCTATATAAACCATATCGGTCAATTTTGCCTTCTTCAACGCTACCTCGATGGCATCTCCAACCATGGAGAATGCTTCTCCTTCAAATCCGGCCAGTTTGGCAATTTCTGTTAATTTATCAACATGCATAGCACGAGGAATTGACGGTTGAGTAAAATAATATTTCGCCTTTGATGGAAGCATCTTTAACATTGCCTCAACATCCTTGTCGCTTACAACACCCAAAACCATAAACAAGTTATCATAAGTTGTATTACTGATCTGACGTACCACTTCCGACAACCCTTGCGCATTGTGTGCAATGTCAACCACAACATAGGGCTGTGTGGCAAGTACTTGCCAACGGCCATTCAATCCAGTTGCATTCGCTGCATATTTCAACGCATCCAGCGCTTTTTTGAAATTTATGGGGAATAGGGTGGTAACAATTTCGAGCGCTGCCAGAACCGTTACAATGTTCTTTTTCTGATAATGACCAATTAAATCGAGCAACACTTTTTCTTGCGTTCCGTTGATGCTCTGTTGAACAGTGATTTCCAACTTTCCATCGCTTGTTGGTTGACTTTTAGTTACGACATATTTATCCGACGCCAAGGTCAACGGAGCATTTGCCAACGCTGCTGTTTCTTGAAATACAGGGAACGTTTGTTCGTTATATTCTCCAATAATAACAGGCGTGTTGGGCTTAATTATTCCGGCTTTCTCTCGTGCAATTGTAGCATATGTGCTGCCTAAAAACTGCGTGTGGTCGAGTCCAATATTGGTAATAACAGAAAAAAGAGGGCTGATGATATTGGTGGAATCGAGTCGGCCACCCATTCCAACCTCAATAATAGCAATATCCACGTTCTGTCGATTAAAGTAGTCCAATGCCATAGCCACCGTCATTTCAAAAAAACTGGGGGTTAACTCCGTAAAAATCGTTTTGTGTTTCTCCACCCACTCAACAACCTCCTCTTCGGGAATCATTGCCCCGTTAATTTTAATTCGCTCTCGAAAATCGATCATGTGGGGCGAGGTATAAAGTCCTGTTTTGTAGCCACTTGCCTGAAAAACCGAAGCCAACATATGGGAAACGGATCCCTTTCCATTTGTTCCAGCAACATGAATTGTTTTGAAATTACGATGTGGATGATTAAAATAATTATCCATGGCAATCGTTGTATCTAAATTCGCCTTATAGGCAGACTCGCCAATTCGCTGAAACATAGGCAACTGACTAAATAGGTATTGTAAAGTTTCCTGATAATTCATAAATTTTTCGTTTCAATCATATATTCGACAAAGTTATTTGTTAACTTTATATAAACTAAATTTTAAATGCATGACTACGAAAAAAAAGGTATTTATTTTAGACACGAACGTTCTATTGCATGACTATAAGTGTCTGCACAATTTTCAAGACAACGATATTGTGATCCCAATCACAGTTTTAGAAGAGCTTGACAAGTTTAAAAAGGGATTTGATCAAATAAATTTCAACGCACGTCAGATAGCGCGAGATTTAGACCTACATTGCGAGGGGGAAGTCTTCACAAAAGGAGTTTCCATGGGCAAAGGAATGGGGAATTTGTTTATTGAAACAAGCCATAAATCCTCGGAATTTGTGAAAGCAAACTTTCCAGAAAACACTCCTGATCATCGCATTTTGGCCATTGCCGAACATGTCTCAAAAACCCGAAAAGAGCCGGTAATATTTGTATCAAAAGATATTAATTTGCGCATAAAAGCCAAGGCAATTGGTATTCCTTCGGAAGATTACGAAACCGACAAGGTCGAAGACATGAATATTTTTTCAGGTCCTCAGGTAATAAAAAATGTGGATCCAAATTTCATCGTATCGGTCAACAATTCGACGGAGCCTATTTTTAAAGCCGATATTCCGTTTAAAAACCTACCCACTCGAAATGCGCATTTAGTTCTAAAATCAAAGGAGGGTGAACTTTCGGCACTTGTCTATTTTGATGTTGAATTACAACAAATTACAGCAATTCACCATAGAAATGTATATGGAATAAAGCCCCGAAACGAAGAGCAACGCTTTGCTTTTCAAGCACTCCTTAATCCTAAAATTCCCCTTGTTAGCATAACGGGGAAAGCCGGAACAGGGAAAACATTGTTGGCATTGGCTGCTGCATTGGAACAAGTGGACGATTTTGAACAAATTCTGCTTGCCCGCCCCATTGTTCAGCTTTCGAATCGTGATTTAGGATTTTTACCCGGCGATGCCAATGAAAAAATAGGACCATATATGTTGCCACTTTACGACAACCTCGATGTAATCAAAAGTTACAATAAAAAACATGGACGACAGGCTGAGAAAATCGATCAACTTCAAAAGGACAAAATCATTAACATAACACCCCTCGCTTACATTCGAGGTCGAAGTTTAAACAAAACCTACTTTATTGTTGACGAGGCACAGAATTTAACTCCGCACGAGGTTAAAACCATTATTACGCGCGCTGGAGAGGGAACCAAAATTATTTTCACCGGTGACGTGCAACAGATCGACACGCCCTATTTGGACGAGCGTTCCAATGGATTATCATATCTAACGGATCGGTTGAAAAACGAAAAATTATTTATGCACATTCATTTGCAAACCGGGGAGCGCAGTGCTTTGGCCGAAATGGCTAGCAATTTACTCTAACATTCGTACATTGCTCTTTTAAAAGTCCATTGATAATTAAAATCTTAGTAACGTTTAACAAAATGGGGGGAATTCGATATTTTGCTTTTCATTAAAAATAATTGTATTTTGCCTTCGCAATATAAACCTAAAGAGAAATATTATGAACAATAATCAAATTCGTTTAATGGGCGTTTTAATACGCGATCGAAAATCTTCAGCAGCACAAGTGCAATCGCTTCTAACAGAATATGGATGCAGTATTAAAACTCGTTTGGGACTGCACGAAGCATCTGATAATTTATGTGCTCCACATGGTTTGGTTCTGTTGGAACTGACTGGATCAGTCGCAGATATGGACAAACTTGAAAAAGCACTCAATGGTGTAAAATCGGTGGAAGCAAAAGTTATAAATTTCGCCGTCTAGCGACATCTGTACCCCATAAAAAAAGCGAAGTCAATCAACTTCGCTTTTTTGTAGGAAAAGGGTTTTCTATGCCATGTTCCCTACTTTTTTTACTTTTGCTTGTTGATTCTACTACCAATATATCAAAAAAGAGCAACCCAATGAACGAGTTACAATACAAACATGGCAAAATTGTGGGATGGTTCTCCATTCTGGGCAACACAATTCTATTCATACTAAAATATATAGTTGCCTTTCTTACCGGATCCGTAGCTTTAATGGCCGATGCTTGGCATACGTTATCGGACAGTGTTAGTTCAATTGTACTCTTAATTGGAATTAAATGGTCCACAAAACCGGCCGACGATGATCATCCATTTGGTCACGGAAGAGCAGAACTAATCAGTTCCATTATCATTGGTTTTATTCTTGGAGCAATTGCGTTGAATTTTGGATGGGAAGGTATTGATCGACTTCAAAATCGGGTCTCTGTAGAATATGGATCATTAGCAATTTGGGTAACTGTACTCTCTATTATAGCGAAAGAAGGAATGGCGCAATTTAACTTTTATCACTATCGACGAAGCCAAATATTATCGATTAAGGCCGATGGATGGCATCATCGATCCGACAGTATTTCATCGATTGTTATTTTAGGTGGAATTCTATTGGGGCAATATTTTTGGTGGATCGACGGAGCATTGGGAATCATTGTGGCCGTTTTAATCGGATATACGGCGTACAAAATCATATCAGAAGGCGTAAATCCGTTGCTGGGCGAGGAGGTTCCGATGGAATTAAAAGCTCAGATTAGCATAATCGCCGACAAAATAGCCGGGTATGATACCTATGTTCATCACATGCATATGCACCGATATGGCACGCATACAGAACTCACCTTTCATGTTCGTCTACCAAAAAAATGTACATTTGAGGAAGTTGAACAGCTTATTAATGCCATTCAAAAAGAGGTGAAAACCAATATGAATATCCATGCTACAATTCATGCGCAAATTCTGCACCTCGAAAAAATCAATCCGTAATTGACGATGTAATAATGACTTTCTAAACAATTTGTCTCCTAGACCACGGAATATTCATCCAGAATCCATATTAGTTTGAAAATAAAATACTAAATTTGGAATAACTTAAAATGGCCATTCGTTTTTGTACCCAAAATAAAACCTAATTATCTTCATTTACACCAACCCTAAAGGGAGTGAAGAAAATCAATTGCTCCTTTTAAGAACCGGGCAAACAGTTTATTTCCATGTTGTTGTATTAAAATTAGGTACAAAAACGGATATGCAGTTAACTTAATAATCAAGGGTTTTGTAAATAAGTTTGTAAATCATGAATTTCATAGACTACTATAAAATATTAGGGATCGACAAATCGGCAACCCCGAAACAAATCAAAGATGCCTACCGGAAATTGGCTAGAAAGTTTCACCCTGATCTGAACCCAAATGATGCGGAAGCGAAAGCCAAATTTCAGCAGATCAACGAAGCCAATGAAGTATTAAGTGATCCCGAAAAACGCAAGAAATTTGATCAATACGGAAAAGATTGGCAACATAGCGAACAATTTGAGAACGCAACACAATATCAAAATCAGTCGTCGAAATCACATAGAACAAACTATTCCGGGACAGATTTTTCCGACTTCTTTGAATCGATGTTTGGTGGAGCAACAAGCGCAGGCAGGAGCAGGCAGATGAAATTCAGGGGCGATGATTTGAATGCGGAATTGCAGCTTAACTTAATGGATGCCTATAAAACTCATCAAAAAATAGTTACCGTAAATGGTAAAAAGATACGGATTACGATTCCTGCCGGAATTGAAAATGGACAAACCATCAAAATAGCAGGACATGGTGGTCAAGGAATTAATAACGGACCCAATGGAGATTTATATATTACATTTTCCATTGCCAAGCATCCCCAGTTTAAACGGTTGGGAAAAGATTTATTTAGAACCGTGGATTTAGATTTTTATGTTGCAGTATTGGGCGGAGAGATCACCGTAGATACCTTGAGTGGTAAAGTGAAGCTAAAAGTAAAACCCGAAACACAAAACGGAAGCAAAGTAAAGTTAAAGGGAAAAGGGTTTCCGGTTTATAAGAGTGATGGGGAATTTGGCGATTTATTTATAAGCTATAGTGTTAAGATTCCCACAAATTTAACGGAAAAGCAAAAAGAGCTCTTTACAGAATTGTCCAAATTGTAATTTAAAATTTTGAACCATGCAATCAGAAAATTTAATCGCTATACGGGATTTCTGCACCACCCACAACATTGAAATCTCATTTGTTAGTTCATTGCAAAAGAATGGATTGATTGAAATAACCACGATTCAAGAAACCGAATTTATACATGCCGACCAACTTCCACACTTAGAGAAAATTGCCCATCTATATTTCGAATTGGACATCAATCTGGAAGGCATTGATACCATTTTTCATCTGCTCCAGCGAATAAACACCATGCAGGACGAAATTAAAGAGCTTCGAAACAAGCTTCGTTTTTACGAGTTGTAAAAATTCCCAGATCAATTGTTACTTTGCAATTCAGGATCGATGATAAAGATAACGATTCACTAAAAACTGAAATTGATATAAACGATCTATTTTAAAGATCACTACTGTTCGGAGAAATACTAATAATGAATACTAGACTCTGCACTCCACTGCATTACATTTCCCGAAGAATCGGGACGTGGCAGCATGACAACATGTTAGATCATAGAAGAGGGGGCTTGCTGGCGGCTTCGCCGCCAGCAAGCCCCCTCTCCTAATAACGTCCGTTACGACCCTGTCATTGACAAAGTTATACCTATTTTCAGCAGTTTTGTCGAACATACGTTCCAGAGCGTTAGCAAATTTTAAAAGATTTACCGGACGCTAGTGATTAAAGATATAGAAAGCAAAACTATCTGTATAGCCTTCTCAATGATTTATTCAAATAATGTTATAAATTTGTAAAATATAAACTACCCCAAAGTAGCTTCGCCCACCTAAATTGGGTGGGCGAAGCTACTTTTTTGAGGTTTACAAATGAGTTATCGGCAATGTTAAAAGCGAGCATCCTACATAAAATATAAGAATGTCAGAAAGAGACCATCATAGGAAAATAATAATAAAAGCGTTTACCCATCTTGTGGATGAAGTGAAATTGTCTAGTAGCTTGAATTTGCATGATATTAATATAAATATTGAGGATACTTTTTGCGAACTACTTAATTGCATCTATACAGACAGAAAATTTAAAAATCTAAATTCTGAATCAGATGGTAATTACAAAGCAATTGATTTAGGCGACGATAAAAATGATATAGCTATACAAGTAACATCAACAATTAAAAGAGAAAAAGTTGTTGAAACTCTTGAAAAATATAAAGATGAAAATGTTTACAACAAAGTTGTAATGCTGTATTGTCAAATTAATAAGCCCAAGAGAAAAATAGGATTTGATACTATAATTGAGGAAAAGTTTGAATTTGAAGAATGGGATTTGTCTAAATTATTAAACCTCATGCCTTTTTCAAATCTAAATCGACTTAAAGAAATTTCTGAGCTTTTAAGTAGAGATATTCTATCCAATATTCCAGACATAACAAAACAAGAGGACTTAACAGCAATTGAGGAATGGGAAAAAACTAATCCAACAGATATTCGAAACATTACAGATAAAATGAAATCAGCATGTTCAACAGTTAAAGAAGTCCGAATAAAAAAGTATTGTCGAGATATTGCATCAGGTAAAGTTGAACTTTCAAGGCATTCTGAAAGAGTTATTAGTGCAATGAAGTACAGGATTTTTAATGTTTGTCAAGATGAACTGATTGACTTTGTTGAATTACATGAAGGAGAAGAAATTACATCTAAAGACATAAGTTTATTAGTCGACCAATATACAAATAGAGCCTTTGAAATTATTCAAGATAAATCTTTGGATTACATATACCCTTTGAAAAATAAAGACATACTTAAAAAAGTAGTTTTAGCGCTTATTGATGAATGCTACTTATCATTTGATGAAGAAGGAATATACTCATGAAAAATAAGTCATTTGCAAGGAAACGTATGATGTTCATACAAAAGGAAGATTATAATTTTCTTACTTATAATCTTATAATCCTTTTGCACACATTGAAATGCGTATCACCAGAAAAGAAATTTAAAGATTTTAGAAAAGTTGCCTATTTAATTGAATTTATTAATTCAGGAGGAGATATAACTAAATACTCAAGAGAGGAATTGGCTAGTATATATTCTAAGGCTCAATTAAAGAAACAACTAATATCTCACCTTTTAGTCGTATTAAGGAATCATAATTTTATAGACGTTTCCATAAATTCTGTAAATAAATCATTTGATATTTGGTTAAATATTGAAGAACTCCCCGCTGATTTTTTTGACAAGAAACTTTTCAAAAAAGAAATTGAAAATATAAACCTAATAAAAAAGCAAGCAAGTCATTTAAGTGTTTTGACAGTTAAGACTTTAGTTGACAGATTATTTACTTCAAATAATATACTCACATGGGAAATTTAATTATTAAGAAAGTCAGATACTACGGTGAGCAGTATTATTTTGAATCACCTGAATTTCAAGAAGGGGTAAATATTATCGTTGGCGATAATGGTTCTGGCAAAAGTACATTTTCATATTTTATTGAATATGGTTTAGGTGGTGCAGTTAAGCCATTTAATGATAATGAGAAGAGAGAAAAATATTCTAAGATACTTGATGATAAAAACAACTTTGTAGAACTTGACTTACAGATAAATGATTCCTTATTTACGATTAAACGATTTATAAATCAAAATGATATTTTCATATCTGACGGGCAGAAAATAGAGAAATTACCTATTAAAAGACATAAAGAAACAGCTCCATATATTTTTTCTGATTGGTTACTAAAAAAGCTTTCTATTCCTGTATTTGAATTAAATATGGGAGTGAATACATGGTATTTTAACTTTAATGATTTATACAGACTTCTTTGTTACGACCAAGACACTGAACCTCGAAGAATATTTAAATCGCCACCTGCGGATAATTTTATTGCAGATTCTTCAATTGTAAGAAAGTCAACTTTTGAAATTATGCTTGGGATTTCATCAATTGAATATTATAAAAAGCTTGATGAAGTAAAGAAGTTTCAAAAGTTGAAGGAAGCATCTAAAGCTCGGTTAACCGATTTTATTGAAATGCATCCTCGTATTTCTGATGATAAAGATGCTCTTGATAAAAATATCGAAGAATTAAATAATCAACTTGATAAACTTGTAAATGAAAGAGACTTATATCAGAAACAAAACACAAAGGTTGACGAAAAAACGGAGCATTTGGCACAAATTCAATCAGATTTAATTCATCTTGATATTTCAGTATCGGAAGATACGGTGCAAATGGAAATGTATCAGTCAGAAGTATCAAAAATTAAGAGACTATATTCAAATCTAACTGAGGAAATATCAGAAATTGCAAAGACCATTTTTACACATGAAAAATTGAATTTATTTTCAATGGAAGTTTGCCCTTTTTGTATGTCCAAAAAATCCAAAAAAGAAGGTTTTTGTATTTGTGGGGAAGAATTTGATAAAGATAAATATGAGAAATTTGTTTACAGTGCCTCTGAATATACAGAGATATTAAAACACAAAGAGAAAAGCTTAGAAACAATCCAAGTTGCATTATCTTCTTATGATGAAGAAATAGAAAAACTAAAAAAATCAATTGCAAAAAACACATTACATTCAAATGAGTTAAAAACAAAATTGCGTTCAATCATAAATGCGATTGAATATTCTGGTAATTCTCAGTTTGTAGACTCATTAAATGAAAAAATAATTCAAGTCAAAACTGAAATCTTGGAAAATGAAAACGAACTTGATTTAACAAAAAGAAAGAGTATGCTAAGTAGTGATTACAGAGCCAAAAATGAGGATTACAAGTTAGTAAACAAAGACTTTAATAAATTGAAATTTAGTTTTGAAAAAGGAAATCTAAGGACAATTGAAAAGTTCAATATTATTTATAACGAATTAATGCAAGCTTCCTCGTGTAATTGTAATAGTGCACAGATTGATGAAGAATACATGCCATACATTGATGAAGGAGAATATAAAAATAAGAGTGCAGATGTGCCCAAACGCATGATGTACTATTATACAATTCTCAGTTTGGCTCTAAAATTAAAAACTGTAAAGCATCCAAGATTTCTATTGCTTGACACTCCTGAAACGGCAGGAATTGACGATGATAATCTAAAACATGACCTTGGATTATTAGAGCTTGCTCTTCAACTATCTAAAAACAAAGAAACTGACAATTTGGGTAAGTTTCAGATTTTACTAACAACTGGTGAAGACAAATATCCAGAACAATATAAGGAAAAGATTAAACTCCGATTTAGTGAAAAAAAGAAAGATTTTATACTGAAAGAAAGAAAACAAAGCCGATAACACTGTATATACAAAATGGGCGAGATAGTAGTAAATTCAAGGGCTGTAGCCCGCTTTAAATTATCACGGTTTGATAGGTTTGAAGCCCGCAATCGCCCACATTTGCATATACTTGGCCGTTACCGCCAAGTGTAGGAGACAGTACCATACAGACAATTTGCTACTTAAAGACAGAAAAAGAAAAACGACAAAATGAACAGCCGACACACAAAACTGCACATTCACAAGCCCCGACACACAAGCCGATGCTTC
>Ga0265295_1004547_pt1 | contig 18554 bp, 23 predicted proteins | sample Munlansysbiofilm_FD_192503 | JGI IMG/M metagenome (GOLD analysis project Ga0265295, IMG submission 192503) | Leachate microbial communities from a municipal landfill in Southern Ontario, Canada - Methane capture system biofilm | ecosystem: Engineered > Solid waste > Landfill > Unclassified ...
CCGGCCCTCGGGCCTGTTCGGCGCCAAGGACGCCAAGCGGGTCTGAGATGGGCGGCTTCCGCGCCGACGTCCTGCGCCTCTGCGCCCTGGCCGCCGCCCTGGGCCTGGCCCCCCTGGCGCTGTCCGGCGGCTACCACCTCACGGTCCTGACCATGTGCTGCCTGCACGCCATGATCGCCGTGGGCCTGAACCTCCTGGTGGGCCACGCCGGGCAGATATCCCTGGGCCACGCCGGATTCTACGGCCTGGGGGCCTACACCACGGCCGTGCTCACCTCGACCCTCGGCCTGCCCGTGCCCCTGGGCATGGCCGCCGGGGTGCTGGCCGCCGCGGCCGTGGCCTTCCTGGTGGGAGTCCCCTCGCTCAAGCTCACCGGCCACTACCTGGCCATGGCCACGCTGGGTTTCGGAATCATCCTCTCCATCCTCTTCAACGAAACCGTGGCGATCACCGGCGGCCCCTCGGGCTTCACCGGCATTCCCCGCCCGGCCGTGGCCGGAACGCCGCTGGGCGACCTGGCCTACTACTTCATCGTGGCCGGGTCGCTCTGCCTGGTCCTGCTCCTGTCCCTGAACCTCCTCCATTCCCGCCTGGGCCGGGCCCTGCGCGCCCTGCACACCTCGGAGAAGGCGGCCCAGGCCATGGGCATCGACGTGGCCCGCCACAAGCTCTTCGTCTTCGTGCTCTCGGCGGGCTTCGCCGGACTGGCCGGGGTGCTCTACGCCCACTACCTGACCTTCATCGCCCCGGCCTCCTTCGGCTTCTCCTTCTCGGTGGAGCTCATCGTCATGGTCGTGCTCGGGGGCATGACCAGTCTTCTCGGCTCGGTGCTGGGGGCCTTCTTCCTGACCGTGCTGCCGGAATTCCTGCGCGTCTTCGAAAACGTGGAGGTGCTTCTCTTCGGCCTGATCCTCGTGCTCTGCATGCTCTACCTCCCCGGCGGGCTGGCGGGCGGTCTGGCCGCGCTGACGGAACGGCTGCGCCGGACGGCCCTGGAACGGACGCGCTCCAGGGAGGCCGCCGATGACTGAGCCGCTGCTCTCCTGCTCGGGCGTGAGCGTGCGCTTCGGCGGGGTCCAGGCCCTCCTGGACGTGGACTTCCAGGCCGGGGCCGGAAGCATCGCCGCCATCATCGGCCCCAACGGCGCGGGCAAGACCACCCTGCTCAACGTGCTCTCGGGCATGGTTCCGGCGGACTCCGGCTCCGTCCGCCTGGGCGGCCGCGACCTGAGCCGGGCCAGGGCCTTCGAGCGCAGCCGCGCGGGCATGGTGCGCACCTTCCAGAACCTGGAAATCTTCTCCAACATGAGCGCCCTGGAGAACGTCATGACCGGCTGCCACGGCCGCCTGGAGCTGCCGGTCTGGCACAGCCTGCTGCGCACGCCCCGTTCCCGGGCCCTGGAGCGGGACATCCGGCGCGATGCCGAGGCGGCCCTGGATTTCGTCGGGCTCGCGGACGCGGCCCAGACCCCGGCCCGCGACTTGGCTTTCGGCAGGCAGCGGCTCCTGGAGCTGGCCCGGGCCCTGGCCGCCGGGCCGAGGCTCCTGCTCCTGGACGAACCGGCCGCCGGGCTGAACATGTCCGAGACCAGGGCCCTGGGCGGCCTGATCCGGCGCATCCGCGACGAACGCGGGGTGGCCGTGGTCCTGGTGGAACACGACATGGACCTGGTCATGGGCGTGAGCGACGCGGTGCTCGTGCTCTGCTTCGGCCGGGTCATCCGCCACGGCGCGCCCGCCGAGGTCCAGCGCGACCCCGAGGTGGTGGCCGCCTATCTCGGCGCGGACGAGGACGAGACATGAGCGGTCCCATGCTCGCGCTGAAGAACGTGGACGTGTTCTACGGCAAAATCCACGCCGCCCGGCGGGTCTCCCTGCACGTCAAGGCGGGCGAGATCGTGGCCCTCATCGGCGGCAACGGCGCGGGCAAGACCACGCTCCTGACGGCGGTCTCCGGGCTGCTGCGCCCGGCCGGGGGCGAAATCGCCCTGGCCGGGGAGAGCATCCTGGGGCTGGCCCCGGAGCGCGTGGTGCGTCTGGGCCTGTCCCACGTGCCCGAGGGGCGGCTCGTGTTCAGCCCGCTCTCGGTGGAGGACAACCTCCGGCTCGGGGCCTACACCCGCCGCGGCCGCGAAGGCCGCGAGGCCGCCGCGCGCACCCTGGCGCGGATCTACGAGATGTTTCCGGTGCTGGCCGAGCGCAGGGCCCAGGCAGCGGGCACCCTCTCCGGCGGCGAGCAGCAGATGCTGGCCCTGGGCCGGGCGCTCATGGCCGGGCCGAGGCTCCTGCTCCTGGACGAGCCGGGCATGGGCCTGGCCCCCCTGGTGGTCCGGGACATCTTCCGGCTCATCGTGCGGCTGCGCGACGAGCTGGGCCTGACCGTGCTCCTGGTGGAGCAGAACGCCCGGAGCGCGCTGCGCATCGCGGACCGGGGCTACGTGCTGGAAACCGGCCGGATCATCCTCCAGGGACCGGCGGACGAACTGCTGGCCAACAAGGACGTGCAGCGGGCCTATCTGGGCCGCGACCTCGACGCCCGCTAGCCAAAGGGAGGCGGCGATGTACTGGCAAGCCGACTGCGAATGCATGAACCGCTCGGACCTGGAGATGGTCCAGCTGGAGCGCCTGCAATCCACCCTGACCCGGGTGGCCCGCAACGTGCCGCTCTACAGCAGGCGGTTCGCCGAGCTGGGCCTGGATCCGGACCAGATCCGTTCCCTGGACGACGTGCGGCGGCTGCCCTTCACCACCAAGGCCGACGTGCGCGACAACTACCCCTATGGTCTGTTCGCCGTGCCCCTGCGCGAGGTGGTCCGGCTCCAGGCCTCCTCGGGCACCACCGGCAAGCCCACGGTGGTCGGCTACACCAAGGGCGACGTGCGCCGCTGGTCCGAGCTGGTGGCCCGGGTGCTCACCGCCGGGGGCGTGACCAAGGACGACGTGGTCCAGATCGCCCTGAACTACGGCCTGTTCACTGGCGGCTTCGGCTTCCACTACGGGGCCGAGCGCATCGGGGCCTCGGTCATCCCCAGTTCCAGCGGCAACACCCGCCGCCAGATCATGATCATGCAGGACTACCGCGCCACGGCCCTCATCTGCACCCCGAGCTACGCCCTGCACCTGGCCGACGCCCTGGCCGAAATGGGCGTCGGCCGCAACGACCTGACCCTGCGCGTCGGTCTCTTCGGGGCCGAGCCCTGGTCGGAGCCCATGCGCCGCGAGATCGAGGAGCGGCTCGGCATCCAGGCCACGGACAACTACGGCATCAGCGAGGTCATGGGCCCGGGCATCGCGGGCGAGTGCCTGGAGCGCCGGGGGCTGCACATCAACGAAGACCACTTCCTGGCCGAGATCGTGGACCCGGAGAGCGGCGAGCCCGCGGCCCCGGGCGAAACCGGCGAACTGGTGCTGACCACCCTGACCAAGGAGGCCTTCCCGGTGGTGCGCTACCGCACCGGCGACCTGACCCGGCTCATCGACGAGCCCTGCCCCTGCGGCCGCACCTTCCGGCGCATGGCCCGCATCCCGGGCCGGGCCGACGACATGCTCATCATCCGGGGCGTGAACGTCTTCCCCTCCCAGGTGGAGGCCATCCTCCTGGAGAGCGGACTGGCGGGCCCGCACTACCAGATCGTCCTGGACCGCGAGGACCGCATGGACAAGGCCACGGTCCTGGTCGAGGCCCCGGAATCCTTCTGCACCGACCGCATCTCCGAGTCCCAGGGCGTCATCGAAAGCCTGCGCCGCAAACTGGAGGAGCTGGGCGTGTCCTTCGACGTCCGCCTGGTGGAGCCCAGAACCCTGGAACGCCCGGAAGGCAAGGCCAAACGGGTGCTCGACCGCCGGACCCTCTGATCCGGGCATTGCCTTTTCCGCGTCAGCGCCTATTCTAACCCGGTCCGCCCCCGGCGTTGCCAGACGCCCGCTTTTCGGGCTATGACCCGGGGGCTTTCATCCCGTTCGGAGGTTCGATCCATGCCCATTTTCGAATACAAGTGCGGCAAGTGCGGCCAGGAGTTCGAGGAACTCGTCTTCGGCGAGGACACTCCGGCCTGCCCCAAGTGCGGCTCGACCAAGACGTCCAAGCTCATGTCCCGCTGCCGGGCCAAAAGCGGCGGCGACGGCGGCGGCGACTTCGACATGGCCCCCTCGGGCGGCGGCGGAGGCGGCGGCTGTTCCAGCTGCTCCGGCGGCAGCTGCTCCACCTGCGGCCACTAGCATCGACGGAGCCGCCCACCAGGGGCGGCCTCTCCCGCATGAGCCCGAAAGGATGTCCATGAAGACACTGACCATCGCCACCCGGGGCAGCGCCCTGGCCTTGTGGCAGGCCGAGCACATCTCGGCCCTGCTCCGCGCCCGTCACCCCGGCCTTTCCGTGAACCTGCTCACGATCAAGACCATGGGCGACAAGATCCTCGACGTGCCCCTGGCCCAGGTGGGCGGCAAGGGCCTGTTCGTCAAGGAGATCGAGGAAGCCCTGCTGGACGGCCGGGCGGACATCGCGGTGCACAGCATGAAGGACGTGCCCACGGAGCTGCCGCCCGAGCTGGTGGTGGGCGTGAACCCCGAGCGCGAGGACTGCACCGACACGCTCCTGTCCGTGAACTTCGACGGGCTCAAGGCCCTGCCCAGGGAGGCCCGGGTCGGTACGAGCAGCCTGCGCCGCCAGGCCCAGCTCAAGGCCCTGCGCCCGGACCTCCGGGTGGAGTCGCTGCGCGGCAACCTGGACACCCGGGTGCGCAAGCTCGTGGAAGGACAGTACGACGCCATCGTGGTGGCCACCGCCGGGCTCAAGCGCCTGGGTCTCTCCGCGCCCAAAAGCGAAGTTCTCGGACCGCCGGATTTCCTGCCCGCCGTGGCCCAGGGAGCCCTGGGCATCGAGTACCGCGCGGACCGGCCGGAAGTGGCCGAGCTGCTGGCCTTCCTGGACCATCCGGAAACGAAGATCCGGGTCCGGGCCGAACGCGGCTTCCTCACCGGCCTGGACGGCGGCTGCCAGGTGCCCATCGCGGCCCATTCCCAGGTGATGGGAGGGATCGTGCATCTCACCGGCTTCGTGGCCGACACCGAGGGCGGCCGGGCCGTGCGCCTGGAACACGCCGGGCCTGTGGCCGAGGCCTGGGAGATCGGGGCCGAACTGGCCCGCCGGGTGCTGGCCGCCGGAGCCGCCGAGGTGTTGAAGGAAGTCTATGCCGCGGGAATCAGGCACTGATCCCGACAGGGCCGCGCTGAAGGCCCTGCAAGCCCTGCCGGGCATCGGCCCGAGCATGGCCCGCGATCTGCTGCGCCTGGGCTTTCACCGGCCGGACGGCCTGCGCGGGGCCGACCCCGAAGAGATGTACCGGCGGCTGGAGGCCCTGGAGGGTCGCCACGTGGACCGCTGCGTGCTCTACGTCTTCCGCTGCGCGGTGCACGTGGCCGAAACCGGCGGCCCGGACCCCGCGCTGCGCCTGTGGTGGAACTGGAAGGACCGCGCCTGACGGGCGCTTCGGATCGTCCCTCCCGTCATGCGCCGACGGCCGCCTAAATCCAGAGCGTCTTGAGGATTTCCCGCACGATGGCCTGGCGGGCCTCCATGAAGTCCGCGCGCGGATTGTCGGAGAGGATGTTCAGGGCGAAGGGATAATTCTTCCCTTCCTTCTCCACCCAGCCCACGAACCAGCCCAGCCGCAGGCCGTTCTTCTCGGTCATGCCCGTCTTGCCTCGCAGGATGCGGCCCTCCACGTCGTGCTCCAGGACCATCATGTCCTTGACCGCCTTCTGGGCCTTCTCCGAGAAAACGAGCTCCCCGGCGCTCAGGCGACGCAGGAAATCCACCTGTCCCAGGGCCGAGATGCGCAGATCGCCCTCGATCCAGAAGGGGTCCGGCCCGCTCGTCTCGGCGTTGCCGTAGTTCATCTGCGACAAGCGGTTGCGGATGGACTCCCGGCCCATGCCGTCGGCGATCTGCTGGAAGACCCAGACGGCCGAGGAGCGGAAGGCGTCCTTCATGGTCAGATCGCGGTTCCAGGCCGGGTTGCCCCGGTCCTTGCCGTCCCAATGGAAAACCTGATCCGGCCCGGACACGGCCCCGCTGTCCAGAGCCAGAAGCGCGTTCACGATCTTGAAGGTCGAGCAGGGCGGGAAGTTCCGCTCGGCCACCTCGTGGTTGTAGATCACCAGGCTCTCGCGGCGCGGATCGTAGAGCACGAAGGAGCCGTTGACCCCGTACTGGGCGAAGAAGCGGCCGAAGTTCTCCCGGCCTTCCAGGCGGGGTTCCTTGGAACAGGCCAGCGCGGCCAGAAGCAGGACCAGCGCGCCCAGGACAATGGACAGACGACGCATGACTTTTCCCTTTTCAGCCTTCGCTCACGCCGGCGTCGGCGAACGAGGCCATGTTGTTGAAGATGTCGGCGGCGCAGCGCAGCAGGAAAACGGTCATGGCCGCGCCCGTGCCCTCGCCCAGGCGCAGGCCCAGGTCGAGCACCGGCTTGAGCCCCAGGGCCGCCACGGCCCGGGCGTGGCCCGGTTCCGCCGAGGCGTGGGACAGCACGCAATACCCGCGCACGTCCGGACAGATGTGGGCGGCGGCGGTGTAGGCCGCCGTGGAGATGAAGCCGTCCACGCAGACCACCTGGCGGTTTTTCGCCCCGCCGAGAATGAGTCCGGCCAGACAGGCGATCTCCAGCCCGCCCAGGGCGGCCAGAATCCCGAAGGCGTCGGCCGAGGCCACGACCCCGGCGTTGGCGGCCAGGCCGCGCTCCACCACGCCGATCTTGCGGTCCACGGCGTCGGGGGCGAGCCCGGTGCCCGGGCCGGTCATCCCGCGCGCCGAAAGTCCCAGGTAGGCGCAGTAGAGGGCCGTGGACGGCGTGGTGTTGGCGATGCCCATGTCGCCGGTGCCGAGCACGCGCACACCCTCGGCGGCCGCGCGGTCGGCCAGGGACACTCCCAGAAGCAGAGCGGCCAGACACTCGTCATCGGTCATGGCCGGGCCCTTGGCCAGATTGGCCGTGCCCTGGGCCACCTTGCCCCGGATCAGGGCCGGGTGCTCGTCGAAGTCATCGCCCAGGCAGCCCGCGTCGACCACGTAGAGCTGAACGCCGGAGGTCTTGCAGAGCACGTTGATGCCCGCGCCGCCGTTCAGGAAGTTGAGCACCATCTGGCGGGTCACTTCCTGGGGGAAGAGGCTCACGCCCTCATCCGCCACGCCGTGGTCGCCGGCAATGGTGTAGACCCGCGCGGGATCGGCGCAGGGGCGGCCGCCGCCCTGGACGCAGGCAAGCTGGACCGCGAGATCCTCCAGGCGGCCCAAGCTGCCGCGCGGCTTGGTCAGGTTGTCCAGGTGGGCCCGGGCGGCGGGTTCCAGGCCCGCGTAGTCCACGGGCCGGATGGCGGCGACGACGGCTTCCAGTTCCTTGCGCATGAAGTGTCTCCAGACTGAGTTGCGGAACACCCGCTGATACGCCCCGGACGCGGGTTCTGTAAACCCCCGCCCTCCCGGCGTTCCCCGGCGGTTGCCGGGCCGAGCGGCACTGTGCTACGGCTGGCCGACATGGAACGCCGACTCTGCGTCCTGCACGCCAATTGCCAGGGCGAACCCCTGGCCGCGCTGCTGCGGCTCTGCCCGGAATTCGCAGCGCGCCACGACATCCGCCTGTTCACCAACTACACCCGCGAGCCGGTGCCGGACGAGGCCCTGGCCTCCTGCGGCCTGTTTCTCTACCAGCACCTGGGCCCGCAGTGGGGCGATCTCTCCTCCGAGGCCCTGCTGAAGAAAATCCCCCGCGAGGCGGCGGCCCTCTGCGTGCCGAACATGTTCTTCATGGGCTACTGGCCGCTCTGGCACAACGCTCCGGGCTTCGACTTCCGCGACCGCTTCCTGGACCATCTCCTGGACATGGGCCTGTCCAAGGCCGAAATCCTGCATCTGTACCTGCGCACGGACCTGGCCCGAAAATACGACCTCCAGGCGCTCCTGGACGAATCCCTGGAGCGTGAGCGGCGGCGTCAGGCCCACACCCCGGTGCGCTATCTGGACGCCGTTCTGGCGGGCTTTCGTGAGAAGATGCTCTTCAACACGGTGAATCACCCCGGACCGGAACTCATGGCCCTGGCCGCCCGGGGCGTGCTGGCCGAGCTGGGCCTGACGGCTCCGCCCGAGGCCGACCTGCTCTCCTCGGCGCGGCTCTTTCCCGAGTTCCAGATGCCCATCCACCCCCAGGTGGCCGAGTTCCTGGGTCTGCCCTTCGCCGGGCCGGACACCGAATACCGCGTCTTCGGCAAGAAGAAGACCTTCGCCCAGTACGCCGAAGCCTACGTGGACTGCCGCCTGCTGGGCATCGACGACTTCACCGCCTACCTCCACCTGCGATGAAGAACAGCGTCGAGACCGTCGTCTGCCTGGGCGGGACGTTCTTCTCCCCGTCCCTCAGGGATCTGGGCTTCGAGGTCCGGCATCTGCCCCTGGCCCGGGGCGAAATTCTGGACTGGGACGGCGTGCGCCGCCGCGCCGGGCTGGAGCCGGACCTGCTCTTCTACCTCGACCGCAGCCTGCCGCCGCCGATCGTGGGCCTGGAGACCCTGCCCTGCCTCACGGCCTTCTGGTGCATCGACTCGCACATCCACTCCTGGTACCCGGCCTGGGCCCAGGGCTTCGACCTCTGCTTCGCCAGCCTCAAGGACCACCTGCCGCGCTTCCGACTGCGCCTGCCCCCGGAGCGGGTGGTCTGGCTGCCGCCCTTCGCGGATCACGGCCACCATCCCCCGGCCGAACCCGTGGAGCCGGAATGGGATCTGCTCTTCGCCGGCACCGTGGACCCCGAGACCACGCCCGGACGGGCCGCGTTCCTGGCCGAGCTGGGCCGCCGCCTGCCGGGTCTGGCGGTGCGCCGGGGCGTGTTCCGCGAGCTCTACCCCCGGGCGCGGCTGGGCCTGAACATCGCCGAGCGCGGGGATCTCAACTTCCGGGTCGTGGAGGCCCTGGCCTGCGGGGCCTGCCTGCTCACCCCCCGGGTGGAGCACGGTCAGGCGGAGCTGTTCCGCGACGGGGAACATCTCTTCGTTTACGATCCCGAGGACATGGACGGGCTGGTGCGGCTGGTGGAGGAACTGCTGGCCGATCCGGAACGCGCCGCGCGGGTGGCCGAGGCCGGGCGACTGGCCGTGGAGACCGCACACCGGCCCATCCACCGGGCCAGGGCCGTGGCCGAGGCCGTGCGCGGGCTGGACGCGGCCGCCGTGGTGGCCGAACGCCTGGAGCGGGCCCGGGAGATCCGGGAGACGTACCTGAAGCTCGTATACCTGCACTGGGCCGAGGCGGCCCGGGAACCGGCGGCTCGGGCGGCCTACCTCACGGCGGCGAAACACTAGCGACGCGTTGCGGCGCGCCCCTTCCCAGAGCCGTTCGAGAATCGCGGCCGGTGGGGATTTTTCGACGGCCCGCTACAGCGGCTTGCCGGAGACGATCATCTCGGCCAGGGTCAGGTCCACCCGGGGCAACTGGCGCAGCCGGGAGCCCAGGAACTCCATCTCCAGACGGGCCAGGTCGCGGTAGAGCGCGGTGCGGTCGAGCACGGGGAAGTCCTCCCGGCCCGCGCACAGCTCCTGGGAGCGGAAACAGCCCGGGAAGGTCTGGCGGCCGCCGTCCGGGCGCACGGTCACGGTGGGCACCCCGTGCAGGCGGCAGATCATCAGGCGGTGGGAATAGACGCCGCAGAGTCCGTCGTCGTTGAGCGGGCACATGACGGCCGGGCGCTCGCCCCGGTCCAGGGCCTCGCGGGCCTCGCGCAGGTAGGCCGCGGCCCGACGCTCATACTCCTGGCGGCGATCCTCCGGCATGGCCTCCAGGCCCTGCCAGAGATAGGCCCACTCCACGTAGGTGTGGTGCTGGAAGAAACTCCGGCAGCAGTTGTCCGCGCAGCCGGAACAGCTCAGGCCCAGCCTCTGGGCCGAGGCGTCGTAGGCTATGCCCATGCGCTCATAGAGGGCGGCCAGCTTGCGGAAGACCGCCTGGGGCGTCGTTTTCACGCTTTCTCTCCGAACCAGTCCAGGATGCGCGCGGCGCAGTCCTCCGGGCTTCCGGCTCCGGTGTCCACGCTGAAGTCGGCGGCCGCGCGGTAGAGCGGCTGGCGCTCGGCGTACAGTTCCTCGAAACTCCTGCCCGGCCTCACGGCCAGACCCCGCCCGCCGCCGTGCCCCACGCGCTCCAGGAAGGTCGCCAGGTCGATCTCCAAAAAAACCACCGGCCCGAGCATCCTGAGCCGGTCCACGGCGCGCCGGGAATAGACCACGCTGCCGCCGGTGGAGATCACCACCCGCTGCGCGCCCAGGCTGCCCACCTGATGTTCCTCCAGTTGAAGAAAGGTCTCCAGACCCACGCTGTCCAGGAGTTGTTGCAGGGGCAGGCCGTAGTAGGACTCCAGGAGCCGGTCGGTGTCCAGGTGGGCCCAGTCCAGGCGGCGGGCCAGCAGCGCCCCCAGGGTGGACTTGCCCGCCCCGGCCATGCCGATGAGGCTCAGGCAGCGGCGCGGGGTGTCGTCGCGGGGCAGGAGGACGGCGGAAGTGGCGATCATGGCGGGGTCAGCGGACGATGCAGACCTTGTCTTCGGCGTCGCGCTCGGCCACGAGCACATTCACGTGCTCATGGTCCTGGGTGCTCACCTTCTTGCCCACGTAGTCGGCCTGGATGGGCAGTTCGCGGTGACCCCGGTCGATGAGCACGAGCAGCTCCACCCGCTTGGGACGCCCGTAGTCCAGAATGGCCTCCAGGGCGGCGCGGATGGTCCGGCCGGAGAAGAGCACGTCATCCACCAGGACCACGCTGGCCCCCTCCAAATCGAAGGGGATTTCGGTGCAGTTGATGCGCGGCTGGATCTCCAGGCTGGACCAGTCGTCCCGATAGAGGTTGATGTCCAGCTTGCCCAGGGGAATGCGCCGCCCCAGGCGTTCGTCCAGGCGCTTCTTCAGCCGTTCGGCCAGATCGGCGCCCCGGCGCTGGATGCCGATGAGCGCGAGCTTTTCGGACTCGCCCCGGCGTTCGATGACTTCCGAGGCCAGCCGGTCCAGGGTCCGGGCCATCTCCCGGCTGCCCAGCACGGTGCGGCACTGTTCCATGGCGGCGTCCTACTTGACGAGGCTGCGGCGGCAGAAGTCCACGGCCGGGTTGGAGAGATCCTCGACCTCGGGCCAATAGAGCTTGAGGCGCATGAGCCCGAAGAGCAGCGTGACGAGGATGAGCGCGGTCTGCCGCTCGGGCACGCCCTCCTGGATGGCGTCCTTGGCCTTGGCCTTGCGCAGGCAGTCCTCGAAGAAGGATTCCATGCGGTAGACCAGGGAGGCCATGGATTTCTTGGCCGCGTCCAGGATGCCGTAGGTGGAGAGCACGATCTTGATGTCGGCCTCGTTCGCGCGCACGAAGGAAAGATGGTTCTCCAGAACCTTTTCTATGGTCCCGTAGGCGCCGTCGGTCGTCTCCCGGCACTGGACGATGAAGCGGGAATAGGCCTCCTCCAGGTCGCGCAGGATCTGGAGCAGGATGTCCTCCTTGCTCTCGAAGTGGCGGTAGATGGTGCCTTCGGATATGTTCGCCTGCTTGGCCAGGCTGGCTGTCGTGGTCCTGTGGAAGCCCACCTCGGCGATCATTTCCTTGGCGGTGTTGAGGATGAGTTCCTTGGTCGTCATGGCGGAACCTCGGTTTCGTTGTCGAGCCGATCCGGTCGCTGGCGCGGCCCGGCGGCCTGAAGTGATCGCTCAATCAGAAGCTTGGGCGACGTTAGCCCAAGCCCGCATCGTGGTCAACAGACCGGGTTCGGCGGTCAACTTCCTGTTTGACAAAAATGGGCCGCGGTCTTACCTCTGTTTGCCGCGCAGAGCGCAAGGAGGAAGACATGATCGAACTCACCCCGTCCGCGAAAAAGCAGCTGGAAGGCTACTTCGCGGACAAGGATGTCACCCCCGTCCGGGTCTACCTGTCCACGGGCGGCTGAGCGGGGCCTCGGCTCTCGCTGGCTCTGGACGAGCCGCATCAGGACGACGAGACATTCAACGAAGGCGGATTCACGTTTCTGGTCGAAAAGGATCTCCTGACCCAGACCGGGACCATCCAAATCGACATGACCTACTACGGGTTCTCGGTCACCTCCGAGAAACCCGTCGGCGGAGGAGGCGGCGGTTGCTCCTCCGGCTCTTGCAGCACGGGCGGATCCTGCGGAACAGGCGGATCCTGCTCCTGCTGACCTTTTCGGACCAATGGCCGGGGCGGCGTCCGAAAGGATGCCGCCCCGGAATTTTCCGGCGGCATCCGGCAGTGCGCTCCCAGGCCTGAACATCCCAAGGAGGATATGCCCATGGTCGAACTTTCCGATGCCGCGAAAAAGCAGCTCGAGGACTACTTCTCGGACAAGACCGCGAGCCCCATCCGGGTCTACGCCGGAGGCGGCTGCTGCTCCGGACCCCGTCTGGCCCTGGCTCTGGACGATCCGCGCGAGAACGACGACAGCTTCGCCGCCGGAGGGTTCACCTTCCTGGTGGACAAGGCCCTCCTGGCCCAGACCGGGAACATCCGCGTGGACATGACTCCCTACGGCTTCTCCGTGGAGTCGGACAATCCGCTGGAAGGCGGCGGATCCTGCGCCTCCTCGGGCACCTGCGGCGGCTGCGGCAGCAGCGGCAGCTCCTGCGGCGGCTGAGCCGACGAACCCTGACGCCGAAGGGCGGTTTCCCACGGGAAGCCGCCCTTTCCTTTTGTCCGCGCCTTGCCGCTGGCCCTGAATTGGGGTAAGCCACCCTCCCATGCATGAACTTTCCCTGGTGCAGAGCATGATGACCATCATCCTCGAGGAGCGCGACCGGCACGACCTGGGCAAGGTCAGCCGGGTGCGGGTGCGCAACGGCGCCCTGGCCGGAGCCGTCACCGAGGCCCTGACCTTCGCCTGGGAGGCCCTGACCCCGGGCTCGGAGCTGGAGGGCGTGGAGCTGATCGTCGAGGAGGTGCCGCTCAAGGTGCGTTGCGGCTCCTGCAAGACCGAGTTCGCCCCCGAGGACCGACACTACATGCCCTGCCCCAAATGCGGCGAATTCCTGGGCCACGAAGTGCTGGCCGGCAAGGAACTGCTCATCGAATCCATCGAGGCCGACTAGGCCCTGGGAGAAGACATGGAAATTCCCGTCGTGCGCAACGTCCTGGAGGCCAACGACCGCCTCGCCGAATCCCTGGCCGCGATCTTCCGGGCCAAGGGCATCCTCTGCCTGAACCTCATGAGCTCGCCGGGCGCGGGCAAGACCTCGCTCCTGGAGCGGACGCTCTCCGACCTCAAGGACGAATTCCGCATGGCCGTCATCGAGGGCGACCTCCAGACCGACAACGACGCCCGCCGCGTGGCCGCCACCGGGGCCCAGGCCGTGCAGGTCAACACCGAGGGCGGCTGCCACCTGGACTCGGGCATGGTCCTGGACGCCCTGAAGAGCATCGACACCGAGGGCCTGGACATCCTCTTCATCGAAAACGTGGGCAACCTGGTCTGCCCGGCCGAGTTCAACCTGGGCGAGGACCACAAGATTTCGATCCTCTCGGTCACCGAGGGCGACGACAAGCCCGAAAAATACCCGCTCATGTTCCACATCTCCTCGGTCATGCTCCTGAACAAGACCGACCTGCTGCCCTACGTGGACTTCGACCTGGAGCGGGCCTCGGCCCACGCCCGCAAGCTGAACGCCGAGATCCACGTCCTGCCCGTGTCCTGCAGGAACGGCGAGGGCCTGGACCAATGGTACGGCTGGCTGCGCCGGGCCCGGGCCGCCAAACGCGGCTGAACCGATTCCGCGACCGCAAGGGCCGCCCCGCCGGGGCGGCCCTTTTTTTCGTCCCGCCGGACCCCGGCCCCACCCGGGAACCCTTTCACGGCGTGATGCCCAGGGGGCCTTGTCCTCCTTCGATCCTCGCGGGGCATGGACTTTTGCGACGGTTGTGTTACCGTGCCCCCGCGATGCAGCTTTTTGACTTTTTTATTGAATGATTTCGGGTAATTGGTTTTGTGACACAGCGGCTTTCGCCGCGCCAGTCCCGGACGGAGGGTCCATGTCCTTCAGCCTATTTCCCAAGTCCCCAAAGTTCTTCGATCTCTTCAGGGAGCAGAACCGCACCATTGTCCAGGCGGCGACGGTCCTCGAAAAAATCGTGCAGGAAGCGGGAGATTGCGAGGAACGTTGCCAGACCGTGAACATGATCGAAGCCGAAGGCGACGTCATCACCCGCAAGATCACCCATCAGCTCTCCACCACCTTCATCACCCCCATCGACCGCGAAGACATCCACGAGATCAACGTTTCCCAGGAAGCCATCCTGAACTACATCCAGGCCATATCCGCGCGCATCGGCGTCTACGGCTTCGCCCGGGTGCGCTTCCCGGCCCGGCGCATGGTCTCCAACCTGCGGATGATGGTCACCGAGATCGGGGCCATGCTGGCCAAGCTCGGCGGCAAGGAAGAGGTCGAGCTGAACGTCCGCCGGGTCAAGGAACTCAAGGGTGAATGCGAGATGCTCCTGTTGAGCGGCCTGGCCGAGATCTACGACGTCTCGGCCAAGGACAACTGCGCGAACATCCTGGAGATCATCAAGTGGAACCAGGTGTACGACCGCATCGACAAGGCCGTGGCCCGCAGCTGGGGCCTGGCCAAAACCATCGAAGGAATCGTGCTCAAGAATGCCTGATCCGTTCGTTCTCCTCGCCGCCGTCGTGATCGTGGCCCTGATCTTCGATTTCACCAACGGCGCGCACGACACGGCCAACGCCATCGCCACCATCGTCTCCACCAAGGTTCTTTCGCCGAGGAGCGCGGTGCTCATGGCCGCCGTGCTCAACCTGGCAGGGGCCTTCATCGGCACGAAGGTGGCCCACACCATCGGCTCGGGCATCGTCCACCCGGACATGGTCAGGGGCTGCCAAGCCCTGACCCTGGCCGCCCTCGGCGGCGCCATCGTCTGGAACCTGCTCACCTGGTACCTGGGCCTGCCCTCCTCGTCCTCGCACGCCCTCATCGGCGGGCTCATGGGCGCGGCCGTGGCCTACCGGGGCTTCGGCACCCTGCACTATCTGTCCATCGCGGAAAAAATCCTCCTGCCCCTGGTGCTTTCGCCCCTGGCGGGGTTCCTGGCCGGGTACGCGCTCATGCTCGGGCTCTCCTGGGCCTTCCACGACGCCTCGCCACGAGGGGTGAACCACGCCTTCCGCAAGCTCCAGATCCTTTCCTCGGCCTTCATGGCCACCAGCCACGGCATGAACGACGCCCAGAAGACCATGGGCATCATCACCCTGGCCCTGTTCGTGGGGCACGAGATTCCCGACCTCAGCGTTCCCTTCTGGGTCAAGCTGGCCTGCGCCTGCGCCATGGCCATGGGCACGGCCATGGGCGGCTGGAAGATCGTCAAGACCATGGGCCACAAGATCTTCAAGCTGGAGGCCGTGCACGGTTTCGCGGCCGAGACCTCGGCGGCGGTGGTCATCACCGGGGCATCGCTCTTCGGCGCGCCCATCAGCACCACCCACACGATCTCCACCGCCGTGCTCGGCGTGGGCTCCTCCAAGCGCCTCTCGGCCGTGCGCTGGGGCATCGCCGGAAACATGGTCGTGGCCTGGATTCTGACCCTGCCGTGCTCGGCCCTCATGGCCTGGATCATCTTCGAGCTGCTCGGCCTGCTCGGTCTCACCGGCGTCTTGGCCGCCCCCGGCATTTGACATTTCTCCCCGAGGCGTTATCTGAAAGGGCCGGTTTCACCGGCCCATTTCTTTTCAAGGAGCACGACATGAGCGATTCCTGCAAAAGCTGTCCTTCGTCCGGCTCGGGCTGTTCGCCCGACTCCTGCGGCCAGAAGCCCGAGGACGTGAAGCTCAAGAAGGTCCTCTCGCGCATCAAGCACAAGTTCGTGGTCATGTCCGGCAAGGGCGGCGTGGGCAAGAGCACCGTGGCCTCCAACATCGCCGTGGCCCTCTCCCTGGCCGGAAAAAAGGTCGGCCTGCTGGACGTGGACGTGCACGGCCCCAGCGTCCCGCGCCTGCTGGCCATGGGCGGCCAGAAGCCGCACTTCGGCGAGGAGGTCATCGAGCCCCTGCCCTGGAGCAAGACCCTTTCGGTCATGTCCCTGGGCTTCATGCTCCCGGACAAGGAGCAGGCCGTGATCTGGCGCGGCCCGGTGAAGATGGGCCTCATCCGCCAGTTCATCCAGGACGTGGCCTGGGGCGACCTGGACTACCTCGTGGTGGACTGCCCCCCAGGCACCGGTGACGAGCCCCTGTCCACGCTCCAGCTCCTGGGGCAGGACGCCAGGGCCGTGGTCGTGACCACGCCCCAGGGCGTGGCCGTGGACGACGTGCGCCGCTCGGTGTCCTTCGTGCGCCAGGTGGGCAACGAGGTCTTCGGCATCGTGGAGAACATGAGCGGCTTCGTCTGCCCCGGCTGCGGCCAGACCCACGACATCTTCACCAAGGGCGGCGGCGAGGCCCTGGCCCGGGAGATGGGCGTGCGCTTCCTGGGCCGCATCCCGCTGGACGCCGAGGTCGTGCGCTCCGGCGACGAGGGCTACCCCTTCCTGAAGGTCCACGGCGACACGCCCACGGGCAAGGCCATGCGGACCATCATCGAGCCCATGCTGGCCCTGGGCTGAACCTGGGTCTTTCGAAGAAAGAAAAGGCGGGCCTCGGCCCGCCTTTTTTCATGCCTCCACATCTCCCGGCGCGGTCTTGAGCCGGAAGCGGAAATCCGCTCCCTCGGCTCCGGGGGCGGTTTCGGCCAGCCAGACGTCGCCGCCGAAGTTGCGCGCGATCTGGCGGCAGATGGCCAGGCCCAGGCCGGCGCTGCCGTTCTTGTCCACGGCGTTGGGGTCCACCCGGAAAAAGCGTTCGAAGACCTTCTCCCGGTAGTCGGCGGGCACGCCGGGCCCCTGGTCGCGCACAGAGAACTCCACCCACTCCGGCCCGGCCTGGGCCGAAAGGATCACGGTCCCGCCTTCGGGACTGTGGCGCAGGGCATTGCCCCCCAGATTGTGGAAGATTTCCAGCAGCCCCTGGGCCTCGGCCAGCACCGGCAGCGGCGTGTCGGGCAGCTCGGAGACGAGCCGCACGCGCTTCTCCGCCGCCGTCGGGGCCAGGTCGGCCAGGGCCTCCTCGGCCACCAGCCCGGCGTCCACCGCCACCGGCTCCACCCGCCGCCCGGACTCCTCGGACCGCGCCAGGGCCAGCATGGCCGTGAGCACGCCCTCCATGTGCCGGGAATTGCGGATGATGGTCGAGAGAAAGGCGGTGCGGCCCTTGTCGTCCGGCGGCGGGGCGTCGCGCAGGGTCTCGGCGTAGCCCCGGATGCTCGTCAGCGGGGTGCGCAACTGGTGCGAAACGTTGGTCACGAAGTCGCGCAAGGCCCGCTCACCCCGGCGCAAGGCGCTCACGTCGTGGAACACGAGCACCACCCGGCGTCCGGCGGGCTCCACGAAAGGCACCACGCTGACCCGCAGCTGCCGGTCCCCGGGCAGCTCCAGATCCAGTTCCTCGCGCCGGTCCTCGGACGCCGCCAAAACCCGCAGCACGGCGTCCTGAAGCTCCACGCGCCGGGTCAGTTCGAGCACGGTCTTGCCCGGGGCCGTGAGCGGCAGGGGTATGATCTCGTGCATGGCCCGGTTGAAGGTCAGCAGACGCCCCTGGCAGTCCAGGACCATGACCCCTTCGGACAGGCCCTCGAACATGGCCTTGAGCTGTTCCTTCTGGGTTTCGATGGTCGAGACGTGCAGTTCGATGCTGGCGGCCATGGCGTTGACGGCCTCGGCCAGGGGCCGAAACTCGCCGCGCGGCGGGGCCCAGAGCCGGTCCTGATAGCGGCCCGCGCCGATGGCCTTGGCGCGTTCGGCCACGGAGCGCACACTCCTCGTCAGACTGCGGGTCAGCAACCAGGAGAGCAGAAGCACCAGGGCCAGGGCCGAGGCGAAGCCCCAGAGCAGACCGCCGCGCACCTCCGCCAGCCGCGACCGCACCTGGGACACCGGGATGGCGACGCGCAGCACCCCCGCGGGCAGGGCTCCGGCGGCCTCCACGCGCCGCGCGGCGTAGAGCATGTCCTTGCGCAGGGTGGCGCTGTAGCGCACGTCCATGCCCTGGCCGCCGGCCAGCGCCTGGAGCACCTCCGGCCGCCGGGAGTGGTCCTCCAGCCCGCCGAGGCCCTCGAAGCTCACCTCCGAGTCGGCCAGGACACGGCCGTGGTCGATGAGGCTGATGCGGATGCCGGAGCGGGCGCCCAACGTCTCCACCCAGGCCTCGAGCCGGGCGGGGTCGTCGATGGGCGCGTGGTCGGCCAGAAGCCAGCGCACGGCTTCCAGATGGCGGACGGCGCGCTGCTCGGTTTCGGAGAGTAGTTCGCGCTCGGTCCAGGACAGAGAAAAAACGAGCAGACCCAGGAGTACGAGGAGCACGCCCCAGCCCCAGGCCAGAAGACGGGCCCGAAAGGATTCCAACATGGTCGACCTCCGACGCTGCCCGCTGCCTAGCACGGTTGGGGCCGACCCGTCATCCTCCCTAGAAGCCGCTCATGCAGTC
>Ga0265295_1004548_pt1 | contig 18554 bp, 17 predicted proteins | sample Munlansysbiofilm_FD_192503 | JGI IMG/M metagenome (GOLD analysis project Ga0265295, IMG submission 192503) | Leachate microbial communities from a municipal landfill in Southern Ontario, Canada - Methane capture system biofilm | ecosystem: Engineered > Solid waste > Landfill > Unclassified ...
GCACGATGGGCATGACTATATTGTCGATTCATACGCTAGAGGAATAGGCTCCTTTGTGGTTTCTAAGCTATCCGATTTAGAGAATAGTTGTCCAGATGCTAATTTTTTGGTAGTCGATGATACTCTAAAAGCGCTGCAGCAGCTTGCTGCTTTTCATCGTAAGCGTTTTACTTACCCAGTAATTGGAATAACTGGAAGTAACGGAAAGACAATTGTAAAGGAGTGGCTCTCGCAACTATTAGCACCTAGTTATAGTGTAATCCGAAGCCCTAAAAGCTACAACTCGCAGGTGGGCGTTCCGCTTTCGGCACTCTATTTATCTTCCGACCATAGTTTGGCTATTCTCGAGGCTGGCATATCTCAGGTTGATGAAATGCAAAATCTTCAAGCTATTGTTGACCCTACCATTGGTGTTTTTACAAATATAGGTTTTGCTCATCAAGAAAACTTTTTCGACCTTAAACACAAGGTGCGCGAAAAAATGAAGCTTTTCAGTAATGCCGAAACACTTATATATTGCACTGATTACGAGCGAATTCATCAAGTGGCAGTCGAGTATGCCTCTAGTGGAGCCTTGAAGCTGTTTGGTTGGAGCAGAAGTAGTACTGCCAACGTAAAGTTACACCAAGTGTATGTTACTTCCGGAAAGTCAACGCTTACCGTATCATATAAAAACAAAAATGTTGATATGGAGATTCCCTTTACCGATGAGGGATCCGTTGAGAATGCAATGCACTGTATTTGCACAATGCTGGTTCTTGGGTTTAGCCTTCCTACCATCGCCTTGCGTATGGCAAATCTTCAGCCTGTTGCTATGCGATTAGAGCTAAAGGAGGGAACCAACGGCTGCACAATAATTAACGATAGCTATAACTCCGATTTAGGTTCACTTTCTATTGCGCTCGATCATTTAGCCCAGCAGCTACAGCATTCCGTAAGGGTTCTAATCCTATCCGACATACTACAAAATGGCCAGTCTTTGGAAGCACTATATACTGAGGTGGCAAACCTGTTAACGGTTAAAGGGGTGGATCAATTCGTTGGTGTTGGTCCCGAAATTTCTCGCTTTACGCATCTCTTTCCTAAAACCAGCATGTTTTTTGCAACAACCGAGGAGTTCATACAATGGTATACCCGAAGTGCATATCAGGATGCAGCTATACTACTCAAGGGGAGTAGGCCGTTTCGTTTTGAGCGCATTTCTGCACTCTTAGAGCAAAAAACGCATCATACAATTCTTGAGATAAACCTAAACTCATTGGTAAGTAACCTAAACTATTTTCGTAACCAGCTTAACCCAAATGTTAAGGTTATGGCAATGGTTAAAGCCTATTCATACGGAAGTGGATCACATGAAATAGCCAGCTTGCTTCAATTTCATCGGGTCGACTACTTAGGCGTTGCGTTTACCGACGAGGGTATTGCCCTCAGAGAAAATGGAATTGCCATGCCCATAATTGTGCTAAACCCTGCCATTGACGATTACGAGCTGATGATTGAGTATAATCTTGAGCCCGAAATATTTAGCTTTACAAGCATTAAAAGCATTATCAGTACCGCAAATAGGCAAGGGGTTAGTGGGTATCCTATTCATCTAAAATTTGATACGGGCATGCATCGCTTGGGTTTTATAGAGGATGAGGTTGACGAGCTAGTTTCTATACTAAAGTCGAACCCCTCGGTTAGGGTGCAGAGTATTTTTTCGCATTTGGCAGCAAGCGACGATAGTAACCTCGATGATTTTACCAATCAGCAAATTCAAATTTTTACGCGTATCAGTAAAACTATTGCTCAAGGTGTTGGTTATATGCCCATCAGGCATATCCTTAATTCGGCTGGTATAGAGCGTTTCTCTGATGCTCAGTTCGATATGGTTCGCCTGGGAATTGGCTTATATGGCATCAGCACCTTGCCAAAAAAACAGTTGCAGGTTGTTAATACGCTAAAAACCTACGTTGCCCAAGTTAAATCGTTGGATGCCGATCAGACCATTGGGTATAATCGCGCCGGAAGAATTGAGCGCCCCTCAACAATAGCCACTATTCCTATTGGCTATGCCGATGGCTTAAATAGGAGGTTGAGCAACGGGAAAGGACAGATGATGATTAATGGTAAGTTTGCCCCAATTGTTGGCAACATCAGCATGGATACGTGTAGTGTAGATGTTACCGATATTGAGGATGTTAAGGAGGGGAGTGCTGTTATTGTTTTTGGAGACGAGCCTAGCATTGTTCAAATAGCAAATCAACTTGAAACAATACCATACGAAGTGTTGACCTCAGTATCAAGAAGGGTAAAAAGAGTTTATGTGCAGGAGTAATATTATCCCGCATTATTCATCAAATTTGTTATAGATGAATGCAAATGCGGGTTACCCCAACATAGTGAAGCCCAAATTTGGGTAATAAAATTGGTTGTGAAACTTAGTCGCTGTCGAACACAGCAATTATTCGGATGAATAATTGGGGTTATGGGTTTCTCAGTCTTATAAGCGATTTTACCCTAGTTCGCTTATTCTTTCTAGTTTGTAGCTGTTTATAATTTTAATTTTCCGACCATCAAGTTCAATTATGCCTTCTTTTGAAAATGCCGATAGGGTTCTAATTGCATTGGAAGTGGTCATGTTCGATAAGTTTGCCAAGTCTTCTCGCGAGAGGTAAACCTTTATTGTTTTCTCATCATCCTCGAAACCATAAGTATCGTGCAGGTAAACAAGCGATTCGGCCAAACGGCCCCTAATATGTTTTTGTGTAAGCGTTACCGTACGGCTATTCGATAGCCCTAATTCGGTGGCCACCGATTTTAAAATATGGTAGGTTAGCTTGGCGTTAGATTTTAATATTTTTATAAAGCTGTTTTTATCTATCGTCGATACAATACAATCCTCTAACGCTTCTGCTGAAGCAATATGGTTTTCATCGGCCAATAATGCTCTATATCCAATAAAGCCAATGGGCTTTGCCATTCTCACAATTTGATCCCGACCACCAACGCCTTCTTTAAAAATTTTTACCTTACCTTTTGTTAAGCAAACCAACCCTTTAGGCACATCGCCATCGCGATAAATAATTTCTCCCTTTCGATAGTACGAGCACGAAAATTTTTTAAAAAGTTGCTCTTTTTCTCTGGGTTTCAGATTATAAAACAGAGAACAAACGCCATCAAATGCATTCTGAGTATCAATAGTGGGATTAGCCATTTGTGAGATTTTATTTTAAAGTGAATTGCTAAAATGCTTGTAGCTAGTGCGTTAAACTAAAAACAGGATTGAGAGCTTAAAAAAATTTTACGCAAAGATAATAAAAATGTTTTACAGCAGGAAATTAACATGGCTTATTGAAGCTACGTTTTGGCTACAAGAGGTAATAATCGGCCTATACCAAAGGCTTTTGATGATATCCTTAGTACGGGGGCTGTTTGGTACCTCTTGTGTTCGCTTATTTTTACCAGCCTAATGATCTTGCTAACTTGTTGTGCATTAAATCCCATTTTCACAATTTCCTCTTTCGATTTATTCTCTTCTAAATAATAATATAGAATTTGGTCTAGTATTTCGTAGTCGGGAAGCGAATCGGAGTCCTTTTGGTCGGGTCTGAGTTCGGCCGATGGGGGTTTTGTTATGGTATTTGTGGGTATAATTTCTTCGCTCCTATTAATGTAGCGTGCCAGCTCAAAAACCTGGGTTTTGTAAACATCACCCAAAACCGCTAATGCTCCACACATATCCCCGTAAAGGGTTCCGTAGCCAACCGCCGCTTCGCTTTTATTTGATGTATTTAACACTAAGTGCCCAAATTTATTCGATAGTGCCATTAGCATAACGCCCCTGGTACGGGCTTGTATATTCTCTTCGGTTAGGTTTTCTGGTTGCCCCTCAAAAATATTTGCTAAGCTGCTTCGAAACGAGTTGAATACGCTATTTATGCTTATTATATCATACTGAATGTTAAGGTTATCGGCTAGTTCAACAGCTTCGCTTACACCATGCTCCGATGAGTACTGCGAGGGTAAAAGTAAAACCCGAATATTTTCGCTGCCCAATGCTTTTTGTGCTAGTGCAATGGTAACGGCCGAGTCAATTCCACCCGATAGCCCCAGGGTGGCTTTGGTGAAGCCCATTTTGCAAAAGTAATCTTTAATACCTAGCACTAGGGCATCGTGAATAAGCGCAATGGTATCTTCTTTTTCTATTGATATTGATGTAGCATTTGCCTCTAAATCGTTACTGTCAACATAGCAAATATCTTCTTCGAAGATATTTAGCATTTTCGCAACCGTCCCGTTGGAGTTTATTGCTAAGGAACGACCATCGAAAATAATATTGGTATTACCACCAACCTGGTTTACCGAGATAAGTGGAATGCCATACTGTTTCACATTGTTTTTATAAACCGAAACTCGTTGATCTATTTTGCCCTGTACAAATGGAATCGCAGCAATATTAACTATTAGCTCGGGGGTTTGGGTAACGAGTTCTTGCATGGGCGGCTTTGAGTATAACTTTCTGCCATCTGCTTGCAAAGTATCCCAAATATCTTCGCCAATGGTAATGGCTATGGTTTTCCCATTAAGGGTTACAGCTTGTAAGCTATCGCTTGGCTCAAAGTAACGATGCTCGTTAAGTATGTCGTAGGTAGCTAGTAACGATTTGTTATGGATACTATCAATTTTTCCATTTTTCAGAAAAAATGCTGAGTTGTACAGGGCCTTGCCTGTTGGGTTTGGGTTACAACTTGGGCTACCAACTATAGCAGCTATTCCGTTACAATGCGTTGCTATTGTATTTATGCTTTCCAGGCACTTGTTTATAAAGTATGGGCGAGTAAGCAGATCATGGGGCATATTACCACAAACCGAGAGCTCAGAAAAAATAATAAGTTCGGCATCATTCTGTTTAGCTTGCGCTATGGCCTCAGTAATTTTATGTGTGTTAAGCTCAAAATCGCCCACTATATAGTTAAGCTGAGCCAGTGCAATTCTCATTTTTTTTGAATTATAGTTTGTGTTTCTCTTACTATGTTGAGGGCTGTTCCTGTTAGGTTGCGAAATCGGTGTTTGTTTAAAAAATAACTCCCACTCTAATTCCTGCTGTGCCTATATTTAAAGCATTGTAATTGTTTTTCAGAGGATTTGTTAAGCTTTGCGAGAACGTTAATCCTGCCTGTATAGATGAGGGGCCACCTAATGAATACTGAACTCCCGCACTTATAAAGTACGACATGTAGGCGAAATTAAAGTGTTGTTTCTTGTCTAAAACTTCCCTTTCAATATTATATTTTTCAATCCAAGTATATCCTTTTAGTGCCAGGTTGGCCTTTACGCCCACATTGGCATAAAAGGTTGTGTAACCAATTTCGTTAGTCTTAAATTTGAGCCCCAACGGAACCGAAATGTATTGCCCCTTAATTTTAGCCGATGTTCCGCTCTCAATGGTGTACGTGTTGTCAAGAGTAATTATTGTATCCCCGCTGTTACTAAATAGTATATTCCCACCCATGCTCGCTATCGAGGCACCTGTGGTAATGGCGTATCGGTCTGCAAAATATTTCTCTAGCGCAAAACCAGCATTAAACCCCATGGTCATGCCATCGCTTTTAAATGATTTGGTATCGGATGTGAACCACGATATTTGGGGCTCGCCAAATACGCCAAAGGCGAGTCTTTGTGTATAAGCATTATTGAGTCCTATAAAGAGGATTGTAATAATAACTAGAGAGATTTTTTTTCTCATCATTTTAGTATTGATAGTTGTTTACAAAGTTATTCGAAAAAAACAGGCTTAAAAAATCTTATGAAGCAAATATTACACCAAAGTTTGTATTCTAGTTACCCCGCATTACTCATCAAATTTGTTAAGGATGAATGCAAATGGGAATTATCTCGACTTAGTCGAACCCAATTTTGAGAACCCAAGTGGGTGTGAGGCTTAGTCGCTGTGGTAGAAAGCAATTATTCGGATGAGTAATTGGGATTAGTGTTACAATAAAAAAATGGCATGTAAAAAGCATGCCATTTTTCTGTGTCTTTAATATTTAACCCGCATTATCATCAAATTTGTAAAAGATGAATGTAATTGGGGTTAAAACAGTCCGCTAATATGCCCATTATTATCAACATCTATTTTTTCTGAGGCAGGTTCGGCTGGTAAACCAGGCATACGCATAATTTGCCCAGTGATGGGTACTATAAAACCTGCGCCTGCTGCAATTTCGATTTTTCTAACGGTAACCACAAAGTCCTTGGGCCTGCCAAGTAGTTCGGGATTGTCTGAAAGCGATTTTTGTGTTTTTGCAATACAAACAGCGAGCTTATCGAGCCCAAGATTGTAAACCTTTTGTAAATCATTTTTGGCTTGTTGGGTATAGTCAACAGCTTCGGCACCGTATATTTTCTTTGCAATGGTTTCAATCTTCTTCTCTGGAGTCCAATTCCAATCATACAAAGGTTTATATTGACAATCACATGACGACACTATTTTAGAAATTTGCTCGGCTAAATCAATAGCTCCTTCGCCACCTTTACCCCAAACATCTACAACTGATACAGGAACTCCCATATCTTCGCCAGTTTTTTTAACAAGCTCAATCTCCTCGTCGGTATCGTTGCTAAAACGGTTTATAGCTACAATGGGGCAAATGCCAAACAAGCTCATATTCTCGATATGCTTTTGCATATTGGCTACACCCTTTTTAAGTGCCTCAACATCGGGTTTTGAAATATCCTTAATCGGAACGCCACCATGATATTTCAACGCCCTAATAGTGGCCACCAAAACAACTGCACTTGGCGATAACCCTGATGATTCGCATTTAATATCAAAGAATTTTTCGGCACCTAAATCGAATCCAAAACCCGCCTCGGTAACGGTAATATCACTAAGCGAAAGCCCCATTTTTGTTGCCACCACAGTATTGGTTCCCTGTGCAATGTTGGCAAATGGCCCGCCATGAATTATGGCTGGGGTGTTCTCGATGGTTTGAACAAGATTTGGCAGCATCGCATCTTTTAGTAGTGCGGCCATGGCACCCTCGGCCTTGAGATCGCGCGCATAAATCGGTTTTTTATCTAAAGTAAAACCTACAAAAATATTTCCCAACCTCTTTTTCAGGTCATCCATATTTTCTGCTAAACATAGAATTGCCATAATTTCCGATGCTGCAGTAATATCAAAACCTGTTTCACGTGGAATGCCAGATGTTGTTCCGCCCAAACCCACAATAATATTACGCAACGAACGGTCGTTCATGTCCATTACTCTTCTCCAATGAACTGTTCGAGGGTCAATGTTTAGCGTTTTGGTTTTACTCTGAACATTATTGTCAATTAGTGCGGCTAGTAAATTGTTGGCTTTCTCTACTGCAGCAAAGTCGCCTGTAAAATGAAGGTTTATATCCTCCATTGGGAGTACTTGCGAATACCCACCGCCTGTAGCGCCACCCTTGATTCCGAAAACAGGACCTAAAGATGGTTCACGAAGTACAACGGTTGTTTTTTTGCCAATACGGTTAAGGGCTTGTGCCAAACCTATTGATACGGTAGTTTTTCCCTCACCTGCAGGGCTTGGTGATATGGCCGAAACCAAAACCAGCTTACTCCCTTTTATCTTTTGCTGGTCAATAAGCTTAAGAGGAAGTTTAGCCTTGTACTTTCCGTACGGTATTAAATCGTCCTGATTAATACCAATGCTAGAAGCAATTTCATTAACAGGTTTCATGTTAGCTCCTTGAGCAATTTCAATGTCTGATTTCATATTAGTATATATAAATATTTAGTTGATTAATGAACACTCCATCCCAAATTTAACAGTTAAAAGTACAAAAGGTTTTATTCTTTCCAAATTCCGATCGCGGGGTATGTACTATTTGGATACCATATATTGTTATTAACCTGTTTGTTGTGGCTGATAAAAAAGGTGTTCTTAGGCCGCATTATTCATCCAAATAATTGGGGTTTGGGCTTTTATTCAACAAAAGTATAGATTTTATTTTTTTACACCTATTCTTTTTTCCCTTATTGGGGTTAATATCATTTTTTGCTTATATTTGCACTGTTTGCGGTTTAAGGGAATCCCGTGCCCTAACTAAATTTTTAGTAAAATTAGGAATTCGGGAGCAGTACCCGCTGCTGTAATCTCCATTAATCTGCTAGGCATCCTTGCCACTGTCTTTGTGAAAGTAAAAAGATGGGAAGGCCGTCCTAGTGGTGGAGTAAGCCAGAAGACCTGCCGTTAAACAACTTCAACTGTAAGCTTTCGGGTTATGAAGCTGAAGATTTTGGTACCAATCTTCGTTTATACACTTTCAATTCGCTCGTTTTTACAGTTTGAAGGTTTTAATGTTTAACCATTTTAATCTTTAAACAGATGCAAAAAATTTCAAAACTTTTTCTTGTGGCCCTGGCATTGGCTTGGACTTTTTCGTTTACCTCGTGTAAGGAGGATGATCCGTATGTAAAGAAAACAATCGATTTCCAATCCGTTACCCTAAACGATGATGGCTATTGGAATGGTAGCGATGGTTCTGGTTCGCTAACAATCGACATGGCCACTTTCAATAACGAGTATAATGACGAGTGGGGTGCGTGGTCAGGGTTTGCTTTTAGCAACAATACCGATATTGAAACCCCAGGCTTTTCAAACCAGTATAGCGCTTACATTCCTGCTGGTGCCGATGAAAGTAGCGCTTACGCTGTATCGTATGTTAGTGGTGACGTTGCGACAATTACCTTTTTAACAGAGGTTAATATTTTAAGTGCTGAATTTACTAACTCAACCTATGCCTATTTTACAATCCTTAATGGTGATGCTTTTACCGACCCATTTAAGGATGGCGATTGGTTTGAACTTACAGTGGTTGGTTTTGATGCCGCGGGTGAGCAAGTGGATGAGGTTACTTACCGTTTGGCCGATTATACAAATGGCAGTGAGTTTATAGCCGAAAGCTGGACTGAGGTTGATTTAAGGCCCTTAAAGGGCGTTACCAAGCTTGTGTTCAACCTCGAATCTACCGATGTTGGCGATTGGGGCATGAATACTCCAGCGTATTTTTGTATGGATAACCTTAGGTTTGAGTACTTAAAGTAATTTTAAAAGAAGTAAAAGTCGTTGTCTAAAGAGTATTAAAACGTCATTGCGATCGAAGAGAAGCAATCTGCATTTTTTACAACTGTTTAATTTATTTGTTATGCCTCTTCGGCATGTTTAAAAATTATAAACTTTTCAGACAACCACTTTTACTTATAGTGTCACATTAAACCCGGTGCTATGCGGTGGTTACTTTCTTTACTTTTTACTTTTTTTAGTCTGCTCATGCTTGCCAATAACTTAGCGGTTACCAATGCTAGTGTCGAAGGCAAAATGGTTCGCTTTGATATAAGTTGGGATAATAGCTGGAATCTAACCGATGAAGGTGGAAACAGGGATGCCGTGTGGCTTTTTTTGAAAGGAAGAACTTCTTCGGGCATATGGGAGCATATTAATTTAGCGAGTGAGGATGCGGTACACTATGCAGGCGAAGATCTAGCCATTGAGCCTGTAACCGATGGCAAGGGTGTGTTTGTAATGCTAAATGCAGGTGTTTTTGGTAATGTTAGCCCCACACAAATATCCATAAGCGCAACACCTGATTTAAACGAATATAACCAGATTAGGATATTTGCCATCGAAATGGTTTATATACCCAAAGGGCCATTTTATTTAGGCGATGGGGCATCCATTTCATCTCTTGTAAATACCAATGGCGAACCCGTTTTAGTATCATCCGAGGAAGCTTTAGACCCCCTGGGTATTTATATACATAATCCCAATACAGAGTTTACTCCTACCCAGCTGGCAGCAGCCTTACCTTACGATTTTCCCAAGGGATTCGATTCTTTCTACGTAATGAAATACGAAATATCACAGCTTCAGTATGCTGACTTTCTGAATACCTTAACCTATAATCAGCAAAAAAACAGAACGTCTTTACCGCCAAGCGATGCCAAAGGAACTTTTGCCATGGTAAACCCATATGCACCCGATAGTCTTTATCGTAATGGGATTGCTATTTTTAAATCGGGTAAAGAGGGCTCACACCCTGCTGTATATGGTGTAAACTATAATGCAAATTCTACCTACAACGATGATGAGGATGGGGTACATAGGGCAGCAAACTTTTTAAATTGGGCCGATTTAAGCGCCTACCTCGATTGGGCTGCACTACGACCCATAACCGAAATGGAATACGAAAAAATTTGCCGTGGTGCCAATATCCTGCCTGTTGAGGGAGAGCTTGCATGGGGAACCAGTTTAGCTGTTAATGCCAATACGGTTATGAACGATGGTACGATTTTTGAAACGGTTACCGAGAAGCCTACCGAAAATAGTGGGCTAGCAAATTTTGGCAATGTAGTAGCTATCGACGGTTGGGGCTTGCGGGGTGTGCTTCGTACTGGTTTTGCAGCAACTACCAGCACTTCGCGTATTGATGCTGGTGCAGCCTACTATGGTGTGATGGAGATGAGCGGTAATGTTTGGGAGCAAACCATAATGATAGGTGCTGGTGGTGAGCTGTTTACTGGATTGCTGGGAGATGGTAGTATTGATGAAAACGGAAATGCAAACCAGCAGGGCTGGTGTAACCCTAATACTGCATTAGGCGTATTAATAAAAGGTGGAGCATGGGGTAGTGCCATTTCCGATGTGGGATCGTGGCGCGATTTAGCCGTATCCGATAGGTTCTACTCGCATTTAAAACCATCAACCCGACGAAATACCTTGGGAGGTAGAGGGGGGAGATAACATTTTTTTTACTTTATCAGCTTGTGCCAATTTGTTTTTTAATACGAAGCACAGCTTATTGGCCATAGGTGGTGTTAGTAAATAGTTGGTAAATAGTAGCGTGATTTAAACAAGATAGTGTATGAAGAATTTATACAAAATACAACTAATATTTTGCTGTTTTATCCTTCTTTTAGGATTCAGCTATAGCGCTGGAGCGCAACTACAGTATTCAGGTGGTGCAGGTGGAGGCTATGCCTCTACATCAATTGGTGCTGGTATGCATGTTACACCTGCCGATAGTTTGCCTACACCCACTTTTGGTGCAACAGTATACCCCAACCCTTTAAGTGTAAACGATGTGTTTAAGGCAAAGTTTACGGGAGTAAATGATGGCGAAACAGTTTCTGTTGTTGTTTCTAACCTAATTGGTTCTAGGTTGTTTGCCGATGACCTTGAGGTTAGCAGTGAAACTACAATTAATTTACCGCACGAAAGATTTTCAAAAGGTATTTACCTTATTACATTTACCTATAAAACCAGCAGAATTACCCGCAGATTTAGCTATATGAATTAGCTTCTGTTTTTGCTACTTGTAAATTCCACAAAAATCATTGTTGTTTTGCATGAAAGCCGTTGGTTTATAATGAAATAGAGTAAGTCTGTAAATTATTCTAGAATCTCCCCTTTTTTACCTCAGCTTATTTTTCTGCCTTTAACCCGCATTATTCAATCAAATTTGTAAAAGATGAATGCAAATGCGGGTTACCCCGACATGGCCGAGTCCAATTTTGGGTAACAAAATTGGTTGTCAAACTTAGTCGTTGTTGTAAACAGCAATTCTTCAGACGAATAATTGGGGATTAATGGTGAATTAATGGTGAATATCACCGCCTTAACTTGATTTAACCGTACTTTACATAGGTAAGTAACAATTTTATTTCCCCTTTTAACAAAATAGTTGACAATTTATTTGCTTTATGAGCATATGTTCATTAGTTTTGCATTAAGCAAATGTTCATAGTCTAATTATGGCACCACGGGCACGAAAATTTCGAAAGATTCTAAATCCCCCTCCAATGAAGGGGTTTAAACCTTATGGTTACGATTTCGATGGAACCAATAAAGAACCTGTACTCATTCATTTTGAAGAGTATGAAGCTTTAAGGTTGTGCGACTACGATATGCACAACCATCATCAAGCATCGGTGATTATGGGTGTGTCCAGACCAACATTTACTCGTATATACGCATCTGTTAGGAGAAAGGTGGCAAAAGCTTTTGCCGAGAATAGGCAAATTAAGATTCAAGGCGGTAAGGTGTATTTCGATAGCAACTGGTACAGCTGTAGTACCTGTGGATGCTTTTTTAATAATCCCAAGAGAGGTATTGATGCTGTTAATTGTCCCTTGTGTGATAGTAAGGATGTGGCTAATTACGATATTGATACAGAGAGTGTTGATGCAGATGTCATCGGGGTGAAAAATATGGAAAAAGGCGCAGAAAGTCCTATAGATATGTGCGTTTGTGTTGGTTGTGGTTACGAAAAATTGCATAATCAGGGAGTCCCTTGTAAAACAGAGGTGTGCCCACAATGTGGGCAACGATTAACGAGAAAAATAAAGACTAATTAATACTAACCAATAATAAGGAAAATATCATGAAAGTAGCAATTACATCAACAGGAGATAGTTTAGATTCGATGCTCGATGAGCGTTTTGGACGTTGTTCGTATTTTGTAATATACGATACTGAGAGTAAATCAACTGAATTTATTCCAAATCCCAACAAGGAAGCCCAAAATGGGGCTGGTCCAGCATCTGTTCAACTTGTAGCAGAACGAAGTGCGAATAAAATTGTTTCGGGCGAATTTGGGATTAAGATTAAATCGTTAGCTGATAGCTTAAAAATTCAACTTATAGTTGTAAAAGAGAAGAAAACAGTGCGAGAGATAATAGAAATGTTTAACAAATAAATAAAACGAGTTATGCCTAGGCTTGATGGAACAGGACCCGAGGGCAAAGGAGCCCGTTCGGGAAGAGGAATAGGAGAATGTGCAAAAGCTTCGGAAGAAGAGAAATTGAAAAAGTTAGGGAAAGGAATGGGTAAGAAGCGCAAGGGCGATTGTGGTCAGGGGCAGGGAAAACGCTTAAGAAGCGGTGAATAGTTACCGCTGAATTAGTGATTAACCTTTTGTTTTTACCACAGCTCTACTATTTTGAAAGTTGATATACCATAACGTGTTGTCAGCTATCGATGTAAATCCTAACTGTAAGCGCTAGGTTTACTTGTTCGTATTGTTTAATTATATTTTTAATCATTTAAAAAGGAGGTAGTTATGCCAGGTTTTAATCAACAAGGTCCAGCAGGGCAAGGCCCAATGACAGGCCGTAGAATGGGGCGCTGTACTAATTATGGCGCAGGGCAAACAGCTCAGGCAGCACCTGAACCAAATATAGGTCCAGAAAATATGCCCGAAGATTTTGCCCGAGGCTTCGGATTTGGCCGCGGAGCTCGCGGTGGTCGCGCAGGACGTGGCGGTCGCGGTTTTAATGGTCGCGGTCCAGGTCGGGGTCTAGGAATGCAGAACAGGTTTAGATCAAGGTTCTAATGTTATGCGGGGCTGTTTTAACCCCAATTATTTGAACGAATAATTGGGGTTAAACAGCCCCGTTTTCTTTCAAAAATCATAATTCAATAAACTTTATTACTTATGAACAAAAAAATTGCTTTGCCGCTTCAGAACGGAGTTCTATGCGAACACTTTGGCCATTGCCAACAGTTTGCAATTATCGAGGTTGAAAATGGTGCTATTGTTAATATCGATACGCAAACCCCACCAGCCCACGAGCCAGGCGTGTACCCTCGTTGGGTTGCTCAGTATGGGGTTACCGATGTAATTGCAGCGGGAATGGGCCAAAGGGCTATCAATCTTTTTCACGAGCAAAACATCAACGTGTTTATTGGTGCTCCATTAATTGACCCTAAAGAGATTGTAACACAGTTTATGGATGATAAGCTGCAGCTTAGCGCCAATTATTGTGGCCAGGGCGATAAACCCAATAAGGGTAGCAGTAATAAGTAGGTATGGGTAGTATTGACAAAAGGTGTGTTGCTTGCATAAAAAGAACTTACAATCGGCTTTTTGAAAAGTATAATGTTACCGAAAGTCAGCAACGAATTTTTCTTGCATTCTTAGAGCATGTTATCAGCGGCGAGTATACAGAATCAACCCCTGATATTCAGCGAAATCTAAGTAAAATGCTTTACCGAATTATTAATATCGACGATCCGTTTAAAGAGGAGAAAGACGAGAGCAATAAAATTGCTCTACAACTTTACGATGAGTGGAAACCAAAGGTACTGAACGCCGACGACCCCTTTAAATTGGCGCTCAGGCTCGCCCTTGCGGGTAACATAATGGATTACGGTGCAAGCACAAGCTTTGATATACATAAAACTATTGACAAGGTATTGAATTCTAGTTTTGGCATCGATAAAACAGATTTGCTTAAACAGAAATTGGGTAGCGCAAAAAGCGTGTTGTATCTAGGCGATAATGCTGGCGAAATAGTTTTCGACAGGCTTTTTATCGAGGTGATGATGCACGGCAATGTTACCTACGTGGTAAAGGGTGCCCCAGCGCTTAACGACGCCACGGCCGAAGATGCTGTTCAGGTCGGGATGTACTACGCAGCCGATGTAATTTCCAATGGTTACGATGCGCCTTCAACAGTTTTAGAGAGGTGTAGCGATGAGTTTTTAAGTGCATATAGCTCGGCAGACCTAATTATATCAAAGGGACAGGGGAATCTAGAGGGGCTGATTAACGAGAAAGACCCGCGCATATTTTTTCTGTTGATGGTTAAGTGCGATTTAATTGCCGAGATATTAGGGGTAGTAAAAGGCGATTTTGTGGTTTGTAATTTTAACCCGCATGATTCATCAAATTTGTAAAAGATGAATAATTGGGGTTAATCCTTAAAACTTTTGATATGAAAAAGGTTAAAATCGGAATAATAATTTGCGATAGGTATCATACCTGTGGTGGTGGAAAGTGCTTACGAGCTTTGCAAAACAGGGAGGGGGCTTTTGCTCGCTATAAGGATATGGATGTGGAGCTTGTTGGGTATTCCACCTGCGGAGGTTGTCCAGGAGGCAATATTGAGTATGTACCTGAGGAGATGAAGAAAAATGGGGCAACTTACGTACACTTAGCAACTGGCCTTATTGTTGGCTACCCACCCTGTCCGCGATTAAAACATTTTTCGGAGTTTATTCCCGAAAAATTTGGGTTAGAGGTTGTGTTTGGTACGCACCCAATTCCACAAAAATATTTTATAACACATTCTAATTTAAATACATGGGGTTCGACATTCTATAAAGATGTGATTAAGGGTACCCTTGTTAATGAAGAATTAAGGCTTAAATATGATTAGTAATAAAAAATTACGTATTGCCATTGCAAGCGGAAAGGGAGGTACGGGTAAAACGCTCGTGTCTACCAGCTTGTTTTATGCATTACAGGATCAGGGGGTTCCCGTAACGCTCGTCGATTGTGATGCAGAGGAACCGAATGATATGATTTTTTTCGATGGCCAGCTGAAAAAATCTGTCGATGTAACGCTGCGAATGCCAGTTATCGATACGGATAAATGCACTTACTGTGGCAAATGTGCTGAGTATTGTGCTTATCAATCAATTTTTATTGTTCCGCAACAAAAGGTAATAAGGGTAATAGAAGATTTGTGCCATGGTTGTGGTGCATGTTCCGTAGCTTGTAAGTTCGACGCCATTACCGAGAAGGATGTATCGCTGGGCAAGGTAAACCATTACGATATTACACCCACTTCAAATATTGTTGAAGCGCGGGTTCGTGTAGGTGTATATTCATCTGTTCCAGTAATAAGCAGGGCAATTAAAACAGCTGGATTAAACCATATGGTTTTAATGGATTCGCCCCCAGGTACATCGTGCCCTTTTATTGAGGCCGTATCGTACGCCGATTTTGTTGTTCTTATAACCGAACCCACGCCTTTTGGCGTGAGCGATCTAAAGCAATCGGTTGATACCCTACGTACGATGAATAAAAAGTGTGGTGTTATTATAAATAGGGCAGGTTTAGGCGATGATAAGGTGTATGACTACTTGAAGCAAGAGAAAATCCCATTGTTAATGGAAATTCCTTTCGATAGGGAGATTGCATCTATCTACTCAAAGGGAAAAATTCTTGCTAAAGAGAAAGTTGAAATAAAGGAGCAGCTGCTTGCTGTTTTAACCAGCATTATTCATCAAATTTGATAAAGATGAATGCGAATACGGGTTAACCCCACATAGTCGAGCCCAATTTTGGGTAACAAAATTGGTTGTGAGACTTAAGTCGCTGTAGCAAACAGCAACTATTCGAATGAATAGTTGGGGGTAAGCACCACAGGTAAAAACATGCAGCTAGGCGTTAGGCTGATTTTTGTGTGTTGCGATTTTGTAAACGTCAGCGGTATTATTATTAAAAGATTTTCAAAAATAAAATTATGGAAATAGCCATTATAAGCGGTAAGGGAGGCACAGGAAAAAGTAGCATTACAGCGGCTTTTGCTACCATGTCGCAGAAGGTATTACTCTCCGATTGTGATGTTGATGCAGCAAATCTTCATATAATTTTCAATCCAACTCACGAGGAGGAAGAGATTTATATAGCAGGCCAAACTGCCGTTATCGATTACCAAAAGTGTACCAGCTGTGGTTTGTGCATGGAGTATTGTAGGTTCGATGCCATTACTAAGGTAGATGATAAGTTTGTGGTATCGGAAACGGCATGCGATGGTTGCCAGCTATGCTGGCGAATGTGCCCCGAAAAAGCCATTTCGATGCTCGATAATGACAAAAGTCGCATGTACACGGGGAGCTTTAGAAATGGGAAGGTGGTGTACGGAAGGTTGGCTCCAGGCGAAGAGAATTCGGGTAAATTGGTGTGTATGGTTCGCGAAAAGGCTAAACAGGTTGCCAAGGATAACAACCTAGAGCATATTGTAATTGATGGCCCCCCTGGAATAGGTTGTGCCGTAATAGCATCAATAACAGGAACCGATCACGTGTTGATTGTAACTGAACCCACCATTTCGGGTTTGCACGATATGAAGCGAACACTTGAGCTGGTATCTAAGTTTAATTTAAAGCCTTGGGTGCTAATTAATAAGTTCGATTTAAACGAGGATATGGCTCAACAAATTGAGCAGTATTGTAAGGACGAGAATATACTTTTTGCGGGTATGTTGCCGTTTAGCACTAAGGTGGTCGAAGCAATGGTTAATTGTAAAAGTATTACAGAATGGGCACCCGATTCGGAGCTAACCGCTACCCTTAAATCAATTTGGAATAGAATTATAAATAGCTAGCCATGATATGCTTTGGACCAATACCGTCGCGCCGTTTAGGCAAAAGTTTAGGGATAAATAATATCTGCGACAAAAAAATTTGCACCTATTCCTGTGTTTATTGTCAGGTGGGGGCAAAGCAGCGGTATAGCATCGAGCGTGAGCTATTTTATGAGCCAAAGCAAATTTATATGGAGGTCGAAAGTCATTTAGGCAAGCTGAATACTAACGATATTCCCGACTTTTTAACCTTTGTGGCCAATGGCGAACCCACTTTAGATAAAAATTTGGGCGAGTCAATCCAGCTGCTTAAAAAATTTAGTATTCCAATTGCCGTTATTACCAACGGCTCGTTGCTTTACAATGCCGATGTAAGAGCCGAATTGGCGCAGGCCGATTGGGTATCAGTTAAGTGCGATACGGCCAACCAGCGTATTTGGAGTAAGCTAAACAGGCCGATTTCGAAGCTGAATTTTAATACGATGTGTAGCGGTATGCTGTCGTTTGCAAACCAGTATAGGGGAACGCTTGTTACCGAAACAATGCTTGTTGATGAGGTAAACGATCATGCAATTGCATTAGAACGAACCGCCTGTCAGGTGTATGGGCTAAGCCCATCAATAGCTTACCTGTCGATACCTACTAGGCCTCCCGCAGTTTCAACCGTAAAGCCATCAACCCCTGAGGCAATTAATGAGGCGTACCAAATTTTTGATAAGCGAGGGCTTAATACCGAGCTAATACTGGGGTTTGAGGGTACCGATACGGGGTACACAGGCAATGCCGCTGAGGATATTCTTAATATTTGCGCTGTACATCCCATAAGGGAGGATACCATGCGCGAGCTGTTGGCAAAAAATAATTCAGATTACTCCGTACTATATAAACTTATTGAAGAGGATAAGGTTGTAGAGCTCGAGTTCGACTCAAAGAAATTTTACCTTCGCAAACACTAGGTGGTAATGAGCAAGAAAGTGTTAATTTATGGTTTGCCCGTGTTACGCAAAAACGCTGAGCGTATTACGAAAAAGGATAATATTTTGGAGTTGGTTCGTAACCTGTTTAGTACGCCAGAAGTTGAGGGCGGAATACTATTTATTGATAGGGATTACCGCTATTTGCAAAGCCTCACTTGCTTTTAACCCCCATTATTCATCAAATTTGTAAAAGATGAATGCAAATGCGGGTTACCCCGACCTAGTGGAGCCCAATTTTGGGCAACAAAATTGGTTGTGAGGCTTAGTGGCTGTGGTATACAGCAATTTTTCGAATGAATAATTGGGGTTAAACTAAAACGATTACAATGGATATCAAAAAAATCAAAAAAAAATAAATTTGCCATGAACAATTTTATCAAGTTTTGTAGAGATAGGGCTAAGATAAACCTCGTGGTCGACATTATCCTTTTTTTACTACTAATGGGT
>Ga0265295_1004550_pt1 | contig 18553 bp, 16 predicted proteins | sample Munlansysbiofilm_FD_192503 | JGI IMG/M metagenome (GOLD analysis project Ga0265295, IMG submission 192503) | Leachate microbial communities from a municipal landfill in Southern Ontario, Canada - Methane capture system biofilm | ecosystem: Engineered > Solid waste > Landfill > Unclassified ...
ATCACGAAGGCAATTTATTTTTTAGTGCGGTCCGCGATGTGACATGCCTTTATCCGAAACCGGGTTGGGTGGAGCAAGATGCCCTTCAACTTTGGGTCAGTGTCATTGATGTTGTTAATGAATTACTTGTCATTTCCCATAAAACCATGGACGATATGGCCGCGATTGGCATTACTAATCAACGTGAGACGACGATTATTTGGGATCGTAAGACAGGAAGGCCAATTTATAATGCGATTGTCTGGCAATCACGGCAGTCACTTCCTTATTGCCAGAAAATTGCTAAGCACCGTGACTTGATTCATCAAAAGACAGGTTTGTTGATTAATCCATATTTTAGTGCTTCGAAAGTTCGTTACATTCTCGATAAAATTCCGGGAGCACAAAAACGCGCTGAAGCTGGCGAATTAATGTTTGGAACAGTCGATACTTGGTTGATTTATAATATGACCAAAGGAAAAGTCCATGCGACTGATCCAAGCAATGCCTCGAGAACGATGTTTTATAACATCTTTAATATGTCTTGGGACGATGAATTATTACATTTATTTAATATACCCAAGTCGATACTTCCAGAAGTAAAATCTTCAAGCGACGATTTTGGTATTGCTAGTTTCTTCTCTAAAAATGTCCATATTTTTGGTGTTTGTGGTGACCAGCAGGCCGCCCTTTTTGGTCAGGCGTGTTTTAATGCCGGCGATTTAAAAAATACTTATGGCACAGGATGTTTTGCTTTAATGAATACAGGTAAGGATGCAGTACTTTCTCAAAACGGTTTGCTTACGACCATCGCTTGGAAGATTGGAAACGAGGTTAATTACGCTCTAGAAGGTAGCGTTTTTGTCGGAGGGGCGGTTGTCCAATGGCTTCGTGAATCAATGAACTTGATTAGCACGAGTGATGAAAGCGAACGAGTTGCCAAAAAAGTTGACGATTCTCAAGGAGTGTATATTGTGCCGGCATTTGTCGGTCTGGGAACGCCTTATTGGGATAATGAAGCCCGCGGAGCGGTATTTGGTATAACTAGAGGTACAAATAAATCGCATTTTGTCCGCGCTTCGTTAGAATCGATTGCCTATCAAAGCAAAGACGTTATTGATATTATGAAACAAGAAGCCCATGCTGATGTATTCGCTCTTCGCGTTGATGGCGGTGCGACCAAGAACAAGCTTCTCTTGCAGTTTCAGTCTGATATTTTGCGGTGTGAGATTCGTCTGCCACAGTGCCTCGAAACGACTTCGCTAGGCGTAGCTTATATGGCTGGTCTCGGAAGCGGATATTGGAAAAACATGAAAGAAATTGAAAAATACCATATTTTGCAAGCTACGTATCAACCAAAAATGGATGAAAAAGTAGCAATTAAAAAGTACGAGGGCTGGAAGCAAGCTGTGAAAGCGACGATGGCTTTTAAGTTGAAGGACTAGAAAATGGCAAAACAAGAAACACTGACAATCGATCAATTCAAAGAAATTTATAAAATGTTAGGAGTTAAAGAAGAACTCAATGCAGACTTTCTTTATGACATTTATGAAAACGCGATGGAAGGTGCGAAAAGCATTGATAAATCAAATATGCTTGGCCGCGTCGTGCCAATCAATCCAATATCATTAATTCTTTATATTGTTAACGAACATGGCTATTATCTCGACACTCACACTGACGTCAAGCAAGAGCAATTAAGAGAAGACGTTAATTATATGCAAATGGTTGTTAGCGTCGCCCTCGACAAGTACTACACAAATGAACATCTTTCTTATAAATCGAAAACTGTTCTTTCCCGCTTTTCTCCAGGCATTTCGACTTTAAATACGTATTTGAATTTTGTCCTCGGTGTGTTGGGACGTTTTAATCGTAATCAACCGAGTGAGACGTTAATTGTCGATGTTATGTCCAAAGGTTTTTCCATGGCTCGCGCCATCAGTGATTTACTCGTTTCGGGTTTTGAAACAGAAGCATTTTCGACTTGGCGCACGCTGCACGAGGCGGAGTGTATATTACTCCTTTTAACCGTTCACGGAAAACCTGTAATCGATAAATATCTCACGCACATGAACTATGCGATGGCCTTTCGAGGAATGATTTTTGACAAAGAAAAAACCGACGAAATCTTTGCGAAAATTAAGCAGGAAATGCGCGATTTCGATTTAAAAAGCAAGGATATGAAGCGTTTTATTGAATATGGCTGGCTGTATGCCATTCCAAAAAAAGATGGCGACGAACAAGTTAAATTAAATTTCCGTGATGGTGTGGAAAAGGTCGCTGGGTTAAAACGCTACTCACCCATTTATGAAATGTCGAGCGAGATTGCTCATAGCTCTCCGCTTTTGATATATTCGCGTCGAGAATACTTCATGCATTTAACATTAGTAAATGTGTACGAATCTTTCTTTAGGCTGGAAAAGGTATTTTCTGACATTTATATTCGTTTGATAAGCGATGCCGAAAAGCAAAGATTTTTAATTATGAGAAAGATATATTATGGTCAATTGGTCAGCATTCATTCTCGCGAACAACTTGCCATGAAAAATATGGCAAAACAAGGAAAGAAAAAAGGCTCGTAATGAGCCTTTTCAAATTACATCTTTTTAGTTAAACATCGACATTTGCATAGCAAGAGCCGCCGATGAATTCGCGAAGAAGCGAATTGTTTGGCACCCATTCGTCAGGCATGTCATCGAAATATTTAAGGAGGCGAATCAAACGTTCGGCGACTGGGAAATAAACCGAGTTTGTATCGATGTTTGAAAGAAGCGGCATGGCATATTTTTTCATGACCGATAGTTCATAACTAAGGAGGGAATTAAAAACATAATTGGCTCCTTCTTGTGTGTTATAAATCCAAGTGAATTCGCCCTTGCGGACGCTTGGCCACATGCTCATCGTTTCTTCAGCTGAAGCATTGCGATACTTTTTATCGCGAACGATACGGCGAAGCAAACGTAAATCCGTCAGCGACATCGGATTATGATTATCGAAGTTTATTTGTGCTTGTGGTGAGATGTAAATCTTAAATTTCTGATGCTTAGGAATGTTAATTGTTAGCAAATCATTAAGAGCGTGAATACCTTCAATAATAATTGGTTGATTTACTGGCACTTGTAATTTACGTCCCGAAATTCTTTTTCCTTGTTGGAAATCAAAGCGAGGAAGCTGAACTTCTTTGCCGCTAATGAGATCAAGCATATTTTGGTTAAATAGTTCGACATCAAGAGCGTTGATGGACTCGAGATCGGGCTCACCGTTTTCATCTTTTGGCACTTCGTGTTTAGGTAAATAATAATCATCGATACTTAAACGGATTGGTTTAATACCGCGTGATAGAAGTTCGACGCGAAGGCGGTTTGAGAAAGTTGTTTTTCCGCTGGAGGAAGGACCGGCGATACAAATTAACCTAATGGTGTCGATGTCTTCTTCAATCATGTCACCGATTTCGATGAGCATCCGGTTGTGGCGTGTTTCACACATGTTGATAAAATCAACAACGCCATCCTTTTTAATGTGTTCGTTAATTCCTGATACCGAATCGGCACCAGCAATTTTACCCCAGGCATGAGATGCCTTAAGAGTCTTGCCAAAAGTCGGAGCATCTTCAAACTTCGGTATATCTCCACCTGCCTCTGCGCGTGGATATTGAACAATCACGCCTGGCGAATAAAGGCGAAGTTTAAACATTTTTAAATATCCCGTTGAAGGCACCATCCGGCCGTACATGTAGTTTAGATAACCGTCGCAATCATAAAGATGAACGGTTTTCTCGGGACGATATTTGAGTAATTCAAGTTTATCTTTAAGGTCTTTATCTAAATAAACCTGGCGAGCGTCTTCTTTGGTGACAATCATGCGATGCAAAGGATAGTCACTAGCGACAATTTTATTCATTTCTTCCTCGATGCGACGGACCATCGCCATATCGCTATGGCGCGAATCATTGAGGATTTGAACAAAAATCGAACGTGATACGTTATAAGAAAAACGGACATCAAGCTCAGGATATGCGCGTTTAAAGGCCATCGCTACTAGATAACGTAAGGAAGTTTCATAAATAGGAATGGCGTCAGTGTCTTTAACGGTCAAGAATTCGACTTCTGCGTCATAGTAAACTTCATAAGTCAATTCGCGAATGCGATTATTGACTTTAGCACAAACATGTAGTTTATCGGGATCATCAACGAGATTCTGAAGGGCAACTTTTCTTTCAAAGGTCTTTTCTTGGCCTTGATACTTTAGGGTAAATGACATATTAATACCTCTCTTGTGGGCGTGTAGTAAAGATAATACTAGATTATTCTACTTGATGCAACCGCTTACATTTTAGCGGTTTCAAAGCCTTTTTCCTATCATAATAGCTTATGAATATTAAAAAGAAGCATAGCTTCTGCTCTTTCTTTATTTTTTAGCGTTCCGACTAATCAACTAAAGATACGAGACATTGGCTTTCTTTACATTATTTTGATAATTCCTTAGAATTATAAGCGACGTTAGAAAATAAGAGCCTTTTAGATGTCTTTGATTATCTATGAAATAACAATTATTAGGAAATCGTCTTGGCCGAATTAGTCTCGACCAGATTCAATATGTTAAAGAGGAGAAAGAACAAAATGAAAAAAGCCATGGTTTATATTCAAAGCGGGGGACCGACAGCGGTTATTAACACATCGCTTTATGGCGCGATTATGGAAGCGAAAAGCCATTCGGATAAAATCGATAAGATTTATGGATCCCAATATGGCGTTGAAGGACTTATCATCGATGATTTAATTGACCTTGGTCAAGAAGATGACGAGACGATTGAACTGCTCAAACAAACGCCGGGGGCTGCGTTAGGATCAACCCGTTATAAACTCCCTAAAGATTTACATGATAAGCAATTCATGAGCATTATTGATACCTTGAAAAGACACAACATCGGTTATGTTTTTGTTAATGGCGGAAATGACTCAATGGATACATGCCATAAGTTGTCTTTGCTTTGTCAAGAAATTGGTTATGACTGCATGGTGATGGGCGTGCCTAAAACCGTTGATAATGACTTGGCTCTAACTGATCACTCGCTTGGCTTTGCCAGTGCCGCCAGACATGTTGTCAACACCGTTAAATCGATTTGCATTGACGCTCGCGTTTATAAACGCGGAAAAGTATATATTATCGAAGTTATGGGCCGTAATGCTGGTTGGCTGACGGCTTCGGTTGACCTGCTTCCTGAAGAAACAAGACCAGATCTTATTTATCTTCCCGAAAATCCTTTTAGCGTTGATGATTTTCTTCATGATGTTAAAAAGCTATTTGACGAAAAAGGAAACGCGATTGTTGTTATCTCCGAAGGCATCTCTTTTGAGCGCGACATGACAAAAGCACGGGTTGATGCTTTTAATCACGTCCAACTCGGCGGTGTTGGAGATGAACTTGCTGACATGGTTGAGGTGTGTCTTGATCTCCCGACTCGTTCCATTGAGCTCTCTTTACCGCAAAGAGCAGATCCCTTATTAGTTAGTAAAGTTGATCAAGAAGAAGCTGTTGCCTGCGGAAGCATTGCCGTCAAGCTCGCTTTGGAAGGTCATACTGGCGAAATGGTTTGTATCAAGCGCTTAAGCGATGAACCTTATCGAGTTGAATATGTTCCCGAAGATATTGCGAAAATCGCGAATGCCGAACGTGTTGTTCCGCAATCGATGATGGCGGGTCCGGGTCATATGGACGCTTCATTCCGCCGTTATTGTCTCCCCCTTATTCAAGGGTCGGTCGATATCAAATTTGTTGACGGGATGTATAAATCAGCCGTCCTCAAAAAAATTAAAGCTAAATAGTATAAAACCGGGCTAACCCGGTTTTTTTATCTAAAGATAAGTGTCGAGAAATGTCTTGTCTAAATTTTCGTCGATGCCGAAGAAATGAGACTCAACGACCTCACCATTATGATAGTATTTTCCAATTGGACCGATGTCATTATCACCAAGCGAAAAGGTTTGGCGCAACAAATCTAACTGTTCGCTTTCAAAATTTGTATAGTCGATAACTTGAAGCAAATTATTACTTACGGAGGCGTAGGGCCAAATTAGTGAACGATAAATATCTTGAGCATCTTCATCGTTTCGATCATAAAAGAAACAAAATGAGTTTTCATTATTGATATAGTAGTCATTGGCGGATTCGTATTCGATGTGCGAATTGACATTTGTGACTTTGACAAGCGAATTCATCATGTTCAAAAACGGCTCGTTAGTCGTGGCCGTCATTTTTGAAACCGAACCTTTAGCATAAGCTTTACTATCTTCAACGACCATTAAATATGGAACTTCAAGATCAGCCATAAAAATATCGCGATAATCAGACCAGATTTTTGAATATTCTATTTTATCAGTTGTGTTTCCGACATTTAGATAATGGACAAGAGCCTTTGAATGATAGACGTAATTAATGAGATTCGGCTTAAATAAATTACATCCATAACATCCCTGCATCCCTACATAGAGCACGAATGGTTCGCTGTTATCAAGCATCGATAATATTTCCTTACTATCGGTGTGGCGGACAAAATTTGTAATATCGTTTCCTACAGCAGGTTCTTCAACGTCATAAAGATTGGCGTTTTGCGAAATTGGAACCGGCCCGTCTGGACGATTTCCGCACGATGAAAGAAGGAGGGACAATATTAATAAAAAAGGAAACTTGCCGATTTTCATATTACGTAGTATAACACCCTTAAAATGATAAAAGAAGATTGTTGATTGTAAGGTCGCAACCCAAACATATACTTGCCCCTTTTTCTTGGTATAATAGTGAAGCGGTTGGTATAATATCAATAAAGTTTACGAGGAAAAAAAGATGAATGTATGGCATATGGCTCCTAGAGAGCGAATTAAACCCGAACAATTTTTAGCGTGTATCGAAATATCAAAAGGCAGTAAAAATAAATACGAATTGGAAAAGCAGACTGGTGCTTTAATTTTGGACCGCATTCTTTATACTTCGACACACTATCCGCAAAACTATGGTTTTATTCCCTTAACGTATGCTGAAGACCTTGATCCCTTAGATGTTCTCGTCTTGTCTTCTGAATCAATCGTGCCGCTTGCCTTAGTTGACTGTTATCCAATCGGTGTCCTCGAGATGATTGATGGTGGCTACTTAGATGAAAAAATTATTGCCGTGTGTAAAAACGACCCTATCTATAATATCTATAAGGATATTCGTGAGTTGCCCCCTCATATATCGAATGAAATTCGTCACTTCTTCCGCGTTTATAAGCAACTTGAAAATAAAAAGACTATTGTCAACAACATGAAGGGCGCCAAATATGCTCGCGAAGTTATTGCCAAAAGCCTTAAAGCCTACGAAGATAAATTCGTCGAATACGCTCCGTTTGTGTATTAAGTAAGTCGATAATTAAAACGCTTGGTCATTGTGACGAGGCGTTTTTCATAATCGTTTTCCATTTATGGTGAGCGATGCGTTTATACACTAATTGCTTACTGCTAATATAATGCATCTGTGCCCAATAGTACCACAAGATGTCTTGCAGAGCCATGAGGCGGACAATTCGCCGGTAAATCTTATCATCGCAGCGCTTATTAAAATAAAATTTTAAAAAATGGCGACGAGTTTTTTCATCTTCAATGTCATTTTCGCTTAAAAAACTGGCGAGATCAAAAAGGGGATTGTTGTCGGCGGCATATTCAAAATCAATCAAAAACATTTTATTCGAACGAAATAAGAGATTGCCGTTTACAACATCGTTATGACATAAGACGAAGGGTTCTTCGCTGTAGAAACGTTCAACCGAAGCAATAATTTTTCTTTCATAAAAGGTGTCGACATAGTCAATACATCTTGATCGATAATAGCGAAGGCGTTCAAATATATCAAACGATTTACCAGTGACAATTTTCGCGCGATGAAGCTTACGAAGGGTCTTGGCTACCAACATTAGTTGTTTGTCAGTTGGCTGGCCGAATATTTTTTTTGTTCTGAGTAAAAATGATGATAATTTCGTGCCATCTTTTTCATTGAAAAAAAGGACGGATTCAGAAATTTTTAGATGAGTGATAACTTTAATAGCTTTAGCTTCTTGCTGAGCATCGTAAAAGCGATCTTTGAGTGGATTTTTTATTCTGAGAACATGGCGGTGGTCAATGAGATATGAATGATTGGAAAAACCGGCCTTCAAGGGTTCAATTTTATGCGCCTTTTCGCCGGTGATAACTTGATAGATATTACGTATTTCTGTGATAGTCGGCATTTATTTAACCTCAAGTCGCGTCGCTGATTTGTAGAGAGATTCGGTTGTCGGTCGGACAAAAGAGACATAAATAGTCTCATATTTTTTGACGTGTGCTTCGCCTTTGCTCTCACCGCGACTAATATCCTTTTTTGCCGCGTACATGACTTCTCCGCGATCGAGATTTGAACATAAAAGGGCGATTTCGGCCGCCATAATTAAATCTTCGTCGGTCGGATTATTCTTTTTGATAACGACGTGAGCTCCTGGCTGATTGAGCAGGTGAAACCAAATGTGTTGGCGTGAGGCATACACAAATGACAAGTAATCATTTTGCTCGGCGGTTTTGCCAAAATATAAGGTCGTTCCGTTACTCTCAAGATGATAAGGAGCGTATTTCTTCGTTACCGGAAGACGGATCTTATCTCGCGGAGATATAAGAGCGTTTTGAGAGACAAAGTTTTCGATTTCTTCTTCGTTGGAGGAGGATAGAAAATCTTTTATAAAGAGACTCTCGTTTAATTCTTTCTCGGCTTTTTCAATTAGCTTATCACTTAAAGAGATGGTGCTTTTTGCCTTTTTGTACAATTTATAAAATTGTTGGGCGTTTTCGGCGAGTGTTTTTAACTCGTTTAAACGAATAATCTTGCCATTAACTTTTATCTTATCCGTCCGCCATTTCTTGTCAGAAGGATGGGCGAGAATTGCATCTCCATATTCCTTATAAATAAGATGTTCCTGGGCTTTTTGAACATCGGCCTTGATGTTGTCGATTTTTCGTGAAGACGTTTTTATGCGCGTATTAATAAATTTATAAATTTTGACAAACTTTTCTTGATTGCGAGTCATTGAAGACTGATTGAGGCGACTCAATTCAAAATTAACAAATTTACTATAATCAAATTTGTCTTGTTCAACAACGTTCGCCCGTGATGAGTTCTGTGGATTTTCATATTTGAAACCGCGGGCGACAATCCGTGGTGAATCAATCGTGTTTTTGCGAAAAGCGTTAAGGATTTTATCCTCTTCATCAGTAACTATCAAATTGGGTCGGGCCGCGATAAGTTCGACGTACATACGGCGAATATTTATTTTATAGGCACTAGTCGTGATTTCGAGTTCAAAGCGAATGATGCGATCATTATTTTGCTGTTCGACTTTTTTGATTAATGCATTATTAAGTTCTTTCTTAAGGAAAAGATATAGAGGATTGGCAAGGGTGGGAGGTGTGCTTGATAAGTCGCCAACAAATAAAGACGGGTTTGTGTTATCGAGATTTATCACCAAATATCTTTTTCTTCCCGATGAGAGTTGGAGGAAAAAAATCCGGCTTGAATAAAAAATAATTTTGCGAAGATGCTTACCAGTAGCTTCCTGAGCGATGACGGCGATGAGTTCGGAAAAATCTTTTGTGCTAATTCTCATGTCATAATTATACCATAATTAGAATTGATTTAAGTTATATATTCACATATAATTAATTTACTTATTATGGAAAAAGCAGCCCACAGAGAAGGTCTTCTCATTATTATTTCCGGTCCTAGCGGAGTCGGAAAAGGCACCATTCGTCGCAATGTTATGGCCGATGGTGGTTTAAACCTTGTCTATAGCGTCTCGATGACCACACGTCCAAGACGAGAAACTGAAGTTGACGGCGTCGACTATTTCTTTGTCTCTCGCGAAGAGTTTGATGACAACCTTAAAAAAGGTAATTTCCTTGAATGGGCTGAATTTGTCGGCAATCGCTATGGAACGCCTAAACACTATGTCGATGAATTGCGTGCTCAAGGTAAAAATGTTGTTCTCGAAATTGAAGTTGAAGGAACAAAACAAGTTTTGAGCCGTTGCAAAGGAAGCAATGTAGTTTCGATTTTTGTCATTCCTCCAAGCTATGAAGATTTAGAAGCGAGAATTCGCCATCGGTCAACGGAGCCTGAAGACATCATTCAAAAGCGTCTGCAAAAAGCTCGTAAAGAAATGCACCTAAAATATCACTATGAATACGTTGTTTTAAATGATCGTCCTGATCGCGCCGGAAGGGAAATAAGGGAAATTATTAGAAATAAACTCGATGCTAAACTTATTAAATAATAGGGCTGATATGCGTATTTTAGAAGTACTTACTGAACATCGAGTAAATGCGCTTAATCGCCCTTTTTCTTATGTTTATTTTGGACAAAAAGATGTTCGCGTCGGCTTTCGTGTCTTAATTAATTTTAATAATCGTCAACTTGTTGGATATGTTGTTAGTGTCGCAGAAACGAGCAAGACGCTGGATGAATATGAACAAGAAAAAGGCTTTGATGTCCAAGAAATTATCGATGTTCTTGATGATAGCGAACTGCTAAACGATGAACTAATGGCTTTGGTTGAACGAATTTGTGATCATTACATAGTAACCAAAATCAGTGTTCTGCAAACAATGCTTCCAAAATCGCTTAAACCACGGATGTCATCACTTAAGGGACCTAAGGCTTACTTTGATAAATATCTGGTCGTCATTAATGACGATGAAACAGATCTAACTCCTCGTCAGATTGAATTATTGCGGTTTATCAAGAGCAATGGCAAGGTTTTAAAACGAGATGCCGGCTCACCGAGTGTTGTTAATAAGTTAATAGCGACAAATAATTTGAAAATCATCGAAATTGAACGGTTTCGTTTAGAAATACCCGAGTATCAAAAAGAAACGATAAAAATACTGAATTCTGAACAAAAACAAGCGGTTAAAGATATTTTGGAGTCTAAAAAAACTGTTAGCCTTTTGCAAGGCGTTACCGGCAGTGGAAAAACTGAAGTATATCTTTCGCTTTCCGAGGCCGTTATCGACAAAGGGCGTAACGTTTTAATGCTCGTCCCCGAAATCGCCCTGACTCCAATCATGGTTGAATATTTTCAACGTCGTTTTAAAGGCAATGTCGCTATCCTTCATAGCGAACTAACCGAAGCGGAAAAATATGATGAATATCGCCGCATCGCCAAAGGCGAATGCCGCGTTGTTGTTGGAGCTAGAAGCGCTATTTTTGCTCCCTTAGAAAATATTGGACTATTCATTCTTGACGAAGAACACGTTGAGTCTTATAAACAAGATATTACCCCATTTTATCACGCTCGCGAAATCGCGATAATGCGTGCTGAATATCATCATGCCAAAGTTGTTTTAGGAAGCGCCACGCCATCGCTTGAAAGCAAAGCGCGGGCTTTAAAGGGCGTTTATCATTACGCCGAGCTTCCGCATCGAATTAACGAGCAGGTTTTGCCGAAAGTCACGATTGTTGATTTATCAAATCCGCGCAGTTTAACAAGACAATCGGTACTATTTTCCGAACTTTTAATTAACAAAATTAGTGATCGTCTTGCCAAAAAAGAGCAAATTGTTTTGCTGATTAACCGTCGCGGTTTTAGCGGTTATGTTACTTGCCGCTCATGTGGTCATATTTTTAAGTGCCCTGATTGTGGCATTACCCTGACTTATCACCGCCAAGATGAGATGCTCAAATGTCATCATTGCAATCATGTTGAGTTCGCTCCAAAAATGTGCCCGGAATGTGGTGGTACTTATTTCTCGAAAAGCGGATTTGGCACGGAACGAATTATTAGCGAAATCGAAAAATTATTTCCGAATGCTACAACGCTACGTCTGGATAGTGATGTCGGCCGCGTTCGCAATACAATCGCAAAAACAATCGAAGCTTTCCGTAATAAGGAGGCCGATATTTTGGTAGGTACGCAGATGATTGCTAAGGGCCATGACTTTCCTGATGTGACGTTAGTGGGAATAGTTCTAGCCGACATTGGTTTATCTCTTCCTTCTTTTCGTAGTAGCGAACGAGCTTTTGAACTAATTACTCAGGCTGTCGGGCGAAGCGGTCGTGCCGCAAAAGTTGGCGAAGCCATCATTCAAACTTATAATCCGACTCATTACGCTATTCGTTTAGCAGCCGCTCAAGATTATGAAACTTTCTTTAAACAAGAAATGATGGTTCGAAAAGCTCAGCAGTATCCACCTTATACTTATTTGACCAGTGTGCAAATTTCCTCAAAAAATGAAGCTTTGGCTATCGATACCATTCATGCGATTGCCGAAGATATTGACAAACAAAATTATCAAGGGGTGGCGATTCTTGGTCCGGTATCGCCATATATCCATCTTGAACGAGAAACGCATCACCGAATTTTGCTGATTAAATATAAATCCGATGTTGAAATCAAAGAGCATCTTAGTAAATTGCTCGTGGCTTTGCAAAGCAAAGGTCAAATTAATGTTGCTGTCAATGTTGACCCATATAACTTTTAATAAATTGTTTAAATAAACAAGTGATATAATATTTTCATTAGTTAGGAACCACATTATGATAACCATATCCATTATCGGAATTGACCAATACATGGTTGGAACTTATTCCAAAGAACACACCAAAAAACTCGCCGGTCTTTATGGAGTAAAGCCAAGTGAAATTGATTTTCACGCTCCGAATTCTTTTTTCTTTCATGAAGGCTTTGATCAAACATCATGGAATGCATTAGTTCGTATCCACGCTCCACTTGAATGTGAAGGGCTTGAAGACAAAGTTACCGCTTATATATTTAAGACGTTAAAAGACATCGCCGTCCACATCAACATTGAATACGTTTATTATAATAAAAGACATCGCCACTCCTACGTTAATCTCGATTATCCGCGTTTTATTAGCGAACAAAATGCTGTGGTCGTCGAAGAGCCTTCCGAAGAAGAAGACATTTATGATGGCAACATCTTTGCTGACCTAGATGATATAAACAAATAAATAGTTGGGTTTTTAACGACATTTTGTCGTTTTTTATAGTAGAAACAGCACATTTCTATTACTATACTATGTATTGGGGCTAAAAACATGAAAGCACTTGAAATCGTCAAGACCGTACTAACTCAAATCCTCTATCAGGATATTGAATTTCAGCATGCCCTGCGTTCAGTATTTAAAGAGCATCCAGAAAACAAAGAGCACTCAAGTCTCGTCTCCGCGATTGTCGGTTGCGCCCTACGTCATCAATACTTATTTGAACGAATTGTCAAAGATTTGGGCAATGAATATAGCGATGAACAAAAGTGCCTCCTTTATGCTTCTTTAGCTAACAACTTGTTTTTGAAACGAATTGAACACGAAGAGATGATTGGTTATGTTCGCTCAGAGTTTAATGAAGAACAAATGGTGGTCATTGAAAAATTACTTGCTTATCAAGATTCGCCTCGCGAGTTAATTCCTGAATCAATCCCCAATGAATCCTATGAATATTTATCGCTGCGTTTCAACACGCCGGAATGGCTTGTTAAGATGTGGCAAAAGCACTTTGGTCGCGGCATCACTTATAAGTTGTTGAAAAAAAATAATAAACCGCAGTTGCAAAGCTGCCGCGTTAATACTCTTGTTTCCTCGGTCAAGGAAGTTTTAGATGATAATCCCGAATTTCGCGAATCACCGATTGCCGATATGGTGATTTACCAAGGAAAAGCCCCAATTAGAAAAAACAATTTCTTTCAGAGTTTTGATGTCTTCCTTTTGAAGATGGCGGTTAAAGATCTTATGGATAAGGTGTGCATAGAAAATGTTCAGGAAGCCTTTCTTTATTCATCCGAGGACAATTCGGTAATTCGTGAGTTATTTCTTAAATATCATAAGAAAATCGGTCTTAATGTTGGCGTTCCCAACGTTGATGAACGGCTCGATATTTCAAAAATTATTCGTTACAACCAGCTGACAAACGTGAACTTTTTTGGAGCCGAACCGACTTCGATGAAAGCGGCGATTTCCCGCCCTCAGGATTTAGTTATCGTTCATCCTCGCAGTTCTAACTTCGATTTAATTCGGGCTTTCCCTGATTATTTACTGCACTTTAAACGCGAAAGCATCGACGAACTCGTCGCCAAACAAAAAGAAGCGCTTAATAATTGCGCGACTTTTGTCGGTGAAGATGGGGTTCTTGTGTATATGGTTTCGACTATAAATCGTAAGGAAGGCCATTCATTGATTATGGATTTCTTAGATCGGAATCGTGATTTTATACTGATAGAAGAGAAGCAGAAATTTCCTTTTGATTCCCTCGACACCGCGCTTTTTTATGCAATCATGAAACGAAAAGTCGAGGAGATACCGAGTGAATAACATATATGGTATCAGCCACGAATTATTGACCCTCGCGATGCTTGCTAAAGGGCAGAAAGCCTATCGCGCCACGCAACTTTTTACGTGGATTTATGAAAAAAAGGCAAAATCGTTTGATGAGATGAGTGATGTTTCTTTGTCCTTTCGCGAAGTTTTGAAAAATGATTACTATTTTGCTTTGCCAAAGATATATAAATCGCAAAAATCTCAGGACGGAACGATAAAGCTTTTATTAGAACTTAAAGACGGCCATAAAATTGAAACCGCCTTGCTCCGTTATAACTATGGAAACGCTCTTTGTGTTTCTAGTCAGGTTGGTTGTAATATGGGCTGCTCGTTTTGCGCATCCGGACTTCTTAGTAAGCAACGGAATTTAGAAGTGGATGAAATGGTTGGGCAAATTCTTGTTATGAACGAACTTCTAAATGAAGAAGGTAAAGGTGAAGTTGTAACACACATTGTGGTGATGGGAACGGGTGAGCCATTTGATAATTTTGAAAACGTCATGGATTTTGTCCGTATCGCCAATCACCCGAAAGCTTTTGCTATCGGAGCGCGGAGAATTACTGTTTCTACGTGTGGTATTGTTCCGCGGATTTATGAATATGCTGATGTCGGGATGCAGGTCAATCTTGCCATTTCCTTACATGCTTCCAACGACGAATTACGAAGTAAACTAATGCGAATTAATCAAGCTTATCCTCTCGATTCGTTAATCGAAGCCGTTAAATATTATGTTTTTAAAACGGGGCGGCGCGTAACTTTTGAATACATTTTACTATCTGGGGTTAATGATGCAGTGGCTTACGCTGATGAACTATCCGATTTGATTCGTGGCATTGAAGCTTATGTTAACCTTATTCCTTATAACGCAATTGATGAGAAAGGCTATCGGCGCAGTGATGATTTAGCAGTCAAAGCTTTTCAAAATCAATTGACGAAACGGGGCATCACCTCGACAATTCGCAAGGAATTCGGAGCGGATATCGACGCCGCTTGCGGGCAACTTCGTGCGAAGGAGAAGCAATGAGAGTCAAAGGAAGATTCGCTTATCGCATCGATATTGGCCGAGTCCGTGTCTCAAACGAAGATCAAGCCATGGTTTTAACGAACGCTGATGGTGACGTTTTAATGATTGTCTGTGATGGAATGGGCGGTCATAACAAAGGAGACTATGCCTCCAGAACCGCCGTGACAGTTCTTAGCGAAGCTTTTAAAAATAAACCCAAGTTCATTCATTCCTTCTTTGCGCGTCGGTGGCTTTCAAAGCAAATTCATTTAGCTAATAGCGAAATATATAACGCCGCCTTTAGTAACGAAGCTTATAAAGATATGGGCACCACTTTGGTGGCAGCCTTAATCGTTGAAGACCACATCATCATCGCCAATATCGGTGACTCACGCGCATATTCCGTACGCTATGAGGGAATGGAACGTCTAACAAGCGATCAGACATATGTTGACTATTTGTATCGGACCGGAAAAATTAGCAAAGAGGAAATCGCCACTCATCCCAAGCGTCATGTTCTGATGAATGCCTTAGGCATATATCCTTCCTTAACCTTAGATATTACGTCGACACCTTATGTCGGTTTTTCGATTTTGCTTTGCAGCGACGGACTTTATAACAATATTAGCGAAAAAGAAATGCATGCGATTTTAACGACCGAAGAGCGTCCTGAGCAAAAGATCGAAACCCTAATCAAAGTCGCAAATAATAATGGCGGTTCAGATAATATCGCCATCGCCTATTGGGAGGTTCTAAAGAATGATCAAGATCGGTGATAAAATCGATGATCGTTATCGTATCATGAGTCGTCTGGGTACCGGCGGCATGTCAGAAGTATATGAGGCGACCGACGTTATTTCAAAACGCATTGTCGCCATCAAAATCATGAAAGAAGATTTGATGAAAGATTATGAAAATATTCGCCGTTTCAAGCATGAAGTGGCAGCGGTGGCGAGTCTTCAACACCCTAATATTATTAAAGTTTACAACAATGGCGAAGTTGATGGTCGGCCTTACATGGCTAACGAATATGTTAAAGGCCAAACCTTGCATGAGAAATTGCTATTTTTGACAAAAATGCAGCCTTATGAAGCTTGTGAGATTATGCTGCAAGTCTTAAGCGCCGTCGTCTATGTCCATAATCATGGCGTTATTCATCGCGACATTAAGCCTCACAACGTATATTACATGGCTGACGGAACGATTAAGCTTGGTGATTTTGGTATTGCCACAAATGAAGAGATGAGCAACGCTAATCCCGATGAACATATTTTGGGTAGCGTTCATTATTTGGCTCCCGAACTTTGCCAAGGCAAAAAACCAACACCGTTAAGCGATATTTATGCTTTAGGAATTACTTTTTTTGAATTAGTGACGGGCCACGTGCCATTTGATGAAGTACTGCCGGTTGATATCGCCGTCGCTCATATTAAACGACAATTTCCGATGCCTTCGAAAGTTGATTCATCAATTTCTCGTGAGGTCGAAAAAATAATTGTTAAAGCATGTCGTAAAAACCCTCTTGATCGCTATCAAAACGCCCAAGCAATGTATGACGATATTGAAAACGTTATGAAAAACCGCAACAATTTTAGAGAAAAAAAGAGCTTGTTATCGCGCATTTTTGGATTTAAATGAAACAAGGTATCATTGTTTCCGCTTATGGCGGTAAATTCGTAGCTGCCGTCGAAGACTCCCTTTTTAACTTGTCTCCGCGCGGAAGTGTCCGCTATAAAAGTGGTGATGTTTTACCAGGTGATAAAGTTATGTTTGATGAAGCGACTGCGACGATTGAAGAAATTCTTCCCCGTGAAAATAAACTGCCGCGACCCCGCGTCAGCAATATATCACAAATAATGATTATGGCCTCAGCGGTCGAACCGGAGTTTTCGCCTCATCTTATTTATAAGACTTTGGCTTATTCTTTAATGTATGGCATCAAACCCTTCGTCGTCATTAGCAAGATTGATCGCCTTGAAGATTTGAGTGCCATGGAACATTTTCGAGTTCAACTTGCCCAAATTGGTTTTGAAGTTATTTTGTATTCCAAAAAATCAAAAATTGGTTTGCTAAATTTGAAGAATAAATTATCAAGGCAAATTACTTTGGCGATTGGTCAAACTGGAGTCGGAAAATCATCGCTGATTAATTTGCTGGATGTGAATTTTAAACGAGCCATTGGCGAATATTCAAAAGCGTTGGGACGAGGTAAACACAAGACTAAGGAAGTAATTTTTCTGCCTTATTCCAATGGATACATCGTAGATTCACCAGGTTTTTCTTCCTTAGAACTTGATTTGTTTAAAGAGGATATCGCAGTATTTTTTCCAGGTTTATCGCAAGCCGTCGGCAAATGCTTCTATCGAGACTGTATGCATATTAACGAAAAAGGCTGCGAAGTTAAAAAGATGATTGCCAGTGGCGTCCTTAGTGAAGAAGCGTATTTGATTTATCAAAAGCTATTTGATGAATTACAATATAAAAACAGGAGGTTTCAAAAATGAAAAACTATGTGGCACCAAGTTTGTTGGCCGCTGATAAAAACAAATTATTCGAAGAGATCAAACTTGCCGAAGATAGCGGCGCTGAATATTTGCACTTTGATGTGATGGACGGAAAATTTGTCCCCAATATTTCATTTGGACTTGATGATTTAAGAAAGATTAGTGCGAGTCATAAAATGATTAATGATGTTCACATTATGATTGAGGATCCCGATTCACAAGCGATTGAGTTTGCGAAGGCCGGTGCCGATATTGTTACCTTTCATTTGGAGGCTTTACCTTGTCTTGGTTGTATGGCCAAAACGATTAAAAGTCTTCATGATCATGGAACAAAGGTCGGTATATCAATAAAACCCGGCACGAAAGCCAATACTCTTGAGCCATTCTTAAAAGATATCGATTTAGTGCTCATTATGTCGGTTGAACCAGGCAAGGGCGGACAAGCTTTTATGAAAAGCGCTTTGCGCAAGATTAAATACTTACGGCGCCTAATCGATCGTCATCAATATAATGTTTTAATCGAAGTCGATGGGGGAATCAACGACATCACAGGCGCTTTAGCTCGTCAAGCCGGTGCTGATATCCTTGTTGCCGGAACTTATTTATTTGGTCATAATGACTTTAAGGAAAGGGTTAATAAACTTAGATAATTATGGGACTTTGGATTTCCTCACTTGTCATC
>Ga0265295_1004552_pt1 | contig 18552 bp, 14 predicted proteins | sample Munlansysbiofilm_FD_192503 | JGI IMG/M metagenome (GOLD analysis project Ga0265295, IMG submission 192503) | Leachate microbial communities from a municipal landfill in Southern Ontario, Canada - Methane capture system biofilm | ecosystem: Engineered > Solid waste > Landfill > Unclassified ...
TGTTTTCCATTGTTTCTCCTGATCCGCCGTCCAGGTGTTAGATTTTGAGTTGGAATTACATGCAGATAGTAACAATAGGGCAATAACCGAAATTGCTGAAAGTAGAGTTTTCATAATGTTTTTTTTACTGATGTTTTATTTGTGTATTAACAAATAAAAAAGGCTTGTGTTCTTTGAGATTGGTTTAGGATTTTGTATAAAGCTTAGTTTAACCACTTTGTAAATCATTGCTTCTAGTGCAGAATCCGTCTCCTCCCTATGAATAGGGAGGGCTGGGGAGGGTAAAAGTACTGAACTGCATTATTTACCCCCTCTAACTCCCCCTATGGATAGGGGGAGGACCTAACCGGTTAAAGTTAAGATGAATACTGATGTTTTTAGATGCAGAATCCGCTCCCTTCCTATTCATAGGGAAGGCTTTGGAGGATAAGGGTATTCGGTCCTAACAGATTTGAAGAAAACCTGTCAGGACAGCTTATTCAACGACTCAACCAATAAACCAATAAACAAATCAACCATTTTTTACCCTCTCTAACTCCCCCTATGGATATGGAAAGAGCCTAAAGAACAGAGAACTTTCCTTTCATTAAACCTGATTTTTCTCCGTTTATCAGTTTCCCGAAGCAAACTGACCTATACAGAGAATGTGTAACAGAAATGTTTTCAATACTATACATGTATGATTGAAGACTACTACTTCTTTCATAAATATTTAAATCATTTTCTTAAAATAGACCCTAAGGGTACTTTCCTGGTGTTTCAATTCATTTTACCCGTAATTTCAGAAATGTCAAATTTGCCATCAATATCCTGGATTTCAATTTTCCCCTGTAAGATATCAAAAAAGAAGTTTTTGATTTTTCCCATGGTGAGTGTTGCTTGTTCGCCTTTTGCATCCAAACCCAGATCATAGGTCTTTAATAATTGAGAACCCAGGCTGGCCGCTGTGAGTAAAAAGTGATTCTGAAGTTTATCCATATCAAGCAGATCGGCAGCCAATACTTTACCTACAACAGTATAGCTGCGTAAGGTTTTTTGGGTTTCCTCATTTGTCAAGGTTGTTTTTACCTCATCTGTCTCAATTTTTACCTCAATTTTACCTGAATTTGGTGTTTGCCCCAGGCCTTTGTATAATGAGCCTAAGTCAGCGAGACTCAGATTATATAATCTGGTGCCTGGAACCGTAATAATTTTCTCTATTGAAAATGCACTGGGAAGCAATAAGTAAACCATTTGTGCTGCTTTTATAGAAGGTGCATTGAATGTACCCACTATCGAATTTGTCAGGTCAATCGTTTGAGTTGAAAATACGCCGCCAATAACTACACAATTTTCAAGGATAATTTCATCGGCATAGATGCTTCCGGCAACAAATGCATTGTATAATGTTACGCTTTTAGCATTTATGTCAGAATGAAATATCAGGTTGCAGTTTTGCGCCCTCGAGACTATAGAGTTTGCTGAGCCGACACTTTTCTTAAAAGAGATATTACCCTTTGCTTCACTGTTGATGTATAGCTCAAGTTGGGTGAAAACAGCTCCCTGTATCTCTGAATCACCTTGTTGAATTTCCAGTTTATGTGCATACACCGGGCCTTCTATTAAGGTGCTGCCCTGTATGGTAATTGTCCTGTTTAGCTCATCAATTTTTTCAGGGAGAATGGAGCCTTTAACCAGGTTGTCCTTAAGCAGGATATTGGTTTCGTTGAATCGAAGTTCTTTTAATTCTTTCATGATTTTATGTGTTAATTTTTTTGAACGTCAAAGATATTTACTGAACCCAGATTTGCAATTTTCTGGATCATTTCTTTCACTCTAACCGAATGTTGATCTCCTTTTGAATAGGATTTGTTTAATTCCGAATTAAAATATATCCTTAATTTATCATGATATTCATTCGGAATAATGTTCCAGGTATTTCTTTTTTCAGAAAACTGCTTGATAAGCCCGTTTCTTATTGAAACATCCTGCAAAGTAGTTATAAATGAAGATGTAAAAAGAACCTTTCCAATTTTATCCCCAGCCTTTGTTTCAAAAAAGCACACCGGGGCAAACTGAGTGGTTTCTATACTTTCATTCAACATGCATTTTTGGACTGTACTGCTCAATTTTTTCTGTTGCCAAAGAAATGTTTTTGCTTTATTAATGGTATCGAAAGCCCGCTTTTTCGCAATTGAAGCACATATTTTTGATTGTAATTCCCCGCTTTCTTTACCGAAAATCCCAACAATACTAACTAAGTCATTCTCAGAAGTCCTGTTTCCCTGGTGGTCCAGTTCTTTTTTAAATACAAAAGCAGGTCTGTCCAATTCATACACCCTATTGGAGAGCTCGTGATTCAAGTCATCAAATATTTTTACATACCGACCCGAAATTCTTAGAAAGTCACTCTCCATTTGTTTTTTCTTAGACAGGCATTCGTCAGACAGACTTTTCAAATGCATAAGATGTGCATCAATGCTTTGCACAAGTTCCGCAATCTGTTGACTTATTTCTGAACGGATATAGTCAAAAAAACCTGTAATGATTGTTTCTCCAACCTTCTTTGAGTTTTGATCAATAGAGACCAATTGCGCAGCTTCTGTTGCCACAACAGCACCCGTGAGTAGGTTAACGTTGTTATTGCAATGCGCAACGCTATCGTCGAAAGGGACCGTGTCAACATCAATATTAACATTAACAGGCACCTCCTCAGTATAGTGAACCGTAGCAGAGGTTGTTCCTCCGTTTTGTGATGCAGGATATGATACAGAAACGGTTTTGGAACCACTCACCGTGATAATTTCCCTATAACTTCTGGTGTAACTCATATCTTTATCATTTAAATGGTTTGGTAATTGGCCGATAAAAACAGTTTCATGGCTGTGTCTTTAATCCGCTGCGATTTTGAAGAGGAGGTGATGAGTTGGATGAAATCGCTTTTTACGTCTGGATTAGGCATGGTTTGTTTCCATTCAATATTCTGAAGTTCAGTATATACTGCATTACGGATTGCTGATTTTGCCACGTTATCCAATTCAGCACTTGTGACCGAAATTTCGATGTTGCTATCCGCTTTATCCCGGTTACATTCGCAAATTACTATTGGAATATATACGGTTGCTGTTCCTGTGTATCTGCTATCATTAATTAATATCAGATCAGTAAGTTTCTTCTGATTATTCATCTCAAATAAGAAACTTCTCATGGATTTAATAGCATCCCAGCCACGATACTTTACATTCGAAGCCACTATTTTTTGACTTGCTGATAAAGATTCAAGTTGAACAATCGGAATGGAAGCAGTGAGATATTTAACCCTGTTTGAGGCCTTATCCACCTCTTTTACTGCAAAATCGATAGTGGGTTTGTCCAATTCAAAAACACGTTGCCTGAGGTTTGCATTTAATCCATTGAAAAGTTTAATATACCTCCCTGCAATCATATTATAATCCTTTTGCATACGGGTTTTAATACTAAGGAGCGCACTTTTTTGTTGAACCAATTGCATCAAATGAGAGTCAACATCGCTTTTATATTTAGCCGCCTTTTGAGATATTTGAGATCGTATCAATGAATAAAAACCTTTAGTCACGTTGTCGCAAACGTGATTGGCTGCGTTTTCTTCAGCGATGATAACCGCAGTTTGCATTGCCACAACGGCCCCGGTAGTTCCGTTTACATGTCGCGAAACGCTGGTCATTTCCTGGGCCATTGGCCTTGTGTCCACTGTATAGTTAAATGTTGCCATAATGAAGAGGTCTTAAGTGATGATTTATAAAATTTCAAATTTATCCTGGTTGCCAGCTTCAACAACCCCCTCCCAATCTGAAATTTTCCACTTCTCAATCCTGCCTGTCTTTATAACCCTGACGAGAATCTCATCTTCGCTTAGAGTCTCTTTTATAGAAGCAATTTGTGCCCCTTCATCCTGATTCTCCTCATCAATTATCTCATCTTCGTCTGTTTCAGTTTCTTCTTGTGCTTCAAGGATTGAGTATATGGCTTCCTCTTTGTCAAATTCGTCCATGGGCGCAAAATCCCATTTATCTAGCAAGTCAACAATTTCTTCATCTGTCATTTCGTAGAGTTCTTCTTTGCTAAAAATTGGCATTAGGACTTTTTCTCTTTGCTCTGATGTATCCTCAACTTCAAAACCCCCTGTCTCTTCCGAATTGTCTTTTTCATCAATTGAGCTTTTACTTTCAGCATCCGCATTATTATCTGTGGTCTGATTGTTAACTTCATCTATATCCGCTTCGGCAATACCATCATCCAAATCTATCTCACCGCTTACATTATCTTCAGGCGGTGCTTCATCTTCATATGCAGAAGCGTTCTCTATTGGTATGGGTGCCTCTAATGTTGCTTTTTCCTCCGACAAATGGGTATTGGATGTTATATCATCATCCAATTCTTTCAATGTGTTTTTGGCTATAACCGGAAGATTCAGTGATATATGCTCAAAGGTAAGGTCTTCAACACTTGGGGTTGGTGGCAAATCGGAAATTTTTGCAAACAATGGATTAACAGAAATAAGTGGCTTCCGTCTTGGTTCAAGGTCATGAACATCATGCGCAGCAACTGCGGTGTCTCTTGAATTACCATCGCGCAACAGCGCATCATAATAATCAATATGCTCAAACTTTACTGCCTTGAGCTCAATGTCTTCTTTCAGCCGATCCATGTAATTCTCAAACTCAAGTTGAACATTCTGGAATTCTTTTGATTGCAATTCAAACGAAGCAAAAGTTTCAGCCGTATTTTCAATGGCCGTTACTACTGTTGAATCAAGCGAGCCACCGGATTGGGACATGCTATCCTCGGTTTTTTTCAGTGAGTTCAAGGTGTTATAGGCAGCCACATAGTCCCTTAGGCTGGCGCGCATCAGATTGATCAGATTAGCGCTTTCTGCGCGATTCCTACCATAGAAATCTTCTGTATCCTGATGCCATTTGTTGAGGTAATTGATTTTTTGATCTTTTATGTGGTTGTAAATTTTCAAGCGTTCGATCCTAGTTTCGTTCATCAGATTTTGTACAATAGGTGCTACGATCTCCTCGTGTATTTGGTGAACTCCAAATGGAAAGTTGGTTGTGCTGCCATCTTCGGCGGTCCACATTCCTGATATGAGGTTAAATTTTACCTTTGAGCTATCTTTCAATTGAAAAGGCACATAGTCAGAAACGGCATCCCCGTAATTGAAGTCTTCATTTCTGATCCTTTCAATTTCGGACGATTCGAGTATAGGGGAATAATGGTTATAAGGTGATTTTAAAATTTTGTAGAGAACCTTATTTGATTCAAAAATGACTTTATCAGTTGATGCAATTTTTAAAGCAGATATAGCCTGAACAGAAGTTGCCATTCTCACCATTAAATCCTTTAAAACATCCTCGAATTGAGCTGTACGGCTCGATAAGGAGTCCTTAAGTTTGTTCAATTCCTGAAATTTAGCTATCTGTTCTTTGTATTTTGTCGTATCGAATACCTTGAAAACCGGTAATCCTTCAGAAATATCATTGGTAGCATATTCTTTAATAAAATCCAAATAGCTGCTTTCATTGGATACCAAAGGTAAATCAACGGAAGTCACATCCAAATCGCCCATACAGTATGAAATTGTCCTCAATGAACGCTCGAGTTTGCCAAAATAATCATGCTGGTTTAAGTGCTGCATTGACCGGGAATAGTGATGTGTTTCAATCTCTTCAACATCATCTGAGCCTTCAATAATGGGAGCTTCTGTTGAAAGTTCCTCTAATTCGGCTATAGTTTGAATCAGTAAATCATTTTGCCTTGACAACTGCAATTTAACTTCTGATTCGCCTACCATGCCAGTATGGTCGATTATGAAACTTTTATTTTCATATTTAATCTGATCGGCAATAGGAACATAAGCAACTCCAAGTTTACTAACTTTGTAGTCACGGAATATCTCAGCATGTATTCGTCCAAATTCAGCTATTCTGCCCTTTATGGATTCAACCTCCAATCTGGTCTTTTTCAATTTACCCTGAAACCAAAGCTTTATCCTCGTCCAAAAACTCGATAATAGATTTTCTATCATCTTTTTATCTTCTTCAAGGCCTGCGATTTCTTTTTCAACGCGTTCCTCTTCTTGAACTATTTTTTCAGCCATTTGCTGATAATAGTCGAATAATATCTTCGCCTGATCCTGATAGATATTAATCGATTCCGGGAAAATTTTACCTTTCATGCTGCTGAGATTAAGGTTTATATTAATTTGAATAAATGTGTTTTCTATCGTTATATATCCTTTCGCAATTTCTGATGTTATTGTTAACTTCATCCATATCGAGAGGTGAACCTGCAATGCTATCCTTCAGGATCTTTATTCCTTCAACAAATTTCTTTTCGAGCCCGGTAGCTTCGTTGGTATTGCAAGGTGAAAGAAACCTCAGGTTTCCCTGAAGGTTAATTATTTTTGATGTGATTTCCACAGGGATATCCTTCATGGTATCCAACTTTAATTGTAATTCCTTTGTGGCATTCCTCATATCATCGAGGCTTCCAGTTACCTGCTTTTCTTTTATATGTACATCTTTAACTTTATTTGATGAAGAAATAACCATATAAAAGCCGAAAACCAATAAAAAAACCAGCCCTCCATGAAGCAGTAATTGACTAATAAAATCTATTGACCAAATGGTGTTGAACGCAAACATTAAACCAATCGCCAATAGGGTGTAGAAAAAGGTAAAAACCCACCTCACTCCTATTGATCCGATTGACTTTTGATACTTATCTTTCAAATTAATCCACGGTATAATTAAATCAATAAACATTACCCCATAGATAATTGAAGACACCACAATATTTAAAGTCAGTATTTCGGTATGCAGCTTCTTTCCAAAATAAAGGAAACTTAAAATAATCAGTGCTTCACCAAACAGAATGAGCATAAATGAAATAACATTCTTCGTATTCATATTATTTGTTTTAAGGTTAGCGTTTGTGGCCACATTTTGGGCAAAATTTCACTGTAGGTGTCAATGCAGCACCACATCTGGAGCAAGCATCTTCATTTTGTTGCTTTCCGCAATTGGTGCAAAATGTGCTGCCAGCTGCCAGTTGTGCATTGCAATGCGGGCATAAGCTGATTTCATTTTGCAATTGAATTCCACAGCTCACACAACGCCTGGCAGTTTTGTCGTTGTCGGTGCCACAGTTGGGGCATGGGTTATATGGATCACCACAATGTGGGCAAAAGCGATGGGAATTGGAAAACTTTTTGGCACAATTTGAGCAGTAAACCTCCTTGACTTTGTTTGCCTGTGTGGCGGCATCCCCCTGCTGCGGCTGGTTTGTTCCGCCGAAAGAAGGCTGGTTGTATTGAGGTTGCATCACACCACCGGCACCACCCAAACCACCCATCATGCCGGTTGCTATAACTGCACCCATTATTCCGGAATTACTACCCGACAGTCCTTCTACCGCATCTTTTGCAACATCAAATGCCTTTTCCTGTTGCCAGGTATAACCGCCAATTGATTGTGCACTTTGTCGGGATATAGCATCTAAAACTCTCTTGCCAACATCAGTGGAACTATCTACTTCAATATTTGCAACATAAAATTTGGTGAGTTCAAATCCGAGGTTTTCCCAAAACGGAAGCATGATTAATTTGAGGTGTTCCGATATATTGTCAAGATGAGCGGAAATCTGCTTTAGGCCAATTTTGTTTTTAATCATAAACTGTAAAATGGTGGATTTCGTTTTGGTTGAAAATTCACCATAAAATTGTTCGGTTAGATCAACTTGGTCAAATGAATTTTTGGGTCCGACAATTTTAATGAGAAATCTTTCAGCATCCCTGATTTTCAAGCCGTATTTCCCTGTTGCAATAAGCGGTATGCCGGTGTTATAGTCAGCATCATGAATATCCATTCTGTCGATAGACCAATCAATATTATACGGTTGTAATTTATTCACGAACCATACCTCTGCAGTAAAAGGGTTTTTATTGCCAAATGGCAATCCATAAAGAATTCTTAATACCGGAAGGTTTTCAGTATTCAAGGTGTGCTTGCCTGGCCCGAATTTTCCTATAATTTGTCCTTTTGAAAACAAGATAGCCTCTTGTGATTCCTGTACAATAAGTTGTGTAAAAGTGCTGAGGTTTGTCTCAGGGAATCTAAAAGCATAGATGGTTTGATTGCCTTGTGGTGCCCAACGGACCAGATCAATTATTGCCATATTGAAAGTTTTACAGTTTATACTTGTGATTCTTCTCTGGTAAAATCGTTTTAAAAAATGATACTTGTTTATTGAAAAACGCGAAATAGAATACCAAAAGGCATTTATTTACGCATTGTAGAAAAGTATAAAAACAAGAGCAGGGGCTGGAAAAAACAAGATGCTCCGGGTTGGCTGGAGAAGTCGGCAATTTCAATTACTGATCTGCAAACTTTTTTCATGATTGTCAAGTGTTATCCTATTCAATCAAACAGTATTTAACGCATTGAATAATAGCGATTTGCAAATGCAATCGCCAGCGCGACTATTCTTTAGGTTATAAAAACATCGCTAATAGCGACTGCTAATATAAAAAGAAATTAAATAATAAACATTCTATCTGTACTTTTTTTTAATCAGATGCGATTTTTATCCTTCAAAGCATCAAAAGATCACGTCCAGATTTTACTAATTGCATAATTGATGAAATAAAAATCATGTCTGTGTTATGATATTGTATGAAAACGTCTTAATGATCTAATTGCGGCCATACTCATTTTAGCTAATTCCGACTTTGTAGTCCTTCCATTCAACCCATCCCACATATTGTTGCTATTTTTGCAGAAATTTAGCTTCAGAATGACAAAAAGGCAACGTAAAAAAGAGGACATCATCAGGGAATCGCATGAGCGAAGCAGTAAGTATGGTATTAACCCCGAACAGCGCTATTCACAGCGCATATTGAGTGGTGAGGAAAAGGGCGCCATATTACAGGAAAACCATGACCTGATAGAAGTTGCCGGGCCTTTTCTGGATTTACTTTATGATTTTTTGAAGGAGTCGGGTTTTATTTTATTACTCACCGATAAGCATGGCTGCATACTTCGCATTACCGGCGATGAAACCACCCTAAAAGCTGCAAATGAGCTCAATATGGTGGTAGGCGCCTATCTGGATGAAAAGAATGTGGGCACCAACGCTATGGGAACCGCCATCAGCGAAGATATGCCCATACAGGTGTCGGCCACGGAGCATTTTATTACGGCTTACCAAAAATGGACCTGCTCGGCAGCCCCTGTGCACGATGAAAACGGCTATATTATTGGAACCATAAACCTCACCGGAAATTACGAGTTGGCCCATCCGCATACATTATCGCTGGTTGTTGCGGCAGTGGTGGCTATTGAAAATCAGTTGCAAAACCGGCTTAGCGAACAACGGTTAGAGGAATCGGTGCGTTTTGTAAACCAGGTGATGGATTCTATGCTTTTTGCCGTTATTTCTATGAGTGAGCGGGGAATTATACGCTCATCCAACAGAATGGCCTATAAACTCTTAAAGATTCAAAATGAGGAGTTGCTCGGAAAACATATTTCGGAAGTGCTGCCCGAATGGAATAAGTTGTTTGATGCGGTCAAAGACAACCGGGTAATCCTGGATGAGGAGCAAAATTTGATTACCTCCCGGGGAAAGGAGCCTTTTAGCATAAACGTATATCCCATCACCCTTAATGACGGCTTTATTGATGGTATGGTGATAGGTTTCAGGGAGATGAAGCGGGTGTACCGGATTGTAAATAAATACACCGGGATGAATGCACGCTATACTTTTGAAGATCTGATTGGAGAAAGCGATGAAATTAAACGGGTGGCTGAATATGCCCGTGCGGTGGCCAACAGCCCGTCCACCATTTTAATTACCGGCGAAAGCGGTACAGGTAAGGAAGTGGTTGCACAGGCAGTGCACAATTCGAGCAGCCGAATGGACAATGGCTTTGTGGCCTTAAATTGCGGGGCAATTTCTCCCGGATTGATTGAAAGTGAGCTGTTTGGCTATGAAGAAGGTTCCTTTACCGGTGCCGGGAAAGGTGGCCGACCCGGCAAGTTTGAGTTGGCTCACGGAGGTACACTCTTTTTAGATGAAATTGGTGAAATGCCGCTCGATATGCAGGTGAAACTACTGCGTGCTCTGCAGGAAAGCGCCATAACGCGGGTCGGCGGCAACAAGCTTATCCCCGTAGATGTGCGCATCATCGCAGCCACCAATAAAAACCTGAAAGATGAAATTGCACGGGGGAATTTCCGCAGTGATTTGTTTTACCGGCTAAGCGTTATACCCATCCATATTCCTGCTTTGCGCGAAAGGCGGGAAGACATCCCTATACTTATTCAATACTTTTTGAACCTCAAAGCCATTAAGCTTAACAAAATGGTTCCCGAAATCAGCAAACCATTATTTACCGAACTTATTCAGTATGAATGGCCCGGAAACATCAGGGAACTGGAAAACTTTATTGAGAAATACGTTAACCTGGATGGTGATCTTTCTTTTGAAATAGAGCCACATTCCGGTTCACCGCTGCCACTTACTGAAGTTGTAAATGCATCAAATAATACAGTGCGCAGCCTGGCTGCCGCCGAAAAGGAAGCCATTCGTATTGCCCTGAATGCTTTCTCTGACAATATCAGCCAAACAGCAAAAGCGCTGGGCATCAGCCGGAATGCGCTGTATGAGAAGATAAAGAGGCTTGGGATTTGATGCGGATTGCAGATGTGATGATGTGCGGATGTGCGGATGTGCGGATATGCGGATATGAAGATTTTTAACAACACCTCCCGTTCAATAAATATGTTGAGCAACCAAGGCTTATGTTGTCTCGCTTTGAGCCACTTCGACACGCTCAATGCATCGCTTTTGCGGCAAAAACCTACTTTCAAAACAGAAAAAGAGGCCGGAATTACCCAGCCTCTCTCTTTTATTTCAGACCATCAGAAAAGTGAGGCCTGCGGAACATAAAAATTACTTATACTTCGGGTTCAACTACGAAAAGTACATCGTTTTTAGCCACGGCATCACCCGATTTAAAGTTGATTTCACTAATTATACCATCCACCGGAGCTTTGAAGTTATTCATCATCTTCATGGCTTCAATAACCACCACGGTTTCGCCGGCTTTTACGGTATCGCCGTTCTTTTTGCGATATTCAACCAACATGCCGGGGATAGGGGCAAGCAATGCACCTGAAGAAACTTCTTTCGTCTTGGTGACGGCCTCTTTTTTCACTCTTTTGGAACGTGCACCCGTATTGCTTGCGATTTTTATGTCGGGAATGGAAACACTGAATTTCTCGCCGTCAACAAACACCTCCATTTCGCGCATATCAGTGGGGTCTTTTTTAGCGGAAAGTTCTCCCGATAAAGCTTTAGCGACCAAATCATCCTCCTTCTTAACATCTTCCAGGGTTTTGGGCTTAACATCGGCCGGAACTTCTTCAATTCCATATTTCCACCTCAGGTAACGTTTTCCTGTTACAGGATACAGTGCGTAGATCAGCTCGTCGTCAAGGTCTTTGGCAAGATCTTTCACTTCTTCGCGGACTTTGGGCATTTCAGGCTCCAGTACACTGCCCGGACGCACGGTGATGTGTTGTTCGCCACGTGGGTAGTTTTTCAGTGCTTTTGCGCGAAGTTCCTCATTGATGGGCAAGGGAGTTTTTCCATATAAACCATAGCAAAGGTCTTTTACCTGCTCGGTAATGTTGGCATATTCGCCTTCATAGGTGTCAAACAGCACGTTATTAACCGTTTGAACCCCAACTATCTGACTGGTTGGAGTAACCAGTGGCACTTGTCCGAGGTCTTTCCTTACCTTAGGCAGCATGCGGAACACCTCATCCAGTTTGTCCAGGGCGCCCATACCTTTAAGCTGGTTCACCAGGTTGCTGAGCATACCACCGGGAGTTTGGTGAAGGATAACATCCGTATCGATAATCGAATATTTTGGATTGTTGGCCAAATGCTTGTATTTAGGGATAATGGTTTCCATAATGGCATTGATTTCCGACAGTTTGCGGATATCAAAACCGGTATCCCTGTTGGTACCCAGTAATGAAATAACAAGTGGCTCAACAGCAGGGTGCGAAGTGCGGTAAGCGTAAGGAGCCATGCAGGTATCCACGATATCCACCCCGGCTTCAATGGCTTTGAAAATGGCCAGGTCGCCCATGCCCGAAGTAAAGTGGGTATGCAGGTTGATGGGAACTTTTGTTATTTTCTTCAGTTCCACAATCAGGTTATAGATGTCATATGGCGCAATCAGGCCCGCCATATCCTTGATACAAATGGAGTCCACACCGAAATCGATCAGCTCTTTCGCCTTGTTGAGGTAATAATCAATATTGTAGGTCTCACCACCCATGCGAGGCTCGGTAAGCGTGTAGCATATGGTGCCCTGGAAGTGCTTTTTGTTTTGCTTTACAATTTTGGCAGCAGTCTCAAAGTTGCGGTAGTCATTGAGTGCATCAAAACAGCGGAAAATATCCATCCCGTTGTCGCAGGCGCGCTGCACAAAATTTTCTACTACGTCATCTGCATAATTCCGGTATCCAACGACGTTCTGACCGCGGAGCAGCATAAAGAACGGGGTCTTGGGCATGTGTTTCTTCAATATCCGGAGTCTTTCCCAGGGGTCTTCGTTCAGGTAACGGTGCATGGTGTCGAAGGTGGCTCCGCCCCAGGTTTCAATGGCATGGAAACCTACCTCATCAAGCATCTTTGCTACCGGGATCATGTCCTCGGTACGGCCGCGGGTGGCAAACAGTGATTGGTGGCCGTCGCGCAGACTCAGGTCCTGAATTTTAACCGGATTTGAAGCTGCAGGCCGATTGGCATCGTAGTTGACAGGGGTCATTTCCAGTACCCCGTGTTTATCAAATGTTCTCATTTTTATGTTCCTTTTGTTTTTGTTAATTATTTAGGCATCCACAGGCCTTTACCTTTACGTTGAATAAATTCACGTTTGCTCATTGCCATTTTTGCTCCCATCCGGCCCCATTCAGGAGCTTTTTGGGTGCCTTCTTCAGTCTGATCTTCCTGTAAGAAATAACTTACTGCAATGGCAGCTGCTTTCATTTTCTTTTCATGTGGGGTCATAGCACAAATTTATTGAGGGATGTTACCATGTTTTTTTGGAGGAAGACTTTCGCTTTTTGAAGCGAGCACTTCCAGTGCATCTATCAACCGCATACGGGTTTCGCTTGGCAGGATTACATCATCTACATAGCCGCGTTGTGCAGCCAGATAGGGAACGCTGAAAGCCTCTTCGTATTGTGCGATTTTTTCCTTGGTCTTGGCTTCTTTGTCGTCGGCCTCTTTTATCTCTTTGCGATAGCTGGAAAGTACTTCCACCGCACCTTTGGCGCCCATTACGGCGATTTCGGCAGTAGGCCAGGCAAAAACCATATCGGCGCCTACGTGTTGTGAACTCATAGCTACATAAGAGCCACCATAATTTTTGCGCACAACTACGGTAAATTTAGGTATGGTAGCCTCGGAATAACTCCACAACAGTTTGGCGCCGTGGCGGATAATTCCACCCCATTCCTGATTTATACCGGGTAGGTAGCCGGGTACATCCACGAAAGTGATTATGGGAATGTTGAAAGCATCGCAGGTACGGATGAATCGGCTGATTTTGTCCGAAGCATCTATATCGAGACAGCCGGCAGAAACCATGGGCTGATTGCCGATAATACCAACGGAACGGTTGTTCAGCCGGGCAAATCCTACAATGCAGTTTTCTGCAAAATGTTCATGAATTTCATAAAACTCTCCATTGTCAACTACCTCTTTAACTACCTCTTTCATGTCATAAGGTGTTCTGGGGTCATCGGGAACGATGGTATCCAGGGCGGGACATAAGCGTTCGGGGTCGTCACCCATGTCAACTTTGGGCGTGATTTCCATGTTGTTGTCGGGTAAATATTCGAGCAGTTCGCGAATGCTTTCGATGGTTTCTTCGTCATTTTCACAGGCAAAATGTGCATTCCCACTCTTGGTGTTGTGTACCATAGCCCCGCCCAATTCCTCGAAACTGGTTTCTTCGCCGGTTACGGTCTTAATTACATATGGACTGGTGATGAACATATGGCTGGTCTTCTTTACCATGAAAACAAAGTCGGTGAGTGCAGGTGAATATACGGCACCGCCGGCACAGGGGCCCATAATGGCCGAAATCTGGGGGATCACACCCGAAGCACGTGCATTTCTGAAGAATACGTCACCATAACCTTTCAGGGCATCTACCCCTTCTTCCACGCGGGCACCGCCCGAATCGTTTAATCCAACGACCGGTGCACCAGATTTTAGAGCCAGGTCCATAATTTTACAAATCTTGGCAGCGTGCATTTCGCCCAGAGAGCCCCCGATTGAGGTAAAATCCTGTGAGAAAGCAAACACCGGGCGGCCATTGATTAAACCATGTCCGGTAATTACACCATCAGAGGCAATGTTTATTTTATCCATCCCAAAGTTGGTGGAGCGATGAGATACAAAAGTATCCAGTTCACGAAAAGTGCCTTCGTCAAAAAGCAGGTCAATCCGTTCACGAGCGGTCAATTTGCCTTTCTCATGTTGTTTGTCAACCCGGTCTTTACCGCCCATTTCAAGCACTTCTGCTCTTTTTGCCTTCAATAAGGCCAATTTTTCAGCAACAGTCATTTTTATTCCTTCGTTTTATTTGGTTTATATCAAATTATTTCAGTTCATTCATTGTAATTAAGAAGCAGGCTGTCCTTCAGCAACACCCGATTGTGCATTAAAGAGTTTGCGGGCCACTTCGGGCGAGCTGATGCCGGCGGGTCCGGACAGACAACCGCCTTCACAGGCCATAACCTCTATCATGTTCCAATCGTGCTTGCCTGTAGCAATTCGCCGCAAAGATGCGATATTTTTCTTGTGCAGCCCACTGATAACCAATGGATTTAATGTCGGACCTTTGTAATAGGCCGCTACTGAGTCTAGTACGCCATTGCTCACAGCAAACCTTCTTTCAGGTAGCACCTCTTCTTCAGCAACTGCCTCAAAAGTTTGCAAATCTACATTCATGGCAATCATCATGGCACCCAATTCCTCAAAAGTCATAACATAATCTATGCCGGGATACTTTCGGGCTTCAGCCTGTTTGGCTACGCAGGGGCCAATAAAGACCACTGATGCATCCGGGTATTGTTGCTTTACCAGCTCCGCAGAATAGCGCATGGGTGATGGCGTATGTGAGACAAAAGGCTTCAGCGCGGGCAATTGCTTTTCCGTTAGTTCAACAAAAGCCGGACAGCAGGAGGTGGTCAGAAATTGTTGACCCTGCCCAAGAACTTCTTCTAATTCCCGGGCTTCTTCCTTTGCGGTAAGCACAGCGCCATCTGCTACTTCAAAAACATCGGTAAAACCAAGTTTCTTAACTGCCGTGGCTACTTGCCCATACGAGGCCTTAAACTGACCGCAAATGGCGGGAGCAAGCATGGCTATAACCTGACGGTTAGGCCTGGAAATGTCATGCAAAACATTAATTATTTGCGACCGGTACATCACTGCGCCAAACGGGCAGGCCACCATGCAACGTCCACAATGTATGCATTTGTCGTAATCAATCTCTTCAACACCTTCGGCATTGCGGTATATGGCCTTTACGGGACAGGATTCCTCACAGGGAATGGGCACATATATAATGGCGTGGTAAGGGCAGGCTTCTTTACAAAGTCCGCAACCCACACATTTTAGCGGGTCTATTTTTGCCTGACCGTGCTCCATGGTAATGGCATTCTTAGGACAGGTAACCATACAATGACTGGCCAGACAGCCCCGGCAAAGGTTTGAAACCACATAGTTGCTTTTCACACACGAGGTGCAGGCTTCGTCAACCACCGTAAGCACGCCTTTTTCAGGTTCTTTATTACTCAATGCTCTAAGCGCATAGCTGTAAAGGCTTTCCAGTTCGTCGGTTTCATCCGAAACATTGAAGCCAAGCAATGCCATAACCCGGTATTTGATGATTGCACGTGATTTATGAATGCAGCAGCGGTTTCCACCAGCCTGTGTTCCATTTCGTGGTGCCATTTCCAGCGCAATCCGGTCAACATCTTCAAGCCGGTTTTCAACGTAAAGTTTACATAGACGGGTGATGATTTCACGGCGGATAAGGGTGGCGTTATTCGTTTGAGCCATGTTCAACCTCCTTTCTGATGAATTCAATTACTTTGTTGAGATTGGCTTCGGCAATCAATGTGTTGTTAACCATTACAAATGGCGGACGACCCTGTTCCTGAGTGTTGCAATATCCCGGGCAGTTCATCCCCTGTATAGTAACCTTATCTTTAAGGTCGTCGGGCAGTTTATCGCCCATCATTTCAAAGGCAGCGCCACCCATCACAAAGCAAAGGGTACCATAACAAATGCTCACTTCCACCATCTTGTTCATCATTCAGTTTTTTAAGTTTCTTATATAAAATCGAGGGCAACCTCTTTTAAATATTTGTCTTCGAGCAAGCGTTTTATTTTCTTCACGACGTTACGTCTGATTTCCAGTTCCACCGGCAGCGTTGGGTCCTGATGTGCTTCGTTAATGCGGGTACCGGCCAACAGGAATATCTGGTCGTTGTTCAGCAACAGGTTGAGCATAGCGGAAGCGGCATCCTTTCCCTTAACGGGAAGCTGGACTCCGGCTTCGAGCATGGCTGAAACCCTACCCAGGGTAAGTACCCCTTCTGTTACCAGATCAATGCCCGGCATGGTAGAGATGGGAGGGATGTCCTTGGAGAAAGATTCGAGGCTTACCTCTATCGGCCTGCCGAGTTCACGGGAAACGATTTCGGCCGTGGTCCCTCCCGAAAGTACCTTCTGACCGCCAAACGATTCAATGGTCATGGCCAGGCGGTGGTCATCCTCAGGATGATACGGAGGGCCAGAGCACAGCAGGAGTTTCCGGGGATGCCGGAAATAAATCACAATGCATGAGATGTCGTCTTTCGCAGTATAGATATCGTTGGCCAGGGCGCGTTGTGTAATTTTGCCGGCCAGGTCGGGTGCCGAAATCTCCCTCTCATTTTCAAGTGTCCGGCAAATCCATTTGCCCATTTCAGGAACATCCCAGCCAAATGGATAGGTTGCTGTGCCTATACCCGACTGGGTTACGCCATCGGAAGTAAGTATCACCCTGTCGCCCAGCCTTGCGGGGAATGAGCTATAGGTGAGTTCGCGGGCAATGTCTTCTTTGGCAGCCAATGATTTTCGGCTTATGTCCGTTTTAATCATTTTGCCATCCCTCAGGATGATGGGGGCAGGGTTGTCGAAGTTGACAATGTGAGTTTCCCCATCCGCATCAATATCTACAATAGTGAAGGTGGCATAGCTGATTTTGCGCGCCTGATCTACCGGTAGTGTTTCGAGTATGGTTTTGGCCGTTTGTTCCGGAGGAAAATGTTCAATGGTGAAATTTAAGCCCATGGTAGCTGTCAGCGTGGCCAGTACATTGGCTTTTACGCCACTGCCCAACCCATCGCTAAGCACGGTGATGATGCGGTTTTCTTCCTTTATCTTTCTGGAAAGAAAAACATCGCCACACACCATTTCATGGTCTTTGCTCTGTTGAATGGCACCTATTTCAATATAGAATTCATCCTTCTTCATCCACCGAGGCGATTACCGGGTTATTGATCACTGTATTGAGCATGGCTTCGGTACGGGCAGCATTTTCGCCAAGGAGAAAAGCCACTTTTTGTACGGTAGTCATATTTTCATGTACCACTTGTTTTATCCTGCGCATTACATCTTCCTGCATCAATCCAGGATGATGTAAATCCTGAATGATGCCGCAAATAATGCGGTGACGCTGAATGGTAAATACGGAAAGATTAAAAAGTCGCCCGTTTTCTTCAATGTTTCTATCAATAAGGTCGTTACCTGATGATAGTACATTGGAAAAAACTTTGTGAAAGGCCACCATCTTATTCATATCTGCACCCTGCAATCCGGGTTTGGCATCCCAAAGCAGGGAAGCATCATTGCCAATTAATTCGGCAAACAGGCGGTTGCTCTCGATAATCTGCAATCGGTCATCTACCAGCACCACACCATAGGGCATGCGCTGCAGCAACACGCTGGCTTTGTCGGCCGCCACACGCCGCATATAGGAGACACACATCTGCCTTTCGGCCATACCGTTAAGCATGGCGATGGCGAAATCACGGCAACTGTTGTATCCGCAACCGCCGCAGTTCAATTCATCTTCTTTGGAAGTCTTTCCGGCAGTTTTCAGGGCTTCAACAATGTCTTCTTCCGACCAGTATTTAACCGGACGATCTTGCTTTATAATGCAATACTGCGTATGGATGTCTGGTAGGTTTTCGGACCAATCCATTGCAACAGTATCCATTTGAGGTGTGTTGCGGTATTGATCAACTTTAAGATTTTTTACAATGGTGCCGGCTTTTGAAGAGGTACCAGGACCATTGATGCAGCCGCCTTCGCATACCAGCAGCTCGATAAATATCTTTGCACTTTCCGCAACCTCATCCAGCCCGTTCAGGGCGTTTTTGATAT
>Ga0265295_1004554_pt1 | contig 18549 bp, 16 predicted proteins | sample Munlansysbiofilm_FD_192503 | JGI IMG/M metagenome (GOLD analysis project Ga0265295, IMG submission 192503) | Leachate microbial communities from a municipal landfill in Southern Ontario, Canada - Methane capture system biofilm | ecosystem: Engineered > Solid waste > Landfill > Unclassified ...
TTGATGCAAATCCTAAGCCTTGCCTAAAAAGCTGTGTCAAATGGAGAAAGAAGGAAGAACAAGGGACAACTACGCCTACACCTCGGTTTTAAGTGAGGATTTGACCCGGTTGATGATGTAAATCAAGCAATGAATTGAATCCAAGTGTTGATTTGGGGTGTTTTAGGGCAACCTTTTCCCCATCCCAATTTAGACGCGATTGCCCTGGCAAATTAGCCCCAGATTTGGTGGATTAATGAAAAAAATGATATAATGACCCCCAGAAGTTGCAGTAAGAAAGTGGTACCAACCCTTCGGGGCATTGAAACCCAGATTGAAACAAGTTCCCCCAATACCCACAAGTGGTTAAGAAAATGGCACCAGCCCTTCGGGGCATTGAAACATTTTCGTGGTTACATCAGGTCTTGTGAAAGAGAGAATATCTCCTGTTAGAAAGTGGTACCAGCCCTTCGGGGAATTGAAACTTACGGATTCTGTGGTATGCTTTGAGCCATCATCATGTGTCCCCTAAGAAAGTGCTACCAGCCCTTCGGGGCATTGAAACGTGATTAGAAGTAGAGTTTTTGACTACCTCAGATACCATGGTAAGAAAGTGGTACCAGCCCTTCGGGGCATTGAAACAAATTTTTGCTTAATTGTAAAGCTTCAAGCAAGATTAGGGTAAGAAAGTGGTACCAGCCCTTCGGGGCATTGAAACGCAAAAATCACACATCCGTTGGATGCGTTTTGTGAATCTGTCTTAGAAAGTGGTACCAGCCCTTCGGGGCATTGAAACATAATGCTCCAAACTGGAACAGTGGCAACATTTTGGGATAGTAAGAAAGTGGTACCAGCTCTTTCGCAGCAGATCTTGCCGTAGCGTTGAGGCTACCTCAATCATGAGACATTTTTTTGGAGAACTCGTTTTGCTCGGAATGGCAAATAAGGCCTGGATTTAGTGGATTAATGATAAAAATGTTATAATGGTCCCCAGAAGTTGCAGTAAGAAGGTGGTACCAGCCCTTCGGGGCATTGAAACACAGGGTTAACTGGGGTGCAGAGTACTCCATCAACGTATACTTCCCTTGTTAGAAAGTGGTACCAGCCCTTCGGGGCATTGAAATGTTCTGTCCATTTACGGGATTTTATTCACCACCAACAAGTAAGAAAATGGTACCAACCCTTCGGGGCATTGAAACTTACAAAACCTTCATTTGCGATAAAATTCATGATATTACCGTTAGAAAGTGGTACCAGCCCTTCGGGGCATTGAAACATTACCTACAATCACATAAGAAAAAATCTGATCATTGTTAGAAAGTGGTACCAGCCCTTCGGGGCATTGAAACTTTTTATCTCCACAACCAGCGAAACGCTGTTTGTCAGTAAGAAAGTGGTACCAGCCCTTCGGGGCATTGAAACTATTCTTCCCCTGGCAAGTCAAACTCGCACAGACCTAGTTGGAATTTTTTACTAGTCCTTCGGGGCATTGAAACCTTGGATGGGAATCGGATGTGGATCTTGTTTGTATTGTTAGAAAGTAGTACCAGCCCTTCGGGGCATTGAAACCTTCCGAGATCCAGAACTATTTGTTCTGATATGCCCGTAGGTTAGAAAGCATTACCAGCCCTTCGGGGCATTGAAACTCTACATAAGAAAAATCCTGATCATTTAGGGTTATGTGAGTTAGAAAATTAGATCAGCCCTTCGGGGCATTGAAACATACTACTAATAAGAGAGATAGAAGAAATATTTTTTTAGAGTAAGAAAGTGGTACCAACCCTTCGGGGCATTGAAACGTGCAACGAGATACCCAGCCAAGAACGGAATTAATGGAGTAAGAAAGTGATACCAGCCCTTCGGGGCATTGAAACGCACAGCGAACAGGATTAGCGGGAGTACATTCTTCAGGTTAGAAAGTGGTACCAGCCCTTCGGGGCATTGAAACAAAGAAACTTACTATGTTTCTCTGAACTAGATCCTCAGTAAGAAAGTGGTACCAACCCTTCGGGGCATTGAAACTATCCTCACTTTCTTTTTTCTAGAAATAGACAATTTCCAGGTAAGAAAGTGGTACCAGCCCTTCGGGGCATTGAAACTTGCTGGTTCCTAAATTTCTTCTTAAAATTTCTATATTGTAAGAAAGTGGTACCAGTCCTTCGGGGCATTGAAACCCGATGACACAGGTTTGGAGGATGCTGTCATAGACAGGTAAGAAAGTGGTACCAGCCCTTCGGGGCATTGAAACACAAAAATCGGCCAGTCATAGCCGTTGTCTAGCTGAGTAAGAAAGTGGTACCAGCCCTTCGGGGCATTGAAACATTTCTACGTCTTTAGATGAGAGATTTACGACAATGGGCTAGAAAGTGGTGCCAGCCCTTCGGGGCAAATCTTTCCGTAGGGTTGAGGCCTGCCTCAACCTCTAGGCTTTTAGATTGGAATAGGCAGGCCTGTTCCCTACGAGTGAGCGTATACGCAGACACGGTTTGTAGATGGACCATTCTCATTCCCGTTGGCGGGTGGTTGCTGAGAAATTCCGAGCGACGGGCGTATTTTTGGAGAACTCGTTTCGTTCGGAATGGCAAATAAGGCCTAGATTTGGTGGATTAATGAAAAAAATGTTATACTGATCCCCAGAAGTTGCAGTTAGAAAATCAGATCAACCCTTCGGGGCATTGAAACTTCACGCTAGCGACTAACAAAGATACACTTAGTAGCATGTTAGAAAGTGGTGCCAGCCCTTCGGGGCATTGAAACATCAAACAATTCTTGTCCGCCACCCAATGGTAGTCGGATCTGGACCTGTTAGAAAGTGGTACCAGCCCTTCGGGGCATTGAAACCATTCGGTCCAACAGTATGTTGGATGAGTTGGTTGCGTAAGAAAGGTGGTACTAGCCCTTTGGGGCATTGAAACAACAAATCCGACTAGGATAACTGAATATCCTACCGATTGCAGGAGGGAGAAAGTGGTACCAGCCCTTCGGGGCATTGAAACTGGATTCCCAAAAGACTTGCTGAGCTGAATAACCTCAGATAGAAAGTGGTACCATCCCTTCGGGGCATTGAAACATTTTTTTCCCCAATGGGAGAAGAAGACAGATTGGGTAAGAAAGTGGTACCAGCCCTTCGGGGCATTGAAACTATAATTCACCAAATTCTTTGTGAAAAAGGATGTATGTATCAAGTTAGGAAGTGGTACCAGCCCTTCGGGGCATTGAAACTCTTGTGTCATTCGATCGACTTCACCGTAGTTTCCAGTTAGAAAGTGGTACCAGCTCTTCGGGGCATTGAAACTGGATTCCCAAAAGACTTGCTGAGCTGAATAACCTCAGATAGAAAGTGGTACCAGCCCTTCGGGGCATTGAAACGAATGGTCAAAATCGATTTTGCAATCTTTTTCTTGTAAGAAAGTGGTACCAGCCCTTCGGGGCATTGAAACCTTGGCGGGCTCAGTAAGCTCAACCTTGGCGGTCTCAGTAGGCTCAAGTAAGAAAGTGGTACCAGCCCTTCGGGGCATTGAAACTATGGTTGTAGTTCTCCCCAAGAGGAAAAAAACATTTTTGTAAGAAAGTGGTACCAGCCCTTCGGGGCATTGAAACACATATGTGAGCTTCTTGATAGGTTTTTGCGCTATCGTAGGTAAGAAAGTGTTACCAGCCCTTCGGGGCATTGAAACTCAGACTGTGGCATAGTATCAGCAGAGCGACCATCAAGTTAGAAAGTGGTGCCAGTCCTTCGGGGCATTGAAACCGGAGCTGGCTGTGCTTGAGCAACAGGTGCTTGTTCAACTGGTAAGAAAGTGGTACCAGCCCTTCGGGGCATTGAAACTACTTATTATCGACCTTTAAAAGCTCAAGCCCTAAATGTAAGAAAGTGGTACCAGCCCTTCGGGGCATTGAAACTCAATGAGCATTGGCCCAGAGGAGTTATTCCCAGAGTAAGAAAGTGGTACCAGCCCTTCGGGGCATTGAAACCTAGGAGCGTCAGGTACAAGAAAACGAGCATAACAACGAAAGTTAGAAAGTGGTACCAGCCTCTCGGGGCATTGAAAAAATTGCTCCAGAAAAAAGCACTATGAAGAGAAACCCCAATGTTAGAAAGTATTACCAGCCCTTCGGGGCATTGAAACAGAATGGAGCGTCAAGTAGTGCCGGATCAATCTCTGGTACGTCAAGTAAGAAAGTGGTACCAGCCCTTCGGGGCATTGAAACTTTTTAACTCAATTTTCTTCTCAGATGAGAAGAGGGAGAGTTGCGTAAGAAAGTGGTACAGCCCTTCGGGGCATTGAAACCTTTGACCATTTTGCCAAGGCCATGCATCCCTTCTTGCAAGTAAGAAAGTGGTACCAGCCCTTCGGGGCATTGAAACAGTTGGTGGCGGTGCTGGCAGAGGCAAAATACTCGTTTAAGAGTAAGAAAGTGGTACCAGCCCTTCGGGGCATTGAAACGGCTTCCAAACCAGCAACCATATAATGATTCCTACTATAATGTAAGAAAGTGGTACCAGCCCTTCGGGGCATTGAAACTCTTCGGCCACAAACTGTTCAAGAGTGACACCTTCCGGGTAAGAAAGTGGTACCAGCCCTTCGGGGCATTGAAACAAACAAGCAAAATCCTTTTGCGCATGATTTTTTTCTGTAAGAAAGTGGTACCAGCCCTTCGGGGCATTGAAACACAATTCTCGTTCTTGTCTAACAATCCGCCGAAATCAAAAGTAAGAAAGTGGTACCAGCCCTTCGGGGCATTGAAACTTATACTTGCAAGAGCGATTACACCTGCTCTTTGGTCAGGGGTCATCTTGTAAGAAAGTGGTACCAGCCCTTCGGGGCATTGAAACATGTCTCCAGGAATACTATCCCACCAGATACTATCGAGTAAGAAAGTGGTACCAGCCCTTCGGGGCATTGGAATTTACTGTCGCGCAAGCTTGGGTCAACACCGTTGATTATGTTAGAAAGTATTACTAGCCCTTCGGGGCATTGAAACTATGTATTGAGTCCCTTAAAACGGACAAAGGATTATTATTGTAAGAAAGTGGTACCAGCCCTTCGGGGCATTGAAACTTTCAAAACATGCGGCATTTTTATATTAAGCCTTCTGGATTAGAAAATCAGATCAGCCCTTCGGGGCATTGAAACTTCGCTCGTATTAAGCGGTTGATTGCGTAATACATAGTAAGAAAGTGGTACCAACCCTTCGGGGCATTGAAACTAGCTTTCTTGAATGGTTGCCATTCATCAAATTCTAAGTAAGAAAGTGGTACCAGCCCTTCGGGGCATTGAAACTTATCCATGCGATTAGGCATGCGACTATTAATACAGTAAGAAAGTGGTACCAGCCCTTCGGGGCAAATTTTTCCGTAGGGTTAAGGCCTGCCTCAACCTCGAGGCTATTAGATCGGAACAGGCGGGCCTGTTCCCTACGAAAGAATGCGTATAAATGCAGACTCGGTTTGCTGATGCACTATTTTCGTATCCGGTGGTGGGTGGTTGCTGAGAAATTCCGAGCGACAGGCGTATTTTTAGGGAACTCGTTTCGCTCGGAATGGCAAATTAGCCCCAGATTTGGTGGATTAATGAAAAAAATGTTATAATAACCCCCAGAAGTTGCAGTAAGAAAGTGGTACCAGCCCTTCGGGGCATTGAAACGTTAACAGGACCGTAACACATAGGTATAAAGGGTTTTGTAAGAAAGTGGTACCAGCCCTTCGGGGCATTGAAACCTTACGCGCAGATGGACACAACGAACCTTAACACTGTAAGAAAGTGGTACCAGCCCTTCGGGGCATTGAAACAAACATCTCCCCTGATACCGGAAACATTTCCCCTGAGTAAGAAAATGGTACCAGCCCTTTTAGGCAATCAGGCAAGCTCAACAAAAAAGTGTCGCCTAATCGGGTAAAATTAACGTTAGGAGACTTCGTATGGGCATTGAAATTACTGAAAGCGCGATCCAATCGGCTTCTTCGGCGGCGAGTTTTGCACGTGGGTATGTGCTCTATCGTGAGGGTGCTATTTTCGACACTTTTATCCAGGGGGAAGTTTTAACCGGAAAGTGCCAGGGCAGCGGTGCGCCATATTATCAGCTTCAGGTGAGAATCGATGATGGCGGGTTTATAGATGCTTTTTGCGACTGCCCATATGATTGGGGCGGTTACTGCAAGCATCTCGTCGCCCTGATGCTTACCTATATTCACGACCCGGATGAAATTGTGGAACTTCAGAATACCACAACGCTCTTATCCGGCATGGAAAAAGAAGACCTGGTCAACCTGGTTGTGAAAATGATTGGCGATGATCCGAATAAGAACTTTCAATTGCAAAATGATCTGCAGGCAATCGGCGAGAATAAGGGAGAAGGGACCCCTCGAGAAAAGCGGAAAACCACGGTCAAGAAAGCAGATTACAGGCGCAAGATCCGCTATATCTTACACAGTCTGGACGGCTATCGTCCGTCTGAGGCATATTGGCTGGTGTCGGGGATGGTCGGTCAACTGATTGAAGTGCGCGATTCGGCTGGATTATTCCTGAATGAGGGGGATGCAGAAGGGGCGCTGGTGATTCTGACCACGCTGCTCATCGAGGCGGGCAATGCATTTGGGAGTATTGATGATTCGAATGGTGATATGGGCTATTTGATGGGTGAACTTTTGGTTCCGATGGTGGAAACAATTCTGAGCAACAATCTGAGTAAGGCCCAAAGCGCCAAACTGGTGAAGGAGCTCAGACCGGTAATCTCTGACCTGAGAGATTATGGGGTTGATTACCTGGGTGCAATCCTCGAAGCGGCAGAATATGGCTGGTCAGATGATCCGGAGAGGATCTTGGCTGAGACCTATGACCAGGAAGTGCTTAATGAAGCGCGGTTGAACGTCCTGGAGCGGCAGGGACGCAACGATGAGTATCTGAAATTATGCCTGACCATCGGTGATGCTCTGCGCTACGTTTTGAAACAAATTGAACTTGGCAGGGTTGAAACCGGCTTTGATATGGCGCGAAAAACGCTGACCAGGACAGATCATGCCTTGGCGGTCGCCAAAACGCTGCGCGATGTGGGAAAGCTTGATGAAGCCATCGAAATAGGTTGGATCGGGATGGGGCTGGAGGGCAGAAAAAAAGACTTGGGCATTTGGCTGGGGCAGGTTGAGGAGGCGCAAGGACGTAATGAGCAGGCCATCCGGGCATATCGAGAAGCTTTCACCAGCAGTCCGTCCTTTGGGCTTTACAAGATACTGAAAAAATTAAGCGGCGATGATTGGGAAGCAATGCGGCCTGGTTTGATGGACAAGCTGAACGAAAACGCACACGCCAGAACATTGGCAGAGATATATTTGCATGAGGAGCAATGGGATGCTGCTATCGCTTTGGTAGATCGTGTTGGCGATCAGAGTTACCAGCTGGTTGCAGACGTTGCCACAAAGGTGGAAAAGCACCGCCCGGAATGGGTTATTGAGGTCAGCAAAAAGCAAGCCCTGGAATTGATTGGCAGGACCCAAAGCAAATATTATGCCATCGCTGTAGATTGGCTGGTCAGGGTGAGGAATGCCTATAATCGCCTGGAGAGGGAAGCGGAATGGCAGGAATACCTTGATGAATTGAGGCGAACCTACTCACGAAGAAGGGCGCTGTTGGCTGAGTTGGAGCGGTTGTGAGGCTGGAACTCTGACAAATTATTGGTCATCGATAAACCTTCGGTCATCCGCGGGCTGAATTAGAAGGTCGAATGTCTAAGACGCCAGATGATCGAACCGGAAGAAAAAAACGAGATTAAAGTCGATGGGGGTGTTGGCACCGGCTTTCCAGAGATGGCTGCTATAGGCATCAGTGCTTCTATTTGATAGCTCACTCTTATAGCCTTGATATCAAAACCAGAGTCTCGATGTATGATTTTTAGTCTGATATCTAAGCTATCGCTTCCTTTAAATAAGTCATTTAAATAAGCCATTTAGTTTTATTGCAAAAAACAAACTAAAAATTCTTTTGCGTCTGTCTTGCCTTTGCAGTAAATGAATCGGAAACAACTTTGATTACTACAACTGATTTTGCCATATTTCCATCAATCGTAAAATGACGGTCCGTCTGGTTCTGCATTAGCAATTGTAGCCCATGGATCTTTTCTTGCTCGTCGTCGACGATTGTGGCAATTCCTCTAACAATAACTGAGGCGAAAGTTGCACTGTATTTGCATGGACTTTCACCTCCCGAAACCAAGTTGACATCGCAATCTAATTCAACACAGACACGCTGATCTTGTTTTATTAAATCCAACTTATAGCCTTCTTTTGCAGAATGCATATAAAAAACAAGCTTTCCGTCCAAAAACTCGTAACCGTAATGAAGTGGGACAATGTATGGATAATCGGTGTCGAATAGGGCAAGGTGAAGTATCTTCGCTTCGTGCACAATTCTTAAAATATCGTTGATATCTGTTACTTCTCTGTCTTTTCTTCTCATGCTTTGAACTTCACAAATTGTTATTTCTTCTTCGAGCTGTTTTTTATGCTTTGCTGCCTAGCGTCACCATGATAAAACGATATTGCGTATCCCTTGACAACAACACCACCATCTTCGCATCTTTTGTAAAGGGCATGGGGTCAAAATGATGCTCCAATCATTTGAATCAACGTCCTTTACATACCCATGATTTCTGCTAGACTGCTCATCTAAAAACTTGCAGCTGCTTTCTTCATTTCATGCAAAGTATAGTCCCCTGCTCATTTATTTCTTTTCCTTGGCACGTTTGTCGTTGATGATATCCATATGCTCTGCGGTGACCAGATCAACGTCATTATCTTTCGCCCAGGCAACACAAGCCTTTAGAACAGTATTCAAAAAAATTCGTGGAACCTTTATCAGCTTAGCACATGCCTCATCAGTAAACCGTATATCAGGATCAATTCGGTCAGCTGCATAACGCACTGAAGCAATTGAACCCTCGCGCATAGGCAAAATTTCAGATCGTGGTTTTTGAAAGCGAGTATACCAAAAGTTTTTGGAGTCCCGATATCCATAATCAACGGGAACGCGTGGAAAATCCCTTGCTGTTACGCCATTGATAATGGCGTTATGATATCTTTCTTTCATCAAAATCTTATCTACCCGCAGAATAAAATGTGCGCCAAACTCACTGGTAATGCCATTAAAGTCACGATAGGGTGGCGGATAACCGTCAAACAACCCTGGCTTGTCGGCAGATGCACCGTCAAGTTCGCTCATCCAGGTGCACTCAAAAACTTGAAAACTCTCTGCAACTACTTTAGGGAAGCTGTCATCGGGATGCTCTTTTGCCATCAAGCCATCCTCTAAAGTGAACTTACAGTCTTTCATTTTTTCTTCCGGGGTATCCCCCGGCCATCCCAGCCTGACTGCTTCTTTGAACATCTTCTTATCATCGGGGAAGAAGTTTAGCGAACACTTGCCCCTTGCTAAAAGATGCTGCGCGGTGTTCGATGAGTTGCGGCAGCAGAGCAACATTGCATAATAGTCTTTACCGGCAATGTAATAGGGCTGTACCAGTGAATATGGTCCAAGGCTTGTTGTGCCATCACTCGTAAGAGTCCCCACCAATACCGTTGGCATAGGGAAAAAAGCTGATGTCTGATAAAAATTGTCGACAATACGTAAATCTTTGAAGCTGCTCATTGCCTTACCTATCCTTTCGTTGTTATGGAAACAATTAAAACCGGATCATAGACATCAGCGGTAGTATTTCCCACGCCCCTGACCAAACTCAATGCGGCTCCGTCCTTTGTTCTTAAGCTTATAGCTTGTTGCTTAATTATTCTTTCCATATACTCAGCATCCTTAGTAATATATAATAAATAGATTATAACGCTTTCTTTAAAATATCCAGCTTAATCCCACATTTACAAAATTTTTCGAAGAATCATCCAAATCGCCCACTCTAAGCACCTTTCTACTCTGACATCTAAATCAAAGCCTAAACTATGGACAAGCTAACTGTAATTGCTACTTTGGATATATTTCTATGGAGTGCCAAACTTCTGATTTGCACTCATTTTAATTTCAAAAATCTTCGTTTTCGACAAACCCTATAATACAAGGTTTTTCTTGCCCTTTATTCTTTGGTTTTCGACATCAATGCCACCGTCTCGATATGTGTTTGCGCTAGCATAAGAGGACGCAGAAAAGGACTCGGTTTGTGATGAAGATGACGGAAGAATTGCATTCCCGTCTTGATCAAATTGTCTCCGTACTATTCCATAATTATTCTTATGTAGCTTCTGCTTATAACCAGTTTTGAAAACAAAAGTAATCAATCCTGGATCAGGTGTTCCGCCTTCTTCATATCCACCAATGACCACTTTTTCGACGATGCTTTCGAAAACATAACGGTCAAACTTTTCCAAGACCTGATTGCTTTCTAATATTGCCTTGAAGCCCAAGATGCGTGAACGAAGGTCATCCTGTTGGTTTTTAGTTACAGACAAATCGTTCAGTGTTGACTTCAGTGTGTCGATGTTGTTATCGAGATCGAACAATTTGCTCGAAAATGCATCATCGTCTATGGTTCCTTCTAGTCTCAAGTCGATGAGCTTGCTCTTCTTATTTTCAGCTGCGACTAAATCCCTTTCGGTCCTACTGATGATCTTTTCAACATTTGCTTCCGTAAGCGTCTCTTCGGCCAATGCGAGGAAATCGTCAACGATTGATTTATCGTTTCCGCAAAGAAGCTTGTAGGCTTCGAGGAAAGCCTCTTCAACGATGCCTTCCTCGATGCCCTTGCTTTCCGGGCAATACTTCTTACCCTTTTTTGTCGCTAATGTGCATTGCCAGATTAACTTTTTATGTCTTGCACCAGCGTGCCAGCTTCTTCTGCTGAGTGTCGTATCGCAGAAACCGCATTGCAATAAACTGCTAAAGGCATACTTACGGCTATATTTCTCTCGCTTGCCGTCTGGATTGAGTCTACGGGGATAACCTCTCTTTGCGAGGATCTCCTGCGCTTTCGCAAACACTTCTTCGCTAACAATCGGGTCGTGATGACCTTTGATATAGAACTTATCTTCCTCTCCGAAGTTTACCAGCCGACGTTTGGAGATCGGGTCCACAGTGAAAGTCTTCCCAAGCAGAAGGTCCCCTTTGTATTTTTCATTCTTGATAATGTTGATGACCGTGGATGCAGGCCACTCAATATGTCCGTGTTTAGTTGTATAGCCCAGGGTTTTAAGTTCATTTCCGATAATTGTACAGCCTGCCCCTTCGTTATAACGCTGAAAGATATAGCGAACGATTTGGGCTTCATCCTCATTAACCGTCAAGGATTTATCCTCTGGATGATAGTCGTATCCTAAACAACCTTGGAATCCAACAATCTCACCTCGCTGCATTTTCATGCGGAGACCCTTTTTAACGTTGGCGGAAATGTTTTCGACCTCCTGTTGTGCAACAGAGCTCAAAATGACCAACAACAATTCTCCATCCATGGTTAGCGTATTAATGTTTTCTTCTTCGAAGAAGACAGCAACATTCTTTTCTTTCAGCATACGAACATATCGCAATGTGTCCAGCGTATTTCTGGCGAAGCGGGAGATAGATTTCGTAACAACCAAATCTATCTCACCGTTCATGCAATCGTTTATGAGTCGTTGAAAATCCTCTCTGTTTTTTGTTTGTGTTCCTGTAATTGCCTCATCGGCATAGATACCTGAGAATACCCATTCATTTGTAGATTTAATAAGCTCGGTGTAATGTTGAACCTGGGATTTGTAACTGCTGAGTTGGTCTTCACTATCAGTGCTGACACGACAGTAAGCAGCCACGCGCAATCTCTCAATTTTCCGACCGAGACCTCGGCGTCCAACTGGACCTTGTCCCTTAATAACTTCAACTGTTTTCATTTTCTTTTACCTCACTATGTGTATCAACCATAGTAGATTTTACACCATAATGAGGGATTGATTGAATTGAGATTTCAGAAATTACATTATATTTTTCCATTAACTTGCTTCTGATTTTTTCATACTCAAATCTGTTGATCAGTTCATTGCTGAGGAGTTTGCTTAGCATCGCCAACTGTAGGCTATATCTGAGTATAGTATTAGCCTCCATTGTTTCTGATATAAACATTTTAGTACTCAGTTAACTTAGTTTGATTCACTGATTACTTTGAATTGCATAACAGCGCAGACTAATCGTGATGTAAGCCGGGCCTCAATTTCGGGATTCGGGACTCTGAAAAAGAATCCTTCTTCATCTCTGACATTCCGTTTAGATAAGTAAGCGATATAAGGATTGTAATGACCTATCACTTTATCCATGGCAATCGGATCACCCTTTACCGCACAGATAATCACTGGGTATGGAAGCAGCTTCTTCCTTTGCCAGGATTTGTTTTCATAACTCCGATCAGTCATCGGCGTGTTCCTCCAGGTCACGTTTGAGTCTGGCTAAAGCAGTAACGCGCCAGTTCTGAACTGTACTCCTCGGAACCTGTATTATCTCGCTGATTTTTCGATCGTTCAGACCTTCAAAGTAGTAGAGATTGATAATCTCACGTTGGTTTTCAGGCAAGACGTTGATGCCGTTTTTTAATAGCTCAATGGTGATCCTGAAACCATCGATGTAATATTCAGGCATGACATCCATAGTTTCATGATTGATTAAAAGATACTTTTCGTCAATCGACAAATCTGAAAAATTTAAAATGCGTTGTTTCCGTCTATTCATGGATTTGTGAGCATTAATGGCCTCATTCTTTAAGGTCCGTTTGCAAAAAGAATCGAAGGCGAAGCGGACTTCTAATTCCTTGGTTACAGGCATCATTTCATCTCCTTTCTATCTGGTTTGGTATTCACGTCTCCTTTCACTTCTTAAAACAACGCTCATAATTAATCTGCCAACGTTTTATGAAGAGAACCAAAACAAAAAGTTCTGCCGATGAATTCTGCAGAACTCTGTACAAAAATATTTTCACTTATGGATTTACTTTGACAACTTGTTCATCGTTTCTAGTAAGTATGTCGGTCGAAATAATTTCTTTTTGTATCGTAACATTTTATTTTTTCCAATTCGCAAGAATGCTTCTTTCATTCAAATTGAACTGTACTCTGCTTAGTGTTAAATCTGCATTAACTCAAAAAAATGTCTTCCAGACAATTTGGTAAAATTAAATAACCGAAAAAAAGGATGGAAAGTATTGAGGATATTGATTGTTGACGATGAGGAAGACTTTTCAAATTCCTTATCTGAAGGTTTGAAGAGCGAAGGCTATGTCGTGGACACGGCCTTGGACGGTAAGAACGCCTTACATCTTTTTAACCTTTATCCCTATGATCTCGTTTTATTGGATTTAAATTTACCTGATACGGACGGTTTAATAATCTGTTATGAGTTTAGAAAAATTAAATCAAAAACTCTGATTTGTATCTTATCCGCCCGTGGTGAAGTTATCGAAAAAGTTGAAGGATTAGATCAGGGCGCTGACGATTATCTTTCTAAACCAATTCACTTTGATGAATTACTAGCTCGGATTCGAGCGCTTTTTCGCAGAAACTTAAATGTTCGAACGCCATTAGTGGAGATTGGTCAAATAACTATTGATACAAACCTTCGATTGGTATATGTGGCTGATACAGAAATTAAGCTCACAGCTAAGGAATACCATCTATTAGAGTACTTAACACAAAATGTTGGTCGTTATGTTACACCGGAAGAGCTCATTTTACATGTTTGGGGAGAAGATGATGCGATGTTCTCCAATTCAGTACGTACACAAATAAGTTACCTTCGAAAGAAACTTAAGCTTACGGGAGTGGTAAATCCAACGATTGAGTCTGCAGTTAATAAAGGCTACACCTTGGTAGTCAAATAATTTTGTTTTCGATTTAACGTGGATTTAACACACAATCCAATATTATTGAATCGAGTTTCATATGCCTAAATCACTTTCTACTTTTCTTAGAAATCTTCTTTCCAGATATCCATTACGTAGGCAATTAATTCTACTGATGATTCTCGTTTTTTCATTATTGGGTGCAACACTTTTTATATCATTTACAAAACTCATTCAAACATCAGTTTTTCACGAAATACAAAACATCGGAATTGAGCCGACATATTCTGCTGAAACTGTAGGAGGTATCGAAGCTAACAAAACGCCTAACCCAGTTATCACGGTAGACATAGAAAGTATGGAATCAGCAGCAATTCTTCAATTAGAAAACCGATTACAAAGAACAGTTGGTTTAATACTAGTTGGTGTTTTGCTTTTTAGTCTGCTGTTAGCAATCTGGTTAAGTAAGTTTATTACCAGTCCAATAGAAAAACTCTCCAAGTCGATTGCATCAGGGATGAAAGTAAGTACCGAAACACAAGGTGGAACCATGCCAAGCCAGGAATTATCGGATCTCCATTCAGCTATTATATTAAGTTTGGACAGGTTTGAGAAACAATTTGAGAGCCAAAATCAATTCTTGCTCGATGTCGCTCACGAATTTCGCACACCGGTATCTTCGATTAGGATGAATGTTGATGTCGCAAGGAAAAGAAACAATGTCTCTTCAGCAGACTTTTTTTCTCTTTGCTCTGCTGTTGATCGTTCTACAATCCGTTTAGAGGAATTGATTGAAAAGTTAAAAATCTTATCATCCAATAAGAGTGAATTTCAACCATCAACTGTTGGTGTAAGAAATCTTGTATCAGAAAGTATAGAAATTCTATTACCTCTTTCCAGAGAGAAAAAGGTAGAAATCCTGAATTTGATTGACTCGAATATATCTATCAACACTGAGCAACTTTTTCTCCAAACAATCATTACCAACCTTGTAGAGAACTCCATCATGTATAACAAACCGGGGGGGGAAGTTGTCATTTCATCTAACAAAACTGAAGAGGGTTGTGAAATTCACGTAATAGATAATGGTATCGGGATAGATCAAGATGATCTTAGTAAAATATTCAACCGATTTTTTCGAGTCGATAAATCCAGATCGAGACAGACTGGTGGGTCCGGTCTGGGATTATCGATTGTGAAATCGCTGGTAGACAGGTTAGGAGGTCGGGTATTAATAAAGAGTGTTCTAAACTCCGGTACTGAGGTGGAGCTTTTCATCCCACATTACCAAGAAGCCATTACCCCAAGTAAAAAACAAAAGGAGAACGATGAAGCACCACACTATTAAAATTTCTTATAGGATGCTCCTAATTACAACACTTCTTTTTTTCTGTTCTGGTAACACCGTTTCAGGTACTGCGATGGATGTTATACATGAGAACGATTACTTATCTGATGCCGATATCATCTGCAATGTGTTCTTAGAGCCATTGCAACCAGGTAACACTACTTCTTCCATATTAGGATTGAATTGTGGGATTAAGTCTTATTTGCCTGACTTTGAAGTAAACACCACATATTTTTTGGCATCTTTCTTCGACAAAACAAATTTTGATAGCGTATTAATCCGATACTATGGTTCATCCATGTGCTCATCAAGCATCAGCTATGGGGTCAGTCAGGTTTCTGCTTCTGTTGATAATCGTATCAGTTCTGGCTCTGGTTATTCCGGGTGCAACAATATTTATGTATACGATTTGGCGAACTATGCTGGCGATTCTGCTTCTTGCTTCGCAAACTGTAGTAGCTTTGGTGCATTGAATGACCGAGTTTCCTCCTGGAAGGTGACTAACTAATTGCTAGTTTTTCCACAAGAAAGGATCAGTCAAGAGGTTGTTAAAGTCCGCATTGAGGATCTAGTACTGATTGCCATGGATGTCCTGTGCGGTTGCGATCTGCGCTTCGATCATGACCTGCTGGGTAAAGCGTTCAATTTCGCGAATAGTGCGTTTTCGGAGGGTTGTGCCAAAGAAATGGCAACTCCGGTGCATCCTGCCCGACCTGTGTGGCCGATGCGGTGCACGAAGACTTCCGTGTCATCCGGGAGGTCAAAATTGATTACATGAGAGTTTCTCACCCTTTAGGATGATTCCGATGTGCTTTTTTGTAAAGACCTAGCATCTCATATGTTTCTGAACTTACTCAGGTATAATTTTGTTTGTACAAAAATCTGGTTAATTAAGATGATAAAAAATGATACTAAAGAACTCAATCTGAAACTGATTAATATTTTTGCCTATGTCAGCTTAGTTATTTCGGCTGCCTGCATTCTGCTCGTTACCCAAACTAAGTTCTTCCAATTCCCTGACTCCATATTGTCTACTGCAACATTGATATTAGCGGTTAAATTCGTTCTCTTATCATCCCTTTTTATTTTTATGTTTAGGTTCTTTCAAAGAAAAAAATCAATAGGGGAAAAGGATGCTTTTTGGACAGTGATGCTTATTCTCGGCCTACTTCTGTTCATCGTTAGTTTGCTTTTTTTTGTTTTTGATAAGTATGCTTATATTGGCCCGGGTGTTCTAAGGTTTTCTGGATTCGGAAGTTTCTCGTTTGTGTTTATTTCGTCTTTATTATTTTGTGCTCAATTTCTTTTTTTTCAGGTTATTGAGCGTATTTATCGATTAGAGGCTAACCATTTTTTGCGAAAAGCAATGAATATAGTCATTGCATTAACGGCTGTCACATGCTTATTAATAGTGTTAGTCAATATTACTATTGGGATTTCAACTAAAAATGAAATCAAAAACTGGGAGAACGCAAGGTATCATCATGCAACGGTTGTTTTCGGGGCTGGTGTTTATCAGTCTGGAGAGATCTCCGGTGTATTTATGGATAGGCTTAAGACAGCTGCTAGATTATTTCACAGCGGCAAGACAGATTTGATAATTGTAAGCACCTCATTGGATCAACCCAATGAACAAGAACTTATCCTATCAACGTTAAGATCATTAGAAGTCCCGGATGGAATGATAATTATTGACTCAAAAGGTTCGCGTACGCTTGAGACCTGCAAAAATGTATTTCAGGAATACAACCTTTCTGATATAAATGTTGTTTCTCAAGCTTACCATCTGCCTAGAATTATTTTCACATGTAGACATACAGGCGTCATCTCCATAGATGGTATTATCGCTGACAATAGTTCTTATTCAATTCAAAACCAAATTATTTGGTATTTGCGCGAAAAAGTTGCAACAATGATAGCGTTTGTTGAATTAATTAACTTTCACGAGAGCAATTCCTCGTAGCTTGCTATGAGGATGATAATCAAAAAGACCTTGTTTTGACTAAGTGCATGTATCCCCAGGCATAATACACTTATCAGATATGTTGCACGGGCAACACAGGCACCAATATGAGCATTCCACAGGCTCAGAGCTAACACAAGTGTGAATGATAGGAAGCCTGTAATAGTAAATTACATTTCCTTTATCACTTGAGCAATACCAACCACCACCACATTCGCAAGGTGACTGGCATGAGGCATCAATTTGCTGAGAGCATTGGCTCCCTTGAACGGGCATAACTAATTCAAAAAGGCCTAGTTCAACAACAATTAGGGCCAATAGCACAATGACTAGAGTTTTCTTCATTTTTCCACCTCTTTTCAATTCGACTGGTTAATCTCTAGAAGCATGTTTATGATTGATGGAACCGAATTCCAATTGTTAATCCTGTATCCATTTACATAAAAGGTTGGTGTACCGATCACTCCAACTTTCTTTCCTTCACTTATATCCTGTTCGACTTCGGTTATGTAGTTTCCATTTGAAACACATTCGTTGAACATTGAATGATCGATGTTCAGATTCTCTACCCTACTTATTAGATTAAGGTCTGTTATTGGAGCGTCTGAAGAAAATATGTAATCTACAAATTCCCAATAAATAGATTGGCTTGGTAGACAATTTGTGATCTTGAGAAGACTTGTTTCAATATCAGGTGTTTTAACTGGGAAATCTTTCAGCACGAAGTGGATTGAATCACGATGTTCATAAACTAGAGGCATGATCGCCTGATAGGCAGATTTGCAATGCTGACAAGAAAAATCAAGAAACCCAACAATTGTAACTACAGGATCATTATTGTTTCCGATATAGGGATCGTCACTTATTGGAATAGCCTCCACAAACTCGATATCTTGGTTTTCAAGGGATGCCTTTGTGGGCCCTAAAGTTAGCGCAACATATTGATTTAACTTAATGATTTGAACGGAAGTTAATGCTATTTGTAGAATCAACAACACTACAACTAAGACAGAAAATATGTTCGTTTCTTCGAGCTTTTTCATCATCCTGAACTTTATTCCAATGACAATTTCATCTACACTATCAGTCTCTTCGTCATTTACTCTAAACTACTGATTGTTGCACCAAGCACTGGTGGTACCAACGCCTCTAGCAGTTGCAGTCGCTTGCACATTAGGTGGCTCATGTTGATAGACATTCGAGCCCGACCCCACCTGTGCTGATGCGGAATGATATGAACTCCGGTGCTGATATGTGGATTTTGCCATTAAGCCTGGGATTGTTTCCCACGCCCAGTATCCTCTCCCGACAAACCCACCGCCAAAAACAACATAAGCCATTCCGATACCGAGAACGCCGATTACGATGGCACAGATAGTCAGGACCATTACCAGCCTAACTCTACTTTTTTCCATTAATTTCTCCTTTCAATCATTGCTATACATTTTTATATGAATCAGAAGAA
>Ga0265295_1004555_pt1 | contig 18546 bp, 15 predicted proteins | sample Munlansysbiofilm_FD_192503 | JGI IMG/M metagenome (GOLD analysis project Ga0265295, IMG submission 192503) | Leachate microbial communities from a municipal landfill in Southern Ontario, Canada - Methane capture system biofilm | ecosystem: Engineered > Solid waste > Landfill > Unclassified ...
GATCAGTTATCAGCATTCAGCAAATCCCGCGGAGGCATCAAATCTTCAAATCCGCCTGAGGCGGAGGAACGACGATTCGGGATCAAATCCTCAAATCATCAAATCAACAAATCAACAAATCAACATTACTTACGTGGATTATTTGGGGAAGGTGAGTATGCTGAGGGGGAGTATTACGGTGGTGAAGTAGTGATCTGTGATCTGTGATCAGTAATCAGTTATCAGTGATGTGCGATCAGTTATCAGCATTCAGCAAATCCCGCGGAGGCATCAAATCTTCAAATCCGCCTGAGGCGGAGGAACGACGATTCGGGATCAAATCCTCAAATCATCAAATCAACAAATCAACAAATCAACATTCCTTACGTGGATTATTTGGGGAAGGTGAGTATGCTGAGGGGGAGTATTACGGTGGTGAGGTAGTGATCTGTGATCTGTGATCAGTAATCAGTTATTAGTGATGTGCGATCAGTTATCAGCATTCAGCAAATCCCGCGGAGGCATCAAATCTTCAAATCCGCCTGAGGCGGAGGAACGACGATTCGGGATCAAATCCTCAAATCCTCAATTCATCAAATCATCAAATCAACAAATCAACACATCAACACATCAACACATCAACATTCAAACCTCCCCTACTCTACCGTAACGCTTTTAGCCAGATTTCGGGGCTGATCGACATTGCAGCCACGCAAAACGGCAATATGATAGGACAATAGCTGTAAAGGTATGGTAGCAATCAGCGGAACCAGCATTTCTTCGGTTTCGGGTACTTCAATAATGTGGTCAGCAAGCTTTTTCACATTTTCATCTCCTTCAGTAACAATGGCAATGATTTTGCCTTTACGCGCCTTTACTTCCTGAATATTGGATACAACCTTATCGTAAGTGCCTTTATTGGTTGCGATAACCACCACAGGCATCTCTTCATCAATAAGTGCGATTGGACCATGTTTCATTTCGGCAGCAGGATAGCCTTCGGCATGAATGTATGATATCTCTTTAAGCTTCAGGGCACCCTCCATAGCCACTGGGAAATTATAACCACGTCCCAGATAAAGTGCATTGCGTGAATCCTTGTACAATTCAGCTATTTCCTTAATCTTATCATCTACTTTCAGGGTTTGCTCCACCTTTGCGGGAATGCTGTCCAGCTCCTGTAATATCTGGTTAAAGCGTGACCGGGGCAGGGTGCCTTTACTTTCGGCAATCATCAGAGCCATAAGCGTAAGCAGGGTTACCTGGGCGGTAAAAGCTTTGGTAGAGGCCACTCCGATTTCAGGACCGGCATGGGTATATGAACCCGCATGCGTTGCCCGTGCAATGGAAGAACCCACCACATTACATATCCCGATAATAGTAGCTCCTTTTGATTTAGCCAACTCAATGGCCGCCAGGGTATCCGCCGTTTCACCCGATTGAGATATAGCAATTACCACATCATCTTCATAAATAATCGGATTGCGGTATCTGAATTCGGAGGCATACTCCACTTCAACCGGAATGCGGGCCAACTCTTCAAAAAGGTACTCTCCTACCAGTCCGGCATGCCATGAAGTTCCACAGGCAACAATAATGATGCGCTTGGCATTGACAATCTTTTGCTGATATTCCTTTATTCCGCCAAGCAACACTATGCCTTCATTGGCCTTTAACCGTCCACGCATACTATCGCGAATGGAGCGCGGCTGCTCAAAAATTTCCTTGAGCATGAAATGCTCATACCCCTCCTTTTCCAGTTCACTCAGGTTTATTTCAAGCGTCTGGATGTAAGGTGTTTTTTCGATATTGGTAATTGTTCTAATTTTCAGGTCCTGATCCCGGCGAATAACAGCAATCTCTTCTTCATCAAGATAAACTACTTCGCGGGTAAACTCCACTATGGGTGTGGCATCTGAAGCCACAAAAAATTCATCTTCACCAATACCGATAACCAACGGACTCCCTTTTCGTGCAACAATAAGGGTATCGGCATCATGTTTATCGATGATAACAATGGCGTAGGCACCCACCACCTGGTTCAGGGCTATCTGCACCGCCTCAGGCAGTTGCACATGCTCATTATGCTGAATATCTTCGATAAGATGAATCAACACTTCCGTATCGGTATCGCTGTCGAATTTATAACCCCGCTTAATCAGCTCGCTTTTCAGCGGGGCATAATTCTCAATAATACCATTGTGTATAATGGCCAGATTTTTTGAATAGGAAAAATGTGGATGGGCGTTGATATCATTGGGTTCACCATGGGTAGCCCAGCGGGTATGGGCTATACCAATGGTTCCGCTGAGGTCAATACCAACCAGAGCGTTTTCCAGATCGGCTACTTTCCCCTTGTTCTTATATAATTTTAGTTCATTGTCCTTTTGTATGGCAATACCGGCACTGTCGTATCCGCGGTATTCTAAACGGTGAAGCCCTTTTATAAGAATGGGATAGGCCTGTCGGGGGCCAATATAAGCTACAATTCCACACATGATTTTTTAGTTCAGCAGATAACAATTGATTTAAAAATTCAAAGATTGGCTTCCTTGGGTCGGTTCAAAATTCAACAAATTGAAAATTCAGCAAGTAAACACATTACATAAACCTTAGGTTCATTTTAGCCAATAACTTACATCAGTAAAAAATTAGCAGTAAAGGCTTACCAGTCTATCATGGTTTGGGGAGAAAGTAATACAGAAAAGATGAATCCGGAGAAATTGTCCTAACCAACTGTTTGAGCAGAGCTCCCGTACCCATAATCAAAGGACAAAAGTAACATTAATAAGAAGCCGTATTACAATGCGTTGACTTCCATACCCCATTAAACGGGTTATAACCCACTCATGGAGTAATAAATTTTTAGTTTCACTGCGGAAGTTTCACTCCCAGGGCCATATAATACTACGCGGTTGCTGCTCAGGGCAGAACCTGCTACGATCAAAACCATACCATAATCTGGCTCTTCAGGATGCATCATCCTCTCCTGCACGTATTTGGTTATCCTGAAATTATATTCCCCCCGCTTTTGGTATTGTCCTCCAAAGTAGAGGGCATTGTACCTTTCTTCGGGGAAAATTACATATTCGCCCGAATCACTGTACAAACGCAGGGAAAGTTGTGGCGGAGGCAAAAACATACTTTGAGGTTCAGCATTGGTAAAAACCAGCAAGGCTTCATTTACAACTATCTTTTCCTTTCCCGGAATACTGCCAATATATGGAATCCGAAGATTTACCTTGGTACCGGCCATTGATTGCAGATAAAGCTTTTGTTCGCCGGCAAGGATATCTCCCTGCAACTGTTGCTTCAGTAAAGGAGTTGCCGAAGTATAATCGTGATCGTAATGATTAAACTTAATGGCATTATTTGTGATAATAAAATTCACCTTAGCTGCAGTGTCAGTATCGTTGTGATAGTACAATTGCAATTTAGATTCTGCATGCAGCAAATTAAAATAGAGCATGGAACCCGCCCCGGAAATAGCGGTTGGATCAGCCTCCAGAAAGAGGCCTTTAAAAACTTCCATGAAAAGATTGTTCGTTGAAAGGGTGGATTCGTCGGCTGTTATGAACTTTTGCATGAACTCATAGGTGAGCGGAATGCGCAACAAAGGTGGCAGCTTCCTGACCGTATCCGGCCTAAAATCAGGAACAAACGTAATGTCACCTATTGGGTTGGATTTAATAGCGCAGGTGTCATTTGAATAATACACCTTCTCATTCTCAGCAGTCAGTTTATCATCCAGTTCGTATACTTTTACATGATGTGGAGATAGTGTATCTCCATATCTGCCGGCATATACCAGGGTGAGAAACATGGAATCGGCTACTGCCCCGGCACCGAATTTAAAGTTGCTGGATTCAAGCCGGTATTGTGTATAAATGGAAGCACTAACCTGACCAAAGGTCGTATCATTGATGTGTCCCAACAGATTTATGGAAAGAGCGTCGGTACGCAGTTTATCTTCAGAAATGGTATGCGCCAGTATATCAAGAGTATCGGTAATATCCATACCGAGGCGGTCACCGCCGGGCAACAAGTCTAGTCCGACAAAATCGGGTTCCTTATTGCATGAAAACATCACCAGCAGCACAACTGCCGCAGAAAAAGCTATTAACAATCTGTTTTTGAGCACGTTATATAATAGTTACTGGATATAAAAGAAGTGATGCAAGATTAACACTAATTCTTTTACCTTCGCCTACTTTCCCATGATTTTATCATAAAAATTGTTATAAACGTCCACAAACCTGTCCAGGTTCTGATAAGGAAGTATGGGTTTCCCACTTGCCTCGGCATAAGCAAGTAACTCAGGGTTAACTGCTTCAGTTCCTATAATAATGCCATCACAGTAGTCAATAGCACCCATCATTAAACTCAGATAGGTCGGCTTTTTGTAGTGCTTCAGGTCTTTATTTGTAATACCTTCGAGTTTAATTTTAGTCATGGCCTCCTTATTGAGTGGCTCTTCAAAATCATCATCATAAATGGAGACGATCACTTTAGAGTCACTGAATAAAGGATTATCACGGTAGGCACGTTTGATGTATAAAGGTACCAGGCTCGTCATCCAGCCATGGCAATGAACAACGTCAGGCGCCCAACCCAGCTTCTTCACCGTTTCAATAACGCCACGTGAGAAGAATACCGCACGTTCATCATTGTCTTTGTAAAACTTGTTGTTTTTGTCGCGGAACATAAATTTCCGCTGAAAGTAGTCGTCGTTGTCAATAAAATAAATCTGCATCCTGGCCGACTGTATGGATGCCACTTTAATAATGAGCGGATGGTCTGTTTCATCAATAATGAGATTCATTCCCGAAAGCCTGATTACCTCATGCAATTGGTTCCTGCGTTCATTGATGTGGCCAAAGCGTGGCATGAAGGTTCTTATTTCACGTCCCCGTTCCTGAATTCCCTGAGGCAGGTGCCTGCCAATATAACCCATCTGACTATCCTTCAAATAAGGAATAATCTCCTGAGATACAAAAAGTATCCTGGACTTTTCCATAACTAATAAATTTTAAACAATTTGCAAATTTAACGATTATTATCCAATTTTTTATAGGTATTTTTCATTTAACAGGTTTCTAATCAGATAAAAGCATACATTACCAGCGCCACTTCTACACTAATATTAGATTCACCTCATTGATTATCATTATATTATGATTTTACTTTTGCCTGAACCACCTAATCTACTTGCTGGACAAATAGCCGCAACCTTTTGCATAAAAAGCTGGTCTTATTTAAAATGATTCTAAGTTAACAATCTGGTTTCAATAAGCTTATAAAAATATTTACGATAAATTTTAAAAACTTGCCATTAAATAATTATAAATTTGCTGCGCTTTGAGAACAAACACCGGAGTATCGGATACCGGGCCGGCAATGGAATCAAAAATCATTTCAACCTCATTTTTAGTCTAAAAAAAATGAATAAAATCGTTGAGCATCCCATTCTGGACATTGCTTTGCCCGAAATAGTTACCTTTAGGTATGAAGGTCATGAGGTTACGGGTGAAAAAGGTTTTACCATAGCGGCTGCCTTGCACCAGGCAGGCTTTCCGGTTCATAGCCACAGCTTGCGTAATCGTGAGCGCAGTCTGGAATGCGGCATAGGCAAGTGCGGCGCTTGCGAAATGCTGGTTGACGGACAAATCAAACGTATTTGCATCACCACCGTTGATGGTGTGAAAGAGGTGAAAGAAATCCCGCGCGATTTTGAGCCCTCAGTGCAGGAACCGGATGTTGAAACAGCCATTAATATTTATAAAACCACAGTCACCATCATCGGAGCTGGACCCGCCGGACTGGCTGCCCGCGAAATTTTTAATGCCCACGGTGTTGACAATATTGTAATTGACAACAACAACCGCATTGGAGGACAATTCCTGATGCAAACCCACCAGTTTTTCTTTTTCGAAAAAGAAAAGAAATTTGGTGGAATGCGGGGATTTGACATCGCCCATACTCTGGCTGGTGAGGATCACTCCGGCATTTTCCTGAATTCCACGGTTTGGGATTTGCTGGAAGGCAAACGTGTGGCCGTTAAGAATATCAAAACTGAAGAGATTTATTACGTAGATACAGATTATCTGGTCATTGCCACCGGGGCAGTACCGTTTATGCCCACCTTTGAGAATGATGATCTTCCAGGCGTATATACGGCTGCCGTTGTGCAGAAAATGATGAATACCGAATTCACCCTCCTGGGGAAAAATGTACTTACTGTCGGTGCCGGAAACATTGGTTACCTGACTTCTTATCAGTTGATGCAGGCAGGTGCTAAAGTAAAAGCAATTATAGAAGCTATGCCATTTGAAGGCGGCTTTCCGGTTCAGGCCAACCGCGTGAGGCGCCTGGGCATACCGGTGGTGCTTTCGCATATGCTGCTAAAGGCCATCCCCAATAAGGATCATACCGGTATTACAGGCGCTATTGTAGTTGAATGTGAAAATTTTATACCCATAAAGGGCTCAGAAAAACTAATTGATGGCATTGATGCAATAAATATTTGCACCGGACTGGTTCCCGATGACCAGTTGCTGATTAAAGGCAATGAAGTTTTCGGCAGGGCCTGCTTTGGAGCCGGAGATGCCATTCGCATTGGCGAGGGCACCAGCGCAGTGCTCAGGGGTAAACAGGTGGCTTATGAAATTATGAATGAGGCCGGCATAAAGTGCAATTATCAGGAATTTCTCAACATCTCAAAGGAATACATTGATTCGCAGCAGCATCCGCTCAAAGTGATTGAAGCACCACACCGGCCGGAACCCGGACGGATGGCAGCCAAACCATTTGTACAAATTGACTGTCTGTATGGCTTTGCCTGTAATCCCTGTGAATTTGCCTGCCCGCATGGCGCCATTACCAAAACTTCAACCAGCACGGTTCCTGCCATTGATTATGACAAGTGTATTGGTTGCATGGACTGTGTATATCAATGTCCGGGTCTGGCTATTTTTGGCTATCATCCGTCCAAAGATTGGCTGTTTTTACCTATTGAGTATGCAGTGGAACCTCAGACTCCCGTATATCTGGTTGACAACTACGGCCGGCAGTTGGGAGAAGGCATGGTAGAAAAAATACTTAAAAAACCCAATAAAACCAATGTCGCCCGGGTAAAGGCCCTCAATATATCAAGAGAGGAGCTGATTAAAGTACGCGGATTTATTGTCAAAACCAATTATCCTGAGCCACTCGAAATGAAGCCGGTAAATTATACACAGGATGAGCAAATATATGTATGCCATTGTGATGATGTTACCCTGAGTGAAGTCCTCGAGACCATTGGATCGCGTAAATTTATTTCGGTGGATGAAATAAAACACACCACCCGTTTGGGAATGGGTGCCTGCCGCGGCAAGCGCTGCATCCGGAGGTTGAAACAAACACTTCGAAGCTACGACATCACCGTTGTTGGAGAGGCTACTCCCCGCGGACCACTCTCAAATCAGCTTTCCATGGGCGAATTATACCCACACACAGCTCAGGATCATATACATATAGGTTCGGGGAAAAACAGACCTGTAAAAAAAGAGGTGAAGGCACTCATTGCCGGTGGAGGCATCGGAGGATCGGCCTTATTCCGGTATCTGGCTGAAGCCCGGCAGGAACCTGTGCTCATCAACGCCGGCAGGGGCGCTTCCTGGCGAAATATTGCCGGCGGACGACCCGCCTTCAGCCTGCCCGAAATTGCCGATATCGCCCTGAAAAACAGGGAAATTTTCCAGGAGCTTCAAAAGCTGAGCGACATTCAGTTCAGGTCGACCAGATACGTGAATTTTGCCCACGATGAGGTGGTTTATGATTCGCTTATGGCCTCCCGGGCATGGAGTGATGCCTATATGGTAGAACCTGAAGATTTCAGAAAGGAGATATCACCCTACATCAACCCTCAGCTTAACAATTATCTGGGCGCCCTGATCACCCGCGATTGCTGGCAGGCAACTCCGGGAAGGGTAATTGACCTGATCAGACGCATAGGGATTCAAAACGGAGGCAGTGTGCAGGAAGACTGCAAACTGATTTCAGTAAACCGGGATGCAGATAAATATCGGGTTTTAGTGCAGGACCATGAAAAAAAATACATCGAATATCTTACACCGGTTTTCATCAATGCTTTAGGGCCTGATGGCAAAAAATATGCGGATATGCTCGGGCATGATACCGGACTTTACCCGGTAAAACACCAGGCTTTTATTACCCGCCGACTACCAATGATGGGGATCAATGGAAATCCCCTGGATATGATTATCGACCGCAGAAAATACAAAGGATTTGCAGCGGTATATGGCCAGCAACTGGGCGAAACCGGACAGATTATAGGCTGCGCTTCCCCCGCCATTGAACCTCTGGAGACAGACAAAAACCTGAAAATAAACAGCCGGCAGTTCCTCGAAATCTCCGCCGAAGTTTTTGTTGACTGGTTCCCGTCGCTTTCAAGCGTAGGTTTTCAGGCAGTATGGGCTGGATATTACGTAGAACCGCGTATGATTATTGATCCGGAGCTTGGACTTTTCTTAGGACTGCGCGGACATGGATTTATGCTGGGACAGTATCTGGCTAAAATATACGTGGATAAACTCATGGGAAAATCTGTCCCGCAATACATGAGCCGGCTCAGGCTTTCAGGCGATGGTTTGCCTGAAAAAGCATTCAAATAAGGTCTTTAGAGTCCTTGTTTATTGAAGCCACTCCGAATAAGTAAGAAAAAGAGAATGCCACTAAGGCACTAAGAAACCAAGATTCACAAAGGAATGATAATCAGGTATTTAAACTTAGTGATTCTTTGAGTCTTTGAGCATTTCGACTGGCTCAATGCATCGTTTGATGGCGAAAAAGCACTATTCGGAGGGGGCTCTTTATTTAAATGCTGCAAGCGGAGTTGACTGCCCCCGTAAGTATTTGTTTCACGATAAAATGAATTCAGCATAAGAACAGAGAATAACAGCAGGATACTCAAACAACTGCCTGGCAGGCTGACAGAAAAGCACATCGAAACGTGCAAAATTTCATAAAAACAAACCGTCACGTTTCTATATATTTGTTAAATATGTCATCTTAATGCCTTTAAGCCCGGGCAGGTTTAACAAATTTTTGTGTAGTACATAAAAATTATCTACTTTTGCCCCCCTTAAACCTGAAACATTTAAGCCGTGAATCACCTTAAACAATTCCTAATCCCATTCGTGGGGTTAAGTACCGGAAATCACAGTTTTAGCTTTACGGTTGACGATAAGTTCTTTGCCCCTTTTGAAGAAGCCGAAATTAGACAGGCCAATGTGAATGTGGAACTTGATCTGGAGAAAACGGAACGCATGCTGGTGCTGAACTTCCATTTTACAGGGAGCATTCGCGTAACCTGCAGTCGTTGTCTGGATGAATTTGACATGCCGGTGGATAATGAAGAGGAATTTTTTGTTAAATTTGGAGAGGAATACCGGGAAGAAGCTGACAATGTTACGATTATTCCTGAGGGAGAAGCGCACTTTGACATTGCCCCGCTACTTTACGATTATCTCCACTTAATGATTCCTTATCGGGTGGTTCATCCCGATGATGAAAACGGGAACACCACCTGCGATATGGCGGTAATCAACCGATTGGAACAGTTAAAGGGCAATGGGGAAACTGGCAGCCTTTGGGACAAACTTAAAGAGATTAACCTGGATTAACAACTTATAAAAATCAATTGAAATGGCACATCCGAAACATAGGAACTCCAAAACCAGAACTGCTAAACGCAGAACACACTACAAAGTAGAAGCACCTACCATCAGCATTTGCTCTAACTGTGGAACTTCAGTACTTTACCACAGGGTATGTAGCGAATGTGGTTACTACAAAGGAAAACCAGCCATCGAGAAGACTGAAACCGTTTAATGCGGGTTTCAACTTTTTTATTAACCAAAACTAAGTCAGATGAAAATCGGACTTGATGTAATGGGCGGAGATTTTGCCCCTGATGCCGCCATTTCCGGTGCTTTACTGGCTGCGGTAGCATTGTCGGGTGAGGATCAGATTGTACTGATTGGCAATCGTCAGATTATACTTGAAGGATTATCGGCTCGTGGTATTGCTGAAGATAGATTCGACATTGTACACGCCCCCGATATTATTGGCATGGGAGAGCATCCCACCCACGCCATTATTCGCAAACCCAAATCCAGTATCAGCATTGGTTTTAAGCTGTTAAAGCAGCGCAAAATCCATGCTTTTGCCAGTGCGGGAAGCAGTGGCGCCATGCTGGTAGGTTCCATATATAGCATAGATACCGTTCAGGGGGTAATCAGACCCTGTACTTTTGCCATGCTCCCTCAGGAGAATGGCGGATTGAGCCTGCTTATTGATGTGGGGACCAATCCCGATGCCAAACCCGATGTAATGTACCAGTTTGGACTGCTGGGTTCCCTCACCGCTAAAAGTGTGTACGGCATTAAAAATCCAAGGGTAGGCCTGCTCAATATTGGTCATGAGGAAGGAAAAGGCAATTTACTTGTCCAGGCCAGCTTCCAACTGATGAAAACTTCCAATGATTTTAACTTTATTGGAAATATCGAGAGCCGGGACTTATTCAGAAACAAGGCTGATGTTATTGTTTGTGACGGATTTACCGGCAACATCCTACTGAAAAATATTGAAGGACTGTACCGCATGATGTCAAAACACGGCCTGAAGGATGAATATTTTGACCGCTTCAATTATGAGAACTATGGCGGAACCCCCATTCTGGGCATAAATGGCACGGTAATCGTTGGCCATGGAATTTCAAATGATGTAGCCATCAAAAACATGATCTTCCTTGCCAGAGATGTTTATCAGGCTAAACTTTCGCGTAAGATAAAGCGAGCGCTTAGCCAGGTTAGCATAGTAGTGAGGGATTAATCTTTTATACAGAAATGCAAACATGTCAAACATTAAAGCTGCAATAACCGGCGTGGCCGGATATGTTCCTGACTACGTGCTTACCAACGGTGAACTCAGCACCATGATTGATACTTCGGATGAGTGGATCATGACGCGCATCGGAATCAAAGAAAGACGCATATTGAAGGGCGAAGGAAAAGCCACCTCTGATATGGGGGCAGAAGCCGTGAAGCGACTGCTCCAAAAAACCAATACCTCTCCTGAGGAAATTGATATGATTATATGCGGCGTAGTTACACCCGACATGGTATTTCCGGCTACCGCCAATATTATTGCCGATAAAGCCAACATACGTAATGCTTTCGGCTACGATCTGAATGCGGGCTGTTCCAGCTTTCTCTATGCGCTGGTTTCCGCTTCCAAATATATTGAAAGTGGGACTCACAAAAAAGTAATTGTGGTCGGTGCAGATAAAATGTCGTCTATTGTGGATTATACCGATCGCACAACCTGCCCTATTTTTGGAGACGGTGCAGCCGCTGTGCTTCTGGAGCCCAATGATGAAGACATGGGTATTGTAGATGCCATATTGAAAAGTGATGGCGCAGGCAGGGTACACCTCCATCAAAAGGCCGGTGGTTCATTAAAGCCACCTACCTATAAAACCATTGAAGCCCGCGAACACTATATTTATCAGGAAGGTCAGCCTGTTTTTAAATGGGCAGTATCTAAAATGGCCGACGTTTCGGTTGAAATGATGAACCGCCACGGAATTACGCCTGAAACATTAAACTGGCTGGTTCCTCACCAGGCCAATATGCGCATCATAGAAGCCACGGCCAACCGCATGGGCATCAAGAGAGAGCAGGTAATGATCAACATTCAACGCTACGGCAATACCACCTCGGCTACCCTTCCTCTCTGCCTGTGGGAATGGGAATCACAACTGAAAAAAGGCGACAATCTCATCCTCGCTGCCTTCGGAGCCGGATTTACCTGGGGAGCTGTTTACCTGAAATGGGCCTATGACGGAGATAAAGTGACCACAATTAAGGTTTAAGCTTCACTGTTTTGACAGCTCCTTTTCTAATCTTTTAAAATTCCCAAATAATCAAGATTTAGCACCTTGCTGTTTATTGGCTTCGCTATTTCCCGCTACGCTCTCGGGAGCAGTATATTTATGATCGGAAAATATATCTTTGACGGTCAGGGAGGTATAGATGGCTATTCTTCTACACTTTCTAAAAGCCCTAAACCCTCATAAATCTTCGAAACCACAATCTTTAACGTTGGGGGTACCGGCTTAATCTTTAAATTTGCATGCCGGACATTAGCAGTCTCCGAAAGGCAGTTATGCTTTTATCCCATCATTAAAACCATAATAATGTGATCATTATGAATCTATATTATCCGTTAAAACGAAGCGAATATGTTCACATTATTGGTTTTTCATAATTGAGTTTTTGCAATATTGATAATGAATTTGCCTCATGGCCAATAAATCGCTTGCTTCACGAAAACAAACTGTTATTGCCATCTTTGTGGCCGTGGGCTTCGTCTATTTGCTGAGACTGTTTTACCTTCAGGTCATTGACGACAGCTATGAACTGTCCGCCAACAACAATGTATTGCGCTATGTTACCCAATATCCTGCCCGTGGATTGATCTACGACCGCAACGGTAAACTACTGGTTTACAATGAAGCTGTTTATGACCTGATGGTTTTGCCCAGACAGGTTAAAGATATTGACACTCTTGAGTTTTGCCGTTTACTCGACATCACCCCGGAAGGTTTCAGGCAACGAATTAAAAAGGCCAGAGATTACAGCCGGTATAAACCCAGCCTGTTCGAAAAGCAGTTGTCGAAGGAAACTTATGGTTACCTTGAAGAAAAGATGTACCGCTTTCCCGGTTTCTTTGTACAACCCCGAACACTGCGTAAATACCCCACTCCTATCGGTGCCCATCTGTTTGGTTATGTGGGCGAGGTAAATCAGACCATCATCGATAAAAACCCCTATTATAAGCCCGGCGATTACGTGGGAATAAGTGGAATTGAAAAAACCTATGAGGAGGAATTGCGGGGTATAAAAGGGATCAAAATAAAAATGGTGGATGTGCATAACCGGGAAGTGGGAAGTTTTCAAAATGGGTTTTATGATACCATTGCGGAGATGGGTAAGGATCTTTATCTTTCGATAGATGCAACGCTTCAGGAGTATGGAGAGCGATTGATGCAGGGCAAAATGGGCAGTATTGTAGCCATTGAACCTTCAACAGGTGAAATTCTGGCCTTCCTTTCCAGCCCGGCTTATGATCCAAACCTCCTGGTTGGTCGTGTTAGGGGCAAGAATTTCGGGTTGCTGCTACAGGACCCGGTTAAGCCGCTGCTTAACCGTGCATTAATGGGTCAATATCCACCCGGATCTACCTTTAAAATGGTAAACGACCTGGTGGGATTAAAGGAAGGGGTGCTTACCACCTCAACCCGCTATTCTTGTCAGGGTCCTGGTTCATCACCCATACGCTGTACCCACAATCATCAGTCTCCACTGGATATTTACACCGCCATCCAGCAATCGTGCAACCCGTTCCACTGGCAGGTTTACCGCAGTATCCTGAGCAATCCCCGGCATAAAGGTACCCGTGAAAACTATGTAATATGGCGTGATCATGTAATGAATATGGGCTTTGGACATAAGCTGGGCTCTGATACCGATGCGGAACTAGCGGGAAATATACCCTCAGCCGAGAGCTTTGACGCCATTTATGGTAAAGGCCGCTGGACCTCAATGACGGTGCGCTCACTCTCCATCGGACAGGGGGAAATTCTGGTTACGCCCCTTCAACTGGCCAATTATGGAGCATTGATGGCCAATCGTGGATATTACATTGTGCCTCATGTGGTAAAACATATTGGAGAGAAATCGATAGATGATAAGAGATTTAAAAAAGTGACCTCAGGCATTTCGACCTCCAGCTTTGAAATTGTAGTGGAAGGCATGCGACAGGTGGCCACATTGGGAACTGCCCGATGGTATCAGATAAAGGATATTACCATGTGTGGAAAAACCGGTACTGCCGAAAACCCGCATGGTAAAGACCATAGCTTATTTATGGCCTTTGCTCCTGCCGACAACCCCGTAATAGCCATTGCCGTAGTGGTAGAGAATGCCGGATTCGGATCTACCTGGGCGCTGCCCATCGCTTCGCTCATGATTGAAAAATACATCAATGGAGAAGTGAGCCGCACGCAGATTGAAGAAAATATGATCAATAAAAGACTCTATTAAAGGTGATCGAAAGAAACAATATACTCAATGACATTGACTGGAAGCTCGTTGTCCTTTATCTGTTGTTGGTGATCATGGGGTGGATCAATATATACGCTGCAGTATATAATGAAGATCACAGCAGCATTTTTGACCTGAGCCAAAGTTATGGGAGGCAGATGATCTGGATAATTACCTCCCTCTTCCTTGGATTGGTTGTACTGCTGACAGATGCCCGGTTCTTTAGTACCTTTGCTTATCTTATTTATGGATTAACTATTCTGCTGCTTCTGGCAGTGCTGGCCTTTGGTACGGAGATTTCCGGTTCTAAATCCTGGTTTCAAATCGGCAACTTTGCCATTCAACCTGCCGAATTCGGTAAATTTGCAACCAATCTTGCGCTGGCCAGATTTTTTAGCGGGCAACACATCAATGTAAAAGCATTCCGTACCCGGTTTATACCGCTGGCCATTATTGGACTACCGGCATTACTCATTTTGCTGCAAAACGATACAGGCTCAGCACTGGTTTATTCAGCATTTATCCTGGTACTGTACCGGATGGGACTTTCTGGCAATTTTTTACTGGCCGGTGTTATGTTTATTATCATGGCGCTTTCCACCTTGATGGTAGGCTATTTATATGTTGCCATTGCACTGGTGATTCTGGCCGGGTTGCTGTTCTTTTTCATTAAGCGAAACCGGCGGAATATCATTAATCTGGTGGCCTTACTTATGCTGGGAATTGGTTTTGTTTTTTCGGTGAACTATGCCGTGGATAACTTTTTGGGTGCACACCAGAAAACGCGTATCAATGTATTGCTGGGCAAGGAACTGGATTTAAGAGGCGCCGGCTATAATGTAAACCAATCTAAAATAGCCATCGGATCGGGTGGCTTTAGCGGAAAAGGCTTTTTAAATGGCACCCAGACAAAATACAATTTCGTTCCTGAGCAAAGTACCGATTTTATTTTCTGTACCGTAGGCGAAGAGTGGGGTTTCCTTGGCTCAATGGTAGTTATTGTGCTGTTTATTCTGCTACTCACCCGAATCGTTATCGTGGCTGAGCGACAACGCTCTGACTTTAGCAGAATATACGGTTATGGGGTTGCTGCCATCTTATTTTTCCATTTCGTAATTAATATTGGTATGACCATTGGCCTGGTGCCCGTTATAGGGATACCTTTGCCTTTTTTCAGCTATGGTGGATCGTCTCTGTGGTCTTTTACTATTTTGTTGTTCATCTTCATCAAACAGGATGTACGCCGCAATGCATTGCTCTGATCGGAATATTCCCAAACTATGACAACTGAAACAGACCCTTCAGTACTCCATGTGCAGAATCTAAGTGTTTCTTTTGCTAATGATCAGCAATGGCAACAGGTAGTGAGGAAAGTTTCTTTCCGGCTGGAGCGGGGCAAAGCACTGGGTATTGTTGGAGAAAGCGGATCTGGAAAATCGGTGACTTCACTGGCTGTTATGCGATTGCTGCCCGGTGAAGGTTGCCGCATAGACGAAGGAAGCATTTATCTTACACCTTTAAATGGTCAGACCCTTGATTTGCTTCATCATCCCGAAAAAGCAATGGTAAAAATAAGGGGGCGGAAAATTGCCATGATCTTCCAGGAACCCATGACCTCACTTAACCCTGTGATGCACTGTGGCAAACAAATTACCGAAAGCCTCAGGCAGCACCTTGGCTATTCCCGTAAAAAAGCAAAAGACAAGGTGCTGGAGCTCTTTAACGAAGTTAAACTGCCCGACCCTGAACGGGCTTTCATGGCATACCCGCATCAGCTTTCGGGCGGACAAAAACAGCGGGTAATGATTGCCATGGCCCTGTCGGGAAATCCAGAGATTCTAATTGCGGATGAACCCACCACCGCTCTGGATGTTACGGTACAGAAAACAATATTGCAATTGCTGAAATCGCTGCAACAGAAATACCAGATGAGCCTCATCTTCATCAGTCATGATCTCGGGGTGGTGGCCGAAGTCGCGGATTCTGTCCTCGTAATGAAGGCCGGAGAAATCGTGGAACAGGGTTCCGCTATTGACGTTTTCAGTCATCCCCGGCACCCCTATACCAAAGGTTTGCTGGCCTGCCGTCCTCCCCTTTTCAACAGACCCGTGCATCTACCGGTAGTAAGTGAGTTTGCAAACGGACTTCATCCGGAAGTAGTATTGATTTCAGATCAACAGCGGTTGCAACTTCACAAAAAGCTATACGATCAAGATCCTTTACTCAGGGTTGAAAATCTCACGGTGGAATATGGCAGCAAAGCCGGCTTTTTCAGCAGACAGAAAACGGAGCCCTTCAAAGCAGTGGATCAGGCAAACCTTGAAGTCTTCCGGGGCGAAACGCTGGGCCTGGTGGGTGAATCAGGTTGTGGTAAAACCACTCTGGGCCGGGCAATACTGCGACTGACCGAGCCTTCGAACGGACGGGTATGGTTTGATGATATTGAGGTAAATGCATTATCCCACAGCGCATTAAAAAATATGCGCAAACGATTTCAGATTATTTTTCAGGATCCTTACTCTTCACTCAATCCGCGTATCACTGCAGGAGAAAGCATTCTGGAACCGTTGCTGATACATAAACTGGGCGGCAATTCTCAGGTGCGTCGGAACAGAATGCTTGAATTACTTGAGAGGGTAGGACTTCAGCCCGCTCACCATCAGCGTTATCCGCATCAGTTTTCAGGAGGTCAGCGGCAACGCATTTGTATTGCACGCGCTCTGGCAGTAAATCCGGAATTCATTATCTGCGATGAATCGGTGTCGGCTTTGGATGTATCGGTGCAGGCCCAGGTACTTAACCTGCTCAACGAATTAAAAAGAGAGATGGGATTTACCTATATCTTTATTTCCCACGATCTGTCGGTGGTACGGTACATGTCGGACCGGATAATGGTGATGAAAAACGGGCAAATTGTTGAATCGGGAGAAGCCGACACTCTATTCAATCATCCGGCGCAGGCATATACCCGCCAACTGATTGAGGCCATACCTGGCCGGGAACTTACTGCAACGCAGCAATCACTTCGGCAGGACTAAATGGCTTGGAAATATATCCATCCATGCCAACTGCATAACAACGCTCACTTTCGTCCTGAATAGAACTGGCTGTCATGGCGAATATCTTTACCTTTTTTTCACGGTGCTCTGTCTGCTCAATTTCCCGTATCTGCATGGTTGCCTCAAAACCATCCAACTCAGGCATATGTAAATCCATAAGGACCAGGTCGTAATCCTGACTTTTGAACTTTTCTACCGCAATCAGGCCATTATCGGCAAGGTCAATGGTCTGGTTGTATTTTTGAAGCAACAATAAAGCCACTTTCTGGTTGATGGTATTGTCTTCAGCAATCAATATTTTCTTCTGTACAGTTTCCATAGGGCAGCAGGTGTAGTCCGTTTAAATAGCTGGGAATCCTCACAAACGATAGGTGAAATTATCCGCATGCACCTATTAATGGTCTTTTTGCAAGAAGGTAACCCTAAAAAACGGAATTTCCTTTGCCCGTCGAAATCGGACAGACTGTTAACCGGCTAAAGTGCCGACAAACTTCGCTCACCGGGAAGCTGCATACCTCCTTTGTAATATCTTCACTTTTTCCTGGTTTTACCCTCCTTCTCATAAGCAGTGAGTTCGGCCGGATTAAGGTTTAACCTTTCGCAAACCATATTTTTTAAATCGGTATAGGTTATCTGGTAAGGCTTTAATCTTTTTGAAGCAATCCGCAGATCATTGGACAGTTTTAGCATAGCCTGGTCAATCTGAACGTCTGTCTTATTGAATTTTAGCTCCTCCACCGTGTATGTTTCGTGGGATAGTGCCAACAAATCGGCCGCTCCATAATTGATGGGTAACTGTATTGACCTCAATATATTATCGTCGTTGAAGAAAGTGGTATCCACTGAAAAGCTCAGATTCTCAAGGTGGACCCTTCCGTCATCAATCGTAAAATCTAGTGTTTCAGTCTGATATGAATTTATTATTCTGCTAAAAATCAGATAGGGAACAGTAAATTTACATGGGCCGCTACTGAAGGCCGCTATCTTTACAAAAATCCCGGGAGCCTGAATTTCAAGACAATCCGTTTTAACCGTACACTCACAGATTACCATTTTATTTTCCCGGGTTTGAACCTTATGTACCAGCTTAATGCGACTTAAAGCTTCGGTTAAAGCCGCTGTATTCACTGAAAATTTCACCATAAACAACTATTCAACCATCGTTAGTAATTATGTTTATTATCAGATTAACTATTTATTGAGTCGGATTTAGCCTCTAAAGTTATAAATAAAACTCTTCTTCCCGGCAAATATTCATCACTTCACTTCATATTTCCATCGCAGGGACGGAACAGACTGCTACATTTATCCGGTTACTATTGAGAAAAAAGGCATGT
>Ga0265295_1004557_pt1 | contig 18526 bp, 15 predicted proteins | sample Munlansysbiofilm_FD_192503 | JGI IMG/M metagenome (GOLD analysis project Ga0265295, IMG submission 192503) | Leachate microbial communities from a municipal landfill in Southern Ontario, Canada - Methane capture system biofilm | ecosystem: Engineered > Solid waste > Landfill > Unclassified ...
CAAATGGTTGTGGACTTACAACAATGAGCGTCCCAATATGGCTCTTGGCGGAATTACTCCTGCCATGAAGCTCAAACAAGCGGCATAGATTCTACTTGTGAGTGATACTAAAAATGGGAGGAGTACACCGAAATCGAGCAAATCAGTAAAACGGCAAAACAGCCTTTTGGGTGTTTTGAGAGGCAAAAGAAGTCGCAGGATGGGGAAGGGAAAAGGAAAAGCAAAAAAAGAGGTCTTGTTTTTACATACAAGACCTCCTGTGGTAGTTTTTTCAGAGGACTATTCTTCAAAAAACTGGGCTGTTATCACCGTGGGTGCTTTGACTTTTCCGCCAAATTCGCGGTAAGCTTTAAGCAAAATACTCGTGGGAGAGTCGCCGGAATCTTCCGGAATTTTCTTAGCGAGGCGATATGTTTTGTCTATAGCCCTGTGCAGGGAAACCCGCCCTAAAATATCCTGTATTGCGCCTTGGGTGCTAAAGCCAAAACCCGCGATCAGGGGGAGTTTTTGCGCCTGTGCCATGTAAACTTTTTCAGGAACTTTACAAAGGCTGATTATGGTATTGCCTATGTACTTTGCGATAGATCCTTTACTAACTTCCTGATCAATAGGTGGAGGGTTCTCTCCCCAGTATTCATGTACGAACTCCTTACGCAAAAATGCCTTGATGTTTGGCAAATCCATCCACATAAGCTCGGCGAATTTATCAGGATCATATCCGTACAGCCTGCACCACTTTGCGTAACTTAAATTGTGTTTTTCCAGCACATCGTGCATGGCATCCGGCACATCGTAGGTTGACTTTTTTCGACCTCGACCAAACCTCTGAAACATCCCTCCGTGTAGCAAGGTTCTGTACGGAAAATCCCAGTCCCGTTTTCCTGTGGCACGAGCCAGTTCTCCAAGAAGAACTCCCCTTTGAAATGCTGCGACACAGAGCGGCTGGTATACCCCTCTCAACTCGTCGTAGTCAGGTCCGAAATAAGTAGCGGCGATCTTCACTTTTCGACGTCTGGCAGCGGTGGCTGGACTTTGTTTTTTACTCATACTCTCCTCCTTTTGGGTTTGTTGTGTTCCTTCTTCTATCTATAAGAGAAGGGGGGTGTCCGGATTTATGGTCACGAGGAGGTATGTTATTGTTTTTATTGTGATTACTTTAAGTGGAAGGCTGCATACGAAGGACAGGAAGTTTTGGGGAGTTGGGTTTTAGAGAGACAGCGGAACGAATGGGGTTCGTAATGACCGCAAACCGCCATCGTCACCATGGGGGATATCTGGCTGATAGCTTAGCGCACCTGTTCCATGGCTGTAATCTGTACTAACGGCAGGTTGTGCTGACGAAAAAAACGATCCTGCAACAGCAGTCCCCAACCGTCCGGCAAGCTATCGGCAAAAACACCATGCACGCCCAAGTGGGGTTGCATGGGTGCTGGATGTAAACTGGTATCTGCCTTAAGCTTATAAGGGGATAAATTGCCAGATGAGGCAAAGCGTTCCAGATATTCGCTTTGGTATTGAAAAAACACTCCTTGCCGGTTTTGCGCCAATTCATGCTGAACTTCAGAAGCATCAAGAAACAAAATAGAATCTCCATAGATGGGTAAATGGATACAATAATATCTATTATAACTGTTTTTTATGATTTAAGGATACCTATATATCTATAGAACCAGCAGCATAGCGCAACTGTCATTTTATGGTATATACAAAATAAACTATCGTTGAATAGCCAATATATTTTCGATACAATATAAAAATGCTATTCGATATAGGTGATGAAATACGGTTAGAGCGCAAGCGGCGCAAGATAAGCCAAACCACCATGTCCAGGGACCTCGGGATGAGCCAATCTACGATTAGCCAGATTGAAACTGGCGTTGTTCAGGAGATCGGGATTCGCAAACTGATCCGTATTATGGAATACCTGGGGCTGGAGTTGCGGGTGCGACCGGCAGGAGCCCCACCAACGCTGGAGGAGCTGAGGGAAGATGACATGCAGCACAACCAAAGATTAAGCAGGAGACGATAGTGGTACAACTATCCTCACAAGCCCTTGCTGTTTGGTCTGCTAATCACAGGGCAGGGTTTCTGGACCGTTCAGCAGACCAGCGAGAATTTGTTTTTGCATATGATCCTGTGAACAAAGCTTCAGATGTGCAGGTGTCGCTGACAATGCCGGTAAGACTGGAGAGTTGGTTGAGCAGCGATCTGCATCCGGTCTTTCAGATGAACCTGCCGGAGGGAGCATTACTGGATGCCATTCGGCGTGCAATTTCAAAAATTGCTGATGAAGACGATCTGACAATTCTCAGGGTAACCGGTGGCAACCAGATCGGTCGCAACCGGTTTTCACTGGCAGGTGATACTACTGCCGGGGTGGTGGAAACATCTGAGTCGCTAGATGAACTGCTGTCTTACCCGGACACAGAAGAACTGTTCCATGATTTGGTGTTAAAGTATGCCATTCGCTCCGGTATATCGGGTGTACAGCCAAAGGTTATGCTTGATGCAACAAAGCGGGGCACAGCATCTGTAGGTGGCTATATTGTCAAATCATGTGGAAGTGAATACCCCCAATTGGCTGCTAACGAGTTTTTCTGTATGACAGCTGCCAGGCTGGCAGGATTACCGGTGCCATCTTTTTATTTATCAGATAATGGCGGTCTGTTTGTGATGGAAAGGTTTGATTGTAACCAGGCACAGGGTATATCCCGCGGTTTTGAGGATATGTGTGTTTTACAGGGGCTTGCTACCAAAAAGAAGTATGCAAGTAGTTATGAGCGGTTGGCGAAAAGTATTAAGTCGTATGTATCCCCTCAACATTTACAGGCAGCCAGGGAGCAGTTTTTCGGTATGCTGGTTTTATCGTCAATGGTTCGTAACGGTGATGCACATCTGAAAAACTTCGGGGTGCTGTATGAACGTCCTGGTGCAGATGTCTATCTGGCACCGGTATATGATATTGTTACAACTACTGTATATATGCCCAGAGATGTACCGGCATTAAGTCTGTCTGGAACAAAAAAATGGTGGTCACGCAAGATGTTGGAACAATTTGCAGTGGCACATTTATCATTACCACCCGCAAGGGTTGGGCAGATTATCCAGCAAATGGCTTTGGCTGTGATAAAGACGCAAGAGTTATTAATTGAATATATGCAGCAACATCAAAATTTTAAAGATATCGGAACAGCTATGCTAAATGAATGGCAAGCTGGTGTGGCTGGTATGGTTTCCGAGTGAAACCTCTGCTCTGCTTTTTCTCTTGTCTTCAAGTCTCTGTTGGAAGCATACGGATATTTCGTATCTTCTGCCCTCAACAGCAAGCCCTGTAAGCCATCTTAACTACTTGCCCCCACCCAACCCTTACCTGACAGCCTTAAATCATTTACAAGTTGTTTTTAGAGCCTTTGGAAAATTAGAGAGTAAATTGCTTGATTTCCAATATGAATATAAACTTTGATATAAAAGTTTATATTCGGTAAATTGGTATTATGATCTGTTATTTCAACAGGTTATGCCTGTTTAGCTTGTGAATTGTTTTTGGTAGCTTTTTGTTGTATATAAAGTTTTAGTCATTTTGTTGTAATTTTTGATATTGATTGGAGAGCCCCATGAAACGAGCATTTAATCACCCTGCCAAAGGTAGTAGTATACGCGTTGATCCTATTCGTGATGCAAAAGATATTCGCCTTATAAAGAAGATTCTCTCAGACCAACCCCGTAATTTGGCTTTGTTTGTAGTTGGTATCAATACAAACCTGCGTGCAAGTGATTTGCTGCGTATTAAAGTTGGTGATGTACGGTACCTTAAAATTGGTGAGTACTTTACACTAAGAGAAAAAAAGACCGGTAAGTTACGTAGTATTACTGTTAATAAAGCTGTTTTTGAAGTTACTGCTGATTTAATTGCCAGTATACCTTTTGCGCAGGATGATGATTTTTTGTTTCAATCCCGTAAAAAGAACTCTGCTTCTGGTGGAATGCTTACTGTTTCTTATTTAAATAGCTTGGTTAAAGAATGGTGCCGTGAAATTAATCTTCGAGGCAATTATGGTGCCCACACTTTACGTAAAACATTTGGCTATATCCATCGTACTGTTTTTGGCACTGATATCCCCACTTTAATGGAAATGTTTAATCATAGTAGTCAACGTCAAACTTTAACCTACCTTGGAATTCAGCCCCGTGAAATTAATGATGCTTATTTGAAAGAAATTTAACTTCCACAGTATTTTCTTTTTAACTACAGGATAATCATAAATTATAGAGGTTATTAAAAGCATAATACAGGAGGATTGCCAAGCTTTTGATATTTAAGTGTAATACTGTAATTCCTGCGACCATTTATGCGTACCTTTGCGACTGTTTATGCGTAAGGTTGCGACCATTTATGCGTGCCCTTGCGACTGTTTATGCGTAAGCCTGCGACCATTTATGCGTGGAAAAATATAGTTTTCAACAGGATTTTGGTATTCAAAATCAGTGGTTCTTATTGTTTAATGTACTGGTGGATAATACTGATGACCTATCCTTCTTTCATTAAAACCTTACCAATTAGTGCGTAAAGCCCCTGCGTTCAGGCTGGGGATGGATAGCGCGGACGCGGAGTCCGCAGGACTCCTTCTTTGCCGTTAAGTTGGCGTCGCCTGCTGCTCAATGTATTGACGGATGATGCCGATCGGAGCACCGCCGCAAGAGGATGCGAAGTAGGAAGGCGACCACAACGTGCCCTTGTAGTAGAAGCGTTTGGCGATGTCCGGTCTCTCTTTGCGCAGCACGCGACTGGATGCGCCTTTCAAGCTATTGACCAAGGCTGACACCGGCACTTTAGGCGGATACCTGACCAGCAAGTTATGGGTTTTGCCAGCGTAGCACGACAGATGGATGTGAGCAGCTCTACGATTGATGCTATACAGACAACACTGGAGCAGCGTTATCAGGAAAACAGGTTGTGCGGCACATAGCGCAGGATAACGAATGCATTGATAATGCAGCGAAAAAAGGATGAAATAGAAATTGATTACAAAACCGGACAGCTTTTACTACGATCTGCTGCTTTTCCCCCACCATGCCCTGGAAAATTCTGATGAGTTTACGCTGGGGATGCGTGATTTAATGCGACGGCTGCCCAGTCTGCGTCGCAGCTACACAATTAGTAGCCCTGAAACAGCACCTGTCCCATCAGACTTTGTCGATTGGTCTGATGCACCGTTTTTGATGGTGCTGCTTAATCCGGCACTGCTGATATCAGATAATCTGGAGCAGCAGCTTTTTGAAACAGTTGCTACGAATGGTATTGACTGTGCGGTGCCTGCTGATCCCCGTGATTGTGGCTCTGGAATGCAAATAGACTATGCCAGCCGACAAGGTTTTGATCGCTTTGTCAAACGGCTGTCAGGCTTGCCCTGTATGGGTAGTTACGACGGCAGAGTCCCCTGGGTTTACCTGTTGACCAGGCAGACGTTAGCCGGGCTTGCCAATCAGGCGGTTTTATGGGCAGAGCTGCCAGTCTTTCTGGGAGAACGTACGGCGGTTGCCAGACACTGTTTTGTGCACTCCTATGCAGATTATTATCTGTCCAGCCGTGCCGAAATGTTGCCTTTTGTACCTGATACTGTACGTACATTACTGGATGTCGGTGGTGGTGCCGGTAATTTTGGAAAGCTGTTCATGGATGAACGGGGCGGATATGCCACTTTGCTGGAGCTAAACCCAAAGATGGCTGCTGTTGCACGCCAGAAAGGGTTACAGGTACTGGTGGGTGATCTGCAACATCTGGTGCTGACCGAGCGTTACGATTGCGTTACTATGCTGGATCTGCTGGAACATCTTGCAGACCCGCTATCTGCACTGCTAAGAGCCAGACAGGCTTTAAAGCCAGGAGGGTATCTGCTGCTTGCCGTGCCCAATGCAGGGCATTGGTCAGTGGTTTGGGATCTGTTGCAAGGTGATTTTGATTATATCCCGATCGGGATTTTGTGTACCACCCATCTGCGCTTTTTTACCCGTAAAAGCCTGGCAAGGCTGCTTGATGATGCAGGCTTTATAATTGAAAAATGGGAAAATAGCGTATCTCCAATACCAGAACAGTTTGCCACTTTTCTGGCTGACCACAAATCGGCAGGGGTGTGCCCTGATCCAGAGAGCCTCGCCATAGACAGTTTTCGTATTCTGGCGAGCGCAAGGTAATAGCCTTGATAACCACCATTATTGTTAACTACCACAGCTATGGGCTGACTGCTCGTGCTGCTGCCAGTGTGCTTGCTGATCAGCCGGATGCCCAGGTAATTGTCATTGATAACAGTGAGGATGAATTTGAGGCAAAGGCACTTTGTGCTGCTGTTGATCCGCGGGTTGAGTGCATCATCAACAGTGAAAACACAGGTTTTGGGCGTGCTTGCAATCTTGGTTACGAACATGCCCGCCATGATTTGATTTTGCTGCTTAACCCTGATGCTATGCTGCTGGAAGGCTGTACTGCCGCACTTGTTGATTTTCTACACCGGACACCTAAAGCTGGAGCAGTCTCCCCTAAAGTGTTTTGGGATGATCAAAAGCAGTGGCTTTTACCGCCTGCCCAACTACCGACACCATCCACCGAACTTGGACTGGCGTTGGCATTGCGTAAGCCCTGGTTTGGCAAACTGGTCAGCAAAGGTTTTCAGTACTGGGCATTACGCTGTCTTGGCTCAACTGCGGCAGTACGACAACGGATGTTGTCCGGCGGCTGTATGTTGCTTAAGCGTTCTGCCATAGAAGCTGCCGGCGGTCTGTTTGATCCGGTTTTTTTCATGTACTATGAGGATACCGACCTTTGTTTGCGTCTGCAAAAATCGGGTTTTGCTCTTTATCTGCTTCCTGCGGCACAGGCTGTACATAAGTGGTGTGCAGGCAGTAATAAAAATACGCTTATGCAGACAAGCCGCCAGCTTTATTTCAATAAACATTTTTCTGACAGCCGTGTACTTTCCTGGCTTTATAGCCTGGAACAAAACAGCCCTTCTTTGCATCTGCCTGAAAGTAGGCATATTGGTCTTTGTACTGACCCAAAAGCTTTGCCCCTGCCTGAAGGCATGTCAACAGGAACACCGGTTGCACTTAGTCCGCACCCGCTTTTTATCCCTGCTATTTATTATATCGGAAAAAGTAATTGCTTAATAATAAATAATAAATTATGGCAGCGGCTTGGTACAGGCAGATACTGGCTGCGTATTGGTACTGATCCGTCCATTAGCTGGGATCAACAGGAAATGCCTTGAGAACTGGAAAAACACAAAGAGATGGTGCATCTGGCTGGGGTTGGGAAGTATCCAGTGCTGATCACAATAATCTGGATGAACTGTGCAGTCTGTTTGAACGCTCCTTTGGTCATTCTATGCCGCCAGAGCAATGGCTTTGGAAGTACACTGGTGCAACTAGATGGGGAATATTAGTGCGTTCAAACGGCAGGGCAGTTGCCTTTTATGGTGGAATGCCCAGGCAGGTCTGCATTTACGGACAAAAGCAGCTTGCCGTGCAAATCGGTGATGTTATGGTCGAACCAGCTTATCGGCGTATACTTGCCAGACAAGGGGCGTTTTTCCGTTCAGCCGTTGTTTTTGCAGAAAAGTTTGTGGGAGCAGGCAAAATTTATCATTGTGCCTACGGGTTTCCTTCAGAGCGGCATAATCGCCTGGGAGAGAAACTGGGTCTGTACGGACGTATCGGCACGCTGCTGGAAGCCCGCTGGGATGCCATCCCATATCGGCATCATCTGATGGTTACAGTACGCACCTTGCAGGAAGCCCAATTGAATATGGCTACTTTGCTGTGGGAAGCTTTGTCCCGCGATCTGGCGGACAGAGTTGTGTTGCAACGGGGAATCAATTACCTGCGGCACCGTTTTTTGGAACACCCTACAGTTCAGTATCAGCTGTTGTTAGTACGTCGCCGGGTTACAGGTCGCCCGCTCGGGTTATTGGTTTTGAGGGATCATGGGCAGGATCTGGAGCTGCTGGATATGTTGGGCAGCCTGCGCAACCTGCCGATGTTGGTACAGATTGCCCGACAGGTTGCGGGAAAACTTGGGCGCAGACAGCTCTACTGCTGGCTTACCAGACCGGTTGCCGAAGCTGTTGAAACAAGCTCTCCGCAATTAACGGATTTGAACCTGCCACTGCCCACCATTATCTGGCAACAACAAGCAGAACTGCTACATACCTGTGGACACTGGTGGCTGATGGGTGGCGATACGGACTTTCGTTAGGACATCCCCGCGAGAAACCCCACGTACTTTAGTCGTGGGATGAAAGCGGAAGCTTTAACTCGCTACATCGAGGATCAGAAAAACCAATGAGAACCTTTGTATTCAAGGCATACGCTTCAAAGCGAAATAGGAAGCTGCATAAGCAGATTGACATAGCTGCGTCAATCTGGAACCATTGTATTGCTTTGCATAAAAGGTACTACCGCCGGTATGGGAAGCACCTTAATGTTTTCACCCTCAAAAAGCACATCACAAAACTGAAAAGGCTGCCGAGGTATTCCTTCTGGAAAGAACTTGGATCCCAGGCTGTTCAGGATGTTGTTCTTCGGGTTGAAAAGTCATACCAGCTTTTCTTTGGCTATTTGCGCACCAAGAAGGCAGGTACAACTAAAGGCCGTAAAGTCAGGCCACCAAGTTTTAAAAAGAGATCAAAATACACCAGCTTCACCCTTACCCAGGCAGGGTATGCCATCTCAGGTAACAGCCTGCGGATTGGTAAACAGCAGTACCGCTTCTTCAAGTCTCGTGAGATGGAGGGGAATATCAAGACCCTCACCGTCAAGCGAGATGCTTTGGGAGACATCTATTTTGTTTTCGTCACCGATGCTGAACATCAAACCATCCATGCCGCGACTACCGAAATAGCGGGTATGGATTTTGGCTTGAAAGACTTCCTCACCATCAGCGATGGGACAAAAATAGCAGCTCCCTTGCCCCTGAAAAAGCAACTAAAGGCTTTAAAAAAAGCCAGCCGCAGTCTCAGTAGAAAGCAAAAAGGCAGTAACCATTGGAGAAGGGCTCGTAAAGCACTGGCCCGTGTTCACCGCTCAGTCGCCAACCAGCGCAAGGACTTTCACTTCAAGCTGGCAAAACATCTGACCCATAGCTATAACGCCCTCGCCATCGAGGATTTGAATCTCTCCGGCATGAAGGCATTGTGGGGCAGAAAGGTCTCTGATCTTGGATTTGCATCTTTCGTCCATATCCTTGACCACCAGGCGACCAAAACCGGTTGTTCCATTGTCAAGATTGACCGTTGGTATCCAAGCAGCAAGACCTGTAGTGTCTGCGGCTGGATTAACGAAGCGCTATCACTTCATGACCGTTTCTGGACGTGCGAGTGTGACACAACTCACGATCGCGACATAAATGCCGCAATTAACATTCAAAGAGTCGGGGCGTCGGCTCTTGGGCTAGGTGACGTAAGACCGGTAGCAATACCGGCTATCGCTGTTTGAATCCAGAATCCCACGTGTTTTAACCGTGGGAGTACGTCAAATAGCTACCGGGCGTTGTGACCCGAGATGTTGCCCAGCCCCTGGAACTAAACGTGGTCGATAACTATCAGGCAGGGGAAATCCGTTCCACAAAAAACCTCTCCGGCGGAGAAAGTTTTATCGTCAGTCTGTCTCCGGTACTGGCTTTTTGAATTACACCCAAAAAGCTGAGCATAATTGCTGTTGTTCCTGCCGGCTGACTCCTAGTTGGGTTGCCAAAGCTTGCCATTGGCGCACGCTCTGCAAAACTTCTTCTTTAATTTGCAAAGCTTCTTGTTTGCTAAGTTGAAAAAACTCTATCACGCTCAGTGCCAAATCAAAATCTAGCCGATTGTCAGTGTCGGTAATATTCAAATGTAAGCCCTGCGCTCCAAGTGATGGATTTATATCGTAGGCAGGGGATAAAATCCAACCTTGTTGTCGCCAGATAAAACCATGATTCCGCAGATGGTCATCGCTATTAGAAACCGCAATGCTAAACACAATTCTGCGCCAAAGTTGCGCTAAATCTTGTTTAGCTTTCGCCCCGTTTTCAGTCAGAAACTGCGCTAGCTCAAGATAGCTAGCTTCATAATCACCGTCGTAATAACCAAGTTGCGTTAAGGCTGAACTAAAGTGCAATCTGCTACCATTTGCTCGATCAAATCGTTTGGTTAAGAATGTGTGGTGCTGGCTGTTGAGTTTTTTCACCTGACTTTCTGCCATCCTCACCCCAGCATTGACAGCAAGCTGATACACCAAAAATTCCCATAAACCTACATCGTAAACATCATTCAGGCTTGGAAATTTTGCTAGCCAGAGATGCTGGTTTTTGTCTAAAACACTAGCTTTTGGACGCGCTCCACCAAGTGAAGAGCCTGGTGACATCAGCATGTAAAGCCAGTTTAAATATTCTGGATCATCGGTTTTATTGTTTTCTACCTGTTTTACAGCATGTTCAAGTTCTGCTAAGGAAGACATAGGTGGTGCGGCTAAACGATTGTCATCATCCAAAAATTTGCCACCAGCTTCGAGCTTAAAGCGCAAAGCTCCTTGGCGGTATAAGTCATGCACGCCAAGCAAGTAATCAATTTCATAAAGTGCCTTCGGCTTGCGCTTATCGGCTGCTGCTAAAGCTGCTTCTCGCCGATTCATCAGCACTCGACCCCATCTGTCAGGGCAAGAATCGAGAAAGGCGTGAAAGTTTTTAGAATTGGCAGCGTGTTGAACGCCTGCGTACAAATGTAAACTTGGATCGATCGCTTGAGCTTGTGAATTTTGGAGCCAAGACTCAGCATAGCTAAAACTGAAATGTTCTTTATTGCGCAATAAATCTGCCTGCAAATAGCCAACCAGGTCTGGTTCTCCAAGTTCTTGCCAGTCGGCATAAACCAAAACTTGTTTACTCATTTTTTGCTCCTCATTAGCTCAATATCTTGCAGTTTGCGACCAAGCTCGTCATCTAGCGCGACCTTGGCGAAATCTTCCACCAGTCCAAGCACGCCAAGCACTGCAACATAATGCCCGATTGAAACTGTTGGATCTCCCTGCTCGATTTTGCGCAGAGTTACTCGACTGATTCCGGTGCGCTCAGAAACTAAAGTCTGGGTGAGCTTGCGGCGTTTGCGGGCAAGTTTGATATTTTCACCAAACAGGGCAAGAGTTTTTAAATGCTTTGGGAAGACCACTGCTTTTCTGGTTGAGCTTTTGCTTTGATTGGACACTATATTTACCATCCATATTGTTTTTGAAAAATATAGTATCCAATGGAGGAAAATAAAAAGCCAGCTTTAAATTTACCAGCAGCAAGTGGGCATCAATTGGCAAATGCTCTCAAGATACGGTTTTGCGTGACATTATTGATTTGCTGCATCGTGGAGTGCTGAAAAAATCTGAGGCAGGTGGACGGAGTACTAGCTATGACTTGGCAGATTATGCCTAACAATGCCTTGAAAAATTAAATAACTATTAAATATTGACGTACTCCCACGACTAAAGTGTGTGGGCTTTCTCGCGGGGATGTCCTAATTATTTATTAATAAATAATAACCAAGCAAACCTGCCATTTCAATAACATATTTTCTGCTTGCCTGAGCAATTAAATGCTATTATGGTAGCACTATGTCCGAACGAACAACCATAACAATCCAGATATTCAGGGATGGTGACTAAGTGCCTATTGCCTTTTTTGAGGCAAAAAATAGTAGCCACGAGTATGCAGCTATCTGGAATATGATATCAATTATGCAATTAAGCATATTGATAGCAACAACCCATTTGCGCAGATGGGTTTGCTGGATATCTCGTTGTGCAGAAAACGCCACAGGTCTTGAAAAAATCGCTGCGGAGGTACGATTTTGAGCCGGCAGAACACAAAACCGCCTGTAAAAACCATTAGTAGCCGTGAAGCCAAAGAAAAGCTTTTTGAAGCCTGTGCTGCAGGTGAGCTTACCATTGGCGAGGCAACCAGGCAGATGCGTAAAATAGTTGGGTTGACCCAGAAAGAATATGCCGAGAAAGTACTCAAGATATACCCGCGGGTGCTAATGGATATTGAGCAGGGTCGAGGTAATCCCACCCTTGCCACCCTGGAAAAAATTGCCCGTCCCTTTGGGCTGAAAGTTGGCTTTGTGCGTCCTGGCGAGGTGCAAAGGCAAGATGCCGGCAGAACTTGAATCCGCCCAGCATCTTAAATGCTAATTAGCATAAATTAAATAATAAAAAATAAATCGGAAATAATATGATAGCGGAAGAGACAGATATACTGAAGCAAATCAGAACAGAATTACCCAAGGTGAAGCGGGTACTGGTTTTTGCTCCCCATCCTGATGACGAAATATTTGGTTGTGGCGGCACACTTGCCCTTTTACACAAGCAGGCGGCAGAGATTCAGGTTGTTGTTGTCACTGACGGTGCTCTGGGGGGTGGCGATGGTGACGCTGGTCTGGGCAGGCTACGTGCCGATGAATCCTGCGCTGCGGCAGCAGTTATGGGGCTGGATGAGCCGATTTTCTGGGGGTTACCTGACCGTGGGCTTGTTTACGGTGAGCTGCTGATTATACGCTTGATGGAAACAATAAAAGAATTTGATGCCGAGCTGATACTGCTGCCTGCCCTTACCGAATTGCATCCTGACCATCAGGTGTTGGCACTGTCTGGAGCAGAGGCTATACGCCGTTTAGGAGATAACCGCCTGGTAGCCTTCTATGAAATAAATATGCCTTTGCCCAATCCGAATCTGTTGTTGGACATCAGCTATGTTTTTGAGCAGAAGCAGGCTGCTATGATCTGCTTTGCCTCACAACTTGCAGAACAGCCCTATGATCAGCGGATTGCCGGTCTGAATAAAATCCGCTCCTACTTTTTGGGACCAAAAGTGATAGCTGCCGAGGCTTTTTTACTGGTGCAAGCGGAGAAGTTGTCCGGCGGACTTGTCCAGCTGTTTGATGGTCCATTGGCGCATCGCCAGAAACTTGGTTTTGCTGCAACCCCTGATGATCTGCCGCTTATCAGTATCATCGTACGCAGTATGGACAGATCAACCCTTGCCCGTGCGCTGGATTCGCTGGCCTTACAAACCTGGCCAAATATTGAAGTTATTGTTGTCAATGCCAAAGGGGGTGAACATGGCTCTTTACCGCAATATTGCGGTAATTTTCCGTTACACCTGCACAACCAGAATGGTCAGCCGCTTTCCCGTCCGGTGGCGGCCAATACCGGACTTGCGGTTTGCAGCGGTCGGTATATCGGCTTTCTGGACGATGATGACAGCATGGATTCGGAACACCTGCAACAACTGGTAACTTTACTTGCATCAGCAAAAGGGCAGCTTGCCTATGCCGGTATCCGTGGGGTTACCGCTGACGGAGACAGTCTGAAAAACCTGATGGAATTCAAGGAGCCGGGAGTTACTTTTTCCAGGCTTTTACTGGGTAATATTATCCCTATCCATGCTGTGCTGTTCTCAAGAGAGCTGCTGCAACAGGGTGCGACTTTTGATGAGCACCTTGATTTGTATGAAGACTGGGATTTCTGGCTGCAACTGACCCGCCAGACAACACCTTTGTTTGTGAACCGGATAACAGCTACCTACTATACCGGCGGGTCATCGGCAGTGGGGATTGGTGATGATGATACACCGCTGAAACAGCAATCCAAAGAAATGTTACTGGCTAAATGGCTGCCTTTACTGACAGCCGCAGAGCTTGATGCCATAGGTGATCTGTATCGTTACACACAGGGAGAGTATCAGTCCAGACTCCGTGCCCTTGAACAGGCTTTTGCAGAACAGCAAAGCCATGGTGCCAGCCTGCAACAGGCACTTGCAGAACAGCAAAGCCATAGTGCCAGCCTGCAACAGGCACTTACAGAACAGCAAAGCCATGGTGCCAGCCTGCAACAGGCACTTGCAGAACAGCAAAACCATAGTGCCAGCCTGCAACAGGCGCTTGCAGAACAGCAAAACCATAGTGTCAACCTGCAACAGGCGCTTACCGAGCGGGATAATATAATTACCGGTATATATGCCTCACGTTCATGGCGTACCACTGCTCCGTTGCGCTGGGCAGGCAGGCAGGCTCACCGCAGCAGGTTGCTGATAAAGTCAATTCCACTGGCCATAGATCATGCCGGCGGTTTTTGGAGCTGCCTGACTAAAGGAGTTGCCATTGTTCGCAGTGAAGGTATTGGCGGAGTACGCCACAGATTACGTATGGTATTAAGTAATCAGGCAGCACAGATGCCAGCTACCTGGCACCATCAGCAGATTACCAGCCATAGTCCCGGTTCTGTAAAGGCAGAACTTAAGCACCACCAGCAGACTGTAGATATTATTGTTTGTGTTCACAATGCCATCAAGGATGTCAAATGTTGCCTTGAATCGCTGCAAAGCCGAACATTCCCGCCTTTTCGTCTGATTATCGTTGATGATGGCAGTGATCAGGAAACAGCAGCTTATCTGGTTGATTTTGTGATCGGTCAACAAGCTGTGCTTATCAGACACGAAGCAGCCAGAGGATATACCTGCGCTGCCAATGCCGGCTTGCGCAAGGCAGATGCTGATTTTGTAGTGCTGCTTAACAGCGACACAATACTCACGCCCCGCTGGCTTGATCGCCTGATACGTTGCGCAGAATCAGATCCCTGTATCGGTATAGTAGGACCATTGAGTAACACCGCCTCATGGCAGTCAATCCCGCAAATTTTTGATGAGCAGGGTGATTGGGCTGATAATCCCCTGCCGGCAGGAGTGGGGCTTGATACCTATGCTGTTGAAGTAGCCCGTGAGTCCAACTGCTGTTATCCCAGGGTTGGCTTTCTAAACGGTTTTTGCCTGATGATCAAACGGGAGGTTATCAACGATATAGGACTTTTTGATGAAGAGGTTTTTGGCCGCGGTTATGGCGAAGAAAATGATTATTGTCTGCGTGCAACAGCAGCAAAATGGCAACTAGCTGTGGCTGATGACTGCTATGTCTACCATGCTCAGTCAAAGAGCTACTCTCCGGAGCGACGAAAAAAACTGGCAGCACTGGCTGATCAGGCATTGGCAGACAAGCATGGCAGTACAAGCATTCAGGCGGGCATTAATATTACCCGCTATCATCTGGGGCTTGCTTACGTCCGGCAGCGGTGTGCCCAAATTCCTGAATTGTTAAACCATAAAACAGAGCTATTGTGCCGTTATGAAGGGAAAAGGGTACTTTTTTTACTACCAGCAGGTACGGCTGGTGGCGGCAGTAATATTGTGTTGCTGGAATGTCGTATCCTGCGCAACCTGGGGGTTGACGCATGTATTGCCAACCTGCAAAAACATCAGCAGCTTTTTGAACAATCCCATCCGGGACTGGATGTGCCAGTGATTTACCTGCAAACACCAGAAGATCTTATGGTCTGTGCACAAAGCTTTGATGCTGTGATAGCTACCCTCTATTTGACTGCATTCTGGATGCAGCCATTACAAAAACTGCCGAAACCACCTTGCCTGGGCTACTACATTCAGGATTTTGAGCCTGATTTTTTTGAGCAAGGCAGCCTGGAGTATAAAAAGGCACTGGACAGCTATAGCATACTGCCGGAAATGCGGCTGTTTACCAAAACCCGCTGGAATGCGAAGGTCCTGCAACAACATTTGGGAATAAATCCTGTGGTGATTGGTCCCAGCCTTGATCTGTCCAATTATAGTCCACTACCCTTTTGCAAAAGTAAAACCGAGGGTACTGTGCGGATTGTAGCCATGGTGCGACCCAGTACTCCACGCCGAGCACCGGCAATGACCATGCAGGTTTTAAAACAGCTAAAGCAACAGTTCAAAGAGCGTATTACCATTACTACCTTTGGTGTAAATCCCCAAAGTGATGAGTACGTCAGGCTGGGGTGTGATTTTGAGCATGATTGTCATGGTGAATTGGCCATGGGAGATGTTTGGAAGTTACTTGCTACAGCAGATATCTTTGTAGACTGTTCTTCATTTCAGGCAATGGGTCTTACTGCCATGGAAGCAATGGCAAGCGGCGTAGCAGTTGTGGGTCCTGAAAATGGAGGTTTGTGCGAGTTAATCTGCCACGGTGTAAATGGCTTGTTAGTGGATACTACCAATCAACAAGCCATTTACAGTGCAGTAGCGCAGCTTGTTGAAGACTCTGATTTGCGCTACCGGATACAAGAAGCCGGGCTTGGGGTGGTGGAGCACCATCCATTATATTCTGTTAAGCGTATCCTTTATACGCTGTTTCCGGATGCCGGAGGTAAGCCTTGAGTAACACACGACCCCATAGTGTACATGTTCTGTATGAGCACTCATCAGATGGTATTCCTTATGGTTGTAGTCAGATAAGGCTTTTACGCCCCCTGTCACATCCCTCACTGTCGCAACAGATCTCTTTGACATACGGAGTGGAATTGCCATCTGTGCTGCCAGATACAGTGATCATTGAGCGGTTCTGGAATCAGCGTTGCGATACTGATAGTCTTGAAGTGATGATGCAATACTTGCAAAGTCAGGGGGTTACAGTACTGGCAGAGTTGGATGATGATTTGCTTACACTTGGTGATGATCCCGATTACAGTGGCACGCTAACCACTAATAAAAAGATGTGGTTACGCAGGCTATTGCGTACTGTCAATGGTGTGATTGTTTCCACCCCGCTGTTGGCAGAAAGAATAAGTGGTCTTAATAATATTGTTAAAGTGATTCCCAATGCTCTGGACGAGCGTCTTTTCCGAAGAAAACAAATAAACTGGTCAAGGGAAAACAGTCAGATAACTTTTGGCTATATGGGTACATACACACATATTGATGACCTGATATCAATCATAGGACCACTGCGCCGGATAATTGCAAAGTATGGCAAGAAAGTGTCCCTTGAACTGGTGGGAGTAGGAGATAGCCAGCTGCTGCATGATGCCTTTAAAGGGATAGAGGTTACTATCAGACACGTACCGCCTGAAAGTGTTGATTATGAAAAGTTTACAGCCTGGATGCAAGATAACCTGCGCTGGGATTTTGGTATTGCTCCGTTACTGGATACTCCCTTTTCCCGAGCAAAATCAGATATCAAGTATCTTGATTATGGTGTTCAGGGTATTCCCGGGATTTTCTCATCGGTAGCTGCCTACAGCGATACTGTCAGGCACTTGCAAAACGGGTTATTGGCAGCCACTGTCACAGAATGGGAAGCATCGCTTGAACTGATGATTACCGATAGGGCATCACGAAACCGGATCGCTCAAACAGCATACGCTGATGTCTGGGAAGGACGAATGTTAAGTGCTCGGGCTGGCTTATGGCTTGAAACCATAAACAGTATCACTGAACCTGCGTATATCTGACAAACCCTGCCTATGTATGAGATACAAGCCAACACGCAAAGCCACCCCAATTACTGCCCGGATGTTGCTGCCGTACTGGTGACCTACAACCCGGACACAGAACAGCTGCATGTTACAATTCGTGCACTGCTTGGTCAGGTAAAGCACATCTTTATAGTTGATAATGCTTCTGCCAATTTAAGTGATAGCTGGTTTGAAGAATATCAGTCCGATAAAATAATTTCTTCAGACACACAGCTGCATTTTCTTCCTCAAAACGATAACTACGGTATTGGTGCAGCCCATAATATTGGTATAAAGGCAGCTTTGACCAATAAAGTCGCCTATGTACTGCTGTTGGATCAAGACAGTACGGTAGCTCCGGATATGGTCAGTCGCTTGCGTTCAGCCCATGTTTTATCAGCTGCACAAAGACAACGGGTGGCAGTGGTTGGACCACGTTATTACTCTGCTGAAAACGCCAGTCTTTCGGGTTTTGTCAGGGTTGGTATGCTGCACTTTACACATCATGATGGTTGTAACAACCTGGGTGCCGGTGCTAATGATGGCGTATTGGTTGAAGCAGACTTTCTGGTTTCCTCAGGCTCGCTGATTTCTGCCGAGGCACTGACAGTACTGGGCTTTATGGATGCAAGCTTGTTTATTGACCATGTGGACACAGAGTGGTGTTTTCGTGCCAGAGCAGCTGGCTGGCGTATTTATGGTGTGTGCAATGCAACCATGACCCATACGCTGGGTGAGAACAGGCGTGTGGTATGGTTCCTGCGCCGTCGCAACGTACCTTTCCATCTGCCGTTTCGTTACTATTATATGCTGCGTAACAGTGTGTTGCTCTACCAGCGTAGCTATATGCCCTGGAAATGGAAGTTGGCTGATTTTGTTCGTTGCCTGCAAATGCTGTTGTTCTTTGGCATCATGTCCCCAAATCGTCTGGATTGCCTGCGCATGATGTGGCTGGGTATCGTTGATGGTTTAAATGGGCGGCATGGTCGCAGGGATGACCTGCTGTAAACCAGCTTGACACACAAAAATAACTCCCACCCCCCTGGGCAGGGAGAAGAACGGTAGTTACTTTGAGTTTTAAGTTCTGAACTTTCTTCAACCCAGAACCAAATTATTCTCCAAACACCTCATCAATGGTCCTGGCATCTAAAATCCGCTCAGCCCAAAGATCCAGCTCTTCAATACTTGC
>Ga0265295_1004561_pt1 | contig 18518 bp, 11 predicted proteins | sample Munlansysbiofilm_FD_192503 | JGI IMG/M metagenome (GOLD analysis project Ga0265295, IMG submission 192503) | Leachate microbial communities from a municipal landfill in Southern Ontario, Canada - Methane capture system biofilm | ecosystem: Engineered > Solid waste > Landfill > Unclassified ...
TACTGGTTACTCGGTCTTAGGGGTTCAAACCGTTCCTCATTCGGAAGTTAACAAGTATGGAATTATTGATCCTATATATCCTCAGACTTATGAACGAACCTATCGAGTGAAATCCCTGGTGGAGAAACCTGCGATTACTCGTGCTCCTAGTAGATTAGCGGTTCTTGGTCGCTACATACTTACTCCTGCAATCTTTGATAAACTAATGCATCAAGCCCCCGGAAAAGGGGGAGAAATCCAGCTAACGGATGCAATTATGGCATTATCGAATGATGAACCTGTTTTTGCATATGATTTCCAAGGACAACGTTATGATGTAGGGGATCGCTTTGGGTATGTGAAGGCAATTATTGATTATGCCTTACGGCGTGAAGATATCAAAGATTCTGTTCAAAGCTATTTGGATTCAATCCACCAAAAATGAGTGTCAACAAAAGAATAGGTTTGGTATAATAAAAGAGTATTAAGGAGGAACCGAACTATGAGTAAGATCAAGAAGAAAATCTTTGTTTCGCTTGACGGAAATGAGGCTGCTGCCTACTGTTCCTATGCCTTTACTGAGGTAGCAAGTATTTATCCCATAACTCCTTCATCCCCGATGGCTGAGCATATCGACTTGTGGGCTTCTCAGGGAAAGAAGAATGTTTTTGGAAATCCCGTTCGAGTCATTGAGATGCAATCCGAAGCAGGTGCTGCTGGTTGTGTTCATGGGACATTACAAGGAGGGGCTTTAGCAAGCACTTATACTGCATCGCAGGGCTTGTTGCTAATGTTACCCAATATTTATAAATGCGTTGGAGAATTATTGCCTGCAGTTTTTCATGTTTCAGCTCGGGCCATTGCTTCGCGTTCTCTATCGATTTTCGGCGATCAACAAGATGTCTATGCCGCCCGTCCCACAGGGATTCCCATCCTATGTTCACACTCGGTTCAAGAAGTTGCTGACTTAGCAATGGTCGCTCATTTATGCGCCATCGAAGCTTCTTCTCCATTCTTGCATTTCTTTGATGGATTCCGTACCTCACACGAAATCCAAAAAGTCGAATTGCAATCGTATGAGGATATGGCAGCGATGCTGGATCATGAAGCATTAGCACGGTTCCGTTCCAATGCTTTAAATCCTCATACCAATCCAGTCACCCGTGGTGGGAATGAAAATGATGATATCTACTTCCAAGGAAAAGAAGCCCAAAACACTCATTATGCGAATGTCGTTGGCATCGTGGAAAAAACTTTGCAGAAAATATCTTCTTTAACCGGAAGACATTACGCCCCCTTCACCTATTATGGGGCAGCAGATGCCACAAACGTAATCGTCGTCATGGGGTCGATTAGTGAAACGGCGCGGGAAGTCATTGATACATTGGTGGCCAAAGGCGAAAAAGTAGGGATGGTTAAAGTCCACCTCTATCGTCCATTCTCCGCTGCTCATTTATTGGAAGTTTTACCTGCTTCCACGCAAAAGATTGCTGTTTTGGATCGTACCAAAGAAATTGGTGCCATCGGTGAGCCTTTGTATCTTGATGTTTATCGGGTCGTTAAAGAGGCCCGTCCAGAGATTGATGTAATTATCGGTGGTCGTTATGGACTATCAAGCAAAGATACACAACCTTCTCAAGTCAAAGCAGTATTCGATCATTTGAATAGTAAGAATCCTTTCCATGGATTTACCATTGGAATTATTGATGATGTTACCAACTTGTCTTTACCAGAAGATCCAGATTTTGAAGTAAAAACTGATTATACTTCTTGTTTGTTCTATGGTCTTGGATCCGATGGTACCGTCTCTGCCAATAAGAATTCCATCAAGATCATTGGGGATCATACCGACTTATATTCTCAAGCATATTTCGCCTATGATTCTAAAAAGGCGGGAGGGGCGACTCGTTCCAACCTTCGGTTTGGAAAATCTCCTATTCACTCCACCTATTATGTAAAAAATGCGGATTTTATTTCATGTTCGCTCGATAGTTATCTTGTTAAATACGATATGTTGAAGAATTTAAAAAAGAAGGGAACCTTCTTATTAAATACAACGTTCAGTGCCGAAGAACTGAATGAACGGATGCCTGCGCGAGTCAAGAAACAACTGGCCGTGCGTGAAGCCAAGTTTTTCATCATTAATGCAACCAAAATTGCTGAAGAATTGGGGATGGGCAGACGTACCAATACCATTTTACAGTCCGCCTTCTTTAAACTAAACCCCAGTATTCTTCCCTTTGAAGATGCCGTCAAATATATGAAAAAAGCAGTCGAGAAAGTTTATGGTAAAAAAGGTGGCGAGATTGTTGAACTCAATTATCAAGCCATTGATCAAGGCGCTAGTGCAATCGAAGAAGTCAAGGTGGATCCCGCTTGGAAGAATCTAACCATCAAATCGCGAAAAGAAGATTGCGATGATGAATATTTTGATTACTACGCGGGTAGTATTGCAAGTTTAGATGGCAATGAACTTCCTGTTTCGGTCTTCACTCAACACGGATTGCTTGATGGTTCAATGAAACCCAATGCAACTTACAAAGAACGACGCACCATTGCTACCGAAGTTCCAACTTGGATTAAAGAGAACTGTATTCAATGTGGAATTTGCGCCTTTGTGTGTCCACATTCCACCATTCGGGCCTTCTTGTTAACCGATGAAGAAGTTGCCAATGCGCCTGAAGTTGTAAAAAGTGATGTCTTGGATGCGATTGGTGGCCCTAACGTCAAAGGGCTCAAATATCGGATTCAAGTATCCACCGATAATTGTGTCGGTTGCAGTTTGTGTGCTGTTGAATGTCCAGGCAAAGGCGGGAAAAAAGCTCTTGAAATGCGTGATGTGAATACTCAACTTCATCAAGTACCTGGTGCTGATTATCTATATCCGTCTACGATTTATAACAAGGGCGGCTTATTCCCTGTTAATACGGTGAAAGGCGCCGCCTTCCTTCGTCCCTATTTTGAAGTTTCTGGTGCATGCGCAGGGTGTGGAGAAACTCCTTATTATCGCTTAGCGACTCAACTATTTGGAAAAGATATGCTTATTGCTAATGCGACAGGTTGCACATCAATTTATTGTGGATCGACACCTTCCACTCCGTTTACAACAGACGAGAACGGGGAAGGCCCCGCTTGGGCAAACTCCTTATTTGAAGACAATGCGGAATATGGATTTGGCATGAGAATGGCGGTCAATTATAAACTTGCTAGTGTGCGTAGCATCATCGAAAACAACATCGATCATGTAGAACCCGAGCTAAAAGAGGTTCTCACGACCTATTTAGCGGAACAAAAGAATCGCGAAACGATTCGAGCGTTGAAACCGCGAATGAAAGAGCTTATCCAAGCCTCCAAGCATGCACCTATTCAGCAGCTTCTTTCAATGGAGCGTGACTGGATGGACAAATCCGTATGGATTGTTGGCGGTGATGGTTGGGCTTACGATATTGGATATGGTGGTCTTGATCATGTATTGGCCAACCGAGAAAATGTCAATATTTTAGTACTCGACACCGAAGTATATTCCAATACGGGTGGACAATCTTCCAAAGCCTCCCAAACGGGATCTATTGCTAAGTTTAGTGCAGCGGGGAAATCAACAGCCAAGAAAGACTTAGCTGCAATTGCCATGTCCTATCAACATGTCTATGTTGCTCAAATTGCGATGGGTGCCAATCGTATGCAAGTCATCAAAGCCCTTCGTGAAGCCGAGAGTTATGACGGACCATCTTTGATTGTGGCCTATTCTCCTTGCATTGAGCACGGAATCAAGGGTGGCTTAATGAATCATCAGGCTTCGGAGAAGAAAGCAGTAGAATGCGGATATTGGCCGATTTACCGCTATGATCCTCGTTTGGAGGATCAGGGGAAGAACCCTCTCCAAATCGATTGTGCTGAGCCTGATTTCACTAAATTTAGAGACTTTGTTCTATCAGAGATTCGATTCAACCAATTACCCATCGTGAATCCACAACATGCGGACTCTTTATTAGAAGATTCGAGAAAGTATGCAGAGGCTCGTTATCGTCGTTTGAAACGAATGATAGGGTAGGTTATCAGGTTATTCATTTAAGGGAAGAGAAGATATTCTCCTCCCTTTTTTATGCCATATGGGATGAGATTGTGCTATAATACCGTCAGTCATTAAGAAGGGACGAATGTCATGAAACGCTTATTTAAAAACACCAAGCTTATGTTAGGATTGGCCGCTACATTATTCATTGTTGGCGCATTTTTCATTACCAAAGGGATTGTTGATTCCAATCGCCTAGAACCAGGTTGGGAAACGCTAGCACTTTCAAAAGTATTAAATGCAGAAGGGGTTGAAATATATCCTTTTAATTATGAAATTAATCTTCATTATTATTTCTCTACTCGAGACCAAGAAAAACGCGAACAAATGGTGCAGATGGAAACTTATTTGAATGAAAAGATTGTTGAAATCTCCAACCTATTAGATGCGGACAATTTATATTTGGATGAAAACAATCAATACATTGTTAATCTAGCTTATATCAATCAGCATTCGGATGAAACACTAACCATTGTGGAGCCGCTATATTCCATGATAAAACAGGCTTATCACTATACAATAGAATCATCTGGGAAATATAATTTTTTTGCAGGAAACCTCAGGCTTTTCTGGGAACAGCAGTTTCTTTCAGATAATCCCACTTCTACGGATCCTCAGCATGATTTGAATACTCAGAATCAACTTATTAGTATTGTACAAGATTTAGCAAGACAAGCTTCGGTATTTAATTCTGGATTTATATTTGATGATGAAAATAAGCAATTAACGATTGCTTATCATCAAGAGAATACGAATGAATTGTTCATCGACTTTCAATATTTAAAATATGCTTTCGCAATTGATTATTTACAACAATTATTTATTGAGCAGAACTATCGATGGGGTTATTTCACTTCTTCTTATGGTCATTTAGCACTTTTAGGATCCAATCCAGAATATACGGAGCAAGACTGGATTCTTAATATCGCATTTCCAGGAGATGCTAGCGAATCATTAGCCAGGATGACTTATTCTAACGTGAATCAGCTTCAGTCAGTTATGATTTCAGATTCGACTCGATACAGTTATCCTATTCGTTCAGATTTTTCGTTGGATACTCCCGATCGTTTACGACATCCTTTTTATTCATCTACTACAGGATATCCTAGTGATTCATTTCGTAATTTTGTAACAGTTTCTGCTGAAGAAAATCTGGTTTCATTATCCTACTATGCTCTTATGGCTTTTCTATCCCCTAATGACGAGGCCTATAGCATGATGGAAGAAAATCTCCTTACGGATTGCCTGTCGGTTGCAGTATACAACAGGGGGAATCCTATCGATAACGATGATCTACAAGTCATTTTTTCTAATATAGGTAATCATCAAATTCTATGGAGTAATCACATTAGTTTGTTGGATTTAAAGAATTAAAAATCGATTTAAAAAGGGCTCACTTGTTAGGAATTGAGCCCTTTTTGATGAAGATAGCAGTTTACTTTGCGTTTAGTTTCTTTTCAATTAATGAATATTCTTTTTTATACCGATCGAATTCTTCAGAATTCGCTAAAACAAAATGACCATTTGCTAACTCTTGGAAAGTAGGTTTTTCTTTACTATAGTCATGTATATTTGCGGCATCATACACAAATAATACTTTTTCCTTTTCCAAAATAGGATCCGGTAAAGGAATTGCAGAGAGTAGGGATTTTGTATAAGGATGAATTGGGTGGCGGAATAACTCTTCTGTTTCTGCAAGTTCGACAATCTTTCCTTTGTGAATGACTGCAATTCGATCCGAGATAAATCGGACAACTGATAAATCATGAGCAATGAACAAGTAAGTTAAACTTCGCTTATTCTGAAAATCTTTTAAGAGATTGAGCACTTGTGCACGAATAGAAACATCCAAAGCAGAAATTGGTTCATCAGCAACGATGAACTCAGGCTCCATAATGATGGAACGCGCAATTCCAATTCTTTGGCGTTGTCCGCCTGAAAATTCATGCGGATACCGTGTCATATGCTCTGGCAGAAGACCGACACTAGTTAATGCATTTCTGACCTTTTCGAGACGATCTTCTTCATTCTTGTAGAGTTTAAAGTTATATAACCCCTCAGAAATAATGTAATCGACTGTCGCCCGTTCATTTAAGGAAGCAGCTGGATCTTGGAAGATCATTTGGATGTTCCGAATCACTTCACGATCTTTCTCTTTGCTTATTTTCCCCGAAATTTCTTCGCCTTTGTAAAAAATGTGACCCTTTGAAAGGGGATTAATCCGAACAATAGCCCGGCCTATAGTAGTTTTTCCTGAACCTGATTCGCCAACAAGAGAGAATGTTTCGCCACGATAGATATCAAAACTAACATCATCAATGGCTTTGAAAAAATTCTTCCCTTTTTGAAATTGGATTTCAATGTTTCGTACAGAAAGAAGGACTTCATTTTTAGAAAAATCACTCATTATAGGTCCCTCCTAATAATAAATCTATTTTTTAATTTTTGATGCAAATCATGAATAATTTCAGGAGATTCCATCTTTGGAGCACGAGGATCCAATAACCACGTCTTTGCAAAGTGAGTCTCAGAGACTTGAAACATTGGAGGTTCTTCGACAAAATCAATCTCTAAAGCGAAAGGATTGCGAGGGGCAAATGCATCTCCAACTACTTTATGGTAGAGAGAGGGTGGTGTTCCTTCAATATAAAACAATTTATTTCCTTTATCGGCCAACTGTGGAAGAGAGGATAGCAACGCCCAAGTATAAGGATGACGAGGTTCAAAGAAGATTTCTTCTACTGATCCAATTTCGACGATTTGGCCAGCATATAAAACCGCAACCCGATCGGCAACACTTGCTACTACTCCTAGGTCGTGAGTAATATATATGGTTGTAAAACCATATTCTTTTTGCAAATCTTTAATTAACTCAATAATCTGCGCTTGAATTGTAACATCAAGAGCAGTTGTTGGCTCATCACAGATAAGTATTCTTGGATGACAAGCAAGGGCAATGGCGATAACGATACGCTGACGCATTCCGCCAGAGTACTGGAATGGATACTCATTGTATCGTTTTTCAGCATCTGGAATTCCTACTTTTGTCATCATTTCAATGGATAGACGCTTGGCTTCTTCTTGAGATTTTTTCTGATGCTTGATAATGACTTCAGCGATTTGAGAGCCAATCGTACGGATTGGATTAAGAGAGGTCATTGGATCTTGAAAGACTGTAGACATCTTAATCCCTCGAATGGCGTGCCAATCTTTGTTGGTTTTAAATTTCGCTAAATCTTGATCTTCAAACCAAATTTCTCCACTAGTTACGGAGCCATTTTCTTCAAGCATTCCAGTAAATGTTTTTGTTAATACACTTTTCCCCGAACCTGATTCGCCAACAATCCCAATGGATTCGCCTTCGTAAATATCAAAACTAACATTGCGGATAGCGGTTAAGACACGTGAGCGAACTCGAAATTGAACTTCTAAATTTTTAACTGATAATATAGGTTTTTTATTTTCCATGATCATATCCTCCTACATGTGCGTTTTTGGATCAGAGGAATCTGCAAGGTTTTGACCTACCACATATAAAGTGATGGTGACCAACGCTGCAACGGCAACTGGAATCCAAAATACATAAGGTTTTTGATCCATCCAAACAGAGTAGGTTTGAATAATTCTACCTAAAGATTGTCGTGAAGTTCCCATACCAACACCGATATACGAGAGAAAGACTTCGAAGGAAATGTATGACGGGATTTCTCTGGAAGCCAAAGTTACGATAACTGAAGTCAAATAAGGGAGAATGTTCCGGCTAATCATCCGAATAACCGGAGTCCCCAAACACTTTGAAGCTAGATTATATTCTCGATCACGAATAATTACGACTTGGGTGCGGATGAAATATGCAATTCCAATCCATCCAGTAATTGTCATTGCAGCAACCAGCTGCCAGAAGCCAGCACCTACAATGTACATAAACACCATTATGAATAAGATAAAAGGGACATTTGATATGATGTTATACACTTCTGTCATAATTTTATCGACTGCTTTTGAATAGCCCCACCATGCTCCAACTGCGACACCTACCACAATATTAATAACGGAACAAATCAATGCAAGCAACAAAGATGTTTGTGCTCCTGCCCATACAACATCAAAGAGAGAGTCACCAACTTGATCCGTTCCAAACAAGAATTCAGCAGAAGGAGGAAGGAAATGGGTTTCTGGGTTGTTAATGTTTGGCATTGTTAATGTATAGCCAGAAATTAACGGCTGCACAAAGGAGAGAAACAGGACAACGAATAATAGACCTAAAGCTATGTAATTAGAAGGTTTTGAGAAAAACGAACGGAAAACAGAGCGCCAGTAAGAGTAATTAGGAGCATCAATACGTTCGGATTCAATTGCGTTGGTTTTAACAACCTTAAACAAATTTTTTGATTCCATTATTTTCTGCCCCCACTTTCTACAAAGGATATACGTGGATCAACAAACGTAATTAAAATATCACCTAACAGTAATGCCAGAACGGAAAGGGCAGTAAAAATGAAAGTTAATGCTACGATAAGAGAGTTATCAAATGCATTAATAGAGGAGGTTAACATTTTCCCCATTCCAGGAACTGCATAGACGCGTTCTGTAATAATCGCACCAGTTAGTGTACCGACGATGCTCATTGGAATACCATGAACAATCGGGATAATTGCATTACGCAGGATGTGCTTGGAAAAAATTTCGGTTTCAGTTAAACCTTTTGAGCGGGCGAATTTAACATAATCCGAAGAAGTTTGGTCAATCATAAATCGACGAATCCACATCATTAAGCCAGCAGCAGCGGGTAATGCGAGAGAGAAGATGGGCAATATATAAGATAGCGAATTATGTGCTCCATACACCGGGAATTTCACCGGCAATCCAATTGCAGCCCCAATTCTACTAAACATGAAAATATAAGCGAGAGAAGGAACAGCAATGATAAAAATAATATAAAGCATTGCAATTTTATCGAAAGTTCTATTTTTATACTTTGCCATAAAAATTCCGATCGGGAGTCCAATAACATAAGAGAGTAACATGGCTAATATGCCAATGGAAAATGATGTGCTAAGCATTGAAGGATCTGAGTAGTATGCTTGACAACTCGCATAATTATCTGTAAAACGAGCTTGTTCAAAAGGGCTAAGAGTAGGTTTGTAGACGCAAGTATGCTCATTGACGTCACTTGCTTCAGCAAGGCCGGTTGGATAAGTAATGTCAGTAATAACATTATTCCCTTGTCCACTAGAAATTACATTGATAATATCTCGATCGGCAAAAAGAGGGAATGAGTTTCCTAAGTTCAATTTAACAAAGTTAAAATGGATAAAGGGGAAACTGTTGTCAAAATATATTAGATACTTATTTTCACACCCCGAGCACATAAGTGCAGGGACATTATTCCAATCGCGGCCAATATATATGCTGCGTTCTATATCAGGTTCAAGTTCATTTTGCACTTGGTTAACATGTTGAAAAGTAATGATGGTTGAGAACCACTTTAACATCATTGAAAAAGGAGAATTATCTTTATATGCATACGGTTTTCCAGAGGTTAGGTATTGTGTCGTGTAACCTAAATTGGCATAGTACTGGTTAAAATCGTTAATGGCGGGGTTGGTAAAGGTAGGAGTACTAGCGCGATTACAATTGAAATTATCTATCGATGTTAAATCAGGATAGAGTACTTTGCAATAGTCTCCCATTGTTGCGTAATCAACATATCCAAATTGTTCAAAACGTTGATATCTATAGTTAGTTTTTAAATCTTGTGTTGACATTTTTGTATAAATAGGATCATTCAAAAAAATGTTATCCCGCGGGATAAGTGAGTAAATCAAAACATAAACAATCGCAATAACAGCTATAATCGATACAAGTGATCGAAGAAGCCGAGTAAGTACATATTTTCGCATAATATGCTATCTCCTCTCAAAAATAAAGGGAGAAAAGGATTAGGATTTGATCCTAACCCTTTTCAATTACAAAGGTAGAATGAAGTAATATCCTAAGGAATTAACCGTTGCTACCATCTAGTCCGATAACGGTCATCATATCGCCATCGAAGCGGAAAATGTTAACGTAGGTTTGTGGATCGCCGTAGTCTGGGCCCCATCCTGAACCATAGAAGAAATCAAAGTTCGATTCGGAACCGATACTGGCATAGTATCCAGAGTAGTAGTAATCATTCAAAGTCGTTGCAGGCATCAAATCAATGGTAACATTATCTGCACCAAGTACAGTTTGGATGTTGTTTTTGAAGGAGAAGGCTTGCAAGGAATTGGTGACGGAAGTATTGGCATAAACAATGTCAATATGAATTGGTTTTGAAATTGTTTTTGTTGAATCTGATGGATCAGGAAGTCTTCCAAAAGTGACGCCTTCGGCTGCGAGCTCAGTTTTAGCTGCTGCCAAGAAAGCCACTGCAGCTTCTGGATCATAATAGCCATTAACACCGTCAGCAAGTGAACCTTCGAAGCTAGGATTCAATTTCTTGTATTCTGCTTCAACGATTTCACCATAGGTAGTTCCTGCTTCATAGACAACTTCTCCGCCAACTTTGTAATCTGTGAGAATACTAACAAATTCAGGAGCAGTTAAAGTATTTCTCAAGTTGTTAAGAGCTAATTCTGTTCCAACCGATTGAGCATTCCAAGCTTCTTGGTTCCAAGCAGCTTGAATGGCTTTACGGAAGTTTTTGTTGAGAATAGCTTTTTTGGTATCGACTTTTTGGGCTTCAGTTTTCAAAGAAACTGCGCTACCAACTTCATATGTTTCGCGATCGAGGTTCCATGTACCATAATAGGTAGTGGCATTGGTTTCAGCAGTATAGAGATTATCTGCTAATTCTGTTTTTGCCCGAGCTAGAATGGTGTTGGAAATGCCAAGGCCAGAGTAAGATCCAGCTTTGAATCCATCGAGCAATCCACCTGGGTTCGATCCATCATCGTAGAAATAAGATACTTTATTGAGGGTGGTTTTAGCGGCATCCCAGTAATCTGGATTCTTAGTAAGCTCAATTTTTGAACCAGCAGCATAGGATGACATAATGAATGCACCGTTATAAAGAATTGAGGATGGTTGACCAACTTTGCCAAAGGTATAGTTAGCATTAGCTTTTGCTGCAGCATATTCATCGATGCCAAAAGCTCCGCCTTTTTCAATAAAGAATTCACGATTCAATGGCATAAACGGATTGTATTCAAGCATTGTTAAGAAGTATGGTGTTGAGGATTCTAGTGTATATTTTAAAGTGGTATCATTAACCGCTTCAACACCAACCCCAGAGAATGGAATTTCTCCAGCAAGATATTCGTGGGCTCCAACAATGACGCCATCGACAAGATATTCAAGTCCATCTTGAGCATCCAACAAATGTTGCATCCCTGCGACAAAGTCGTCGGCTTTCACATCATCGTAATATTGTCCAGCATTGGTGACCCATTTTGCGCCTTCGCGAATGGTAAAGGTAAATTCGGTGAAGTCTTCATTGACGTGCCAAGCGGATGCGAGAGCACCGACTAAACGACCATAGACATCAAATTCGATGAGACCATCGACCAAGTTGACCAACACTTCTGAGTTTGTTGCATGGTGTGTGGCAAGGTAGTCATTGGTGGTCATATCTGCTGAGTAGACAGTTTTGAATTCATCATCAAGTGTGTATCCATAGTCGGCGATCAAATCGGCATTGCCTAATGGAGCCACAGCAGGAGTAGCAAGTACACGAGCACGGTCTTCGGCCCAACGGGTACGGAATGCTGCAACTTCAGTAGCTTTTAGCACTGCACCTGGAGCAGAGGTTGTTCCATGATCAATCACTTGAAGACGTTTCAATTTTTCATTATCAGTTCCAAATAAGGTATAAGGTACGGTTTTTGGAATGATACGAGTGACAGCAAAGTTCCCGCCTTGGGTCGTCGTCGGGTTGATTACCGCACTGTCGAGTAACATAGCTTCGGCTGTAGCGTATTTCACGTAACGTTCGGTTGTTTCAAGTGTTGCAGTCGCAGCATCAACGAGAGCGTTGAAGCCTGGCAATACGCCATCGAAAATTTCTCTTTCTTTGGCTAGCTCAATAGCTTTTAACTCCGCTGGGGTTAAAGTGCTGACGCTGGAAACACTCGAGCTTGCACTGCTTGTCGAGGTCCCGCCGCAGCCGGACACGATCAAAGTCAGAGTTGCAAGAGCAGTCATAAGCTCAAATTTTCTTCTCTTCATCTTCTTTCCTCCTTTTAAATTAACTTTACTGATCTGTGTCAATAAAATTTACTTAAATATATAACAAAAATGAGTGTTAGTCAATGCGAGTGACCCGATTTAGGAACAGAGAAAGTCATGTAAACGCTTTCAACTTTTTATAATAAATCATGAGCGAAAGTTATTCTCTTTTTGAGAGGAAGTGTGGTATAATACTAATTGGTCTCGGGACGTAGCACAGCTTGGTAGTGCACTACCTTGGGGTGGTAGGGGTCATGGGTTCGAATCCCGTCGTTCCGACCATTTTTTTATTCTCAAATATCTCTATATTGTGTAAAATATAAATATACCCTTTTATTAAGGAGTTGGTACAATGCCACAAGACAAGATTGTAATTAAAGGTGCAAGAGAAAATAACCTTAAGAATATCGACCTTGAATTACCACGTGACAAATTAATCGTAGTGACTGGTGTTTCAGGTTCTGGGAAGTCTACGTTAGCCTTTGATACCATTTATGCCGAAGGGCAGCGTCGTTATGTCGAATCACTCAGTGCCTATGCTCGCCAGTTTCTTGGCGGAATTGATAAGCCAGATGTGGATTCCATTGATGGATTGTCACCTTCCATAGCGATCGATCAAAAGAGCACCCATAATAATCCACGTTCTACTGTGGGAACAGTAACGGAGATCTATGACTATCTTCGTTTGCTCTATGCTCGAGTAGGCACACCTTATTGCCCTCACCACCATATCCCCATCCAGGCTCAAACTATTAAGCAAATGATGGAGCGCTTGTATCAATATCCCGAGGGAACCAAAATGCAGTTGTTAGCTCCTGTAGCCAGTCAAGCCAAGGGCACTCATAAAGACCTGTTGGATCAATTGCTAAAAAGTGGCTTCATACGCGTGCGTATAAATAAAGAATACAAATTAATAGAAGAATTGGGCAACTTTGATAAGAATAAAAAATGGGATATTGATGTGGTTATTGATCGCATCGTTTTGACCCAAGATGGGCGCACCCGATTGAGTGATTCTTTGGAATTAGCCCTTCAATGGGGAAATGGTATCACTTATGTTGTCATTGAGGATGAAGAAGTTTTATTCTCTTCGAATTATGCTTGTCCTCATTGCGGTTTTTCCATTGGGAAATTAGAGCCAAGATTGTTTTCGTTTAATGCTCCAACTGGGGCATGCCCTACATGCAACGGCCTTGGGGTGACGAAAGAAGTTGACATCGATATTCTAGTGCCTGACAAAATGAGAAGTTTAAAACAAGCAGCTATTGTTTATTACAAAAACATTGTTGGTAGCGAAAATATTGAATGGCAGGAATTCGAGATCCTTTGTAAACACTATAAAATCGATATGGACATTCCATTTCGTTATTTGACTGAAGAGGAAAAACGAATTGTTCTTTATGGTTCGGATAAGCCTTTGCAGTATAGTTTTGAAACGCGATCAGGAAATCGAATTCGTCGGAATGGGTTTGTTCAAGGGGTTAAACCACGTATCGAGCGTTTATACATGGAAACAACCTCCGAAATGATGCGCACGTGGTACGGTTCATTCATGAGTGAGACGCCATGTCCAACATGTAAGGGAAAACGTTTGAACGAACAAGCGCTTGCTGTGCGAGTGGGTCCGCTCAACATTCAAGAGCTTTGTGAATTACCCATTGATCAAATTCGAAACTACTTGTCGGATTTAACATTATCCCCTCAAAATGCCGAAATTGCACGTTTAATTCTAAAAGAAATATGCGAGCGACTCTCGTTCTTAGTCAATGTTGGATTGGAATATTTAACTCTTGCACGTAACGCGAGCACGTTATCTGGGGGAGAGTCTCAACGCATTCGTCTTGCGACACAAATTGGATCGCGCCTTACCGGCGTTCTTTATGTATTGGATGAACCCTCGATTGGCCTTCATCAAAAAGACAATAATAAGTTGATTCATGCCTTGCAAGAAATGCGAGACTTGGGCAACACCCTTATCGTGGTGGAACACGATGAAGAAACCATGCTTGCCGCTGATTATCTAGTCGATGTTGGCCCAGGATCGGGGATTCATGGTGGACAAATTGTTGCAGCAGGAACTCCTCAAGAAGTACGGGACAATCCCAATTCCATTACAGGTCGATATCTTGCAAAAATCGAAAGCATTCCTATTCCATCCACTCGCCGTGAGCCCAATGGGAAATGGTTGGAAATCAAAGGAGCGACTGCCAATAACCTAAAGAATATTGATGTAAAAATACCATTAGGGAATCTCGTAGTGGTTACTGGTGTTTCTGGATCAGGGAAATCCACACTTATTAATGAAGTGCTGGGCAACGCTTTGTTCAATCATTTGGGAAACGCAAAGATTAAACCTGGACCACACAAGGAATTTCTCGGCAAAGAATTTATTGATAAAATAATTGATGTTAGCCAAGATCCTATTGGGCGTACTCCTCGTTCCAATCCCGCTACCTATACGGGGACTTTTGACTATATTCGTGATATTTTTGCTTCCACCATTGAATCCAAAATGCGTGGCTATGAAAAAGGGCGTTTTTCATTTAATGTCAAAGGTGGTCGCTGTGAACGGTGTCAAGGCGATGGGGTTATTCGCGTCCCCATGCATTTCTTGCCTGATGTATATGTTCCTTGTGAAGAATGTGGCGGAAAACGATACAACGATGAAACCCTTCAAGTTCTATATAAAGGGAAAAACATTTATGATGTTTTAGAAATGACAGTCGAAGATGCTGTACGATTCTTCAAGAATATTCCAAACATTAAACGTCGAATACAGACCTTAAACGATATCGGGCTTGGATATATTAAAATTGGCCAAAGTGCAGTCACGCTTTCTGGTGGAGAAGCGCAACGTCTCAAACTTGCGACTGAGTTACAACGTCGTTCTACTGGGCAGACGCTTTATTTACTCGATGAACCAACCACTGGATTGCATAGTGCAGATATCAAAAAATTACTGATTGTACTCCATCGAATTGTCGAGAATGGCGACTCAGTGATTATCATTGAACACAACTTGGATATTATTAAGTCTGCCGACTATGTCATTGATTTAGGCCCAGATGGCGGAGATAAAGGTGGTCAGATTGTAGTTGCTGGGACTCCAGAGGAAGTCGCTGAACACCCGACAAGTTATACCGGAGAGTATCTAAGAAAAGTCTTGTAAAACCCTTTACACTTGAACAAATAGTCGGTATGATGAAGGTGCTAAAATCTTGCACACAATCAGTGTATGTTTTATTACTTATAAATTAATAAGTATTGGGAAATAGATAGTTTTTCAAAGGAGGCGAATCAATGAAGGCGACAATATTAGTTGAAGATTTAGTCAAAGCACTTCATTATGAGGTCTTAATTGGCAACCAAGAGGCTCTACAAAGGAATATACTAACCTCTGAAGTAAATCGTCCAGGTTTGGAGTTAGTTGGCTTTTTTGAGTATACGGATTGGGAAAGAGGCATTGTTTTTGGTCGTAAGGAACTTGCATTTATGGAACGCATGGATCCTAAAACCCAACGACGCTGTTTTGATGCGCTGACTGCAGCAACCATCCCTTTTATTGTGATAACTCGAGGGCTTCCTTGCCCAATTATTCTCCAAGAAATTGCTTCCGATAAAAATTTTCCTGTTTTAAAAACCGATCGAATTACATCAGCGGTTATTACCGAGATAATCCTTTATACGTATGAGAAACTATCGCCACAACAATTGATACATGGAACGCTAGTGGATATGTATGGATTGGGTGTTCTTATTTGTGGAGAAAGTGGGATTGGAAAAAGTGAAGCTGCACTTGAGTTGATTCGTCGAGGGCACCGGCTGGTGGCCGATGATAGCGTTCTTGTCTATGCCATGTTTCATCGACTCTATGGAAAAGCTCCTGTTCATCTCAAAGATTATTTAGAAGTACGCGGATTAGGAGTGATTCGCATTACACGGATGTTTGGGATGACTGCGCTGCGAGATTCTTCTCAAATTGATTATGTTATTGATTTAGTTCCTCTCGAGGAGAGCAAAAAATACAGTAGACTTCCTGATCAGACCGAGTGGAAAAGTTATTTGGGAGAAAGAGTACCTTCCATTCGTTTGCCAGTATCGGGAGGACGAAATATGGCCGATCTAATCGAAGTCGCGGTTACTGCACTACGTGCACAATCCAGTAGTGGCAACGCCACTGAAGAATTGATGGCTGAATTTGATAAACTTGCAGCAACAGGAGGAACAAAAGATGATTGATTTTTTTGCAAAATTGGATCCCGTATTAATTGAGCTTGGTAATTTTTCCATCAAGTGGTATGCGGTTTTTATTCTTGTTGGAGCCTTGCTCACTTATTATGTGTCACAACGCCTCATTAAAAAAGATGGATATCCCACGAGTGTATTGGAAAACACATTTTATATCGCATTTCCAGCAGGACTAGTGGGGGCACGAATCTGGTGGTATTTCTTCGAGGGTACCAACTCATTTGGCGCCGACTGGTATCGAATCTTCTTTGTTTGGGAAGGCGGATTGTCCATTTTAGGAGGCGTATTATTTGGCTTCCTTGCGGGTTATATATATTTTCAAAAGGCACATCCCGAAATTAAAAAATTATATGCAATGGATATTGTTATACCAAATATTTTAATCGCCCAAGCATTAGGACGTTGGGGTAATTTTTTCAATCAAGAAGTCTATGGTGCTTGCGTAACACGCGAATCACTATGGTTTTTACCAGATTTTATCACCAATCAAATGGCAGGTGGTGGGCTCATTGCCTGTCCAATTACGTTAGTAGCGCAACCACTATTCTTATATGAAATGCTCTTAAATGTATTTGCATTTATTATGATTACTTTTGTGTTGCGTAAATTTTGGCGAGGACGTCGTCATGGAGATTTGGCAGCTTTATACTTTATTTGGTATGGGGTTGTAAGAACATTATTGGAACCCCTTCGTCACCCAGATTTCATTATGACAAAATGGGGAATCCCCACTTCTTTAGTTACCGCAATCTTATTTGCTCTAGGAGGATTGGCTTTGTTGCTTTATACCCATCGAGATCAGTGGTTGCGCCGATTTCAAAAACGATGAAGAGTCATGTACAAGCGATTCTATTCGATCTTGATGGCACATTGTTAAATACAGATTCTGTCATCTTTGCCAGCTTTCAACATGTTCTATCTCCATATTTCCCATCGAGAGAATGGACCAATGAGGAAAAACTCTCTTGGTTGGGGCCGTCCTTGCCGGTGACCTTTCGAAGATACCTTCCTGAAGAAGAAATTGAACAAGCGATAAAAAAATATCGTGCACATAATGCCATCCATCAAAAAGATTATGTTACAATTTTTCCTAATGTGAAAGAGACCTTGCAATCGTTGCGTGATGGTGGTTATTCGATAGGCCTTGTGACTTCAAAAACAGTGCCTGCTTCGATTATTGGGCTGGATTTATTTGAACTCACACATCTATTTGACTGCATGATTGGCTTTGATGAAGTCCAACACCACAAGCCAGACCCCGAGGGAATCTTATTAGCACTACAAACCTTACAAGTAATTCCAGAAAATGCGCTTATGGTTGGCGATAGTGTTTCAGATATTGTCGCTGCGCAGCGAGCTGGGGTTCGTTCCATTGGAGTTGGTTGGGCAACCAAGGGGGCTTCGTCTTTACAAAACGCTGGTGCAACCTACATGATTTACAGTATGGATCAGTTAATTACGCTTATCCAAACAATCAATACCTAATTATTTGAAAGGAGGCCATTTCATGACACAGTTTTCCATAAGTACCACCAATCCTGAAGTGGCACCACAATCATTTACGAGAGAAGTCAAGGAAGAAGTCGCAATGATGCTCGAACGTTCACCCGAAGAATCGAGGTCTTTCTTATCAGCATTTATCAAACTCAATGGGAATCTACTTGTTCGCGAAAATCGTCTGGGGCTTTCCATACGAACCGAAAACAAGAAAATCGCGAAATTACTCTTTCTAGAAATTAAAAAGAATTTCGGAGTGGACGCACGAATTATTGTTTCTGAAAAGAAACGGTTGAAACGACGCGGCGATAACACGGTAATTTTTTTAGAGATTCATCAACAAGTTCGATTGATACTAGAAGAGCTTGAAATCATGAGCAACACGATGGGGTCGCAAATCAATCCATCCTATACATTCTTAAAAGATCTTGAATTAGCAAGACATTATTTGGCTGGAGCGTTCTTAGCATCTGGGAGTGTCAATTCCCCTCAAACAAGCAATTATCACTTAGAA